>JAEEGI010007690.1_pt1 | contig 24086 bp, 20 predicted proteins | sample 8958751 | NCBI WGS metagenome assembly JAEEGI01 (sample SAMN16246545, study PRJNA631951) | gut metagenome | biome: gut microbiome; feature: rumen; material: KS-attached | host: Bos | place: Iran: Karaj | collected 2018-10 | reverse complement strand
CCCGCCCAGGAAAGTCGCACCTAAAGAAGGATCAGATTCATCGCCCTTGCCTTCCTCGACCAGCTTCTGTACGATCGCGATATTATCATCGAGATTCGGCCAGACGCCCGTGGTTCCGCAGATCGTTGCGCCTTTCAGATCGTTACCATACTTGGCGATATACTGTCTGGTAATGAACGAACCCATGCTGTGGCCGAACATGAAATAAGGCAGTCCCGGATACATCTCTATGACCAGATCATGGAGTTTCTTCTCATCCTCCATCATTGTGGTAAATCCTTTCTCGCCCCAGTTGCCCCAGCTGTCGTTCTCCAGAGCGGTCTTTCCATGACCGACATGGTCATCGGCAGCGACGATATATCCCGCCTCCATAAAAGTCGTGATCATATGCAGATAACGGCGCGAATGTTCGCCGAAGCCATGGATCAGCTGAATGATGCCCAAAGGTTTGCAGGCAGGGACATAGACCCAGCCATAGACCTGATCACGCTCGTTGAACGAGGTGAATTTCACTTCATGAAGCATATTATGTGTTTCCTCCCGGAGCATAGCTCCTTTTCTGTCTTCATCATATCATGCGCTTTGTGATAAAAAAGAAAAACCGCTTGAGGTGTAAACCTTTCTTTTATTTAGTAGAATAGTAGTAGAAAGAAACATAGAAAGGAGCTCTATGAAACATATCAATCTCAGCACCAAAGAACTGGTCGATATCGCGCTTGCACGTAATGAAGGAACGCTGGCGGATAATGAAGCGCTGGTCATCTATACCGGCAAATATACGGGACGTTCCCCTGACGACAAATTCATCGTCGATGACGATTACTCGCACGAGGAGATCGCCTGGGGCAAAGTGAACCGTCCGATTTCGAAAGAAGATTTCAAAGCAATCAAAGAAAAGGTCGAAAACTATCTGGAAGAGAAAGATCTGTATGTCTTCAAAGGATTTGCGGGAGCCGATCCGAAGTACCGTCAGAAATTCGAAGTGGTCTGCGAACTGGCCAGCCAGTGCCTGTTCATCTCGGATCTGCTGATCCGTCCGACGAAGGACGAACTTGATAATTTCGGGGAAGCGGATTACCGGATCCTGGTTGCGCCGAACTGCAAGTGCGATCCGGAAACGGATCACGTGCATTCGGAAGCATTCATCGGCATCGACTACGGTGCGCATGAGATCGTCATCTGCGGTTCCATGTACTGCGGGGAGATCAAGAAATCGGTCTTCTCGACGATGAATTTCATCATGCCTAAGATGGATGTCCTGCCGATGCATTGCAGCGCCAATATGGATCCTGCCACCAGGGAGACGGCGATTTTCTTCGGGCTGTCGGGTACAGGAAAGACCACACTGTCCGCGGATGAAAACAGGATGCTGATCGGGGATGACGAGCATGGATTCTCCGATGACGGCGTGTTCAATATCGAAGGCGGATGCTACGCGAAGTGCATCAATCTTTCCAAAGAGAAGGAGCCGCAGATCTACAATGCGATCCGTTACGGTTCCATCGTCGAGAATGTGGTCATGGACGAGAACGGCCATCTTGATTTCGATGATGCGAAATATACGGAAAATACGAGAGTCGGCTACCCACTGAACTATATCGATAATGCGGTCATCCCGTCGGTCGGCGGCATCCCGAGCGTCATCATTTTCCTGACGGCCGATGCCTTCGGCGTCCTGCCTCCGATTTCCAGACTTTCGAAAGAAGCGGCCATGTATCACTTCGTGACCGGCTTCACTTCCAAGCTTGCCGGTACGGAACGGGGCGTCAAAGAACCGCAGCCGACTTTCTCGACGCTGTTTGGCGAACCATTCATGCCGCTGCGTCCTCAGCTCTATGCAAGGATGCTGGGAGAGAAACTGGAGAAATACGGAACCTCCGTCTATCTGATCAATACGGGATGGTCGGGAGGAAGCGCCGCTTCCGGTGCGAAACGCATTGACCTGAAGTATACCAGAGCCATGGTGACCGCCGCCCTGAACAATGAGTTCAAGGATGTCCGCTTCGAGCACAGCGACATCTTCAATCTGGATTTCCCTGTCTCTTGTCCGGGCGTTCCTGACGGGATCCTGGATCCCCGCAATACCTGGGAGGATCCGGAAGCGTATGACAGAGCTGCGAAAGAACTTGCCGCCATGTTCGTGAACAATTTCAAGACGAAGTATCCGGAAATGGACGAGGAAATCGTGAAGGCGGGTCCGCAGCTATGAAATTCGTAAAGAAAAGCGAGAATACCAGTCCTTATATCGACAATATCTTTTCCGTAACCAATCTGGCAAAGAAAGACCCTGACGGTATCAACGCGACCGCAGGTTGCCTCTATGATGAAACGGGAAAAATGCTGACCTATGACTGTTTCGAAGAAACGGAAAAAGAACTGACGATGCGGCAGAAAGCCGCTTATGCTTCTTCTCCTGCCGGAAACAAGGAATACCTGGATGCGATCACCGGCTTCGTCCTGGACGGCCGGGTAAGCAATCATTATCGGGCAGTCGCGACTCCGGGTGGAACAGGCGCTTTATCGATGGCGTTCAAGCTCTGCCTGGATGCGGGGGATACGATCCTTTATCCCGAGATCGCCTGGGGCAACTACAAGGTCATGTCTGACGAATCCGGCTACAAGGTGCTGAATTACGACGTCTATGATCTGGAAGATCTGTTCCGCAAGATCGATATGGTCGAAGGCAAGGTATTCCTCGTAGTGAACAGTCCCTGCCATAATCCGCTGGGTCATGCCTATACTTATGAAGAATGGAAGAGGATCCTGGACAAGCTCAACGGCTTGAACAAGGAAGCCGTGCTGATCTGCGATATCGCCTATATCGACTATGCGAACGGGGATCCGAAAAAGTATTTCTCATTATTCAACGAGATCGGCGATGATCTGCTGGTGCTGATCGCGGCATCCTGTTCCAAAGCATTCTCCTGTTACGGCTACCGTCTGGGCTGCCTCATCGCTATTCACAACGACGAGGAATTCCTGGAACGCTTCGCGAATCTGGCCAGCCGTTACGGAAGAGCCACCTGGTCTAATATCAATAACGGAGGCATGCTGACGGTCAGCAGGATCCTTCTGGAAAAGCGGAAAGAATATGACAGGGAGCTGCAGGAAGCCAAAGCGCTGCTGAAAGAAAGAAGAGACCTCTTTGTGAAACAGGCGCAGGAATGCCAGCTGCCTTTGTATGATCTTTCCGACGGATTCTTTGCTACCGTAAAAGTTCCTGACAATGCTTTAAGAGATCAGATCCATCAGCGCCTGATGGACGATCATATCTATACCATCAAGGTCAACAAGGGCATCCGGATCGCGCTGTGTTCGGTCCCTTTGAAAAAGCTTGACGGCCTTGCTGCAAAACTGAAGGAGAAACTCTGATGGAAGAAAACAACCCTAACAATAAACCACAGTTTGCGATCTTCGACAAGATCGTATCCTTGCCGGTCATCCGTATCGTGAAACCTTTATACGAATGGAAGAAAGCCTTCTGGATCTATTGCTTCCTTGGCTTCATTTCCACCGTCGCCAATTACCTCCTGGCGATCGCGTTTGCCGATGGCCTGGGGATCTCCGGTACGGTCGCCAATATCCTGGCCTGGATCATTTCCACGTTCATTTCGTTCGTCCTGTTCCGTTATTTCTATTTCGATCGGACGGACAACAGTTTCCTGAACGAACTGGTCAAATTCGCGTCCGCCCGGATCTTCACGCTGCTGTTCGAGACACTGGTCGTCTTTATATTCACGGATCTCCTGCATATCGATATCAAGGTCATCAAGGCGATTCTGATCCCGGTCACGGCGATCCTGAACTATTTCATATCAAAGCTGTTTGTATTCAAAAACAAAGCAAAGTAAAAAAGATTCCTATGAACCTTGAAACGCTTCGGAGATGCCGGAGCGTTTTTCTTTGCGTCCCGACATGAAAGAGTGAATGTTATAATGGGAAAGAACGAAACAGGATCACGGAAACGTGAATGAGAGGTACATATGATCAGTGATTTATTAAACTTCCTGAATGAAAGTCCGACCGCATATCTGGCAACCGAACATCTGAAACAGCTGCTGATCGAAGCAGGATACCGGAAACTGAATGACCAGAAAATAGAAAAGGGCGGAAAGTACTATCTGATCCGCAACGATTCGGGGATCATTGCTTTCAATATCGGAAAGCGGCTGCAGGATCCGTCCATTCAGATCGCCGCATCGCATACCGATTGCCCCGGATTAAAACTGAAACCGGAAGCGATCATCAGAAGCGAACAGGGCATCACGCTGGCTGTCGAAGAATACGGCGGTCTGCTGAAAAGGACCTGGTTCGACCGTCCGCTGGCGCTGGCGGGAAGAGTGGTCACCCAGGAGAACGACCGGATCTGTTCCCGCATCTACAAAGAGGAAGAAGCATTCTGCATCATTCCTTCCATGGCTAGACATCTGGATAAAGAAATCGAAGACAAGAAACTGGAAACGGCCAAAGATCTCGTTCCGATCGTTTCCCTGGGGGAAGACTTCGATCTGAAGAAGCATCTGGCGGAACATCTGAAACTGGAAAGCGGACAGATCGCAGGCTATGATCTCTATCTGTATCCTTTGGAGAAAGCATATCGCTGGGGTCGGAACAAGGAATTCATTACCAGCCATCATCTGGATAATCTGGAATGCGCCTACCTTTCATTGCGGGCTTTCATCGATCGTTTCAGCGATGACAACATCAATGTCTATGCATCGTTTGACAACGAGGAAGTCGGATCGAAGACCAGACAAGGGGCTGACTCCGATTTCCTGAAATCGGTCATCGGACGTCTGTGCAAGGATCTGGATCTTTCTTCCTATGATCTGCTGCAGCAAGGTTTCCTGCTCTCCTGCGACAATGCGCATGCGCTGCATCCGAATTATCAGGAACTCTACGACAGAAACAACGCGCCTCAGATGAATCAAGGGATCGTCCTGAAATACAACGCCGCACAGTCTTACTGCACGGACGCGGTGAGCGCAGCCATTTTCAAGCAGATCCTGGATCGGAAAAAGATCCCTTATCAGGTCTACGCCAACAAGACCGGGATCCGAGGCGGCAGCACCTTGGGCAACATATCGAACTCCCAGGTATCTCTGCTGTCAGCCGATGTCGGACTCGCCCAGTGGGCGATGCATTCGTCGATCGAAACAGCCGGAGCCGAAGATGTGAAAACGATGGCCGATGCCGTTTCCGCTTTCTATGATTCGCACATCCGTTATGACGGAGAAGCCTACACGATCAGATGAAAAAGAACTACGCTCTGATCGATCTGCATCTTCATATCGACGGCTCGCTGAATATCCGCTGGATGTACGAGAGAGCTATATTACGGGGCATCATTTCAAAGGATACTTCCTTTTCAGATTATTATGATACCCTGTTTCCTACGGAACAGTCGGGAGAGGCGCTCTTCCGCAAGTTTGATGTTCCGCTGGCGGTGATGCAGTGCGAAGAAGACATCCATGACGCCTGTTACACGCTGGTGAAGGAGATCGCGGAAGAAGGACTGCTATATGCGGAACTGCGCTTCGGTCCCCAGCTGCATACCCGTAACGGATTGACACAGGAAGAAGCGCTCGTTGCGGCGCTGCAGGGAACCGGGGATGCGATGCGGGACTATCCGACGATCAAGGTGAATCTCCTGAATGCTTTCATGCATGTGGGAGACAGCGCGAAAATCAATGAAAAAGAAAATCTGGAGACTCTTCGTCTGACGGAGAAATATCTCGGACGGGGTGTCGCAGGACTGGATCTGGCGGGCTATGAAAACAATTGCGATCTCTATGAGTATGCGCCATTGTTTGCTTTGGCAAAAGAAAAGAATATCCCCTATACGATCCATGCCGGGGAAATGGGCAACGGCGCCAACGTGCTTAAGGCGATCGGCATGGGAGCGAAACGGCTGGGCCACGGGATCTTTGCGATACAGGATCCGTCCTACATCAAGGCGATCCTGGAGAATGACGTGACGCTGGAAGTCTGCGTCACCTCCAACCGGAGCTTCGGATTCAGCTATGCGACTCATCCGATCCGCGAACTGATCGATCAGGGCGTCAAGGTCACGATCAACACGGATGACGGGATGTTCGACCTGAACGATCTGGCCTACGAATACTTCGTACTGAAGAAGATCGGCATGACGGAGGAACAGTTCCGTCAATGCGTCCTGAACGCGGTCGATGCGGCGTTTTTGAGCGATACGGAGAAAGCCGAACTGCATAAAAAAGTCCTGGAACGGCTGTAACTGGAAAAACCACTCAAGGAATCTATATTTAAACGCTTACATTTTCTAAAACAGGTATCCTTCCTGTTTTTTTGTGATACATTAAAGGTGTAAAAATATCGTATAATCCTCCAGATATGGTGGAGGAGTCTCTACCTTAGCACCGTAAAGGCTAAGACTATGATAGGATTGCCTTTTTGGGATCTTATCAGCAGCGATAGGATTACAGAAGGGATCCATCAATCGATCCCCTTGCTGCTTCTTTGACAGATGTGCTTTTTTAGTTATTTCTGTTTCAGAAGGCTTTTTGTTTTTTCAAAAGAAAGGGAGAAAAAAATGAGAAAACTGATTATCTTGCTGCTTGCATTCTGTCTGTGTTTTGCGCTTGCCGGCTGTTCCGGTTCCGAGGAAGGAAACGGCGGAGGCGATACGGCGGAAGAATTCAAAGTCGGTATGGTTTCGATCGGCGATGAGAACGACGGTTATTCCAAGGCACATATGGACGGTCTGGAGAAGGCTGCCGAAAAGAATGGCGCTGTCGTGACATTCAAGAAGAATGCCGGAGACGGTGACCAGACGACCGCGGATAAGATCGAAGAACTGATCGAAGACGGCAATACCGTGCTTCTGTCGAACTCGTACGGCCATCAGAGCTATACGGCTCAGGTAGCCGCGGAATATCCGGAACTGACCTTCGTTGCCATGACCGGCGACAATGCGGCCGGAAGCGGACTGGACAACCTGTCGAATGCGTTCAACAGGATCTATGAAGCCAGATATGTGGCAGGCGTCGTTGCCGGCTTGAAACTGCAGGAACTGATCGACGAAGGAAAAATCGGCGAAGAGAATATCGTCAGCGAAGCCGAGGCTGCGAAATATCAGGCAGCCAATCCAGGAATGCCTTCCCAGGCTGGAAACATCAAGCTTGGCTATGTCAGCGCCTTCCCATATGCCGAGTGCATCTCCGGCTATACCTCCTGGTATCTGGGAGTCAGAAGCGTCGTCGAAAATGTCACGCTTTTAGTCAGATATACCAGCGACTGGTCCAACTATGACCTGGAAAACAAAGCGGCTGCCGCGTTGATCTCCGATGGCTGCGTCATCATTTCCCAGCATGCGGATACCACCGGTACGCCGAAAGCAGTCGAAGCGGCTCATCTGGAGGGTAAGGAAGTCTATGTCGTAGGCTATAACATCTCGATGCTGGAAGCGGCACCGGAATCCGCTCTGACCAGCGCCACCAACAACTGGGAGGTCGCTTATTCTTATATTCTGGAAACGGCCAAGAAGGGTGAAAAGCTCGACAAGGACATCGTCTATGGCTACAAAGAAGATGCTGTAAGGATCACTGAGCTGGGCAAAGCGTGTGCCGAAGGAACGGCAGAAAAAGTGAAAGAAACGGAAGACGGCATCAAAAACGGTACGCTGCATGTCTTCGATACTTCGACATTCACGGTCAAAGGCGCCGAACCGACCGATGAGAACTGCATCGATGCTTTCTTTGCGACAAGCGAAAAGGCGATCTATGACGGTTACTTCCATGAATCCGAATTAAGAAGCGCTCCGTACTTTGCCGCGATCATCGATGGCGTCATCGATATCGCCGCTGTCAACTAACGATTACGAACATATCGCCGGGATCTTTCCCGGCGATATTCGAACGATATGAAAGCGATTGAATTAAAGCACATTTCCAAATCCTTCGGCAGCATCGTTGCCAATGACGATATCAGCTTTTCCGTAGAGAAAGGAGAAGTTTTAGCTTTGCTTGGCGAAAACGGTTCCGGCAAGACGACCCTGATGAACATCCTTTCGGGGATCTATTATCCGGACGCCGGAGAGATCTTCGTCGATGAAAAACCGGTCAGGATCCGTTCGCCGAAAGACGCGTTCGATCTGAAGATCGGCATGGTCCATCAGCACTTCAAACTGATCAATGATTTTACGGCCATGGAAAACATCGTACTGGGAACGACAGCGGAAACGATGGAAGAAGCCCGCAGGAGCGTTCAGGCGATCTGCGAGAAATATGGCTTCGAACTGGATCTCGACCGCCGAGTCGCCGATATGAACGTCTCGGAGAAACAGACGCTGGAAATCGTCAAGACCATCTACCGCGGGGCAGAGATCCTGATCCTGGACGAGCCGACATCGGTCCTGACTCCCCAGGAGATACGCAAACTGTTTGCGGTCATCCGCAACATGAAGGCCGATCACAAGTCGGTCATCATCATCACGCATAAACTGAACGAAGTGCTGGAGATCTCCGACAAAGTAACGATTTTAAGAAAAGGAAAATACATCGCGACCTTGAATACGGCAGAAGCCGATGTACAGAAGCTGACCGAACTGATGGTCGGTGAAAAGGTGCAGCTGGATATCTGCCGCGACGCGATCGAAGATAAAGCGCTGCGTCTGCAAGTCAGGCATCTGAGTGTAAAAAACAGCGAAGGGCATCTGGCGGTGGACGATGCTTCGTTCGATCTGTACAGTTCCGAGATCCTGGGCATTGCCGGGATTTCCAACTGCGGCCAGAAAGAACTGCTGGAGGCCATCATGGGTCTGCAGAAGGCAGAAAAAGGTTCTTCCGTCATTTATTATTCGACGGCGCATGGCACGCATGAACTGGTCGGCTTGAGCACCAAGGAGATCATTTCCTACGGTCTGCATCTGGCATTCGTGCCGGAAGACCGTCTGGGCATGGGACTGATCGGCAATTTCGGTATGACCGACAACGTTATGCTGAAACGCTACAAGAAAGGAAACGGGCCTTTCCTGCATCGGAACAAGCCAAGGCAGCAGGCCGAGATGATTCGGGAAAACCTCTCGGTCGTGACGCCGGATCTGGAATATCCGGTACGCCGGCTGTCCGGGGGCAATGTGCAGAAAGTGCTGGTAGGCAGGGAGATCACCGCCAAACCGACGGTCCTGATGACGGCTTATGCCGTCAGAGGACTCGATATCAATACTTCGTATGCCATCTACGACCTGCTCAACGAGCAGAAGAAGAAAGGCGTCGCCGTCATCTTTGTAGGGGAAGACCTGGATGTTCTTCTGGCGCTATGCGACCGGGTCATGGTCCTTTGTTCCGGCAGGATCAACGGGATCCTGGATGCGCGCAAGACCAACAAGGAAGAAATGGGTCTTTTGATGAGCCATCTGAAAGAAGGAGACGAAAATGCACATCATCAGGAATGAACGACCGATGCCGGTTGCGATCCTTATCAGGATCGTTTCGATCGTGATCGCGCTGATCCTGTGCGGTCTGCTGATCATCACGGTGACCGGACTGAATCCTCTTGCGGTTTTTCAGTCCATGATCAAAGGGACATTCGGTTCGACCAAACGTCTGATCAACTGCCTGCGAGATGCGTCTTTCTTGTGGCTGATCGCCATCGGGCTTTCGCCCGCCTTCAAGATGCGTTTCTGGAATACCGGAGCCGAGGGACAGATCCTGATCGGCGGCGTCGTATCGGCAGCCATCATGATCGCTTTCGATGGCAAGCTGCCCAATATCGCCGTGCTTCTGCTGATGCTTGCCGCAAGCATCCTGGCGGGTCTGCTGATGGGTTTCGTTCCCGCATATTTCCAGGTGCGTTTCCGGACGAACGAGACGCTGTTTACTTTGATGATGAACTACATCGCGATACAGGTCGTGGAATTCATGGTCGATATCTGGGACAAGAAACAGTCGCATTCGGTCGGCGTCATCAATCCGGATACGAAGACCGGCTGGTTTCCCAAGCTCTTCAACAATCAGTACGGCTGGGTCTTCGTGATCGTGCTGACGATTGCCATCATCATGTATGTCTATTTGAATTATGCCAAACAGGGTTATGAGATCGATGTGGTCGGAAGCAGCGAGAACACGGCAGCCTACGCCGGAATCAATGTCGGCAGGACCAAGATCCGTACCGTGATGCTTTCTTCGGCGATCTGCGCGCTGGCCGGTTTCATCCAGACGGCAGGCGTTTCTCATACGATCTCATTGAATACGGCCGGCGGCAAAGGCTTTACCGCCATCATCGTCGCCTGGCTGGGCAAGTTCGATATCGCAATCATGGCGTTCATGTCGTTCCTGATCGAATTTCTGGAGAAGGGAGCCAACCAGATCGCTTCCCAGTTCAATTTCAACGAATATGGCGCAGACGTCCTGATCGGCATCATTCTGTTTTCCTTGCTGAGCAGCGAATTCTTCTGCAACTATCAGATCGTTTTCAAAAGAAAGGGAGGAAACTGAGATGAATCTCACCGCATTTGTTTCCTGGTTCAATGCTGCCGTCACGTTCGGCACGGTGATCCTTCTGGGATGTCTGGGCGAGATCCTCAACCAGCGTTCCGGTTCCTTGAATCTGGGCGTACCGGGCATCATGCTGCTGGGAGCGATAGGTTCGCTGGTCGGCGTGTTTGCCTATGAGAACGGCACGCCCGATCCCAACTGTCTGGTCTGTTTCCTGCTTTCTTTGTCCGGCTGCCTGGGCTTTTCCCTGCTGGGAGGACTCATCTACGCCTTCCTGACGATCACTTTGAAAGCGAACCAGAACGTGACCGGACTGACGCTGACGATCTTCGGAAACGGCGTTGCCAAGTTCCTGGGCGGCTATCTGACCAATCTGGCCGGCGGCGTAGGCAATGTTTCGCTCGATGTAACGACCTCCGTGTACCGGCGCAGGATCCCGTTTCTGTCCGATAAGCTCGGCATCGTATCGCGTCTGTTCTTCAACTACGGTTTCATGGTCTATCTGGCGATCGGAATCGCCATCGCGTTGCATTATTTTCTCGAGCACAGCAGGATGGGCTTGAATCTGAAAGGGGTCGGAGAGAATCCTGCCACGGCGGATGCCTGCGGGATCAACGTCGACCGCTACAAGTATTTTGCGAGCATTCTCGGTTCCCTGATTTCCGGTCTGGGCGGTCTGTATTTCATCATGGACTATGTCATGGGGACCTGGACGACGGACGGGACGATCGAATCGCTAGGCTGGCTGGCGGTCGCTCTGGTCATTTTCGTTTCCTGGCGGCCTTTAAGAGGCGTTTTCGGGGCGCTGCTGTTCGGCTTGAGCTACTGGGTCTATCTCTATATTCCGTCCTTCGTAAGCCGTTTCCTGCTTCGCGTCTTCCACATCAGCAATATCACGCACCTGCAGAATATCTACCGGATGATCCCGTATATCGTCACGCTGATCGTGCTGATCTACGTATCGAAAGACAAACGGGCGGCCCATGCTCCGGACTCTTTAGGCATGAATTATTATAGGGAAGACCGCTGAACAAAGGACAGCGATATCTGTTTCATTAGTTTAAAACGAACGTATGGATCTGCGTTCGTTTTTGTTTCCGGCCGGATGTCTCGATCGTCTAAGCGGGATTGCTGAGATGATATGCAGGGTATAAAATGAAAAGAGATCTTTTGCCGATCTATGGGAAGATCAAAGGAGAATGGCTGTAAAAAGTGAAGAAGCTGATCAATATTGTCCTGGTCCTGGCGATGCTGACGATGGCAGGAGGCTTGTATCTGATCCTCTCCGGAATCAGAAATGCCAACGACTTTGGCGAAATAAGCAACGGGATCACGGAAGCGATCGAAGAAACCGGTGTCCAGGCGGAAGATATCGAGACCTTTATGGGTTTCGTCGTGGATTATACGCAATCGGATCCGCTTCTGCATTCCGCAGAGGAACTGGATCTTTCCCGCGATGGAGATACCGTCTATTTCACCTATAACGGAGAATCGTTCAAAGCGGTCTATACCCCGGACAACTGGACCATCTATGATTCCTACCGGGTCCGCAACAGCAAGGATATGGCGATCATCTGCGAAGCGCTGAGCGATATCCATCCCATTCATGGGAACGACATGGTTTCCTACCGCACGGCCGACGACATGGCGTATGAATGGCTTCAGCACAATATCGCTTACGAATTCCTTCCGGATAGTTCTTATAAGCAAAGCGCGAAGGATGTCGACCTGGATCCTTACGACCAGGGGAAATCACTGGAAGAACTGTTTTCCTCCCGACGCTGATCACGGGAAGAAAAAACCAATAAAAACATAGAAACGATCAGGAGCAGCAACATGAAACAGGAATTACAGGATCTTATCATCGGATTGAAAAACGGCAACGAAGAACTCGTTGCCAGGACGATCGAATCATCAAGGACATTCGCATTGAATTACGCACGGAATCTGTGCGGCAACGAAGAGGAAGCGATCGAACTGGTCAAAGAAAGCTATCGGGAACTGATTTTTGGCGATGATGATTATGACAGTTACGATTCGTTTGCGGAACTTCTGCAGGATTTGATCAAAGCGCAGCGTTCCGGAAAGCGGAACAGGACTATGGCGAAAGAAACGGATGTTTCGCTTGATCCCGATACAGAATCGCTTAAGGAATACTGCAACGATCCCCGCATCGAAGAAGTCATCTATGAAACGCTGCGGCAGCTGGATCCCGTCAGTAAAGAAGCGGTGCTGAGGACGTATGGCGGCGATGAAGCTACGGAAGAGATCGCCCGGGATCTGCAATGCAGCAAAGAGGAGATCCGCCAGCTTCTTTCTCAGGCGGAGGAACAGATCGAAGAAAAGGCTCCTTCCGTACTGAAAAAACTACATCTGCAGGATCTGGATTTCACGAAAGCGGAACAGTTCTATGGCGTTCTGAAACTGGGCAAGAGTCTTGTCGATCTGGATATCACCGGAATCGTGATCGATGTCGTCAAAGACAGAATCGGCGATGCCGTTATCGAAAAGGATGAGGATGAGAAAAAGGATTTCAAACGTTTTGTCGAGGATCTGATGAAAGATTCGATCGAAGACTGGTTCATCGATCGGATACGTTCTTCTGTAACGGGGTCGGCTTTGACGACGGCGGGATCGCTCGCCGGGAAAGGCACATTGTCCGCAAAAGCGACGGCAGCCGGGACAGTGAAAGCGGCTTTGGCGCAGAAAGCGGCGATCGCCGCAACAGCGACTTTGCTGGCGACGGGCGGGGGCTATGTGGTCTATCACGAACATTATCGCAACGAAGCTTTGAAATACATGGAAAATACATTCGGTACAACGATGTTCGACTCGACGCGCAGCGTTACGGCAGCCGACCTCAAAGAAGCGCTGAACGTATGCTACGGCTTGGGAGAGGATTTCGTTTATGAGGACATGCCTGAAGAGACGGAACTGGACGATTTCTTTCTGTTCTGGCCGCTGGTCAAGTACTACTGGCCCGATGTGGAAAACAACTGGGATGTGATCGACTGGTCGAAATACCCGGATAACGAGTGGTACCCGGGACTTCTCGCTTCCGAGATCTTCATCATGGATCACGATCTGACCAGAGGCTACAACACCAAAGCCAAAGGCATCAGCATGAAGGATTTTGCGATCCTGATCATGAATTGCGACAAGTACTATAAAAAGTGATAAAAGCTCCCCGGAGCTTTTTAAAAACACAGGATACATTATTTGAATTGACAGAAAAGGAAATATGCTATAATATGTAGCGTGCTACATGTAGTATGCTACAGAAAGGAGCGGTCATGGAGAAAGCAAGCAATATCTGGATCCTGATCCATCGGATCGACAAGAAGATCAAGGCGAACATGGATATCAGCCTGAACCGTTACAATCTGACCTATTCCCAGTCTCAGGTGCTGCTGTTCCTGCGTCTCAACGAAGGGAAACTGTCCCAGAAGAAGCTGCAGGATATGATGCGCTGTTCCCATCCGACGATGGTAGGCCTGATCCAGCGGCTGGAAGCGAACGGTTTCGTCCGGACCTATACCGATGAAACGGACAAGCGTTACAAGATCGTGGAACTGACCGACAAGGCCATGGCCTTCGGCAATGACATGAGAAAATCCCGCGAGCAGAACGAGAAAGCGATGCTGAAGGGGTTCAAGAAAGAAGAAAAAGAGATCCTGCTGGATCTGCTGGATAAAGTATACAAGAATATCAGCGAGGTAGAGACATGTTGAAGATACTGGCCGAAAAGATAGGCGAATATAAAAAGGAAACGATCATGACGCCGTTGTTCATGCTGGGAGAGGTCGCGATGGAATGCCTCATTCCAGCAGTCATGGCGATGCTGATCGACCACATGAATGCCGAAAGCCTGGAACCGATCCTGAAATACGGAGCGCTGCTTCTGATCCTGGCGTTTCTTTCGCTATGGTGCGGTGCCAATTCCGCAAGATATGGCGCCAAGGCTTCCACCGGCTTTGCGAAGAACCTGAGAAGGGACATGTTCTACAAAGTCCAGGAATTCGACTTTGCCGACATCGATTACTTCTCTTCCTCTTCGCTGGTCACCCGTATGACCAATGATATCTCGCAGATCCAGATGGCTTTCCAGATGCTGATCCGAATGGCAGTCAGGACCCCTTTGATGCTGATCTTCTCGGTCATCATGGCTCTCCGTATCAACAGCCGGATGGCGCTGATCTTCTTTGCAATCATTCCGGTCCTGGGCGTCGGTCTTATCATGATCTTCAAAATCGCTCATCCGATCTTCCGTCGCATCTTCAAGCGTTACGATGCCTTGAATAATTCCGTCCAGGAGAATGTCGCCGGCATCCGTGTCGTCAAATCTTTCGTCAGAGAGGATTACGAGATCCAGAAATTCAACAAAGCTTCCGAAGAAGTACGCAGCGATTTCGTCAAGGCCGAGAAAGTCCTCGCCTTGAATAATCCGATCCAGATCTTCTGCATCAAGCTGGCCAGGCTGCTGATCTGCTATCTTGGCGCACGGACGATCATTAACACCGCGGCGATGGAGCTGACGACCGGTCAGTTGTCTTCGCTGATCAGCTATGGCATACAGATCCTGATGTCGATGATGATGTTTTCAATGGTCTTCATCCAGATGGTCTTCTCGACCGAAGCTGCGACCCGTATCTGCGAAGTGCTGACGCATGAATCCAAACTGGTCTCTCCGCCCAATGGCATCAAAACGGTCAAAGACGGCAGCATTCGTTTCGATCATGTAACCTTCCGTTACAACGAGCACAGTCCGCGACCAGCCCTGGAAGAGATCGACCTGGACATCAAATCCGGTCAGACGATCGGCATCCTGGGTTCGACCGGCTCCTCGAAGACCACGCTGATCCAGCTGATCTCCCGCTTGTATGATGTCTCGGAGGGCGTTGTGTATGTGGGTGGCGAGGATGTCCGTAATTATGACCTGAAAGTCCTCAGGGATGCCGTAGCCGTCGTATTACAGAAAAACGTGCTGTTCTCCGGCTCCATCAAAGACAACCTGCGCTGGGGCAACAAGGAAGCGACCGACGAAGAGATCGTCGAAGCCTGCCGGCTTGCTCAGGCGGAAGAATTCATCGAACAGATGCCGGATAAGTACGATACTTTGCTGACGCAGGGGGGAACCAATGTCTCCGGCGGTCAGAAACAGAGGCTGTGCATCGCTAGAGCATTATTAAAGAAACCGAAAGTCCTGATCCTGGATGACTCGACCAGCGCCGTGGATACCAAGACCGATGCGCTGATCCGCAAAGGATTCAAAGAATACATTCCGGAAACCACCAAGATCATCATTGCCCAGCGCGTCTCTTCCGTCGAAGACAGCGATCAGATCATCATCCTTGACGGTGGCAGGATCGTCGAACAGGGCAGTCATGAAGAACTCATGAAACTGGGAGGGATCTATAAAGAGATCTATGATTCCCAGACCAAAGGAAAGGAGGAGAATTAAGATGCCGCCGAGACAAGGAAGATACGTAACAAATAAAAAAATCGATATGAAATCGCTGAAGCGTCTGCTGCAGTATGTCTTCAAACGCTACTCTTTCCGTCTGCTGATCGTGCTGGTCTGCATCATCCTTTCCGCCATCTCCAATGTCGTCGTCAACGCCTTCATGGCGCAGCTGATCGATGATGTCATTCTGCCAGGAATTTCCAACGGTCTGGACAGCGTCTACAAAGGGCTTATGAGGATCATCAGTATCATGGTGACCTTCGATATTCTGGGCATCATCGGTTCCACGCTGTATCCGCGCATCATGGCGGTTGTCGGACAGGGTACGATCAAATCGTTACGGGATGACATGTTCGATAATATGGAGACTCTGCCGATCCGTTATTTCGATTCCCATACCCATGGCGAGATCATGTCAACCTATACCAATGACGTCGGTACGATAAGGATGCTGGTAGGACAGAGCATTCCGTCTCTGTTCCAGTCGATCATGTCGATCACGACCATCTTCTTCTCGATGATCCGTTACAGCATCTGGCTGACGATCGTCGTGACTGTCGTGATTTTCCTGATGACCAGGATCACCGGCAAGTTCGGCGGACGTTCTGCTAAATATATGAAAGCGCAGCAGGAATCGCTGGCCGAAGAAGAAGGCTTTATCGAAGAAATGATGGAAGGTATGAAGGTCGTCAAGGTCTTCACCCATGAGGAAGAAGCCAAGAAGAAATTTGATGAAGTCAACGAACGTCTGTTCGAAGATTCCAATAAGGCCAACTCGAATGCCAATGCGCTGATGCCGATCCTGGCCAATGTCGGCAACATCATGTATGTGCTGCTGGCTATTGTCGGCGGATTGCTGGTGATCAGCAAGGTACCGAATCTTTCGATCCGCGGTTTTGAACTGATCAGTATCGGTACCATCATTTCCTTCCTGTCGCTGTCAAGACAGCTCTCGCAGACCGTATCGCAGATCTCCATGCAGGTGTCGACGGTTGCCATGGCCCTGGCCGGCAGCGATCGTGTCTTCGCTCTGATCGATGAAGAATCGGAAAAGGACGACGGCTATGTCACGCTCGTAAGATGCTACATCGATGAGGATGGAACGATCCATGAAACGGAAGACTATACCGAGAAATGGGCGTGGAAGCACTACCATGCGCAAAGCGATAAATCGACGACTTATGTCGAACTCAAAGGCGATATCCAGATGGTCGACGTGGACTTCGAATATGTGCCTGGCAAACAGGTCCTCTATGATGTATCGCTGTATGCCCATCCGGGTCAGAAGATCGCCTTTGTCGGCGCGACCGGCGCAGGCAAGACGACGATCACCAATCTGATCAACCGCTTCTATGACATTCCGGATGGCAAGATCCGTTATGACGGCATCAACATCAACAAGATCAAGAAACCGGATCTCAGAAGATCCCTGGGCATGGTCCTGCAGGATGTCAACCTGTTTACCGGGACGGTCATGGATAACATCCGTTACGGAAAGCTCGATGCCACGGATGAAGAGTGTATCGCCGCGGCCAAGCTGGCCAACGCCGATGATTTCATCACGAGACTTCCTAACGGCTACCAGACGATGCTGACAGGAAACGGTTCGCAGCTCTCTCAGGGACAGCGTCAGCTCCTAAGTATCGCCAGAGCAGCTGTCGCCGATCCGCCGGTCATGATCCTGGATGAAGCGACATCTTCGATCGATACCCGTACCGAGGCGCTGGTCCAGAAGGGGATGGACAACCTGATGAAAGGCAGGACGGTCTTCGTCATCGCCCACCGTCTTTCGACCGTCAGAGATGCCGATGCGATCATGGTGCTCGATCACGGACATATCATTGAGCGTGGCACGCATGAGCAGCTGCTGGAACAGAAGGGTACCTACTACCAGCTCTATACCGGAGCGTTCGAGCTGGAATGAGCGAAACCTATCGCATCGATTCGTTGTATTGAAAAACTCCTATAGGAGTTTTTCTTTCATATCATGGTACAGTCAGAGAGATAGACACGGGTCGGAATCTCGGATACTATAAGAATGCATCATATTGCTTGATGATAAGATACAGAAAGAGGTCGGTTTATGTTCAAAAAAGCCTGGTTATTATTCATCAACACCTTTACGATATCGATGACCGCCAATTCCGGTTATGCGATGCTGGGTGTCATCAAGAACCGTTTCGTAGATAAGTATGGCTGGTTTACCAAAGAAGAAATGGAAGACTATATCGCCTTGGCCCAAAGCTGTCCGGGGCCGATCGCCTGTTCCTCGACGATGATCATCGGCTATCGCAGCTGCGGTCTTTTAGGAGCTTTCGCTTCGGTTCTGGGCGTCGTCATCCCGCCGTTCATCATGATGATTCTGGTGACGATGTTCTATACGTTCATCTCCACGAATCCCTATGTCAGGATCTTCATCACCGGCATGCAGGCCGGGGTCTGCGCGATGCTGCTGGATGTCGTTCTGGGTCTGTTTGATGGAGTGAAGAAGATGAATCATCTCTTCTACTACGTCATGGTTCTGCTGTCTTTCCTCTATGTGAGACTGACGAAGTATTCGATCTTCTATCTGGCGCTGATCTGTATCGGCGTAGCCATCGCAAAAAGTTTGCTGATCAAAAGAAAGGCGGATGAAGCGTTATGATTTCGATCCTGGCTATTTTCCTGAATTTCTTAAAAATCGGCTTATTCGCATTCGGCGGAGCCTATGCGGTCATTCCTTTGATCGAGGAACAGATGGTAACCAATACCGGCTGGATGACCTTCCAGGAATTCTCTGATCTGGTCGCGATCGATGAACTGACCCCCGGTCCGATCATCATCAACTCTTCGACCTTCATCGGCATGAAACTGGGAGGCGTGCCGGGAGCTGTCGCGGCTACGCTGGCGTGCGTGATCCCCGGAGCGATCATCGCTTTGACGCTGGTCTATCTCTATGGCAAATACAAGGAGATCCCGGTCATTTTGGAAGCGATCCGCGTGCTCAAATGCATGTCGGTAGCGCTGATCTTCTCCGTGCTGCTGAAGATGTTCCTGAATGCGGTGTTCCCGCAGGGTCTGAATGAACTGACTGCGATCAATATCCCATCGCTGCTGATGGTGATCGCCAGCTTCTATGTGTTGAAAAAATACAAGACCAACCCGCTTTATGTGATGCTGGCATGCGGAACGATCAATCTGCTGATCTCGTTCCTGCCATTCTGAAAAAAGAAAATAAATGAAAACTGCTGCATATGCAGCAGTTTTTTGTCATCGATGGGATGCCAGATACATGAGAAGCAGGAAACTGCTTGAGAACAGCAGTCCGATCCCGCAAAGGATCAGACCTGCCTTGCAATCTTTATTTCCTTTTCTGTAACCGATATAGGCAAGGATGACACCGAATAGATCCAACAGGACCCACAGGGGTTCCAGCTCATATACCAGCATGCACAGGCTCAGCGTGATCACGCCGATGATAAAAGTGAATTTCGCCATTAAAGGATTCCTTCTTTCTTCAGATATGCATCCAGTTCCCGGGCGTCGGTAAACAGATGTGCGGTGATTCCGAGCCTGTTTGCCGCCTCGATATTGGCAGGAACGTCATCGATAAACATCGATTCCTCTGCTTTCAGATCATAACGATCCAGCAGGATCTCATAGATCTTCGGATCCGGTTTGATGCATTTTTCGAAAGCGGAAACAACGGAGCCATCGAAACAGGAAGAACAGCGGATCTCAGGCCAGTACAGTCTCTGACTGGCGGGAGCGTTGGACAGCAGATAGATCCGATAGTCTTTTTCTTTCAGGGTAAAAACCAGCTCATCGATTCCCTCGACCGGGATCAATGAATCGTGCCAGTGAAACAGCAGACGTTCGGCGACAGGAAGCAGATGTACGGGAATGTTTGCTTTGATCCTTTGAAACATTTCCTCCTCGTCATAGAGACCCAGGTCCATTTCTTTCCAGCAAGGCGAATAAAAGATCTCTTTCAGTAAGATTTCTCTGTCTTGCGGTTCATGGATCTTTTCCCGGTCAAGGAAGTACTCCGGATCGAATTCGATCAGGACATTGCCCATGTCGAAAATGATGTTTCGTATCACGATTCCATCTTATCAGGAACATAAAAAAACCGCCACTTCGCTGTGGCGGTAAATCATTTACGGTCCGTTTAGAGGATCTTATCCAGCCAGTCCAGGCAGAGCTTCGCCCAGCTTGCGACCGACGGGATATCCATTGCCAGGTCGTTATGGCCATCGGCTAAAGCAAGTCCGTGCACACCTTCCGGATACAGATGCATTTCGAAAGGAATGCCCTTGGCAGTCAATGCCTGTCCCAGCGTAAAGGAATTACGCGGATCATCGCTGTTGGTCTGCCAGATGAAGAAAGGCGGGGTATCGGTGGAAATATTGACTTCCGGCGAGAAGCGCAAGAGATCCTGCTTGTTCGCAAAGAACGGATTGCGGATCTGATCGGAGAACGGATCGACGAAGAAACCGCCCGGCAGTCCGGCGAAGCAGAATGCGCCATAACCCAGCACCGCTCCATCGGGTCTTGAGGATTCCCGTTCGATCGGATCTTCCGCATCTCTATCGCCATCATCATATAACGTTGCAGCATTTCCTGACAACATACCTCCTGCCGAGAAGCCCATGCAGACGACCTTATCGGTGACATTGAGTTCTTCTTTCCGGGAACGGATCAATCTTATTGCCCTCTGCATGTCATCCAAGGCATCCTGCCTTCCATAAGGCTGCAGACGGTAAGTCAGGATCGCGGTATTGCAGCCGTTCCGGGAGAAGTATTCTGCCACATTGAAGCCTTCGCATCCGGTTCTGGTAGAGAAACCGCCGCCGCAGGCGACGATGACCGTTCCGCTCTTCTTATCGGCATTCTGCGCCGGAACGAAGATGATGCTCGGTTCGATCTGCAAGGCATCCCTGTCATCCCAGTTCGGCGTCTTTCCTTCCGGCCATAACGGAATGATCTCGAAACGTTTGACCGCCTCGTTCCAGGTATCCAGATTCAGTTCACGGTTCATCGTGCCATCCGGTTTGCGGTGTCTCGAGATATTGATGATGACGCCATCTTCTTCAACAAGTTTCTTTAGTATTCCATAATTCTTTTCATACATAGCTGTTACCTCTAAAAAGGTCCTTGCCGGACCTTTTTCTTTAAATCAGATTTTCTTCCGTTTCCGCATCGAACACATGGATCAGATTCGGATTGAAGTTGAAGGTGAAATCTTTATCCAATGATACCGTTTCAAGATCCAGATTCGCGGTAGGAATGACGGCAACGATGTCATCGCCATTCAGGTTGATGTGCAGATGTACCTCGGAGCCCATCATTTCGGATACTTCGATCTTGCCGGTAAAGCCATCAGATGCTTTCTCGATATGGACCGGTCTGACGCCGACGATGACTTCTTTTTCAGGCGCGTTCTTTTCTCTCAAAGCTTTCTGATATCTGTCATCCAGCTTGATGTCTCTGCCCTGGATCGTGATGTAGTAGTCGCTTCCTTTCTTGGTGAGAGGAACGTGGTGGAAGAAGTTGATCTGCGGCGTGCCGATGAAGCCGGCAACGAAGACGTTGATCGGATGGTTGAAGACTTCCTGCGGCGTACCGACCTGCTGGATGAAGCCGTCTTTCATGACGACGATCCTGTCGCCAAGAGTCATGGCCTCGATCTGGTCGTGGGTGACATAGACGAAGGTCGTATCGATCTTCTGACGCAATCTGATGATTTCGGAACGCATCTGGCCGCGCAGCTTGGCATCCAGGTTGGACAGCGGTTCGTCCATCAGGATGACCTGAGGCTGTCTGACGATCGCTCTACCGATCGCGACTCTCTGTCTCTGGCCGCCGGATAACGCTTTCGGAAGACGGTCGAGGATCTGGGTGATCTCCAGGATCTGGGCAGCTTCCTTGACTTTTTTATCGATCTCTTCTTTCGGCATCTTCGCAAGCTTGAGCGAGAAGGCCATGTTTTCATAGACCGTCATATGCGGATACAGGGAATAGTTCTGGAAGACCATCGCGATATTGCGGTCACGCGGAGCGATGACATTGGAATAGACGTCGCCGATATAGAGTTCGCCATCGGTGATCTCTTCCAGACCGGCGATCATTCTAAGAGTTGTGGATTTTCCGCAGCCGGAAGGACCGACCAGGACGACGAATTCCTTGTCTTTGATCTCCAGGTTGAAATCCTGAACGGCAACGACACCTTCATCGGTGATCTGCAGATTCGGGACGAAGCCGTCATCCGGTTCCGGTGTGTCGACTTTTCTCTTCTTTGCCGCTTTCCGGTTGGATTTGACTTCCTCGGCTGTGATCGGATAGATCTTCTTGATGTTTTTCAGTGTAATACTTGACATAGATTTGCTCTGGCAGTTCGGCCTCCGCTTTCCTGCCTCATCCCATACCGACATGAAGATATGGGACCTTTTCAGCATGTCTCCACTATGCTGACCCGCGAGCCACGGTTTCCTCCTTTTCTTTACCGCCTAAATCGGTGGAGCGCAGTATTATCTAAGATAATTATGCCAATCAGGATGGAAAGAACGCTTGTAAATAAGTAAACAGTAGTTTTGAAAAAATGTTTATATGCCTATTTACTGATTGTAACGGGTTTCATCGGGTGTTTTCCTTGAAACGGGTCGCCTGAAAACGATATGATAGTATCGGACGAAGAGTCGGAGGTTTTTGTGTCGGTTGTGGAAGAAACTGTAAAAAAGACATTGCCGGATATCCTGAAGATCTGCTTGCGCTGCGGCTTAAGCATGTTTTTACTGTGTGCCTGCTTCGGATGCGCTGCGGGTTCGTCCGGTCCCTCATCTGCCGTTCATTATGAAGAAGGCGATGACGGCCAGGATACGGATGATTTCTGCATGAACGATGTCCTGCTTCTTCAGAACGACTATACGGTGAATCTGACGCTTCTGTCTCTGACGGATACGGTCTCCGACAGCCTGCTTTATGACGATTTGCATCTTTACCTGTCGCAGGGAGACAAGAGAGTCGCAGGCATGGAGACGGAACAGAGGGATACGGCTCTGCAGTGGATGATGGACCGCGTGGGTCAGCTGCAGGAAGGCATGTGTGCGCGTATGGTGTCTGAAGCGCTGACGGCTGCCGGAATGAGAAGCGGAACGCATTTCCGCTATACGCCGATCGCTGCCGCAGGGAGCAGCTGCTTCAATTTCGTCAACGAAAGCACAGGCGCTTTGAACTACAAAGTCGAAGCCTATACCTGGAAAGATCTCCTGAATCACAACTATGCTCCCAGAAAAGGCGACGTCGTCTTTTTCGGTCTGATCTCCAGCGCCGATATGACGATGAAACAGTACGCCAAGTACAGCGATGGCAACGGCTATCATGTAGGCATGATGCGTTCGGATAACAGTTCCATCAACAAGATCTCGACTGTCGATGGCGGCCAGGGCGCCGATCTTCTGCATATCCGTACCATCGACCGTTCCGTCAATCCGGCCAACGGCATTTTCAATATCGGACATGAGCTGAATATCTACACGACGATTTTTGTCCGTCCGTGCTACCGGGCGACATTCGTGATGAATGCCTATCTCAATTACAGCAACAAGAACTATGTCTACGGTTCGGATTTCAACGAACTGGAGAAAGACTATTATTTCAGCAGCGATCCGTCATATCATACGCTTTCCGTCGACGAGACCGAGAAGCATGATGGTTTCAATTCTTTGAAGATCGAAAACCATCAGGCGGGAGCCGCCGACAAGTCCGTCATCATCAGAACGCTCACGATGGGCGCTTCGAACCACGGCGATTACGTCGGCGATGATAGGCCGATGACCCTGAGCTTCTATGCGAAAGCCGACAGCAAGGACACGAATCTGTACTTCCGCTGGGGCTATGAAAGCACCGCGGATGCCCGCAGCATCACCCTGACTCCGGAATGGCAGAAATATACGATACGCATGGATAAGAAAGTCGCCTATGACTACTATATGCATCTTTATGCGGATAAGGCGGGAACGGTGTGGCTCTCGGAGCTTCAGCTGGAAGACGGCAAGGAAGCGACCGATTTCGCGGCAGAAAACGAAAACTGGTATGCTTCGACCCTGAACACCTACGATCTTTCTTCGATCGCCTATGAGCTTCCGGAAGAACCGGTCAGAGACGGCTAC
>JAEEGI010007687.1_pt1 | contig 24094 bp, 20 predicted proteins | sample 8958751 | NCBI WGS metagenome assembly JAEEGI01 (sample SAMN16246545, study PRJNA631951) | gut metagenome | biome: gut microbiome; feature: rumen; material: KS-attached | host: Bos | place: Iran: Karaj | collected 2018-10 | reverse complement strand
ACCGGTTGACAATTTCAACTACGGTCTGTGCATCCAGCGATTCACTCATCGAAGTGAATCCTCGTATATCAACAAACAGCACAGCTATATGATAAGTCTTTCCGCCAAGTTCAAGCGCCTCAATACCCTGATCAAGAATTCTGTTCATGATCACGGGATCCAGATAGTGTTTGAACGTATAGGAAATTTTCTTTTTCTCACTCTGAACGCGTATGTAGTTATAAATGACCGTTCCCAGGAAAAGAACACTGATGCATACAGGCACCGGAAGAATATGGAGGATGAAACCATACCGATATGCCAGTGCGCATATACCTGTCCAGCAGATACAGATAGAAAGCCAAACAGGGACTGTTTGTTTCAGCTCTCTTCCCCAGAATATGGCAGTTGCGAAAAAGCTGAGCAAAAAAAGAACAGCAAGCTGCGGTGCATCATCGATCTCGTCGGGGAAGAATCCTTTCTGAAAAGCATCAATAAGGTTTGCATTGATATCTATTCCATACATGGATGAAGCATGATCCAGAGATGTAAAATAGGCATCCTGCATTCCCGGAGAGTAGGGTCCTATCAGTACAATTTTATCCCGGTAAAAATCAGGTTCAACATATCCGTCGAGCAGATCAATAAAACTAACACCGTCACAGTAAGATCCGCCGGATGCCGTAAAAGGCACATAATAAAAACCCTGATCCGAAGTATGAGGCATTACTTGAGGTTCCGTACCTGTTTGCTCACACCACTTTTCATATATTACCCTGGAAAAGGAGTATACCCTTCCCTCTTCCGGAACATCTATATATAAAAGTGCATGCCGGAATATGCCATCGGTATCCGACATGGCATTGACGTGGCCATAAGCTGCTGCCTGAGCCAGATCCTCAAACGGAACATCAAATCCCTGAATACTTCTCTCGTTGATGTGATAGATTCCGTTTTCGTCAGCGGAAGCTTCGCTTCCATATACAGCGGCAGATGCAAAAACAACATTATCGTATTGACCGGCAGCATTTACCAGCTGCCGGTCAATATCCGGATCCGCGCTATTGCCTGTATAAAGAATGTCTACTCCAATAACCGCCGGCCTGCAATCCGGGTCGGCATTGTTAAGAAAACTGATGGCCTCCGCCATATAGTTCCGCGGCCACGGCAAAGGCCCGAGAGCATCCAGCGAGGTCTGATCCAGGCCGACAACAACAATATTTCCGGCAGCGGATCCCGATTTCTGGTATACACTGTCAGAGACATACTGATCGGCATGATTCAGTATTCCGGAGGCAATTACAGCAGTCAGCACTGTTGCCATCAGAAAGGCTGTCAGCCACTTTTTCATGTTATTGTCCCCCGTCTACAGTGTTTATTTCGTAAGTTAATTACGGATCAGGCATATATGAGAACGGTCCATCCGGGCCGATGTCGTCACCCGGATAATCTGTGTTCAACAAAAAGGAAGAGTCTTTCTGATCGGATATTTCTTCATTATTGCTTACCGGCATCTGGTTGTCGCCGACGCCATTTCTTTTCATGCCGCCAACTTCATTCAAAGCTTCCCAGATTGCACCGTGATGCTCTTCCCTGATCCATTCAAGGTCCCTGAGCATATTCTCTTTCTGTTCTTCCGTGAATTCCACATACTGATCTTCACAGGAACCGTCATCCTGTCTTGTAATATGTACCTGTTGTCCGGCTTCAATTGATACAACATCCCCAGCAAAGCAGGTGATCTCCGCGTGACCTGTAATCAGCGTAACCAGAGACTCATTTTCACTGACTGCTTCCACACAGCCGGCGGTTCCGCGAATGCCAAGCACCATCGTGGAAGTACGGATTTCAAAACTTTCATCGGCTTCAAGCGGTTTTGAAACGTCAAAAAACATTTTCCCGTTGTTTACTGCTATTTCAAGCTTTTTCCCTTCCTGGTTAATGACTGCTGAGCTGCTTTCTGCAATGGTAACGGCCTTTGCATCATCCAGAAGAATTCCTGCTCTACTTTGCTCCTCAGTGGATACTGCACATCCGCTGTAGAGCCGCATACGGTTGCGTAATGCAAGTTTTGATCCGCTATGATCAGTCAGGGTGACGTTCCCTTCGGTCTGCATCAGGCGCATAGAGGAAGCCTGAACGGATTCACTGCTGTTTCCTTCCGCCAGTGCAAATGTCCCGAAAAAGCATAACAGCAAAACTGTAATCAATGAAATTCTGATCTTTGACATTTTGTATTCCTCCTATATAAAACTTCTTGACTTTCCATGAATTCTTTAAAGACATGCATTTATAATAGAACAATCTCATCCTCTCTGGCAAAAAAGCATCCGGGGTAATCTTTCATTTTTTTCTCTGCAGCTAAAAGAATATCGTCACTATGAGCCGGATCGTGATGTATGATACGTACCTGTTTTGCTCCGCTTATTTTACCGAGCAATGCAGCTTTTGACCATTTGCTGTGGCCATAATCATATTTTTCAGTCCATTCCAGGTCGCTGTATTGCCCGTCAATCAGCAATAAATCGCAGTTTTCAGCAAAGACTTCCAGATCATGAAAGAATGAATCCGTCAGTGTACAGTCTGTAGCAATGACAACACTCTTTTTAGAATTGCTTATTTTATATACTTCAACTCCGCCCGGGTGTATACCATGCATAGTTTCAACAGATATACAATTAATGTAATCTTTTTCTTTGATCCTGTGAAGCTTGATCTTTGCCGGCAGATCATTCAGGGTTACCGGCCAGAAAGGAGGTGAAAACAGGCGCATGAGTCTTTCTTCCGCATCCTGACTCCAGCTTTCCGGCATATGAATCGTCAAGTTTTTGTTTTTCTGCAGTATAAACGGGCATAGCGGTAAGCCAAGCAGATGATCCAGATGCAGATGTGTGAGCAGAAGATCAAGCCTGTTCAGTTCTGATATATCCTTTGTTAATTTGCACAGTCCGCTTCCGGCATCCACAACAAGAACAGTCCCGGAAAGATTTACAAAAAAACTTGATGTAGCTCCTCCAAACTGCATAAACTCCTTGCCGCTGACGGGAACTGAACCTCTGGCTCCAAGAATTTTCACATAATGATCATTCATATTCTTTATTATTTTAATACATGGAATGTCAGTCAAGAGCAGATTCAATTAAAAAACTGACATTTTTCTATTTCCTGTTTCATTTTAACATATTAACTGTCACACATCTGTCACAGTGCCGTATATAAATAATGCTAAACTACCAGACCAAAAAAGAAAGGAAATACACCTGTAGTCTAATAATCATACAACATGATACTATCATATGAAAGCAAATACCGTCAACCTTTTTCCATCTCTGCAATCATGGCAAACAGTTCTTCCTTTGACATTTTCCTTGAAAGGATATCTGTTAGCGCTTTCGTACTCAGATGTTCCGGAAGAGATAGCTTCGTTAAAAGCCGCCTTCGTTTTTCTTTGCTTTCGGGTTTTCCGGAAAGCCCCGCCTGATAAAAATCTGCAATTGTAATACGATTAACAAGCAGATCAGCATGATCATCGAAAGTTCCGCCGGCATCCCGGAGAGCTTTCAGTATTACGTCCCGTTTCATGCCTTCCACGCCGAGCTTTCCCTCTTTTCCCGGAGCGCTTTTGCGTTTTTCCTTACCGTGAAGATCAGGTATATATGCATTCAGGACTCGCCCTGCCTGTACGAATGAGCGTATGCGGCTTCGGATCAGAAAACCGGCTGAGTCTGAATCCGTCAAAATTATAATTCCACACGATTCAGCCAGACTGCGCAGTGTACTGCGTAAAGACTCATCATGAAACAGATGGAATCCCTTTGTTTCAATAATCAAAGCATCTACAAGCTGGCTCAGTGTATTTTTATCGTAACGGCCTTCCACAATGATAGCTTCCCTGATATGCGGTTTATTCATTTCTGTCCTCGACAATCAGCTTCACAAACAGCGTTTTCAGTAGTTCAAGATCATCTCCGCCAGTGCTTTTCATGGCATATTCCGTATTCGCACAGTTTTTCAGAGCTTTTTCCAGCTGTGTTACCGTAAACTTTCCGGCGGCGGCAATCTGTTTTTCCGCTATAAAATCATATTTTATGTTCAAAAGCTCTTTGATATCCTTCTGTCTTTTTCCTTCTGCAAGTGCAAGTTTTACACCAAAGAGCCTGCGGAGTTGAAAAGAAATCGTACCGAGTATAACTGCCGGTACGTTTTCTTTATTTCTAAGCAGTTCAGAAAGAAGATGCAGCGCTGCATCATACTTTTTGTCTGAAATCAGATTAACCATTTCAAACACATCAGCTTCCGGAATATGGCTGGCAACCGCTTCTACATCTGCCGGCAGAATTTTCCGGCCTTTTGCATAGGCAGCTATTTTTTCAATTTCCGGAATAAGAGTATTCATCAGGTCCCCGCTGATGAATACCAGTCTTTGCACTGTGCTGCTGTCTATTTCCTTTCCGAGAGCTTCAAAACGGCGTTTCACCCAGTTAAACAGTTTTGTCTGATCCTGAGAAGTGAATTCAAGCGACTTTCCCTTTTCCTTCAGAAATTTGACAAATTTACTCCGTCCGTCCGTTTCATAAGAAGCATCCTGTACAAAACATACTGTACAGTATTCCGGGACGGAAGATAAGACGGCAATAAGCTGATCCGGCTCTGCAAGCCTATTGATATCTACATTCCGCAGCTCCACAAACGTTCTCTCCGAAAGAAAGGGCATAACATCCAGAGCTTTGCCAAGTTCAAAGGCGTCAAGAGACGGACCGTCAAAGCGTTTATAGCTGAAGCCGCTCTCTCCTTCAGGAATACACACAGCTTTCAGCGCTTCCAGGTAACGGTCGCGCAGATAATCCTCTTCACCGCTCAGCAAATAGAGCCTTTTGGGAGGACATTCCTTCAGAGCTTTGACTTCTGCGTTATAATCTAAGCTGTTTTGCTTTTTAGCCATAATAATCCTCTATGATAAACTGTACTGTTCCGTCTCTGTCAGTTCTGTATATATTCTCTTGCGGCAATGTCTTTTGAAGTATCTGAAGCGTTTCTTCGGAAGGATGCCCGTAAGTGTTGTATCCAACACTGATAACAGCTTTTGCATTGCTGTCAAGACACTGCATCAGTTCTTCTGAGCTTGATGTTTTTGATCCGTGATGACCTACCGCCAGAAAATCGATTTCCGGCAAAGCATAATTCTTAACCAGCCGTCTCTCTGCTTCTTTCGGTGCATCACCCGTAATAAGCAAATCACAGTTCCCGACAGAAATCAAGGCAGCTGTACAGCGTTCATTGGTATCTCCTTCAATGACTGGAGTTATCAGCCGAATTTTCATTCTGCCAACGTATGCTTCAGCATCTTCTTTCAGCCATGTTATTGCAGTACCGTGTGCCTCAGCAGCTTTTCTTATCAGATCAAGCTGCCCGTCGTCATCATGAACATAGGCAGAAATAGCTATTTCATCGACAGGCAGATATTCTAATAGCATTTCAATGCCATTAACATGGTCTTTATGCAGATGTGTCAGTACCAGAAAGTCTACCTGCTTTCTGCCCATCGAAAGAAGATATTGCCCGGCTGTTTCTCCGGCATTTTCTGTCGAAAAAATACCGCCGCAGTCAATCATTACAGTGTTTTCTCCTGAAAAAGCTGTAACACATTCCCCTTGTGCCACGTCAATCGCACTGAAAACTGCCGGGTAGCTGTTATACCTTACCGTCGTTACGCCGATCAACAGGGCAAGAGAAATAACGGAAGCAAAAGCAGGGACAACAACTTTAAAAACATTTTTCAATGGAAGAAGGACGGCAAGAAGAAAAAGTACATATACACCGCTGATCCAGTAAACCGCAAAATCACTGCAGGTGTAAAGAGATGTATACGGAAACCCTGCAACAGTTTTTGCACAAAGCAAAATGTATTTTACCAGTATCTCTACCGGGACAGATATCAGTTTCGCTGCCACAGGAAAAATCAAAGCAATCAGGCAGGCTGCATATCCCCCTCCGAAACAGAGAGAGACTGCCCAGATAACCAAAGCATTTGTAACGGGAGATGCCAGCTGTACGGAATGAAAATGCAGCGCTGAAACCGGAACACAGAATATCATCACACTCAGAGAAACAGCCAGTATGCCGATCAGGTACTGCATAAGCCTGAAACCGGAAATCTTGCCGAAAACCGAAGACAGAAAAACCCGTAACCGTTCTGAAAAAAGTGTAACGCCGGCTGCTGCCGCAAATGAAAGCTGCAGGCTGACGCTCATAACGGAATAGGGATTCTGTATCAGAAGAATAAGAAGTGCAAAGGAAAGCGAAGTGAAAGTATCTTTTTCTCTATGAAATAAAGGCGCCATCAAAAAAACGCTGTGCATAATCCCTGCACGTACTGCAGAGGGCGAGCAGCCGGTCATGATCACAAAAAACCATATCAGGATCAGGCAGAGAACAGAACTCTTCTGTGATGAACCGAACATGAGCTGAACAAATCCGACAACAAAAGCAATATGCATGCCGGATACTGCAACAATATGCATTATTCCGGATGCAGACAGAGCATGTTCTTTCCCGGCATCCATATATAGTTCCGTTTTATCGCCCAGCATGAGAGATTTCATAAAAGGACGTACAGAAGAGGAAAAAACCCTGTCTGCAGCATTCAGAAGCGCATGCTTTACTCTTACGGGAATAAAACGCAGCTGTGAAATATTTTCTCCGAACTTCACATTTCCCTTAGCTGTAGCAATCAGGAATACTCCTGAAGAAACATATCCGTCATATTGTGCGCCATAACGTATATCGGAAGCTTTTAATGATGCCTCGCAGAGTATGATCTGCCCGGGTTCACAGGCACTTATACTGAACGAGCTGTCATAAAGGAGTACTCCAAGCGAAGGCAAGCCTTCTGTTGCCAATTCTCCACGTACAGAACTCCCATAGGATGCTGTTTTCGGATAGTCAGTCACTACAACAGCAATCGTTCTTGTATCTTCGGTAAGGTTTCTTGCCTGCTGCAGCGTAAAGGAGGAAAAAAGGTAAAACCACCCGAATCCGGCAGCCGCACCACAGGCCGCAACCATTAATATTAGAGGTAGATATTTCTTTAGAAGAATCAGAACGGCAAACAGAAAAAAGAACGCCGCGGACAGCGTCAGAACAGCTGCCGGGCTCCTGCAGAAGCGGGAGCACAGCACAGCAGCTGAAAATGACAGTGAAAAAACCGCGAGCGTTCTCATGATGTTGCGGGTTTAAAAGCTTTCGCCCAGCTTCTTTCCGCCAAGGATATGGAAATGAAGATGGTAAACCGTCTGTCCGCCGTCTTCTTTGCAGCAGTTGATGACGCGATATCCGTTATTCAGTCCTTCTGTAGCCGCAATTTTGGGAATCGCTTCAAAAATTCTGGCAACATGTGTTGAGTTCTCTGCATTGATCTCATCTGCACAGGATATATGTTCTTTCGGTACGACCAGTATATGTACAGGAGCCTGCGGGTTTATGTCGCGGAATGCATAAACATATTCATCTTCATAAACCTTAGTACTGGGGATCTCTCCTGCAATAATTTTGCAAAACAGGCAGTTATCCATTTTTTTCAGATCCTTTCCTTAATAAATACTTCAAGTTCTGAGAGGGATTCATCCAGCTTGGAAAGGTCGCTTCCACCGCCCATGGCAGAATCCGCTTTCCCGCCGCCTTTACCGTTCGTAATAGCAGTGACACGGCGGATTACATCTCCCGCTTTGATTCCTTTTGCAACAGCATCACTTCCGCATACACAAAGATAAGAAATCTTTTCTCCGTTTACGGAAGCCAACAAAGCAACAACTGTTTTGTCCTTATCACGGAGCACATCTCCAATCGTTCTCAGTGCATTGGCATCCACACCATTCAGTTTCGACACAGCAACGTGTAAACCGCCAATATCCTTTGCTTTTTCAAGGATAGTCCCGGCATTTCCGCTGGATTCTTTTGCTTTATACTGTTCAATAACACGCTTCAGTTCGCGAATCTCTGAAAACTGTGCTTCGATGCGGTTTGCAAGTTCTGCCGGTGCTGCCTTAAACAAGGAAGAAATTGCTGAGAGCATATCAGAATTTTCACCAGCAATTGAAACGGCCTTCAGCCCGGTAACTGCTTCAATTCTGCGCACGCCGGAGGCAACAGATGCTTCAGACAGGATTCTGAAGGAGCCGGCCATAGAGGTGTTTCTGAGATGCGTGCCGCCGCAGAGTTCTGAGCTGAAATCTCCCATTTTTACAACTCGTACAGTTGATCCGTATTTTTCACCGAAGAGTGCAGTTGCACCGGATTTCTTTGCCTCATCGAGAGACATGATATCTGTTTTTACTTCATCCCCGCTCAGAATATATCCGTTGACAAGCCTTTCGATCCTTTTCAGTTCATCTCTGGAAACAGCGGTCATATTGGTAAAGTCAAAACGAAGGAAATCTTCCTGAACAAGTGATCCTGCCTGATGAACATGCTCACCAAGAACTGTGCGCAGTGCACTCTGAAGCATATGTGTAGCGCTGTGTGCGCGGCGGATGGCCTGACGACGTCCATGATCAGTCTCTGAAACAACACTATCCCCGATTCTCAGCTTCCCACCGCTGAGCCGTCCGTAGTGCATGAACTTACCACCGTTATTTTTCGTAACATTAGTAACAGTGAAGAGAGTATCTCCCGCAGTAATCTTTCCGTGATCAGCTTCCTGTCCGCCCATTTCGGCATACAATGCTGTTTTGTCAAGAACCAGAATAGCTTCCTGCCCCTCCTGCAGTTCGGAAACCTGTTCGCCGTCAGAAACGATGGCCAGTACTTTCCCTTCAGCTGTTTCTGTATCATAACCCACAAACTCGGTGTCAGGAATATCCTTGCCGAATTCAACACCTGCCCAGCCGAGATCACCAAGCGCTTTACGGGCCTCTCTTGCTCTGATCCGCTGCTCTTCCATTAAAGCTTTGAAGCTTCCTTCATCCACTGTCATGCCTTCATCAGCTGACATTTCGATTGTAAGATCAAGCGGGAAACCGAAAGTATCGTAGAGTCTGAAAGCATCCGCACCGGAAAAAACTGTTTCCCCTTTCGCTTTATGTGCCTCCAGAAGCTCACGGAATATGGCCATACCGGAGTCTATCGTACGATCAAAGTTCTCTTCTTCATTCCGGATAACCGAAACAATATAGCTCTCTTTCTCACGGAGTTCAGGATACTGGAATTCATTTTCATGAACAACGGTATCTACGATCTTCCAAAGGAAGGATCCCTCAACATTCAGGAGTTTTCCGTGGCGTGCAGCACGCCGCATCAAGCGGCGCAGTACATAGCCGCGGCCTTCATTGGAGGGCAGAATCCCGTCGGAAATCATGAATACGGAAGCACGGATATGGTCAGTAATAACACGCAGAGATATATCGCTCTTGTGGTCTTTTCCGTAATAGGCCCCTGTCAGTTCGCTCACTTTATTGGTGATATTCATCACCGTATCTACATCAAACAGGGAATCAACATTCTGGCAGACGCAGGCAAGCCTCTCAAGGCCCATACCAGTGTCGATATTTTTCTGCTTGAGCTCCGTATAATTGTTGTGCCCGTCATTGTCAAACTGGGAAAAAACATTGTTCCAGACTTCAATATATCGGTCACAGTCACAGCCTACTGTACAGCCGGGCTTTCCGCATCCGTATTCCGCACCGCGGTCATAATAAATCTCACTGCAGGGTCCACACGGGCCGGAGCCATGTTCCCAAAAGTTGTCTTCTTTTCCAAAGCGGAAAATACGCTCCGGTGCAATCCCTATTTCCTTATTCCAGATATCAAATGCCTCGTCATCGTCTATATAGACTGAAGGATACAATCTGTCCGGCTCAAGGCCTACCCATTCGGGAGATGTCAGAAATTCCCAGCTCCATGCGATTGCTTCGTGTTTGAAATAATCGCCGAATGAAAAGTTGCCAAGCATTTCAAAATAGGTTCCATGACGTGCAGTCTTACCAACATTCTCAATATCACCTGTACGTATACATTTCTGACAGGTGCATACTCTGTGGCAGGGCGGTTCCTCTTCCCCTTTAAAATATGGCTTCATTGGCGTCATGCCGGCATTGATCAGCAGAACGCTTGCATCATTCTGCGGCACAAGCGAAAAGCTTGGCAGGCGCAGGTGCCCTTTCGTTTCAAAAAAGCTCAGGAACATTTCCCGCAGTTCATTAAGACCATGATATGGATGCATGTTTTACCTCCGTTAGGAAAATGAAATAAATACAAAAAAATAAACTTTATACTGAACTTCGCGGTTTCCGTATAATAGTATTTTCTGGAACGGAAACGGGAAGCTTCATACAAAAACGCATCATGGGATGGCGTGTATCCGGAATCTCCGCACCATCGGCATCCGTAAGGGTTTCTGCCTTGAACAGCAGTGGTTTTGTCTTCGGATTCATCAGCTCCAGTTTATCTCCAGCAGAAAACCTGTTGCGCTGTGTGAGAATGGCATTCCCGTCTCCGTCGCAACGCTCAACGACAGCTACTATATCCGCTGTCTGGGAGTAGGAGGAACTGCCGTAATGTTGACCGGGATCTCCATAGTAAAACCCGGTGCAATAGGGCCGGTGGCTGACTTTTTCCGTCTCTTCAATCCAGACTGGATCAAGCGGAATATTCTGTCTTAGCGCATCGATCGCGTGGCGGTAGGCATTTGTCACGACAGCTGTATAGTAAGCGCTTTTCATTCTTCCCTCTATCTTGAAGCTGTCAATTCCGGCATCCGCCAGTTCGTTCAGATGCTCAATCATGCAAAGATCCCTGGAGTTCAGAATAAATGTCCCGCCGTCTTCTGTGATTTCGAAAAATTCACCTGGTCTGGTTTCTTCCATGAGATGATATTTCCACCTGCATGGCTGTGCGCATTGACCGCGGTTGGCATCCCGGCTGGTCAGATAGTTTGAAAGGAGACATCGCCCGGAAAACGAAACACACATAGCGCCATGGACAAAGGCCTCAAGCCTCAGCTCTGAAGGAGTGTGCAGCCGTATGCTGCGTATTTCCTCCATTGATAACTCCCTTGCAAGTACAACCGTATCGGCGCCCTGTTCAAAAAGATACTTTGCCGTTGCGCTGTTTACCACACCAAATTGTGTGCTGATGTGACAGCTGACTTTCGGTGCAAATTTCTTTGCAAGAGCCAGTACGCCGGGATCAGCAATTATCAGCCCATCTGCGCCGGCAGCCTGAAGAAATGAGAGATAATTCGGAAGCCTGTCAATTTCCTGCTCTCTCGGCAAAGTATTGCAAGTTATGTATACTTTTACCCCTTTTTCGTGAGCAAAACGGATGCCGTTCAGCAACTGTTCGTCTTCAAAGCTGGCTGCCGCTGCCCGCATGCCGAATTCCTTCCCGGACAGATAAACAGCATCCGCACCATAGCATACAGCCATTGTCAGTTTTTCAAAATCTCCTGCCGGAGAAAGCAGTTCAGGAGTTCGGGTGTTCACTTGCATAATAGGCAAAATCGTTGTAATTCGTAAAGAAATTCAGTTTTCCGGTGTCCATATCTGCATAAAAGTAATAATAATTGCTTTCAGCAGGATTCAGCGCTGCCGTGATGGACGCCATTCCGGGATTGCAGATAGGAGTAGGCGGAAGTCCGTAATTTATATGGGTGTTATAGGGTGAGGGATCTGCAAGCATTTCAGCTGTCGGCTCACCTTCATGATCCTGATAAAGATAAAGAATCGTTGTATCCATACCAAGGCTCATGTTGGCTGCCAGGCGGTTATAGATAACTGAAGCAACATACGCACGGTCATCTTCCAGTTTTGCTTCCTTTTCGATGATGGAGGCTATTGTAATGATATCTTTGACGGAATACCCCATTTTTTCCGTCTGTGATCTCATATCAGCATTATATTTATAATAAAAGTTGTTCAGCAGTTTATTAATAGCTGAAGAAGCTTCCATTCCGACATAAAACTGATAAGTGTCAGGATAAAGATATCCTTCCAGCCTGGTGGCACCTGCATAGCTGCTGTCATCAATGAAATCATAACGGAAGCTGTAGGAAGCTGCCGCTGACATAAAATCATCTGCAGAGGCAACTTTATTTTCTTCAAGCCTTGCAAATATATCGCGCATTGTAAAGCCTTCTGGAATGGTCACATCCACAGTAATAATGCCGCCTGCCCCTTCCCGCATATTCTGAACAAGGGCACGGTAATCATAGGATGACTTCAGTTCATATTCTCCAGGATCGAAACGGGTATCCGCATGTGAAATACGGCAGAACATACCGAACAGCCATTTGTACTGAATCAGGCCGGCTCTGTAAAGAACGTCACTGACTGCGTCGATATCAGCATGAGTAATAGTTTTCCTGGTGACAGTTCCGTCATCAGCAATCACTTCTACCTCTTCGTAAGTGAAAGCTGTAGTTGGAAGGGTAACAGTTGTTGAAAAACTGCGTTTGTTCAGCGCCATCACATCACTTGCCGCCATCCATGCGAAAAAAGCAAGTGCTACAGACAGGCAAAGGATAAACAGAAAATACATCAGACCACCAAGGCAGCCCGAACGCTGCTCACGCCGGCGCAGCTTACGGCCGGAAACAGGCGGACTTTTAGGCTCCAGTTTCTCATTAGAAGCTGTAGAATAAACCGGCTTCGGATCTTTTGGCTTCTTTTTCCGAAAAGCAGGATTCATTTTTCTTTCATGATCAGCCATAAATATTCTTCTTACTGCCCGAGAAATTTTCGTATCTCGGAATATATTTCATCATTTTTTTCGGACAGATGACGCTCTTTCCCGAGCTCATCAAGACAGGCAATACGCTTCCATCCGAAAAAATCACAGGCAAGCTCTGCCGTCTGCAGACATTTTTCCAGATACTTTGTATTCTTTTCATGGATATCTGCATGGGTCCCAGTGGCATTTTCACGGCGGCGCATTCTTTTAACGGATATTTCCAGTGTTGTTTCCAAATAAATAACCAGATCAGGCTTCGGAAGCTGCATACGGTTATACTCCAGATCACTCAGCCAGCTGAAATATTCCGGCAGAAGCTCCGCCGGCAGCTTTGAACCCTGATGAACTGCATTGGACGTAGTATATCTGTCAGAAAGGATCAGACTCCCCTGACTGTAAGCCATCCCCCAGTCATCACGGTAAGATGCGAACCGGTCAACAGCGAAAAAAGTTGAAGCCGTGTAGGCGTTTACAGCATCCGGGTCAGAGCCGAAGCCACCCTGCAGATAAAGCCTTACCAGAGCACTGCTTTCTTTATCATAGCGAGGAAAAACAATGTGATGATATAAAATGCCGTCTTCCTCTAATCTCCGGCAGATACGGGCATACTGTGAACTCTTGCCGCTGCCGTCAATTCCTTCCAGAACTATCAGTTTTCCCACAACATTCCCTCAAATCTGCGAAAATACTTTACCAATATTATCATGAATAATCAAATCGGCATATCTGTCATACGGGGTGGCACTGCGATTGATCAGCACAAGCTTATTTCCACGGTAATAATTTATCAGGCCTGCAGCCGGATAAACATTCAGGCTAGTCCCGCCTACGATGAGAATATCAGCATGCCGGATATAGGAAACAGCTTCGGACATCACATCCTGATTCAGAGGCTCTTCATAGAGCACAATATCCGGCCGTATGATACCGCCGCAGTCACAGCGCGGAATACCGGTTCCGTGATTCATGACATCTGCACTGAATTGTTTGCCGCACCTGGAGCAGTATGCTCTCAGGATGCTGCCATGAAGCTCCAGAACCTTTTTGCTGCCGGCTGCCTGATGAAGCCCATCAATATTCTGGGTAATGACAGCTTTCAGCTTTCCTGCCTCTTCGAGCTCAGCAAGTTTTCTGTGGGCTGCGTTGGGCTGAACCCCTTCAATCACAAGTTTCTCCCTGTGAAAGAGATAGTATTCATCCGGATGCTTTTCAAAAAAAGAATGACTCAGGATAGTTTCCGGAGGATACTTCCATTTCTGGTTATACAGGCCGTCAACACTGCGGAAATCAGGTATACCGCTTTCTGTGCTGACACCAGCTCCTCCGAAAAAGACGATATTGTCACTTCCGTCAATCAGCTCTTTCAGCTTCTGCACTGCTTCTTCCATTTTTCCTGATTCCTTTCATAGTACCGGATAGTTCCTGAAAGCATGGTCTCAGTTTTCGGAGAACTCCCTCAGTCTCAGGCGGGGATTTTTATCGAGCGCCCAGGTGACACACCAGGGGGATGTAAAAAGGAGCAGATTATTGCCTTTAAAATCCTGAACCCAGCGTGTATCGCTTGTAAGATTCAGTGCTGAAGGATTCAGATCCTCGTTGTCAATCCAGCGGATTACTTCAAAAGGAAGATCCCTTCGCCGTATATCCACAGCATATTCGGATTTAAGCCGATATTCCAGAACTTCAAACTGAAGCATACCTACAACACCTACAATAACTTCCTCAAATCCGGAATTCGGCTGGTGGAAAATCTGAATAGCTCCCTCCTGTGCAATCTGTTCAATCCCTTTTTCAAACTGTTTACGCTTCATAGTATCAATGCGCTCTACAGCGGCAAAATGTTCCGGGGCAAAAGTTGGAATTCCCGCAAAAGAAATGTTACTTCCCTTCTCGCAGATACTGTCCCCTATTGAAAAGATGCCCGGGTCAAAAACACCGATAATATCCCCTGCATATGCCTCATCAATAATAGCTCTATCCGAGGCCATCAACTGCTGTGGCTGTGCCAGACGCAGCGTTTTTGCCCCTTGAACGTGATAGTACTCCCTGTCCCTAACAAACTTACCTGAACAGATGCGCATAAAAGCAATCCTGTCTCTGTGCGCTTTATTCATATTTGCCTGGATTTTGAAAACGAATGCAGAAAAGGCAGGGTCAAAAGGATCAATCTCTTTGTCGCCTGACAGCCGAGGCAGCGGAGAAAGCGTCATTTTCAGGAAGTGTTCCAGAAATTCTTCCACGCCGAAGTTATTCAGAGCCGACCCGAAAAACACCGGGCTCAGGCGACCGTGATGAACTTCTTCGAGATCAAATTCATATCCGGCCCCGTCTATCAGCTCTATATCGTCAAACAACGTTTTCCTGAGCCTTGGGCCGATTGCATCGTCAACCTTTGCAACATCATCTGTCAGGATTTCTGTTGCGCGTATCCGGCTTTGGCCGCGGTGTGCATCCGAAAAAGCAAAAATTTTTCCCGTTTCTCTGTCGTAAACTCCCTTAAACTCTTTGCCGCAACCGATCGGCCAGTTAATAGGATAGGTTCCGATGCCGAATTCCTTTTCCAGTTCTTCCATCAGCTCATAAGGGTCGCGAGCTTCGCGGTCCATTTTATTGATAAAAGTAAAAATCGGTATATGCCGCATCGCACACACTTTGAAAAGCTTCCGTGTCTGCGGCTCAATGCCTTTAGCGGCATCCAGCACCATGACTGCAGAATCCGCCGCCATAAGCGTTCTGTAAGTATCCTCTGAAAAATCCTGGTGTCCGGGTGTATCAAGAATATTGATGCAATACCCTTCATATTCAAACTGAAGCACAGAACTTGTTATGGAGATACCGCGCTGCTTTTCAAGGTCCATCCAGTCGGAAACAGCATGACGGCTGGTTGCTTTCCCTTTAACGGAACCCGCTGTCTGGATAGCTCCACCGTATAATAACAGTTTTTCTGTAAGTGTTGTTTTCCCTGCGTCCGGGTGAGAGATAATGGCAAAAGTCCGCCGTCTCATGATCTCTGCCTGAAGTGATGACATTCAATTCTCCTGAAGATTAAAACAAAATCTTATTTATTATACTACAATCATTTGCAGATTGCGAACTATTTTTTTATAAAACCCGCCTTTTTTTCAAAGGCGGGTGATGAATTACTTATTTTCCTATTTTTGTTCCCGGAGATTTGCGGGCGATAGCGGCAAGAGCCTGATCCATCATCGCTTCATTTTCGCTCATGATGTCTGTATTCTCCTTACCGTTTACAACAAGCACAAGACGATAATAATAAAACGTAGCCTTTCCGCAGCAGAGCTTTCCGTCCACTTCATGAATGCGGATAAAAGCCTGCTCCAGCTCATCGAAGGGAATGAACTTCTGCCTGAATCCGCTCGGATAATAAACGCCGAGATTTCCGATTCGTATTCTTTCAAAAGCCTCAGCCTTACTATAATCATCCGTCAGCTCGACAGATTCCCGTGCTCCTTTTGTATCAGTGAACTTCACCTTTCAGTAATTCTCTGCGTTTACTTCAAAGTATGCCTGAGGATGAGCACATACAGGACAGATTTCAGGAGCTTTTTCCCCGATGACAATATGCCCGCAGTTGCGGCATTCCCAGACTTTGACTTCGGACTTTGCAAAAACTTCCTGCATTTCCACATTTTTCAGCAATGCGCGGTAACGTTCTTCATGATGCTTTTCAATAGCGCCAACCATACGGAATTTCTCAGCGAGCTCAGGGAATCCTTCCTCTTCAGCCGTTTTGGCAAATCCTTCGTACATGTCAGTCCATTCAAAGTTCTCACCGTCTGCTGCAGCACCAAGGTTCTCGGCTGTGCTGCCGATTCCATTCAGTTCTTTAAACCAGAGTTTGGCATGTTCTTTTTCGTTGTCGGCTGTTTTCAGAAAGAGCGCCGCAATCTGTTCAAAGCCGTCCTTTTTTGCTTTGGATGCGAAATAGGTATATTTGTTTCTTGCCTGGGATTCGCCTGCAAATGCAGCTTCAAGATTTTTCTCCGTTTTTGTTCCGGAATATGGGTTTGATTTCATAAGTATATCTCCTTTATAATTATTAAATTTCCGGAATCAGTCACTCAGTGCAGAAAGGCGGAAAGCCGACTCCTCCACTTCTGTATTTTCCGGAATATCAATACTATTCAGTGTTCTGCACATCATAAAGGCATCTACCCCAATGGATTTCAGAGATTCGGGAAGACTTACTTCTGCGAGTTTCAGGCATGAAGCAAAAGTTCCTTCCCGAATAGCTGTCACACCCTCAGGAATAGTTACAGACTCCAGCGCAATACAGCCGGAAAAAGCATATTCGCCTATTTCCTGAACACTTTCAGGAATTGAAACGGATTTCAGCTCCGTGCAGCGGCTGAACGCATAGTCACCGATTTTTGTAATGCTGTCAGGGATAATGACAGACAACAATGTTCCTGACATGGTAAAAGCGTCGTCGCCAATACTGACAACCGGATACTTCCCGAACATCTTCGGAATTTTCAGATCGTAGGCCTCGCCGAAGAAGTCAATAATTTCTGCTTCATTCTGTTCGTTCAACGTGTAAATGAAAATCGGAGGATCATCTGCCCCAGAAGGCGGAACCTGCATCATATAACTGTGCTGCCCTTCCGGTAGTACCCATGTATTGGCAGATGCTGTTACAGACAGTGACATGACCATAAGCAATACTGCTGCTATCACAAGAAGCCTTTTCATTTGATAACCTCCATGTATTATGTATCATACAGAAAAACCGCCTAAAGAACAATGGTTCCAGGCGGTCTTCAAGAGCTGGATGGGGGATTCGAACCCCCGACCTCATGATTACGAATCAGGCGCTCTACCGGCTGAGCTAATCCAGCATATGCGGTTTTCCGTGACCGCAAACTGAAGTTTAACACAATCACTTACCTAAGTCAACTATTATTTCTCAGGAAAAGCGGAAGCAATTTTCATAAGTGATTGACACAAGACGAAATCTTAAAAGTTATTATGATGGCCAATATTTAAAACGCGGTGAAAAAACAGTTTATGCTCACTGTACCGTATGGAATCTGTCCTTTCCTTAACCCTTGACATTCACTGTCCACTGGATTTTCAAAAAAATGATATTTGAAGAATCTCCTACTATATAGTATAATAACATTCAATGTGTTCGATCTTCCCTCTTCCCCGCGTTTATCCAAACGCTGAGCAGTTAAAAAACCGAGCGGAGAAAAGCTGCCGCCGTGTGATAATTCTGGCTTGACCAGGATGGAACGAAGCTCAGTCATGACTATATGATCAGGGAATATCCAATCACGAAGAACAGGAGCATTTAACTGATGTATCGTTACGAAACCCATTGTCATACCCTGCCTGTCAGTGCCTGCGGAAAAGCTACGGTGGAAGATACTGTACGATTTTATAAGCACATGGGCTATGACGGCATTTTTATCACCAATCATTTTCTTGACGGCAACATCTGTCCGGAAATAAGAAACAGCCCTTATGAAGAACAGATAAATTTCTATTTCGGAGACTTTGAAGAAGGCATTCGTCTGGGCCGTAAAGTCGGGCTGAAAGTGTTTCCCGGTGTGGAACTTTCCTATAAAGGAACAGATTTCCTTATTTATGGTCTGGACAAACAGTGGTATCTGTCTCATCCCGAAATCATGAATATGAAAAAATCCGAAGAACTTCCTTTTATGATGCAGGAAGGTGCACTTGTTATTCAGGCACATCCGTACCGCGAAGAGTATTATATTGATCATATCCGCCTCTTTCCCAGATGCGTCCACGGTACAGAAATCATAAACTCAAGTCAGGCTGACTACATGAATCAGGCAGCTACTGTCTATGCAAAGCAGTATAACCTGTTTGAAACCTGCGGTTCAGACAATCACTGGGGCAGCAAAGTTTTTGATACTCTACGTCGGAAAGGCTTAAAAGCGGAAATAGCCGGCATGGAATCCGTGATTCCTCTTGAAAATGCAACAGATTATAAAAAATTGCTTCTGAGCGGGAAAATGAAACCATTTCAAATCGGGGAGGATGCTGAATGAATAACACAGGTAAAAAATTCGGTGATAAGCCTGATGCAAGATACATACGCGATGTACCTGGTCTGACTACCATCATGTTCCATATTATGCCTAAACGCACAGAGAGCGAAGTGTATCTTTATGATAAGATCGACGCTACGGATCTCCTGAAATTTATCGAGAAGAAAAATGCCGGGCATCCAAATTATAAAACCACAGTATTTCACTGTTTTGTCCTTGCTGTAGCCCGTATGATTCGTGAGCGGCCTAAAATGAACCGTTATGTGCAGGGGCGTCGTCTTTATGAACGCGATGAAATCAGCATGTCATTTCTAGCAAAACGCCGTTTTGCCGATGATGCGGAAGAAGCCTTTATGATGGTTGTCCCGAAGGATAACGACAATATAGATACTGTCAGCCACAAAATATACGGAGATCTCACAGAAGTCCGCCGGCATGAGCATTCCACGGGCGGAATGGATGCTACTGTGGACAGCTTCGCAAAAATACCGCGTCTGCTTCTGATGATTGTGGTCCGCATTATCCGCTGGCTTGACTTCTGGGGTCTGGTCCCCAAAGCGTTGAAAGAAGGCGATTCCAATTACAGCACTGTTTTACTTTCCAACCTGGGCAGTATAAAAGGCCCTGCTGTCTATCACCATCTGAACAACTACGGTACAAACAGCATCATGATCACTGTAGGAACTCTGCATAAAGAAGAAATGGTCATGCCGGACGGAACAAAGCAGATCCGTGACGTGCTGGATTTCGGTGCAACACTTGACGAACGCATAGCTGACGGATTTTACTTTGTGCGCTCATTGAGGCTGGTCAAATATATTTTTGCTCATCCCGAATTACTGGACAAACCATTCAGCGAACCAAGCGGTTTTGATTACGATCAGAAACAGTAATCGGCCTGGTATACATAACTACACTTATATATAAGGAATGAATATGGAACAAATCACTGCAAAAACACCGTGGGCTGACCATCTGGGCGATGTACCCCTTCATCTTGAATATTTTGAAGGCTCTATGTTTGAAGCTTTGGAGAATATCGCCCGTCAGTATCCGGATAATATAGCTTTTGACTTCATGGGAAAGTCCACTTCCTATCGCAGGCTGATTGAGGAAACGGAACGCTGTGCCAAAGCTCTGAAAACAATCGGTGTACGGGAAAATGACCGCGTCACGATTGCCATGCCGAACTGCCCTCAGGCAATTTATATGTTTTATGCCGTAAATCTGGTCGGTGCTGTAGCCAACATGATTCATCCCCTTTCTGCCGAGAAAGAGATTGAATTCTACCTCAATGAGTCGGAAAGCGTAACTGCCATCACGTTGGACCAGTTCTATGATAAGTTTGAACGCATCAGAGAGAATACAAAAGTAGTCAACATTATCATAGCCAGCGTCAAGGATGCATTGTCCAGGCCGGTTCGTGCCGGATATATGCTCACAGAAGGCCGGAAAATCCAGAGGATTCCGGAAGATGCTCCTGTCATCCGCTGGAAGGATTTTCTGAATCTCAGCAAAGCCTGCTTCTATACATTCAGGGTAGACCGTAAGGCTGACGATCCGGCTGTCATTCTCTATTCAGGCGGTACAACCGGAACAACAAAAGGCATTGTGCTGACCAACAAAAACTTCAACGCTCTCGGGCAGCAGGTCGTGGCAGCTAACCCTATGTTCCGCGTCGGAGACAAAATGCTGGCAGCTATGCCGCTTTTCCACGGGTTTGGTCTCGGCGTTTGTATTCACACCATGCTCTCGCAGGGCGGCCGCTGCATTCTCATTCCCCGCTTTACTGCCAAGTCCTATGCCAGACAGATAGTAAAATACCGCTGCAATTTTATTGCAGGTGTGCCTACGCTCTATGAAGCACTTCTGCGTCTTCCCGATATGGATGGTGCAGATCTCAGCTGCCTGAAAGGTGTTTTCTCCGGCGGTGATTCTCTCTCTGTGGAACTGAAAAAGAAATTTGACAAATTTCTCTATGATCATAAAGCTGTCATTCAGGTGCGTGAGGGCTACGGTACAACCGAAACGGTTACTGCCTGCTGCCTGACACCTCCCCATATGTTCAAAGAAGGCAGCATAGGCCTTCCCTTCCCGGATACCTTCATTAAGATCGTGGAACCTGGCACTGAACGTGAGCTGCCTTATGGTGAAGAGGGAGAAATTCTTCTCGCCGGCCCGACTGTCATGAAAGAATACATGAAGCATCCCGAAGAAACAGCGCGCACCCTTCGCAGGCATTCCGACGGGCTGACATGGGTATATACGGGTGACCTCGGTACAATGGACAGTGAAGGTTTTATCTTTTTCCGTGGCCGTGCCAAACGTATGATCATTTCCTCCGGATACAATATATATCCGGGACAAGTTGAAAATGTGCTGGATTCTCACGAACTGGTGCAGATGAGCTGTGTAATCGGCGTCCCAGACCCTTATCGTATGCAGAAAGTCAAAGCTTTTGTCACTTTGAAGCCCGGGGTAAGTGCTGATGATAAAACAAAGCAGATTCTGATGGATTACTGCCGGAAACATATAGCAAAATACGCCATGCCCTATGATATTGAGTTTAAAGATGATATGCCAAAAACGCTGGTTGGAAAAGTTGCCTACCGGATTCTGGAGGAAGAAGAGCTGGCAAAAATAAAAGCAGATCAGGCAGTTCAGGAATAATAAAACTCTCTCCGGCATGCACCGTGACGGAGAGAGTTTTTCTCTTTATAAAAAATTAGAATAAAGTGTGTCCGGCAATTTTATAATACGGCAGCATGGTAATTTCCATACCCTCAACCTGCTCTTTAAGCCACTCACCTGTATGCGCCATGGCAATGCTTTCACGTGCCTCTTCATTGTCCTCCGGCTTTTCTGTCGCAACAAAGTACATAACGTGATAACCTGCATATCCGCCGTTGCTCCCATAAACAATACCGGTATCACCCGGCTGGCGGTTCTCATCAAAGCAAAAGGCATCGAATTCCTCAACCATCTGTCCTTTGCTTACATTACTATACAATCCTCCGTTGCTGCTGGAACCTGGGTCTTCGGAATACTTCTCCGCCAGCGCAGCAAAACTTTCCTCTGTGGCATCCCCCGCAGCCCACTCCTGCAGGATCTCTTCTGCACGAACCTTTGCGGCCTCTTTTGCTTCATCAGTCCATTCCCCGTTTTCGTCCTGTTCCGCCATGATCAAGATGTGGCGTATCGAGATGGTGGGGTCGGGAAATTGTTCCAGGATTTCCTCTGCGGTAACGTTTTCGTGGAACTGTTGCTCAAACTGATCATAAACACGCCCTGCAAGAGCAAACTCAGTCAGAAAGTTCAGAAGAGAATTCACATCATTGCCGAGTCCATAATTGGCTGTGATAAATTCATTGCCGTCCGCATAGCCGTACTGCTGGACAATAGTGTCAAACTCTTCAAAGCTTTCGCGCATTTCTGAAGTTTCTTCTTCCGCAATGGTAATTCCTTCCTCTGCTGCTATACGCCTTAAAGCAATGCTCTGCTGCAGGGAATCCACTGCCTGCTGTAGAAAGAAATCCAGCCAGGTACCCTCCTCAAGCATTGCGCATTTCTGCTCTGCCAGCCCTGCAATACCACCGCTGACGTCAAGGCCGAAATAAGCAGCATACTGGCCATAGCTGTTTACAAAGCTCTGAAACTGATTTGCCAGACAGTATGTCAGTTTTGCCGGGGAAACCTCTTCGCCGTCAATCACAAGCGCAACCGTATCCGAATAATAAGGTGCTGTATTATCTGTCGATTTCCCGGCTTCATCAAGCAGCGCTTCAAAGCGTTCTTTGGTAATTGTCGTTTCCTCCAGTGCCTCCAGCAATTGCTCCACTTCATGAAGGTCAGCTTCTTCTGATTCTTCTGCTAAAGCGCATACGGCACAGGAGCAGATCATGCAAACAGCCAGAATCAGAGAAAGCATTTTTTTCCATGTTTTCATTTCTAGTCTCCTATCTTTTTTCCGCTGTTCCCAGCGTTTTGGTCGCGCATACTGTACCACATTTTTTTATGTTATGCAACATATATGCCCTGATTTTTCGACTCTCTGCCAGGCAGAACTCCTCTCCACCCCTTCTTGACTTCTATCCTCTGCTGTGGTAAATTGCGTAAACAGAAAAGCATCTGCTATCACCTTTTTTGATTTGGAGGGATAATGACACCTTATTTTGAAATCAACCGGGAAGGCCATAATATCCGCTGCAGGCTTTACAGCACGGATAGTCACACAATTAGCAGTCTGATCGTCTTCTGCCATGGTTTTGGCGGTCATAAGGACAACCGTACTGCAGAGAAATTTGCCGAGCGCGTCCTTACCAAATATAAAGGCATAGGTGTCGTGTGTTTTGACTGGCCTGCTCACGGAGAAGATGTTAAGAAAAAGCTGCAGCTCTCTGATTGTGATGCCTATCTTACGCTTCTTCTTCAGTTCCTTCAGGAAAAATACCATCCTTCTGCTTTATATGCTTACGGAACGAGCTTTGGAGGCTATCTTCTTTTGAAATACATTTCCGAACACGGCAATCCTTTCTGCAAAATTGCCCTCCGCTGCCCGGCTGTCAACATGTATAAGGTGCTGACGGGAAGAGTAATGAATCCGGAAACAGCCGAACTTCTGAGCAAAGGGAAAGAGACTTCTGTAGGGTTTGACAGGAAAGTTCACATCAACAGCTGTTTTGTTGAAGAGCTCAAGGAAAACGATATCCGGAAAAGAGATTTTATTCCCTGGGCAGACGAGCTGATGATTCTTCACGGCACAAAGGACGAGATTATTCCTTTGGAAGATTCTCTCAGTTTTTGTGAAAACAATGTGATTGAGTTTATACCGATACTGAACGCCGACCACCGCTTTACCGACCCGAAGACCATGGAACAGGCTACAAAAGAAGTTTTGCGTTTTTTTGATTTTTAATATAACAACAGGCTGCCGGCATATCGGCAGCCTGTCTTATTAATTCTTTTTACACACAGGATTTAATCAAGCTCACTTTTCCCTGTATACAGTTCGTAATACCGGCCCTTCTGAGCAAGCAGATCGTCATGATCACCGCGTTCGATGATTTCACCGTGTTCAAGTACCATGATGGCGTTTGCATTTCGTACCGTGGAAAGCCGGTGTGCAATCACAAATGTTGTGCGGTTTTGCATCAGCCTGTCCATACCATGCTCAATATGCCGCTCAGTGCGTGTATCCACTGAGGAAGTCGCTTCATCAAGCACAAGGATCGGCGCCTTGGATAACGCAGCGCGGGCAATATTCAGCAACTGTCGCTGCCCCTGGGAGAGATTGGCGCCGTCACCTTCCAGCTTCGTTTTGTATCCTTCCGGCAACCGCATAATAAAGCTGT
>JAEEGI010007681.1_pt1 | contig 24098 bp, 21 predicted proteins | sample 8958751 | NCBI WGS metagenome assembly JAEEGI01 (sample SAMN16246545, study PRJNA631951) | gut metagenome | biome: gut microbiome; feature: rumen; material: KS-attached | host: Bos | place: Iran: Karaj | collected 2018-10 | reverse complement strand
GATCAGTGCTTGCATAGCTTTATCACCGATCGGATACAGCAGCAGCCGATCCGTTTCCAGCTCGAATCTTCCGCTGCAGTTTTCTCCGAATTCGCCAATAACCATAGGACTCTCCTTTTGAAGCTCAAATCACCATCGGTGCAATGTGAACGCTGCTGAAGCATACGACCGCCCGTTCACATAGCATAAGGAGCGGGCGGTCGCATGTCAGGCATTTTTTTAACTTATTCTTCCACGGCAGCGAGGAGTTCCTGCACCTTATCGCGCGCTTCCCAGCGCACGCCCAGTTCTTCACGGCCCATGTGGCCGTAGGCGGCGAGCGGACGATAGATGGGACGGCGCAGGTCGAGGTCGCGGATGATAGCTGACGGACGGAAATCGAACACTTTTTCGACGGCACGACCGATGACTTCGTCAGGAACTTTGCCGGTGCCGAAGGTCTGCACCAGAACGCTCACCGGGCGGGCAACGCCGATGGCGTAAGCCAGCTGGATCTGGCAGCGTCCTGCAAGGCCGGCTGCCACGACATTCTTGGCTGCCCAGCGCGCTGCATAGGCGGCTGAGCGATCGACCTTGGTGGGATCCTTGCCTGAGAAGCAGCCGCCGCCGTGCGGGGCGCTGCCGCCGTAGGTGTCGACAATGATCTTCCGACCGGTGAGACCGGTGTCGGCCTGCGGGCCGCCGATCACGAAGCGTCCGGTTGGGTTTACATAATATTTTGTGTTCTCGTCCAGCAGTTCTGCCGGAATGGTTTCTTTGATCACGAGGCGGATCATATCCTCACGGATCTGCTCCAGGCTCACGCCCGGTGTATGCTGCGTGGAGAGGACGACCGTGTCGACGCGCACAGGGCGGCCTTCCTCATCGTACTCGATGGTGACCTGCGTCTTGCCGTCCGGCCGCAGATAGTCCACGAAGCCTTCCTTGCGCACAGCCGCGAGACGTTTGGCCAGCTTGTGCGAAAGCGAGATCGCCAGCGGCATCAGCTCTTCCGTCTCATCGCAGGCGTACCCGAACATCATGCCCTGATCGCCGGCGCCGTATTGATCATCGTCCCATTCGTCCTGTTTGCTCTCCAGGGACTTGTCGACACCGAGGGCGATATCGCCGGACTGCTCATCGATATTGATGATCACGCCGCAGGTGGCTCCGTCAAATCCTGTGATGGCATCTCTGTAGCCAATGTCGCGGATCACTTCGCGCGCGATCTTGCCGATGTCCACATAGCAGGTGGTGCTGATCTCGCCCATAATGTGGATAAGGCCGGTGGACGCTGTCGTCTCACAGGCGACGCGCCCGTTGGGGTCCTGTTCCAGAATGGCGTCCAGAACCGCATCAGAGATCTGGTCGCAGACTTTATCCGGATGTCCTTCCGTTACGGATTCGGATGTGAAAAAATAATGGCTCATTGTTCTGTTCCTTTCCCCTTATCCGCGGCCTCAAAAAAGCGCCCCGTCATCCGACAGGGCGCTAAAATGCATGCTTCAAGCCTCATCTTTCGTCTCACCGCCGGATTTGGCACCTTGAATTAACAGGTTGCCGGGCTTCACAGGGCCGTTCCCTCCACCGCTCTTGATAAGGTGTTCAATTTTCAGTGTCTGCATTATATCACAAGTTTTTCCTGTGTCAATGCAATATTTGAAAAAATCTCAATATCAGTTAAAATTATTTAACTCTTTCGCTATCAGGTCTGCGCGATCCCGGCCTCTTTCAGTTTTTCGAGCAGGGCGTGAAGCGCGTTGGCGCGATGGCTGATGGCATTCTTTTCCTCCGGGCTCAGCTCCGCTGTGGTGCAGCCGCGTTCCGGCAGAATGAAAAGCGGGTCGTAGCCGAAGCCGTTGTGTCCGCGCCGTTCATATCCGATTTCGCCATAAAGATAGCCTTCAGCCGTGATCATCCGTCCGTCCGGGCAGGCAAGGGCCATGGCGCAGGTGTAGTGAGCGCCGCGGTCAGTCACATTCTCCAGTTTCTGCAGCAGCAGGTCGTTATTTGCCTCGTCATTCCCATGCTCCCCGGCAAACCGTGCGGAATAGATGCCCGGGCTGCCGTTTAGCGCGTCGACGCAGAGGCCGCTGTCGTCAGCGAGCGCGTAGCAGCCGGAGATCTCCGCCATTTCCCGCGCCTTTTTCTCAGCGTTCTCCAGAAAGGTCTCTCCGTCCTCCACAGTCTCATGTGTGATGCCGGCTTCCCTCATCGACTGGATCTCCCGGAACACGTCTCCGAGGATCGCTTTGATCTCGATCAGTTTATGAGCGTTGTTTGAGGCGATGATCAGTTTCATACTTGTCGGTCTTTCTTGTGTTTATTTTCTGGGCGGAATGATCTCGATCCAGTAGCCGTCCGGGTCTTCCAGGAAATAGATGCCCATTGCGGGATTTTCAAAACAGATCACGCCCATCTCGCTGTGCTTTTTGTGCGCCGCCTCGAAGTCGTCGGCAACAAGGGCCAGATGATACTCCTGCTCACCCAGATCGTACGGCTCGGTGTGATCGCGCAGCCAGGTCAGTTCAAGACTGAAGTCGCTGACGCCATCACCAAGGAAAAGGATCCTGTAGCTGCCGTCCGCAGCGTTCTTTTCCCGCACTGGTTTGAGACCGAGCGTCTCGTCATAAAACTTCACACTGCGTTCCATATCCCACACGTTGAAATTGAAATGATTGAACCGATACATTTTTTCTCCTCCTTATCCTTTTGCCGGCGCGACAAAGCCCGTCGGAACGCCTTTTTCGGCGATCCGGGCCAGCGCATCATCCATGGCTTTTTCATTTTCACTGATCACATCGATGACTTCTTTTCCGTCGTGCACAAACACCATTCGGAAATAGGAGAACACCGCTTTCCCGCAGCACAGTTTTCCGTTCACTTCCTGGACACGGATAAAGGCGCGGTGGATATAGTCAAAGGGAAGGAACCTTGTTTTGAATCCATCCCGGAAATAGACGCCGAGCTCGCCGACACGGAGTTTGTCAAAAACGGCCGCGCCTTCATAATCCTCTGCTACTTCCGCCGATTCGACCGGTCCGTTCATCCCCGAAAATCTCTTCTCTGCCATAAATGGTCTCCCTTTCGAATACTTTATGAATTTTATGACATTCTATCAGAAAAGGATTGCATGTACAACAAGATTTTTTTATAATGAAGGGTGGTAAATACATTTCTGTATGCCCGTTGCCCCGGGCAGAAAGGAGAATAACAATATGCATTGCACCCGCAAAGTTTTGGACGACCTGATCTGGGTCGGCGCAGACGACAGGCGTCTTGCCTGTTTTGAAGGCGTCTACGGTGTTCCGGACGGCGTTTCCTACAACTCTTATCTGCTTCTGGATGAGAAGACCGTCCTCTTCGACACGGTAGACAAAGCAGTCTATGAAGTCTTTTTTGAAAACGTAGCCTATGCACTGGGCGGACGGAAGCTGGACTATCTGGTGATCTCTCACATGGAGCCGGATCACGCCGCCACCATTGAGAGTCTGCTGCTCCGCTATCCCGACGTCCGCATCATCTGCAACGCAAAGATCCAGACCATGCTTTCCCAGTTCTTCCATCTGGATTTCGCCGGCAGGATCGAGCTCGTAAAAGAGGGCGACACCTTTTCCACCGGCCGCCACAACCTTACCTTTGTAATGGCGCCCATGGTGCACTGGCCTGAGGTCATGATGACCTACGATCTCACCGACAAGATCCTCTGGTCGGCCGATGCTTTCGGCACTTTCGGCGCGCTGAACGGACGCCTCTTCAATGATGAGGCCGATTTCTTTGTTGAGGACATCAATGAGGCGCGGCGCTACTACACCAATATCGTGGGCAAATACGGCCCGCAGGTGCAGAACGTGCTGAAAAAGGCCGCTGCGCTGGAGATCGCCTATGTCTGCCCGCTGCACGGCTATGTATGGCGCAGCCACTTCGGCGACTTTCTGGAGAAGTATCTGCAGTGGAGCAGCTACACGCCCGAAGAGCAGAGCGTCATGCTGGCTTACGCCTCCGTTTACGGCCACACGGCAAACGCCGCCAACATTCTGGCCGCCATGCTGGTGGAGCGCGGCGTGAAAGTGCGTATGTACGACACGTCCGTCACCCCCGCAAGCTACATCGTATCCGACGCATTCCGCTGCAGCCATCTGGTGTTCGCCGCGACCACGTACAACGCCGGCGTTTTCGTCACCATGGAGCAGCTGCTGCATGATCTGGCCGCCCACAACCTGCAGAAGCGCAAGGTTGCCCTGATCGAGAACGGCAGCTGGGCAGCAGCCAGCGGAAAAGCCATGCGCGAGATCCTGGCATCCTGCAAGAACATCGAATATTTTGAAGAAGGCGTTTCGCTGAAATCGGCGCTTGCAGTCGGTCAGGAAGCACAGCTTGAAGCGCTGGCCGATGCCATCGCCGCAGAGATCAATCCCAAGCCCGTTGTGGAAGAAGCTCCTGCCGCCGTGGAAGGCCCCAATTTCCTGACCGATGTAGATAACAAAGCCTTCCAGAAATTCACCTACGGCGTCGAGGTCCTTACGACCCGCGTTGACGGCAAGGATTACGGCTGCATCATCAATACCGCGGGACAGGTCGCCGCAGGCGATCCGAAGAAGATCACCATCTCCTGCATCAAGAAGAACAACACCTGCGATATGGTGAAGCTCGCCGGCAAGTTCAACATTTCCATCCTCACGGAAGATGCTCCCTACAGTCTGTTCCAGCGCTTTGGCTTCCAGAGCGGCCGTGATGTTGACAAGTTTGCCGATGTTGAATGGACCGAGCGTACAAAGAACGGCATCCGCTATATTCCGCAGTACACCAATGCGGTCCTCTCCTGCGAAGTGGTGTCTTCTGAAGATCTTGAAACGCAGGTGCTCTATGTCGCCAATGTTGTGGAGGCGAAGGTCCTGTCCTCCGCCCCGTCCTGCACCTATGCCTACTATCACGCCCACATCAAGCCGAAGAAGAACCCGGCTCCGGAACCGAAGGAGTGCTGGATCTGCCGCGTCTGCGGATTCGTGTTTGAGGGTGCCGAGATGCCCGAAGACTTTGTCTGCCCGCTCTGCAAGCACGGCAAGGAAGAATTTGAGCATGTGATCCCCGAAGTGAAAGTGAAGCAGAAAGGTTACGTCTGCAAGATCTGCGGTCACTTTGAGCCGTGCGACGGTGAACTTCCGGAGGATTACGACTGCCCGATCTGCCACCATGGCCGCGAAGATTTTGAGCCGGCGGAACAGTAAGCGAAGGAGACCTTTTCCATGAATCTGAAAAAAGCTGCCCTGTTTGTCCTCCCTGCTGCAGCCGCTGCCGGCGCCGCCGCTTTTCTGCTGAAGAAAAAGCCCACCGGTGAAAAGGAAGCAGTGCCTGCCAAAGGCAAGGCTGCGGAAGCACCGGTCATCAGGAACGCGAAAGAAGCGGAATACAGCTTCATCTCCGGTTTCAAGGACGCCGCACGTGTCGACATCACGTTCCCCTACGATGCCGACAAGTTCAGCTACGAGCAGTCGCAGGATCAGTTCCTGGTCGAGTCCGGCGATTCGCACGTCGGTCTGCTGTACGGCGACGGATACAACATGCAGTTTGAATACGCCCCGTTCAAAGAGGACGAGGATTTTGAAGTGCTGAAAAAGAAATACGCCGTCCGTTTCTCGAACTGCGCTCCCGCCGTTTACGGAAACAACAAGGGTATCCGGTATCTTGACGGTGAGGACCTCTGCTTCTGCTTCCCTGTTCCCGACGACGCCTACAGCTTTCTGCTGATCACGCTGATCAAGGCCAAGGACAATGACGCCGATATCCTCTCGCTCCCGGCTGAGCCGAACGTCACCGCCATGCTCTCCGGCCTGAAGATCTCCCGGGAATAACACACGAAAAACAGTATTTTGGAAGCACCGCGCATACGCGGTGCTTCCTTAATCTTTCTGAAGTAAACAGGCCTGTACTGGACATTTCGCAGGAAATGGTGTACACTGCAGAAGATTCTGAAATCCTAAAACAGGAGAGTCTCTGTTATGAACAAAACCAGAACCACTGCGTTTCTGCTGGTGCTTATTTTTCTCGTGGTAGCTGCTGTCACGTTTATTTTCCTCAGCAGCCTCGATAAAGGCGATACGCCGGACAATATTGTGATCGTCACTCCGAGCGCGGAGCCGGCTGCTGCGGATAACAGCTCCGCTACTGCCCCGACAACGCCGCCCGACAACGCTGCGACCGTCACCCTTGCCCCCGCCGTGTCAGAGCCTGCTCCCGCAGCCACTCCGGCTGTCGTTGAGCCGACACCTGTTCCCTCCTCGAACACGGAGCCCACGCCTGCCCCGTCAGCAACGCCTGTCCCCGCCGAGACTTACGGCAAACCGCTTGGCAGCGGAAGCTTTACTTCCGACACCGGTGCCAAGATCAACATCGTGGCTGACTGGGTCGCGATGACATCGGGCAAAGATACGGTGGATGTAAAGGTAACTGTATCTGTTATTTCCTATAGTCTTTATATTGCAGCGTTCCCCAATTCGGTCGATATCGGGCTGAACGGACAGTATGTGTCGCTGGGGGCTCCGGCTATTAATTACGACGGTCCCGCACAGCGGACTTCCCCGCTCGCCGACTACACGTTTACCGTCAATCTGGCCGACGGTCAGTCTGCTTCCCTGCCGCTCTCCGTTGAATGGCATTTCCGCGGCTCTTACGGCGAAGTACAGATCGACTCCATTGAGTGCGGCGGCGTCATCCCCCTCTCCCGCTGAGAACTGACCCGATCGCATCCCCATCATTCTGGCAAACGAGGTGCTCTATGCGCACACAGGAACAGGTAAATGAGATCGTGCGGCGGCTGCTGGCGGAGTATCCCGAAGCGGTCTGTTCGCTGGATTACGAAAAGGACTACGAACTGCTGTTTTCCGTGCGGCTCTCCGCGCAGTGCACGGATGAGCGCGTCAATATGGTGACGCCGGCGCTGTTTGAGCGGTTCCCTACGCTGGAAGCCTTTGCCGAGGCTGATGTCAGCGAGGTGGAACGCTATGTGCACTCCTGCGGGTTCTATCACGCCAAGGCAAGGGATCTCGTGAACTGCGCCATCATGCTGCTGGAAAAGCACGGCGGCAAAGTGCCCTCCACGATGGAGGAGCTGACGGCACTGCCCGGCGTCGGAAGGAAGACCGCGAACCTGATCCTGGGCGACATTTTCCGCGTACCGGGTTCGGTGGTGGTGGATACGCACTGCATCCGCATCGCCAACCGCCTCGGGCTGGTGGACGGGCTGAAGGAGCCGGAGAAGATCGAAAAAGCACTGCGGCAGATCCTGCCGCCGGAGACCTCTTCCGATTTCTGCCACTGCATCGTGCTGCATGGGCGCGCTGTGTGCGACGCGCGCAGACCGAACTGCGAAGCCTGCTGCCTGAAGGATCTGTGCCAGACATACGAACAGGGTCACGCATAAAAGAACCCGGAGCGAATACGCTCCGGGTTCTTCATTTGTCTATATTCGGTTTATCCGCGGCCGGTCGCAGTGCTGTTCTGTCCGGAGGCGTTCTCCTGCACGGAGGAGGGAACATCGATGTCCAGATAGCTCTCCACGATATCCATAACGGAATCGTCGCGCAGGATGATGTTGATCTCAATGCGGCGGTTGGCAGCTCTGCCTTCGTCCGTCTCGTTGGTGGCGACCGGCCTTGTCTCGCCGTAGCCGGCAGCGCAGAAATAAGAGGCGTAGCGGTCCAGTTTGCCTCCGTCGTTCTCCATCAGATAATTGAGCACGGCGTTGGCGCGGTCGGTGGAAAGGATGCGGTTGTTCTCATCCGTGCCTGTGCTGTCGGTATGGCCGGCGATCACGATGCTCTCCACATACTTGGCGTTTTCGGAATTGGAAAGAAAGTTTGCAAATACGGCGATCAGCTGGTTCAGCGTCGGGATGCCTTCAGGTTTGATCTCAGAAGATCCCACATCAAAGAAGACGCCTTCGTTCAGCATGATGTTGCCGCTGTCCCCGATCGAGACCTTGGACGCGTCGCCCATCACCTTCACCACGCTGTCGCGGATCTGTTCCACGATGGAAAGCCGCAGCACCGCGATCGTCTGCATCTGGCTGCGCATGGCCAGCAGCTCTTCGGAGGCCGCTTTCATATAGTCTTCCTGATCTGCCAGCAGCGCTTTTTGATCTGCCAGCAGCTTGTCCTGTGCGGCAAGATCTTTTTCCTTTTCCGCCAGGGTGAGTTTTACCTCGTCCAGATCAATGGTCACCTTGTCGAGCTCGGCTTTGGCCTCGTCCACTTCCTGGATCGTGAGCGCCAGAGCCTTTTCCATGTCGAGCAGGGCCCGCTCTTTTTCGGAGAGCGTGGCAGCTGTTTCATCCAGCCTGACCGCTGTCTCATTCAGGGTGATCTCCGTCGCAGCCAGTTCCTCTTCCGTGTTCTTCAGGTTGTTGCCGGTGATCATGTTCTGGATATAGGTCAGCAGCATCAGGAAGAACAGGATCAGTGCCACGGCCGACATCATATCGGCATACGACGGCCAGAATCCCTGCTCGCCCTGAGAAGTCGCCACCAGCCCGTCCGTGCGGCCTTTATACACCCTTCTCATTTGTTCCGCCTCCCATGCGGCGGTTGATCTCGCGCAGGGCGTTGGCCAGATCGCGCACCGCAAGATCCATGCGTTCTACGCTGCCGCGCAGGTTGTAGTCCACTTCGGAGAAGTCGTGCACACCCTCGTTGAACTTATCCAGCGAATCGTCGAAGTGCGTAAGGCAGGTCTTCTGCTCACTGATGGCATTCGTCAGCGCTTTGGAGGCGTTGCGCGTACTGTTGTCGAAACTGTCGGCCGAAGCGCGGAGAGAAGTGCGGATCTCGCTGACAGAACTGTTCAGCGCGTCGATCATGCGGTTCACAAGGTCGGCATCGTTTCTGGCGTATTCTGTAGCGAGTGAAGGCGCCACTTCGTTATCCAGCCAGAGCTCCAGCCGGGTTTCCAGGCGCTCACGTTCTGCCTGCGGCGACAGAATGGTGCGGAGGATCGTGAGCAGGATGGAACAGCCGGCGCCGAACAACGACGTGTAGAACGCCACGCCCATGCCGCTCAGTGCGCTCAGCAGTCCGCCGCCGACGCTGTTCATGATGTTCAGCCACTCGCTGCTGTTGGATAGGCTGATCAGTTCCGTCAAAGAACTCACCGACATGCTCAAGCCGAGAAATGTGCCGAACAGTCCGAGTGTCACAAACAGCGAGACCGCGTTGTTCAGATAGCGCTCGCAGAACAGAAGGCCGGGCAGCCGGCGACCTATCACATCGTTGATGATGGCAGGCGTGTTCACATCCATACCGAACTGTTTATAGGCAGCGGTGTATTCTTCCAGGATCGCGTTGCGGAAGCCCCGGGCTTCGTCGTTGGCTGCGCCGGCCGCTTTGTAGCTCAACACGCGGTACCGCATTTTCACATAAAAGAGCAGCAGAACGGCGATCGCAAACAGGACCGTGATCACCCCGATCACAATGACGCCCGTGGCGGGCATGGCTTTCAAAACAGACATCCTTTCTGTTCCTCCTTACGGTTCAGAAGTCGGCTTTTTCAAAAAAGCGGGTATATTATAGCATACCGGAAGAAAAAATCGTTAAGGGATTAAGAACATCTGACCAGCCGTGCCTTAAACTTTCTTAAGAAATGCGTGTCGATTCTGATTTGGCCTCTTCGCTCACTTCGGAAGCCGGCTGGGTTTTCGCCGCTTTCTTCTCTTTCTTTGCAGCTTTTTTTGCCCGGCTCTTTTTCACGATTCGGCAGATCAGCCAGACGACGAGCCAGACGACCGGCACGAGAACCAGCAGGACGGGCAGCGCTTCCACCAGGAACACAAGCAGATCTTTCAGAAACTGACCGGCGTTGCGCAGGCCGTTCTTCAGGGCAGCCACCAGTTCTTCACCGAAGGTCGGGTTCACAAGCTCTTCCGGTGTATACTCGCGGACTTCCTGTACTTCCAGATAAACCGTGCTGTAGCTCACCCGGCGGTCCCAGTTGTTGAGTGAGGTCTGCAGCGATTCGATCTTGTACCGAATCTCCGTCAGATGCTCTTCGATGGTGATCACATCTTCCACCGACTCCGCCAGTTCCATCATCTCGATCAGGCGCTGTTCCTGCGCGGTATAGGCGGTCAGCCTGGCCTGCACATCGTAGTACTGGGCGGTCACATTCTCGGTGTAGACATGGGAATAAGGAACATTGCCCAGTTCCGAGACGCCGTTCATCATCGCGTCGAAGTTAACGGCCGGAATGCGCAGCGTGTAGCTGGCATAGCGGGACGAGGCGTTGCCGCGCGCGGTCTGGTAGTAGTTGGAGCCGCTGATGCTGCTGGATTCGATCCAGCCGTCATAACGCTCCACCATTTCGTTGACCAGGGAGACAGTCTCGTCGAATTTTGTGGTCTCGACCGTCACGTTGGACGAGTAGATGATCTTGTCGGGGCTGTCTTTGGGTTCTTCTCCCGATTCATTTCTCCCGGCCGCCTTGGCGTTGGCACTGTTGACCATGGTGTCGGCCAGACCGGCCGCCGGAGCAGGTGTGGGCATAGGCGCTTCGGCTGCTGCGGCTTCGTAATATACTTCTTCGGCCTCCGCCGCATCATAGCTGTAATACGCCGCCTGAGGAGCGGTCGCGCTTGCCTTGTAGCTGCTGCCGCAGGCGCAGAGCGAAAGCATCATGAGCACCGCAAGCAGAAGAGCTGCCAGTCGTTTTGTTTTCATAAGAATACCTCCCGCGGGAAACCCGCATCCCTGTGCATCGTTGTTTTTCATCTTTTTGCTGTCCGGTTTTTCCGGCTATACTCCTTAGACGCTTTGTTCGAAAAATAGTTCCCGCTTTTTCCGCACAGAAAAAGCAGTTCTTTTGATAACAGGTTTTCGCCTTAATATTTATTAATTTGGGTCTGGCCGTCTTGCAGTTTCTTTCCGGCTGGCCTATAATAGATGCATCGTTAAAGAGTTCACTTTATTCTCACTGAGAGAGAGAGAGAGGAAGAGGAAAATGAAAAACAGAAAACTGATGTTCGTCGTTCTGGCATGCGTGCTCTGCGTTCTGGTGCTCTGTGCGTGCGGAAGCAAAAAAGCCTCTGAGGCAACGCCTGCTCCGGTTCTGGTGGTGGAAACGCCGACGCCTGCGGCAGCAGCCACACCGGAAGCAACACCCACACCGACGCCGGAAGCAACGCCGACTCCCACACCCGCGCCGACCCCGACACCCACGCCCACACCTGCCCCGACACCCACGCCGACGCCTGCTCCCACGCCGACTCCGACGCCTGCGAACATCCCTGTCGTGACCAAGAGCCCGACCGATGAGAAAGTTATCGTCGGCGGCAGCTGCTACTTCGTGGCGAAGTATCAGAACGCGATCTGGGCCGTGTGGCACTTTGTGAGTCCCGACGGCAACCGAGACCTTGTTTATACAGACGCCGCCAAAGAGTTCCCGACGCTGAACATCGTAAACGGTGATCTGAGCACAATGCAGCTTACGAACATTCCGGAGACGCTGAACGGCTGGAAAGTCTACTGCCGCTTCAGCAACAACAACGGTCAGGTGGACACCGGCCGCGCGACCATTACCGTCACAACATCCAAGGACGGCGCTCCCAAGATCACCAAGCATCCCACCGGTGAGACGGTGGCCGAAGGCGGCAGCTGCTACTTCGTGGCCGGCTATGAAGACGCGATCTGGGCTGTATGGCACTTTGTGAGCCCCGACGGCACGCGCGATCTCACCTATGTCGACGCCGCCAAGGAATTCCCCACCCTGCAGATCGTGAATGGCGACCGCTCCACCATGCAGCTGAAGAACATCCCGTCAGCCCTGACCGGCTGGAAGGTCTACTGCTCCTTCAGCAACAACATCGGCACCTCGAACACCAACTCCGCCGGCATCACCGTCACCAGCGGCCAGATCGTCCCGGTCACGCCAACTACCCCGACCCCGACCGCTGCAGATCTTTACTCCGGAACATATGTGGAAACGGTTGCAGGCAAAGGCACCATCACCATCACCGGCGGCCCGAGCAACTATATGGTCGAAGTCCGGTGGCCGGGCAGCGCTTTTGAATACGCCACCTGGACGTTCAGCGGATCCTTCAGCGACACCGGCGTTCTGACCTACAACAACTGCACCAAGGTAGTCACCTCTTACGATACTTCGGGTGCGGCTACCGTGACCACCGAATACACCGGCGGCACCGGATCCCTGACGAAAATCATCGCAGGTCTCACCTGGCAGGATAATCAGGAAAACATCGCTGCCGATGATACCTTTGCCAAGCAGTAATTTTACATAATGATACAACACCGCCTGCGGATGCTCCGCAGGCGGTGTTCTTTTCGGTTATCCGGTTTTTATTTTCCGACGAAGCGCATGCCGGAACCTTCCGTCGCCTCGTAGTTGGCGAAGAGGTCTTCCGACCACTCGGTGAGCGCTTCATTCTGCATGTCGGTCTTTGCGAGATAGCTGCTGTACAGCTCGCCCTCGCCCACATAGTACACCACATGATAGCCGGCGTAGGATCCGCTCTCACCATAGACGATGGCGGTGTCGCCGGGTTTGTGGCCTTCAAAGCTGAACCTGTCGAACTCTTCCACCATCTGGCCTTTGTAGATGTCCTCATAGAGGCCGCCGTTGGTGTTGGAACCGCCGTCTTCGGAATAAGCTTCCGCCAGGGCGGCGAAGCTCTCTTCGGTCTTCTCTCCGGCCTCATATTCGGCCAGGATCTCTTCCGCGCGGGCCTTGGCGGCTGCTTTGGCTTCGTCCGTATAGTTGCCGTCTGCGTCAGCTTCCGCCTTGATCAGGATGTGGCGAACGCTCGCGGTGGGATAATGGTTGTCGCTCCGGTCGGAAAAGACAACAACGTAATACCCTTCGGCGTTTTCTTCCGCGTCGGCAAAGACTTCGATGTCGCCTGTCTTGCGGGAACCCTTCATCCAGTCCTTGTAGGCGCTGGACAGTGCGCTGCCGGACACGTTGGTGCGGTCAGTCGAAGCAGCACCGTCGGCTTCAGCCGCTACAGCCTCGGCGAAACGTACAGCCGCGTCGCCGCTTCCTTCCTTATAGGCGCTCACGATCGCGTCAGCCTGTGCCTTTGCCGCGCTCAGCGCTTCCTCGGAAACGGTCTCCTCACCGTCGGCATTGGTCTCCTTCTCAGCTGTCACATAATAATAGCTGAAGGCGAACACATCGCTCTCGCCGTCGAGGCCTTTATAGTATTCTTCCAGTTCATCTTCCGTATAGGTGAAGCTGTCTCGTTTGACGTTGTATGCTTTGCTGGCGAGCTCGGCATCCAGCATGGCCTGTCGGGCAATCTTTGTGGTCACGCCTTTGCCGTAGTTCGTGGCAAGCAGCTGATTGGCGTTGGAGTAGCCGTAAGACTTGGCTGTTTCCGCAATGCCCTGTATGCTCTCGTCCACCTTCGAGATCGTTTCCTCGTCGAGTGTTATGCCTTCCGAGGCGGCATAGTCCAACAGGGCCTTGGTCTGCACCATGTCGCTCTTCGCCATATCCAGGAAATAATCCCGCCAGGTCCCTTCGCCCATGGGGCTCTCCTGGCTGTCCAGACCGGAAATGCCCTTGCTGGTATCGAGGCCGAACATGGAAGCATAGCTGCCATAGTTGTTCACGAAGGAGAGATACTCGTTGCCGAAATAGTAGTTGGTCTCGGCTGCGCTGTATTTCTCATTGCCGATGGTCAAAGCAGTCGGCGCTGTATACAGCAGATTGGTGTTTGCAAGAATGATCAGCAGGATGCAGAGAAGAACGGCGATCGTGCCGATCGTCCATCTGCGGTTTGCCTTTGCTTTCTTTTCCGCTTCCTTCTGTGCGGCAATAGTCTTCTTGTCGGTTCCCGCTTCGCGGGCGGCAATACGGTTCTTTCTTTCGGTTGATGCGCTCATATTTGATTCCTTCTGTTCTCTATGATTCTTATTTGCTGTCGGTTTCGCGTTCCAGCATTATAGTACAGGTTTTTACTTCTTGCAAGGTTCCGATGAATAATTCACGGTTTGGTTAACTTTTGGCCCGCATGGAGAGGAAGGCATTGATGAATCCGTCAAGGTCCCCGTCCATCACGTTCTGGATGTTTCCGTTTTCAAATTCGGTGCGGTGATCCTTCACCAGCTGATACGGCATAAAGACATACGACCGGATCTGGCTGCCCCATTCGATCTTCATCTGCACGCCCTTGATGTCGCTGATCTTTTCCAGATGCTCGCGTTCCTTGATCTCGGCAAGGCGCGCGCGAAGCATGTTTTTGCAGTTCTCCAGGTTCTGAAAATGGCTGCGTTCCACCTGGCTCGACACTACGATGCCCGTCGGGATATGGGTCAGGCGGACAGCTGACGACGTTTTGTTGACCTTCTGGCCGCCGGCGCCGGAGGAGCGGAACACATCCATCTTGATGTCCTCGTCCCGGAGTTCGATCTCATTGTCGTTACTGATTTCCGGCATGACCTCTACCGCGGCGAACGACGTATGCCGTCTGCCAGCCGCGTCAAACGGGGAGACCCGAACGAGACGGTGGATGCCGTGCTCGCTTTTCAGAAAGCCGTAGGCATTCTCGCCCTCGATCATGATCGTAGCGCTCTTGAGGCCTGCCTCATCGCCGTCGAGATAGTCCATCAGGCGCACTTTATAGCCGTGGCGATCGGCCCACATGTTATACATACGGTAGAGCATGGCTGCCCAGTCCTGTGCCTCGGTCCCGCCGGCGCCCGCATGGAACGTGAGGATCGCATTATTGGCGTCGTACTCGCCGGTCAGCAGGGTGGAGAGGCGCGTTGCTTCCAGCTTTTCTTCAAAGTCGCTGTATTCCGCCTGAAGTTCCGGGAGGAAACTGTCGTCCCCTTCTTCGATGGCCATCTCGCACATCGTGTACAGATCGTCCCAGGTGGCGCAGAGCTTCCGATAATTATCCCGCTTGCTCTGCAGCGCCTTCAGGCGTTTCTGCACCTTCTGCGAGTTTTCCACATCGTTCCAGAATCCGTCGCGCGCACTGGCTGTTTCCAGCTCTTCGATCTCCTTCTCCGCCGCATCCAGCTTCAATGCGCCGCTCAGCGTATCCAGCGCGGGGCGGAGCGCGTTCAGTTTCTGTTTATATTCTTCAAATTCCAGCATATTCGCTCTCTTTCTCTCTTATCATTTCTTCAAAAAAGCAAGACTAACCAGATGATTATATACAAAAAAACACGGCTTGTAAATCAATTTTTTCTCATCGAATATTTTTGGTTTTTTCTTCCAATTCTTATAGTTTTATGTTATAGTCTATATGTGAAGAAGAATACCCTTTTGTTTTGCAGATTTCTCACTTATGGAGGATAACCAGAGGATGATCTCACATGGCAAAGAACTGGTAGTGTTCGCGGGGAACTCCAACCCCATTCTTGCGAAAAACATCTGCAGCGAGCTGAAGATCCCACTCGGCAACAGCTCGATCTCCCACTTTGCAGACGGCGAATGCTCCGTATCTATTTATGAACCCGTCCGCGGCAAGGACGTGTTTATTGTTCAGTCCACCTGCAATCCCGTCAACGATAATCTGATGGAACTGCTTATCATGATCGATGCGATGCGCCGCGCCTCCGCCGGCCGCATCACGGCCGTCATCCCCTATTTTGGCTACGCCCGTCAGGACCGCAAGGCAAAGAGCCGCGATCCCATCTCCGCGAAGCTTGTCGCGAATCTGATCACCGTTGCCGGTGCCGACCGTGTGCTGACCATGGATCTTCACGCAGCACAGATCCAGGGTTTCTTTGATATCCCGGTCGATAATCTCGTCGGTTCCTATCTTTTCATCAAGCACTTCACCAGGCTCTTCGGAAAAGGGAATGAAGATGTGATGGTCGTATCGCCGGATGTCGGCAGCACAGCCCGCGCCCGTACGTTTGCCATGAAGCTCGGCACCAACATGGCCATCGTTGACAAGCGCCGTGAGCGCGCCAACCAGTCGGAAGTGATGAACATCATCGGCAATGTGGAAGGCAAGATCTGCATCCTGCTCGACGACATTATCGACACAGCAGGCTCTCTCTGCGGCGCCGCCAAAGCGCTCATGGAAATTGGCGGAGCCAAGGAAGTGTATGCCTGTGTTACGCACGGCGTGCTCTCCGGCCCTGCCCTGCAGCGCCTTGAGGAAAGCGCCATCAAGGAGCTTCTGCTGCTCGACACGATCCCCTATCCGAAAGACAAACCCCTGCTGAACAAAATTTCCTACATCTCCACGGCACAGGTATACGCGGAAGCGATCCACAGGATCTACGAAGAGATTTCCATCGCCAACATGTTTGAAGCCTGATCCGCTCCGGGAGCGAGGCTCCCATCCAAGTGAAGATGCTGTGCCTTCAGCACAATCAGAACTGATCTCTGCGGGAGGCGGCTTTTCCGGCTGCCTCTCATGCTCTATTAAGGAACAGGTCCCATGCTATTTTCATCCAACGGTGTTTCCTGGCTGGTCGTTTTTCTCGGCAATCCCGGTCTTCGTTATGAAGGAACGCGGCATAACGCCGGCTTCATGACAGGTGACGCCTTTGCCAGGAAGAACAAGGTCGCCATCAACCGTGCCCGGTTTCAGGCTCTTACCGCGAGCTGCCGCGTCGGCGGTGAAAGCGTGCTGCTGATGAAGCCGCAGACATATATGAACAATTCCGGTGAAGCCGTAGCGAAAGCAGCCCGTTTTTATAAGGTAGATCCTTCCCACGTTCTCGTGGTCTCGGACGAGATGTCGCTCCCGGTCGGGTCCGTCCGCGTCCGTCCGAAAGGTTCTGCCGGCGGGCACAACGGGCTGAAGAGCATCATTGAAGCGCTCGGAACGGAAGACTTCCCACGAATCCGTCTCGGCGTCGGTTCTCCCACACATGCGGATTACGATCCGAAAGACTGGGTGCTCAGCGTTTTCCGGGATCAGGACGCGGAGATCTTTGCGGAAGCAGCCGGCCGTGCGGCCGACGCCGTGACCTGCTATATCACAGAAGGCGCCGATAAGGCAATGAATCTATACAACAGGAAATAACCGCTGTCTTTCCGACTGCGTTTATATCAAAAATACATATATAAAGGAGGCTGCATATGAAGAAGAGCTGTATCGCGATGCTCCTCGCCGGCGGGCAGGGTTCCAGACTGTATGCTTTGACACAGCATGTGGCAAAGCCCAGCGTTCCCTTTGGCGGGAAGTATCGCATCATCGATTTCCCCCTTTCCAACTGCGCTAACTCCGGCATCGATACGGTCGGTGTGCTGACCCAGTATCGTCCTCTCCAGCTCAACAGCTACATCGGGACCGGCCAGCCCTGGGATCTGGACGTTTCCGACGGCGGCGTGTATATCCTGCCGCCCTATCTCGGCGCCGGTGAAAAAGGTTCCTGGTTCTCCGGAACCGCCAACGCCATCTACCAGAACATTGCGTTTATCGAGAACTACGATCCTGAGAACGTGCTGATCCTGTCCGGCGACCATATCTACAAAATGGATTACGCCAAAATGCTGCGCGAGCATATTGCGCGTGACGCCGCCTGCACCATCTCGGTCCTGCAGGTCTCTATGGAGGAAGCCACCCGGTTCGGCATCATGAACGTCGGCGAAGACGGCTATGTCTGCGAGTTTGAGGAGAAACCGAAGCATCCGAAGAGCGACCTCGCCTCCATGGGCGTGTACATCTTCAACTGGAAGAAGCTTCGCGAGTACCTGATCGCCGATGAGAACGATCCGACCTCCAGCAAGGACTTCGGCAAAAACATCATTCCCAAGATGCTGAATGCCGGCGAAAAGCTCTGGCCCTACAAGTTTGAGGGTTACTGGCGCGACGTCGGCACGATCACCAGTCTCTGGGACGCCAACATGGACATGCTGTCCACCACGCTCATCAATCTCTACGATCCCGACTGGCCCATCGCCTCGCGCAGTCCCGTCTGTCCCCCGACCTATACCGGCCCTAAAGCCGATGTCATCCATTCCATTGTAACAGAAGGCTGTGACATTAACGGCCATGTGGAAAACTCGGTGCTCTCTCCCAGCGTTGTGGTGGAGGAAGGCGCCAAGGTAGTCTACAGCGTGCTGATGCCCGGCACCGTTGTAAAAGCCGGCGCGACCGTGGAGTACGCCATCGTCGGTGAGAATTCCATGATCGAAGCAGGCGCCCATGTCGGCGCGGCTCCCGACGGGACCGACGGCTGGGGCGTTGCCACCTGCGGTCCGAACGTCCGCATAGCAGAAGGCAGGGTCGTCCCGCCGTCTGCGATGATCTATGCCGGAGAGGAGGTATGACGCGATGAAGAACTATCATGGTATCATCTTTGCCTACAGCGACGCACCGGAGCTCGGAGATCTGACACGTGAACGCACCGCCGCTTCGCTTCCGTTCTGCGGCCGCTACCGTCTGATCGATTTTGCTCTCTCCTCCCTGCGCAATGCCGCCGTTACCGACGTCGGCGTCATCATGCAGCGCGATTACCAGTCGCTGCTGGACCATCTGGGCAGCGGAAAAGACTGGGATATGAGCCGGCGATCCGGCGGTCTGCGCATGCTGCCCCCGTTCGGTCTGCCTTCGGCCCACAGCGGCAACTATTCCGGAACAATGGAAGCTTTGAATGCCGTTTCCGCTTATATTCGGGATATCCCACAGGAAAACGTCGTTCTTATGCTCGGCAATCTTCTTGCCAACATCGATCTGAATGACGCAATCGCGGCGTTTGAAGCGGGTGAAGCCCCGATCATGGCCATCTGCACAGATGGCAGAAAGGTCGGTCTGCGGCACCACTACGTGCTCGGCGAAGACGGCTATGTGAAAGAGATCGAGCTTTACCGCGGTTCCGATACCGACGGCATCATCAGCATGGAAGCGTATATCGTCCGGAAAGACACCCTGTTGGAAATGATGGACTATGCCCGTGCCCACAACTTCTATGCCTTCCACAGAGATGCTATCGCGCACTATATCGAGGGCGGCGGAAAGATGGGCGTATACATCCACAAAGGCTATGTGTGCGCTATCCGTAATGTTGCCGAGTACTACGACTCCAGCATGGACATGCTGAATCCCGTATACCGTCGGGAGATCTTCCCCGCCGACCGTCCGGTACGCACCAAGCTGCATGAAGAGGTGAGCAGCTATTTCGGTGAGCAGGCCGTTTCGAAGAACAGCCTTGTCGCCGACAACTGCATCATTGAAGGTGAGATCGAAAACTGCATCGTCTTCTCCGGCGTACGTGTCGCCCCCGGTGCCAAGCTGAAAAACAGCATCATCATGCGCGGCGTCACAGTCGGCGAGAATGCGAGGCTGAGCTATGTCGTTTCGGACAAGCTCTGCATATTCAGCGAAGGCACTGAGATCGTTGGCAGTCCGAAGCTTCCGACTGTTGTGCCGAAAAGAGCAAAGCTCTGATTGAAATATCCGCGGAAATACAGTGTTTTTAGTCAATTTAACAATTGACGTATACAGCGCGATAAGGGTATACTTATCGCGCTGTATTTTTTTAGCAATCCTATCTTCTTCGGAGGTTTCTTTTATATGAAAGGACAGATTTCCCGCGATGAGATGCGCAGCGCCATTGCTGATAAACTTTGTGCCCACTTCAGTGTGAGTCCGGATGCCGCAACACCGGATCAGGTTTTCCAGGCGTCCGCCATCGTGATCCGTGAACTGATGAGCCGTTTCCTCGCGGTCGAAGATCCGCGCCGTGTGGAAAAGGAAGTCCACTATCTTTCCATGGAGTTTCTGATGGGCCGCAGCCTGATGAAAAACGCCTATAACCTGGGTGTTGCCGATGAGCTGCTCGGCGCTCTGGATGATCTGGGCTTCAATGCCGTTGACATTTTCGAAGCTGAACCAGACGCCGGACTCGGTAACGGCGGTCTCGGCCGTCTCGCCGCCTGTTATATGGACAGCATGGCTTCCCTGGGATTGGAAGGCACTGGCTACTCGCTCCGCTACGAGCTCGGTATCTTCCGCCAGCGCTTCAAAGACGGCAAGCAGACCGAAGTGGCCGACAACTGGCGTTCTTCCATTGAGAGCTGGCTGATCCCTCGCTATGAGGATGCCGTAGAAGTCCGTTTCGGCGGTCAGATCTCCCCGCAGTGGGACCAGTCCGGCCATTATCACGCCACCCACACCGGCTTTACAGCTGTTTCCGCAGTCCCTTATGACATGCTGATCGCAGGCTATGACAAGGACGCTGTCAATACGCTCCGTCTGTGGGACGCACGCAGCAACAACTCGCTGGATATGTATCTCTTCTCCGAAGGCAACTATGTAAAGAGCCTGGAAGAGCGCACCATGGCCGAAGTCATCACCAAAGTGCTTTACCCGGCCGATGACCACATCGAAGGCAAAAAACTGCGCCTGAAGCAGCAGTACTTCTTTGTGTCCGCATCCGCACAGGATATCGTGCGCAAGCACATCAAAAAATGGGGTGATATCCGCTCCTTCTCCCAGCATCATGTGATCCAGATTAACGACACGCATCCCACCATGATCATCCCCGAGCTCATGCGCATCTTTATGGATGAGTATTCTCTCGGCTGGGATGAAGCCTGGGAGCTCGTCTGCAACAGCGTGTGCTACACGAACCACACCGTCATGTCGGAAGCACTGGAAAAGTGGCCGCAGAACCTGATTCAGGAACTGCTTCCCCGCATCTGGGAGGTCATGTGCGAGATCAACAAGCGCTGGTGCAATTATCTGGTGGATTCCTTCGGCCGTGACGACCGCATGAGCCGCAACATGATCATCCGCGACAACCAGGTGCACATGGCCAACCTCTGCCTCGCCGCCTGCCGCAAGGTGAACGGCGTTTCCCGCCTGCACGGTGAGATCCTCCGCAACGACCTTTTCAAGGATATCTATTCCATCCGTCCCGACCGCTTTACCCATGTCACCAACGGCATCGACCATCGCCGCTGGCTGGGGCAGATCAATCCCGGTCTTCACGCACTCGTCTGCGAGCTGCTTGGAGGAGATTCGTATCTGCTTCACGCGGAAGATCTCGCCGGACTGCGCAAATATGAAAATGACGAAGTCGTTCTGGAAAGGATCAACGCTGTCAAGCAGTACAACAAAACGCGCTTTGCCAGATTCCTGGCACGCAACAACAGCGGTTTTGTTCTGAATACGGATGCCGTCATCGATGTCCAGGTCAAGCGTCTGCACGAGTACAAGCGGCAGCTCCTGTGCGCCATGAGCATTGCGAATCTTCAGCTGCAGCTGCGCGACAATCCCAATATGGAATTTCTGCCGCGCACCTATATCTTCGGTGCCAAGGCGGCTGCAGGCTACAAGACAGCCAAACGCATCATCGAGCTGCTCCTCTCCATGCAGGACGACATCAACAAGGATCCTGCCTGCAAGGACAAGCTGCAGATCTGCTTTGTGGAAAACTACCGCGTGTCCGCTGCGGAAGCTATCATTCCCGCCGCCGATGTCTCCGAGCAGATCTCGACCGCCGGCAAGGAGGCCTCCGGTACCGGCTGCATGAAGCTGATGATGAACGGCGCTGTGACCATCGGAACGCTGGACGGCGCCAATGTAGAGATGTACGAACGGCTGAGCGACGAGAACATGTTCCTCTTCGGTCTTCATACCGACGAGATCGCCGCAAAGCGTGCCAACGGCTACAATCCCTCCGTCGTTGCGAATGCGGATCCTGCGATCATGCGTGTGTTGAACCGCTTCTCTCAGGGCTTTGCCGACGGCAAGAGCTACTCCGACCTTGTTTCCGGTCTGCTCTACGGCACCGACCGCGACCAGTATATGCTGATTGCCGACTATCCTGCCTATATTTCTGCCCGCGACAAACTCTACACCCGCATTTCCGATGAAAAGGAACGGGGCCGTCTCGCTCTGATCAACACAGCGGAAAGCGGCTTCTTCGCTGCCGACCGTGCTATTGAGGAATACGCAAAGAATATATGGAACCTGTGATCAGGAACATTGATACCGCCGATGTCATCGTCATCGGCGGTATCAATATGGATATCGGCGGACGGCCGGACGGGCGGCTGATCCTGCGGGACTCGAACCCGGGCCGCGTCAGTATGCATCCGGGCGGCGTCGGCCGCAACATCGCCCACGACCTCTGCCTCCTCGGCGTGAACACCAGCCTGATCGCGCCGCTCGGAAACGATATATACGGCAGGATGCTGCTGCAGAGTTGCGAGGAGATCGGCCTTGTCATGAGTATGTCTCCACTCCTTCCGGATTACGGAAGCAGTGTTTACCTCTATCTTGCCGACGAGAAGGGCGACATGCTCGCCGCCGTATCCGACATGGACATCACTTCCGCCCTTACGCCTGCGCTCCTGGAGCCGCTGCTGCCGCGCATCAACGCGGCTGACGCCGTTGTGATGGAAGCCAATCTCTCCGAAGAAACGCTTTCCTTTCTTGCGGAAGCCTGTACCGCGCCTCTGTATGCCGACTGTGTTTCCACCGGCAAAGCAGAACGTCTGCGCGCTGCCCTGCCCCGGCTGACCTGCCTCAAACCCAACGCGCTGGAAGCGGAGAAGCTGACCGGGCATGATGATCCTGACCGTGCTGTCCGGGCCCTGCTGGATGCCGGCGTGCAGCGTGTTTTCCTCAGCCTCGGTGCTCAGGGCATGATCGCCTCCGACGGTGTGCAGACCCTGTCGCTCCCCTGCGAACAGGCGCGGATCCGCAACACCACCGGTGCGGGCGACGCCGTCACTGCCGCCATCGTGTATGCCGGCGTCATGGGTCTGAATCTCGAAGCCTCGCTCCGTCTCGCCCTCAAAGCAGGTGCCCTCACCTGTGAGTGTGAGGACGCCAACAGCCCGGCTTTGAAAGAGCTTCGTCTGTAAAAGATCATCAACAGAACCAAAAACATCCCCGGCCAGATGGCCGGGGATGCGCTGTTTTATGGAATTATTCCGTAATCGCAAAACGATTAGCGGCCGAACTGGCAGTCGTTGTTGCCGGATTCGGTGATCCACATCTCGAGCATGTTGATGGGGTCGTTGAAGTCGGCGATCCAGCCTTCGCGGGCGAAGTCAAAGTTACCGGCCTTGCGCTCCTCCAGGAACACGTTCCAATCCTGCTGCTGGATGCTCAGCTCAATGCCGACAGCAGCAAGATCCTGCTGGATGGACTCAGCGATCTTGATGTGTCCGGAAGTGGTGTTGGTGAGGTACTCTACCTGAATCGGAGTCTCATCGGACAGCTTGCCGTCCTCGTTGAACTTGTAGCCAGCGGACTTCAGCAGCTCGATGGCACGAGCAACAGTGCCTTCGTAGTCGTTGTTGACAGCATAGGGATCGAAATAGCCTTCTTCGGTGGCGCTGGTCTTGAAGAAACCGCCGTTGCCGTCAGCCATGCCAAGAGGAATAAAGGCGTTGGCAGCGACCTGACCGGTCTGGCCAATGTTCTCGCAGATATAGTCGCGGTCGATCAGTTCAGAGAAAGCGAGACGCATGGCAGCAGCCTGCTCAGGAGTCTTACCCTCAAAGATGGAGGACTTGGCGTTGAACGCCACATAGTAGGTGCCGAGCTCGTCGACAATGTGGAACTCGGGATTGTCAAGCAGAGAAGCGACCTCATCGGTGGGAACGGAGTCAGCGAAGTCGATGTCGCCGGCATTGTAGGCGGCGAAGATCGCAGTGTCGTCAGCGGAGAGCATGTACTCGAGCTTTTCGACAGTGACGTTCTCAGCGTCGAACCAGTACGGGTTCTTCTCATAGGTCATGGAGACGTCGTGATCCCATCCGGTGCAGACATAAGCACCGTTGGAAACGAAGCCGGCCTCGGTGCACCAACCGCCAGGGCTGGTCTGCCAATCGGCATAAGCTTCAACTGCTTCCTGCTTCACAGGATAGAAGGTCGGGAAAGCCATGAGGTCTTCCATGTAGGCGCAGGGAGCGGTAAGGGTGAACTCGAGGGTCACGTCGTCGAGAGCGGTGACGGCGAGCTCATTGGGGAAGCCGGCGAAGCCGTTGAACATGTAGGCGTAGTCAGCGGCGGTCTCATCGGCGGCGGCGCGCTTCCAGGAGTACTCGAAATCAGCGGCGGTCAGGTCGGAGCCGTCGGACCATTTCAGGCCTTCACGCAGGGTGACGGTGTAGGTCAGGCCATCCTCGCTCAGGGTGTAGCCGGTGGCGCAGGCGGGCGTGGTCACGCCCTCGGCGTTGTA
>JAEEGI010007677.1_pt1 | contig 24106 bp, 13 predicted proteins | sample 8958751 | NCBI WGS metagenome assembly JAEEGI01 (sample SAMN16246545, study PRJNA631951) | gut metagenome | biome: gut microbiome; feature: rumen; material: KS-attached | host: Bos | place: Iran: Karaj | collected 2018-10 | reverse complement strand
GTCGCATGCCGAACAGGCGGGAGCGGATACGCTTGACCATCGCCAAGGCGATACCGGTCAGGACCACCAGCAGGAAGAAGTCCATCAGGAAGAACAGAAGCGACCCCTGGATGGTGGAATCCGTTTCCGCAACGAAAAAGTTGAAGAAGATCGGATAATAGAACAGACGGATGCGCTCCGGAAGGAACAGCATCACCTCCACATGACCCAGGACGATGAGCATGAACCATCCGAAAGCGATGCTCGAATGCATGAAACCCAGCATCCGGTTCCGCTTCCACAGCTTCACATGGAGAAGGCAGTCACAGAAAATGTCCTTGATGTTCTTGAGCGCCGTCTTGGGTGTAATGAGGGACAGGAAGAAACGGCGGCGGTCCTCCCCTGTCAGCTGGAACAGGATCCGGACGATACCGTAGACGCAATACCCCAGCACGAAGACCATGCCCGCCAGGAAAGGGAGCACGAACGGATGGAAGCCGGATGAGAAGCGTTCAATCATAGATCCTGCATAAAGTCAGTATCAGATGACGGGTATTGATCCCGCGGGGGCACACCATGGAACACTTTCCGCAAAGCATGCACCCTTGCAGCATGGGCCGGACATCCTGCCCGCGCTGGAGCCCCAGGATCACCTTCCGGAGGCTCATCCCGCTGAAGGAGGCGGCCGTGCAGGTGGCGCTGCAGGAACCGCAGTTCATGCAGATACGTGCATCAGGCTCCAGACTGCACAGCCTTTCGTACAGTCCGGTGTCCGCCTTGTCCAGGTCCAGGGTGGCGCTCTTGGAAAGCTTGAATCCGAAATCCGTCATCGTCCTTGCATGTATCGGTGAATGGCCAAGGCGGCCGAGCGGGCCTCGGCCAAGGTTTCCGGAACCGTTTTCGCACCCGTGCAGGCACCGGCATAGAAAATGCCGGGACGGTTCGACTCATTGATTCCGCCCAGGTTGTCCCGGCTCCTCAGGAAACCGTCGCTGTCCATGTCCAGCCGGGCCATCCGTGCCAACTCGGCCACTTCCGGGTTGCAGGACATCCCCGCCATCAGGACCAGAAGGTCGAGCTGCACTTTCAGCGGTTTCCCGGACAGGGTATCCTCCGCTTTGACCTGCAGGCGGCCCTCCAGGGTCTCGCCCACCTCGGAGACACGTCCCCGGATGAACTGGATTCCGAATTCCTGCTGGGCCCGGATATAGAAATCCTCATATTTCTTGCCGAACAGGCGGAGGTCCATATAGAAGCAGAAAACCCGGGCATCCGGAAAACGCTCCTTCATCTCGATCGCCTGCTTGACAGCCGTGATGCAGCATACCTTCGAACACTGGCTGTTCCCGGCCTTGAGATCCCGCGAGCCGACACAATGGACGAATCCGATGCTCTTGGGGGCAGCGGGGAAACGGTCGCTGTCATTTCCGTTGAACCACGACTCCAGGTCGGCATTCGTCACGACATGGTCGTACACGCCGTATCCGTACTCCTCTTTCCGGGAAGCGTCGAACAACTTGAAGCCGGTAGCGACCAGGATGGCACGGCAGGCGATGTTCACGCCGTTGCTGAGCATCACCAGATAACCGTTCTGGAGACGGTTGACGAATGTCACCTTCGTCTCCAGGAAGATGTTCGCATCGGTGATCCCGTCCCCGAGAGTCCGGACCAGGTCCCCGGCGGAAGAAATGTCCGGGAACAGACGGTTCCATTGCGCCACATGACCGCCCAGATGGTCCTGCTGCTCCACCACGATGGGGTTGTACCCCAGAAGCAGCAACTCTCTGGCCGCTTCCATCCCGGCTACGCCGCCGCCGATGACCACAACGTTCTCCTTCATCTTCTAAAAGCATTTGAGGTTGGTGGGAAGTTCGGGACGGAGGATATCCTCCCTGTTCAGACCCAGATACTTCGCTTTCGGGTCGTACTCCACGCCGATCCGGTCCAGGAATGGTTCCACGGCCACCTGGTGCAGCTGAAGCCCCAGGTCCCAGGGATCGTAGCCCAGCACCAGACCGGCCAGTTCCTCGTACGTAAACACCGGGATGCCGAACCCGTCCTTCCCGTACGTCTTGCCGGTCTGCTCGGCGATGACATATTGCCAGCGGTCCATGAAATAGCAGCAGCCCGGGCAGTTCGTGAGAATGGCCTGGATCCCGTACGGTTCCATGGACTCGAATTTCTTGTGGGTGTTGGAAACGCAATAGCCCCGGTTCGCCTTCATGTGGTACTGCCGGAAGCCATAACCGCAGCAATGCCTGCGCTCGGGATAGTCCACGACCTGGCCGCCCCAGCTTTCGATCATTCCCGCCAGGACATAGGGGTACTCGGCGCCTCCGATTCCCTTGGACGGAAACATCTTGGCATAATGGCAGCCGATATGCTCGGACATCCGGACCGGCTCCCCTGTTTCCTTGTCGATGAGGCGGACGCGGGCCTTCTCAGCGATCTCGTTCCGCCAATGGTAGATAAGGTCGCTCGTATGGGCCAGGTACTTGGGCTTTTTGAACTCGCGGCGGCAGGCCTTCCACAACTGCTCCCGGATGCGGGTCTCCAGTTCCGGGAACTCGTGCCAGGTCTCCAGGATTTCGACGTAATTGCCGAACGAGGTGACGCAGCTCGGCACGTAATTCTCGTACCCGGCTTCCGTCATCAGGGCGAACTGGCGGGCGACGATGGTCATCACCGTCTCCTGCGGGATGGCGTCGCAGTGATAGGCGATGCCCCCGCAGGTGGTGTGGTAAGGGGTTTCATACACGTCCTTGCCCAGCACCTGCTGTGTGATGTCCGTGAACTTGCGCTCGCTGGCCGGGAAGAAATTCTGCCGGATGCAGCTCCGGACATAATACCAATGGTCGTCCGGAATCTCTTTCTGGTAGTCCCGCCAGATCTTCTGCTTTCCCTCGTAGATCATTCGTTGAAATGTTTGTCCGAGCTGTACTCGAACGCTGTTTTCGCATATTCCTCCATCGAAAGGCCCATCTGCTCCGCCTTCTGGCGGGAGAATTCCTCCACCTGTTCGATCCGCCGGGTGGCACCGGTCACATCGAAAATGGCCTGGAGCTCATCCAGGGACTCCTGCGGAATCTTCCGGAGCACGCCAGGGCCTTCGCCCTGGTAATTGGCACCCTGTCGCGCCAGGCTCTTGTCCAGGTGGTCCATATGCCATTTCCAGACCGGGCCGGACTCCTTGTGGTCATTCCAGTCGAAGGTCTCCGGATATACGCAATAACCGTATTCCAGGATGTTCCGGGCGAAGGTGCGGGTAAGCGGAAGCATCTGGCGGCCTTTCTCGGATTCAGTGAAGAAGCCCAAGCGGATGCTGAGGTCCCGCAGGGCCATGATCACCATGCCGGGGCCGTTTTTCCGGGGGCAGCGCGTGACACAGCTCATGCATTCCCCGCAGTACCAGATCGTGTCGGACTTGAGGAGTGCCTCGATCTGCGCATCATCCCGCGTCTGGACGATGGTGACGATCTTCCGGGGGTCGTACCGGTAGAATTCCGCCGCCGGACAGACCGCGGTGCACGTGCCGCAGTTGATGCACGTGTGATACCCTTCCTTGAAACGGTAGTCCTTCTCCAGTTCTTCGAACAGATGGTCCATCCTTACCTACATGGGCTTGATAACCCGGGCCAGCCGGGCGCAGAGGCCGGGGAAAAAGCGTTTCACATACACCATCAGCAGTTCCTTGCTGCCGACGAGGACTTCGCGGCGTCCCTTGCGGATCGCATTCACGATCTTCCGGGCGGCCTTTTCGACGGTAATGCCGCCGGCCTGGCCGGGATCCATCTTCCCGTGGGGCTTCCCGCCCTTGTCCAAGGCGCGGAGGGAAATGTTCGTCCGGACGCGGCCCGGGCATATGATCGTCACCCGGATGCCCTTGTCATAGGATTCCGCCTGCAGGGACTCGAAGAATCCGTACAAGGCAGCCTTGGCGGAACAGTAACCGCACCGGAGCGGAAAACCGAACCGGCCGGCGATGGAAGTCGTAACGCCGATATGGCCGCCGCCCTGCGCTACCATCCGGGGCAAAAGCTCCTTCGCGATGGCGGCCGGGGCGAAATAGTCGATTTCCATCAGCGTCCGGAGCATGTCCATCGACGTGTCCTCCACGGACGTGCGCTGGCTGATACCGGCGTTCAGATAGGTGGTCTCAATGCTCCCGAAGGCCTCCCAGGCCGCTTTGACCAGCTCCGGGATGCCGTCGGGACGACTGAGGTCATAGGGAAGGACGGCCACGTCGGGGGCACCGATCTCCCGGCATCTGGCGGCAACCGGCGCCAGTTCTTCCGCGGTAGGGGCCGTAATGACGAGACGTGCCCCTCCTTGGGCCCAGCGGTATGCGCAGGCTTCCCCGATACCGGAGGAAGCACCTGTGATCCAGACGGTCTCCATCTATTTGTACAGGGAGATGTCCGGAATCGGTTTGTCGTAATCGCCGCGGTCCAGCCGCTCCTTGATCTCCTTGAAAGCGGCAAGGGTGCGCTCGACATCCTCCATCGAATGGGCGGCCGTCGGGATGATGCGGAAGATGACCATACCCAGCGGGATGACCGGGTAGATGACCACCGAGCAGAAGATGCGGTAGTTCTGCCTGAGGTCGACGACGATGTTCGTCGCCTGCTCCAGGCCGGCTTTCACGTGGACCGGAGTCACGCAGGCCTCGGCCGGGCCGATGTCGAATCCCATCTCGCGGAATCCTTCCTGCAGGCGGCGGGTCACCTTCCACAGATGGGCGCGGCGCTCGTCCCCTTCCGGAGAATCAATGATTTCCAGACGCTTGATGCAACCTTCCACGATGGGCATCGGGAGGGACTTGGCATAGATCTGGGAGCGCATGTTATAACGGAGGAAGTCGATGATGTCCTTGTCGGAAGCGACGAAACCGCCGATAGTGGCCATCGATTTCGCATAGGCGCCGATGTACAGGTCCACCCCGTCCATCACGCCGAAATGCTCGGACGTGCCGCGGCCGTGGGGGCCCATCACGCCGAATCCGTGGGCGTCGTCGATCATGAAGCGGAAGCTGTACTTCTTTTTCAGGGCCACGATCTCGTCCAGGATGCCCAGGGCGCCGGTCATGCCGAACACGCCCTCGGTGATCACGAGGATGCCGCCGCCGCTTTCCTCGGCCACCTTGGTGGCGCGGGCCAGGACGCGGTCGCAGTCCTTCGCGTCATTGTGACGGAACTTGAATTTGTCGCCGATATGGAGACGGATGCCGTCCAGCAGGCAAGCGTGGCACTCGGCGTCATAGACGATGACGTCATGACGGCTCACCAGCGAATCGATCGTGGACAGGATGCCCTGATAGCCGAAGTTGAACAGGAAAGCGGCCTCTTTCTTCTCGAAATCGGCAAGCATCCGCTCGAATTTCTCATGGAGGGCCGTCTGGCCGGTCATCATGCGGCTTCCCATCGGGTAGGCCATGCCCCAGCGGGCGGCGGCCTCGGCATCGACCTTCCGGATCTCCGGATGGTTCGCCAGGCCCAGGTAATTGTTCAGGCTCCAGCAAAGGACCTCCTTGCCGGCGAAACGCATATGGGGGCCGAGCTCACCCTCCAGCTTCGGGAAAGCGAAATAGCCGTCCGCCTTGTCGCGGTACTGGCCGATGGGACCGCCGGTGGAACGGCGTATCTTCTCAAAAATGTCTGTCTGCATATCAATGATGTGGTTTAAAGTTTTATCTTTTCACGGGAAACAAGCCCCATCATCCGGAAGAGGAACTTCGGGAGGGGCTTCCGCGGGTCGCGTTTCTTCATATCGATGTACCAGCCCAGTTTCTTCACGACCGGCACCTTGTGGGTCTCGACGAATTCGATGAGCGTACCGTCCGGGTCCTCGATGTAGGTGAAGTGGCCGGAGGCGTCACCCATGTCGAAGGTGATGCCGCCCGGACAGCTGTCCACGGTGAAGGGATGGCCCTTTTCCGCGCAGAACTTCTCCAGTTCCCGCATCCCGGTGACGTCATAGCAGATCTGGATGAAGCCGGGATCGCCCCAATAACGCCCTTCGTAGATCTTCCGGGGAGTGCGGTCCAAAGCCTGCACCAGTTCGATGCAGTCCGGTCCCATCAATCCGGAGAAGGCGCCAGAACGGGGTTTCGACGGGGCCAGGAGCACCCGACGGTATTTTCCATCGGCACCGGGGAGGAGGGACCAGTCGCCGAACACCCCTGTTTCATCGTATTTCACGGTATCATATCCCAGGATCTCCCGGTAGAAGGCGACGGATTTCTCCATATCGGTCACCCCGACGACGGTTCCGGCCATCCCGCCGGTCAGTTTTCCTTCGTCGATGTACATGAAATCCGTCTGTACCAGCTGGAAACAGTTGCCGTACAGGTCCTTCACGTAGAAACAAGGCGTCCCGTCCGGAAGAGCGGACGGGGCACTCACCGCTTCCCACTTGGCGGAAAGGGCCTTCTGGCAGGCGGCCACGTCGCGGCAGTTGACCTTGGCGGCGAAAACGCCCAGGTCGCCGACGGCTACTTCGAAACCCACCGGCTGCGGTTTCCTTTCCGAATACTGCCAGATCTCGAAACCGCCGCCCCCCTGCAGGTTCACGGCGATGCAGGCGTGCCGTTTCTGCGGCTGTCCGCCCGTGTAGGGGAGCATGCGCTCCGCCACCGTGTCATCTTCCAGAATCCGGATGTCCGTACCGAACATCTCGATGAACCAGTTCCAGGATTTCCTGAAGTTTTCCGTTCCGACGCCCACCTGCTGGATGCCGGAGATATTGAATCCGCACTTTTCCGCCATAATGAATCTTCATTTCAAACATGCAAATTTACAATATTTTGTCCAAACTACGGCACCCATACCGGACAGGATACCCATATTTTTCATATCTTTGTAACAATAGAAAAAGCATCATCCCCATGCGCACTCTCCGTATTTGGGGCTTCGTAGCCCTTTTTGCCGCCCTCGCAGCGTGCAGTCCCAAGCGGGTGGATTCCACCCCGGATCCGGCCATTGCCGCTTATGTTCAAGCCTATACGGGAGGAGTCGTCTCCGAAGGGACGGCCCTCCGCATCGAACTGGCGACCCCGGTGCCGATGGACCGCCAGACCGACGGTCTCTTCTCTTTCCGGCCCGCCCTGTCCGGAACCGAACGGTGGCTGAGCCCGACCGTGGTCGAGTTCGTGCCCGACTCCTGGAAGCCCGGCACCGTGTACGAGGGTACTTTTGAAGTGGGCAAAGTACTGCCAGTCAAGGAAAAGACCTGCCAGCAGTTCCCTTTCCGCGTCCAGGTCGCTCCCAAGACGGCTTCCCTGTCCCTGGAAGGCATCACCATCCGGGATGACGCCATCCTGGAAGGAACCGTCCGCCTGAGTGTTCCGGCCGCGATGGAAGACATCTCCCTGACCGTGGATCCCCAGACAGCCGTCAACCTCTCCGGCGAGGGGAACCTGTACCGGTTCGAGACCGCACCGATCGTCCGTTCCCAATCTGACAGGAACATCAAGCTCCACCTGAAGGTCAACGGCTTCGGCAACGAGCCGGAACTCAAGACCGTCATCCCGGCCGCCGGCGCCTTCAAGGTCGTCGACACCCGGATTATCCGGAGCGGCAATCCCTGCGTGGAGGTCCGGTTCAGCGAACCGCTCTCGCCCGCCGCTTCCCGGGAAGGCCTCATCGAACTCGACGGCGCTGTCCGGCAGACCGTTGACATCCGGGACAACTGCGCACGGGTTTATTTCGAAGGGAATCCCGGCGACCTGACCCTGACTGTCCACCGTGGGGTAAAGAGTGCTGATGGACAGGATCTTGCGCAGGATTTCCGCACGCAGTTCCCCGCCGTCGACCCGGCGCCTGCGGTAAGCATCCCCATCGACGGGAACATCCTGCCCGACGACAGCCGTCTCGTGCTCCCCTTCAACGCCGTGAACCTGTCGGCCGTGGACCTGCGGATCATCAAGGTCTATGAAAACAATATGCTCCTGTTCCTGCAGGAGAACGACCTCGGCGGGGCCTCCGACCTCCGCCGGGCGGGACGTCTGGTGTACAGCCGGCAAATCCCCCTGACGGAAGACGGTACCAAGAACCTGCACGAATGGAACACCTTCAGCATCGACCTGTCCGGCCTGTTCAAGCAGGAGCCGGGGGCCATCTACCGCATCCTCCTGTCCTTCCGGCAGGAATACTCCCTGTACGGAGGAAAGGAAGCGCCGAAGATGATTCCCGTCCAAAGCGGGAAACCCTCCGAAGAGGAGAACGCCGTATGGGACGTGCAGGAGAGCTACTGGTGGGACAACTTCACGGACTGGGATTACTACGAATGGGAAGACCGGGACAATCCCGAAACCCCGACTTACTATATGATTTCCAGCCGGTTCCCTTCGGTGAACCTGCTGTCCTCCGACCTGGGCCTCCTCGCCCAGTATGCCGACGGCAACACCCTTTGGGCGGCCGTGACCGAGATCGGAAGCGCCAAGCCTTATGCGGGGGTGGACCTGGAAGCCTATGACTACCAGCTCCAGCGCGTCGGATCGGCCCGGACCGACGGAAAGGGCCTCGCCGAAATCAAGGTCTCCCGCAAACCCTTCGTCCTCCTTGCCCGCAAGGGCCGGACGACGGGTTATCTCCGTCTCGCCGACGGCCAGGAAAAGTCCATGAGCCGGTTCGATGTGGGCGGACAGGCGGTTGCCCGGGGATTGAAGGGCTTCATCTACGGTGAACGCGGCGTCTGGCGTCCGGGCGACACCCTCCACGTGACCATGATCCTCGCCGACAAGATGCAGCGCCTGCCGGAGGGCCACCCGGCCGCCCTGGAGCTCTATACACCTGAAGGACAGTTCTATACGCGCATGGTATCGACCGGGCAGGACGGATTCTACACCTTCCCGATCGTCACTTCTTCCGAGGATCCCACCGGCTGGTGGAACGCCTATGTCAAGGTGGGCGGATCCGCCTTCCACAAGAGCCTCCACATCGAGACCGTCAAGCCCAACCGCCTCAAGGTGGCACTGGATCTGCCGGGAGACTTCCTCCAGGGCGGTACCAAGACCACGGCCCAAGTGACGTCGTCCTGGCTTACGGGCGTCCCGGCTTCCGGGCTCAAGGCGCACGCGACGATGACCCTGAGCAAGGGCCCCGCTTCCTTCAAGGGATTTGACGGTTATATCTTCCGCAACCCGGCGACTACTTTCGAAGCCAGCGAACACCCTCTGTTCGAGACCACTCTCTCGAGCCAGGGAACGGCCACGACGACCTTTGACCTGCCGGCTGCGAAAGATGCTCCCGGCTTGCTCCAGGCCTTCATCGTGACGTCCGTCCTGGAAAGCGGCGGCGACGAAAGCTTCTCGACCCAGACGGTCCCCTATTCCCCGTTCCCGGCCTATGTGGGCGTCAAGTTCCCTTCCGACGGCGAACTGGAAACCGACAAGGACCACACGGTCCGCGTCGCCGTAGTGGACGCGGCCGGCAAACGCCTCGCCGGCCGGCAGCTGGAATACCGCGTGTTCAAGTTGAACTGGAGCTGGTGGTGGGAAAGCAATCCGGATGAACTGGCCGGTTACGTAAACGGGAACGAAGCCAAGCCGGTCGCCTCCGGCGTCCTCACTTCCGGCGAACAGGACGCCACCTTCACCCTGCGCGCTTCCGAGGACGAATGGGGCCGCTATCTCGTGGTCGTCCGCGACGTTGCAGGAGGCCATGTATCCGGCAAGTCTGTCATTATCGACTGGCCCGCCTACCGCGGCCGTTCCGGACGGGAGAATCCGAACGCCGAGACCATCCTTGCCTTCTCCGCCGACAAGGAGAGCTACCGGGCCGGAGACAAGGCCACGGTGTACATTCCCGCCGCAAAGGGCGGGCAGGCGCTCGTGAGCCTGGAGAACGGTTCCGGCGTGATTTCCCGCGAATGGGTTTCCACGCATGCATACAAAGATACGCCCTGGACCTTCACCGTCACCCCGGAGATGGCGCCGAACTTCTACGTGCACATCACCCTGGTCCAGCCCTATATGAACACGGCGAACGACCTTCCTCTCCGCCTGTACGGCGTGAAGCGGCTGGCCGTGGAGAATCCGGCTTCGCACCTGGAACCGGTCATCAAAGTGGCCGACTCCGTAGCGCCGGAGGAGCGGTTCACCATCCAGGTATCCGAAAAATCGGGCAAGCCGATGACCTATACCCTCGCCGTCGTGGATGAGGGTCTCCTGGACCTGACGGCCTTCAAGACGCCGGCCCCCTGGGAGGAGATGTACCGGACGGAGGCGCTGGGAGTCAAGACCTGGGATCTGTTCGACCAGGTGTTCGGAGCCTATTCCGGCCGCCTCACTCCGACCCTCTCCGTGGGAGGTGACCAGGAGAACATCCGCGCCGCCAGGAAGGACAACCGGTTCAACCCGGTAGTTCAGTTCTTTGGCCCGTTCACGCTGAACAAGGGAACCGGCAAGCATGAAATCAAGCTTCCGATGTATGTCGGCAGCCTCCGCGTCATGGTGGTGGCCGGCCACGACGGCGCCTATGGGAATGCGGCGAAAACCGTTGCGGTGAAATCGCCGCTGATGGTGCTTGCCAGCCTGCCCCGGCAGGTCTGCGCCGGCGACAACGTCGTCCTTCCGGTCAATGTCTTCGCCCTCGAGGACCAGGTCAAGGATGCGCAGGTGACCGTGAAGGTCGAAGGCGCCCTCCAGGTGGATGGCCCTTCCACGGCGACGGCACACTTTGACAAGCCCGGCGACACGGTGGTCCGTTTTGCCCTCAAGACCAAGGGCGAAGGATCCGCCAAGGTGACCGTCTCGGCAACCGGTGCTTCCCGCAAGGCCTCCGAAACCATCGACATCGAAGTCGTCAACCCGAATCCCGAAACCGTCACGGTGCGCTCGAGGAAGATCGATTCCGGAAAGACCGTGAGCTTTGACGCCGGCGCCGGTTCCACCCTCGCGCTGGCCGGATTCCCCGCCGTCGATGCGGCCGGTATGTTCCGCACCATGAGAAACTACCCGTACGCCTGCACCGAACAGCTCTCCGCCCGCGGACTCGTCTTCCTGCACTTGCTTCCGCAGCTTTCCGAAGCGGATGCGAAGGAGGCCAAGGAACTCATACCGGGCCTGATCCATCAGCTTTACACCCGGCAGCGGAGCGACGGCGGCTTCTCCTACTGGACCGGCGGGAACGTTTCCGACAGCTGGGCCAGCTCCATGGCCGGCCAGTTCCTCGCGGAGGCCTCCGCGGCCGGTTTCGAGGTCCAGGCCGACGTCCTGGGCCGCTGGAAACGTTTCCAGACAAACCTGAGCCAGGCCTATCGCTTCGCGGGCAACGCCGCCTTCAGCCAGCTGGACGAGTGCTACCGGCTTTACTCCCTGGCCGTTGCGGGTGCTCCTTCCCAGGCGGCGATGAACCGCCTCAAGGAATCCGGCGGTCTGGACACCCGGGCCGACTGGATGCTCGCCGCAGCCTATGCCGTCAGCGGCAAGACCAAGCAGGCGCAGGAAATCGTACAGAAGGGCGGGACCGCCACCGGGGAATACGGCTATGCCGACTTCACCTTCGGCTCTAGCCTCCGCGACAAGGCTGTCGTCCTCCAGGTACTGGCCCTGTCCGGCAACCTGGGACAAGCCCTCCCGGCCGCCCTTGAAGTGGCTGACAACATCAACAAAGGCTACTATTCCACCCAGGAGGCCGCTTTTGCGGCCATGGCGATGGACCGGCTGTTCGGCAAGGTGGGCACCCAGGCCATCAAGGCCACCGTGGGCGGAAAGGAAGTCGTTTCGGCCAAGTCGGTCTACAGTGAGCCGGTTTCCGGAACGGTCGAGGTGAAGAATACGGCCGGAGACATCCTGTATGCCACGTTGACAACCGTCGGTCAGGCTCCTGCAGGAACGCCGGTTGCCGCTGCCTCGTCAGGGCTCAAGCTGGCCGTCAGCTATCAGCAGGCCGACGGAACTCCCGTCAAGACGAACGCCATCCCGCAGGGCAAGGAATTCACCGCCGTCGTGAAGGTGACGAACCCCACCACGAACGACTATCGTTCCCTCGCCCTCAGCGAGCGGATTCCGTCCGGTTGGGAAATCCTCAATGACCGGCTGCGGGGCGGCGGAGACCGTTCCGAAGACTACCGGGACATCCGGGACGACCGCTGCGACTGGTTCTTCGACCTGCCCCATGGCGCAACGAAGACCTTCACGCTGAAGCTCCGTGCCGCCTATGAGGGAACCTATACCCTTCCGGCCATCACCTGCTCGGCGATGTACAGTCCGAACGTTGCCGCCAACACGGCCTCTGGAACGACGGCCGTCACCCGATGAGCCGGCGGAAGGCAGTACTTCTCCTGATTTTCGAGGTCCTTCTGACAGGCTGGCTATGCTGCCTGCCGAGGGACCTTTTCAAAGGTGTATCCTACGCCACCGTCGTCACGGACCGGAACGGCGAACTGCTGGGCGCCCGCATCGCCGATGACGGGCAATGGCGTTTCCCGCCGTGCGACACCGTACCCTATCGTTGCGCCACGGCCTTGATCCAGTTCGAGGACCGGCATTTCCGCTGGCATCCGGGTGTCGATCCGGGCGCGCTCGGCCGGGCGGTCGTCAGCAACCTCAGGGCCGGACATGTGGTCAGCGGGGGCAGTACCCTCACGATGCAGGTGATCCGCCTGTCCCGGGGAAAGGAGCGGACGCTTTGGCAGAAAATGGTCGAGGCCGTCCTGGCAACCCGGCTGGAATTCCGGCATTCCAAGGAAGAAATCCTGGCCTTGTACGCGTCCCATGCCCCGTTCGGAGGAAATGTCGTGGGTCTGGAGGCCGCCGCCTGGCGCTATTTCGGCCGGCCGGCCGGAGAACTGTCCTGGGCGGAATCCGCCACCCTTGCCGTCCTGCCCAACGCACCGGCTTCCATCCACCCCGGGAAAGGAAGGGAACAACTCCTGGAAAAACGGAACCGGCTGCTGGAGCGGCTGCACAAGCGCGGCTTCATCGATGCATCCACTCTGGAAAACGCTTTGGCTGAGCCCCTTCCGGAAGCTCCCTATCCCTTGCCGAACTATGCGAGACAACTGGTCGAACGACAACCGCATGGCGTAGAAACCCGGACGGAGATCCGCCTTCCGCTCCAGCGGCAGGTTGAGGATGCGACGACGCGCTGGTCGGACGAACTCGCCCTGAGCGGGATCGCCGACCTTTCCGCCATCATCCTGGATATCCGGAGCGGTGAAACGATCGCCTATGTGGGCAATGCCTCTCCGCTTCGGGCCAGACATGGTTCTGAAGTGGATATCGCCACGTCTCCCCGCAGCACAGGAAGCATCCTGAAACCCTTCCTTTATTGCGCTGCGCTCCAAGACGGAACCATCCTGCCCCGGACCCTGCTGCAGGATACCCCTGTGAATCTCAATGGCTTCACGCCACAGAACTACGACCTTCAGTTCCATGGGGCCGTTCCTGCGGCCGAGGCCCTGGCCCGGTCACTCAACGTTCCCGCCGTCCACCTTCTCCGCGCTTTCGGGGCGCCACGGTTCCTGGAAGTGCTGCAGGAGGCCGGATTGTCCACTTTGAACAGGGATGCCTCCTACTATGGCCTGTCCCTGATTCTCGGCGGCGGCGAAGGGACGCTGCAGGACATCACCCGGGCCTATGCAGGGATGGCCCGCAGTTACGAAGGCCTGCCGGCCACGACTCCGTTCCGGGACCGGATTGCCCTCTGGTACACCTTCGAAGCCCTGAAAGAGGTCAACCGGCCGGACGAAATGGACTGGAGACTCATCCGTTCCGTCCGGAAAGCCGCCTGGAAGACGGGGACCAGCTACGGATCCCGTGACGCCTGGGCTGTGGGCGTGACGCCCGACTACGCGGTCGGCGTCTGGTGCGGAAACGCTGACGGGCACGGGGTCGCCGGCATGACCGGCGCCGCAACGGCCGGGCCTGTCCTGTTCGACCTGCTGAACCTGCTGCCCCCCTCAGCCGACTGGTTCGACGAGCCGCTCGAAGGAGGCGTCTTCCTGGAGGTCTGCCCGGCATCGGGCATGCTCCGGAGTCCCGGCTGTCCCGACTCCGAAAGCATCCGGCTTCCGGAACGGGCCGCGGAGAGCGCGGTCTGCCCCTACCACCAGGACGGGGTCTTCCGCCTTCCCCCCGCCATGGAATGGTATTATAAGGCCTATCATCCTGAATATCAAGTAAGTAAACCTGAGCGAAACGAATCCCGGATGGAATTCCTGTATCCTGAGTCCGGCAGTGTCCTCTCCCTACCGCGCCAGCTGGACGGCAGTATCGGAGGCGCCGTTTTCCAAGTGGTCCACCGGGATCCGGATGCCACGCTCTACTGGCATCTGGACAATGAGTATCTGGGCGAGACCCGCCTCATCCATCAGATGAAACTGAGTCCCGCCCCCGGAAAACACGCCGTCACCGTGGTGGACGGTGACGGTCATTCGGTATCAGTCGGGTTTACGGTAATCTGAATCACTCCACCGAAAGCACGCCGTGGAAAGCGTCGTTGGCGCGATAGTGCGGAGCGTAGAGGGACTCGACGGTGAGGACGGGCGCCGTGAAGGTTCCAGCCTGGGTGACGAAGAATTCCTCGGTCAAGGTCGTGTTTTCCTCCGGGAAGGAATCGAAGTAGTACTCGGTACGGTCGGCTTTCACGTTGCGGTAGCCCTGCGGGGTGAAGGAGAGGCGGCGCCAGTTCCACCAGCCCCAACCGGTCCGGCCGGACAACTGCTCAACAGGACGGAGAGCGGCCTCACGGAAGGCGTCGACCTTCACGAAACTGCGGTTCTCCTGATTCCAGATCCGGTATTCGGCGATAATCTTGTCCCCCACGGCCACCGGGGTTCCGGGCTTGATTTCCTCGCGCTCGGTCACCTGGTCGTTCTTGTCGGAGGTGCGGTCGTCATAGACCTTTTCCACCGTCTTTTCCCGGAAGAACTTCCGCTCGATGGTGAATCCGTTGCCCGCCGCCTTGATGTCGGAGAAAGGCTTCGCAAAGGTGGCGGAGTAGGACAGGATGGAGGTGGACAGGATGCCGTCGGAGCCGTCCAGGATGGCCGTGATGGCATCCACGAAGGCCGGGCTCTCATCCCATTTCTGCGTCTCTTTCTGGAGCATGAGCCACAGGCGGATGCCGTCGGAGATCTCCGGAGCATAGGGATTCATCAGGCCGCACAGGAGGGCGTGCGCATCGGCCTCGGTTTCCAGAAGGCCACGCCAAGGCATGACGGCGTTCGGGTAGTACCAGCCACCATCGCGATGCTCCACGGCATATTCCTTCAAGGAGGCGATGTCAGCCTTCAGGGAGGCTTCCATCCGGGACTTGGCGGCGAGTTTCACGCCCCAGGCCTTTGCCAGGAAAACACCGTCATTGGAGGAAGACAGATTGAGCAAGGTCTGGACCCGGCGGGCCTTGGCCATGATCTGGCCCTGCAGGCCGCGGCCATCCTTCGCGGACGGAACGAGATAGCCCTTCACGTATTTCTGGAAATCGGCGAAACGCTTCTTTCCTTCCTTTGTCACCGGCTTGACCTCGAACGGGACAGACGGGTAGAGCGACCGGACAAAGAGATACTGGGTATCGGTCAGATAACCGCGCCAATAAGGGAGTTCCGTCGCGAAATGGCTGTTGTCCAGGAACTTGACGGACGAAGTCAGGTCAGGCACCTCGAATCCCCGGTCGCGGAGTTTCGCAAAGCGGGAAAGCAGCACCGCCGTGATGACCGGCGAGGAATCCATCCCTTCGAACCAGCCGAATCCGCCGTCGGCGTTGCGGCAGGCAAGGACCTTCTCCAGAAGGGCGGTCGTCCCTTCCGGAAGAGTCTTGGTGGAACCGGGGATGATGGCGGTAATCAGTCTCACGTAGTACGCTTCGGAAAGCGAAAGTACGTCACTGCCTTCAGGCTCCGCCTTGGCAGGGATGGCGGCACGGACGAGGTCGAGGAGGGTGGTTTCGGTCAATGCCGCCTCGGAGGCGGGTACATTGACGAAACGGTTCCGAAGTTCCGCAAGCAGCGTCTCGCGGCTCATGCCGGCACGGAGGACGGCGGAATGGGCTTCGGTAAGCGTCTGGACAGGCTTCTTTACCGTAATCGGCAGGAAGACGGCGTCGGAGAAGTCGGAGGCGGCGAAGACAGCCTTGATACCCAGGGTCTCGACGGCCGGTACCCGGACCGGGAAGCGGTGGCTTTCCACCCCGCCGGCCGGGACGGTAACGGCCACACGCTGGACGCTCACCGGCTCAACTCCATCGTATTCCGCAGACGGATAGGTGTACAGGTACAGCCACCCCTCCACCGGTTTGTCAGAGTTGGAGGATACGGTGGCGGCGACCTCGTAAGTGTCGTCCACATAGAGGAACTGCGGTTCCACAACGGCCACCTTCACCGGGATGCTGACAACCATCTCGTCCCGGAGATACGCGTTGCGCATCCCCTTGTCGTGTGCATAGAGCGCCACATAATAAGTGGACAGTTTGTCGGAGGTCTTGAAGGTGAAGGAAAGGTTGCCGGCGGCATCGGAGACCAGGTGCGGCTGGAAGGTCAGGGCATTCTCGAACTTGGAACGGACGGTGACATCGGCCCCGGCCTCGAACACCGCCTTCTGTTCAACCATCTGGAAGGGAATGGCCTCTTCCTCTGCGGCCATGTCCATCGTGGCCATGTTGATGGAAGCGGATCGGGTGGCTTTCATCATGGGAGCCGCGCCATAGGCGACGACCGTTTCTTCCAGGACGAGGTCGTCATCGTACGGGTCATCTCCCTGCACCCGGCCGCACACGGAATTGATACTCACGTATGTAACGCTGAATTCCCGCAACGTGACCACAGGCCAGTAGTTTCCGGAGATGGCGTCGATGCTCTTGTCGTACACCGCCGCCAGGGCTTCGACGCCCGGATCGGTCTTGAGGGTGAAGGTATAGGACGTTCCCGGAAATGCCTTGTCCACGAAGCGGTCGAACTTCAAAGGCAGCGCCAGGCGGGTACGGGTACGGGAATACTCCTTGTCGAAGGTGATGGCTTCACCCCGCTTGAAATAGAAGACCTGAAGCCGTACGGCATCGGGATATTCCGCCTTATAATCCAGGTCGACACTTATGAGGGATCCCTCTTTGGCGCGCTCGCCCTTCAGGACGACCTTCCGGGTCTCCAGCACCTGCCGGCTCTTGCCGAAGAGGGTGACGATGGCATATTCGGCCCCGTCAGCGGTCCCCATCGTCAGATGGATCTTCTCTCCCATCGGCACGTCGGAAGGGCCGGTCAGGAAGACGCGGCGGACCGGGGCGTCCAGGACCTTCCCGTCCGGGGACATCTTCAGGATGAAGCATTTCACCTCATCCTCCGCGCCCCTTTCAGAAGCATTTCCCTGCAGGGTATAGAGGCCGTCAGGAAGTCCGGCCAGATCCAGGGAGACCACTTCTCCGGAAGCAGCCTTCCCTTCCCGGACGACGGAATTGCCTTCCGAGAACAGTTTATACGTCACCGGGACATCGATCCGGTTCCCGTCGCTGTTGTCCACCTGCATCTTGACGCGGGCGACTTTTTCCGTCGCGATGTATTTCGACGGGGACGGACGCCAGCGGCGGCCGATATACCGGGCCGGGCCGTTCAGGTCTTTCTCCTCCAGGGTCACGAATTCCCCTTCGGCGGCATTCTCCATCGACAGGGACACGGAGATGTGCTCACTCACATACACGCCGGCGCCAAACTCCTGCATTTCACCGGTCGCGTCGGTAGCGGTTACACCGATGTTGTACCAGCCGGTTTCTTCCGCCTTGAAAGCGAAGGAGAAAGTGCCGTCCGCAGCGGGCGTAACATGTTGTTCCAGAACGACATTCCCCCAATGCTCCACCTTCACCGACAGGTCGGCGCCGGTAAGGGAATGGCCGGAATAACTTTTCACTTTTCCGCTCACGACCACCTCGTCCCCACGCAAGTATAGCCTGTCGTTGGAATCGAAGGAGAGCGTAAAGGTGGGAAGGACGAACTCGTCCACGCGGAAATCGTCGGTTGCGAGATGCTTCTTCCCGGAAGTGACCTGGATATTGAAATACCCGTTGCGCTCGCCAGTAGGAAGGGTGAAAGAACCGGAGACCGAGCCGAAGGAATTGGTCTTCAGCTTCAAACGCTCGATGGCCTTTCCTTCGGTATTGAAGAGGGATACCTGGACCTCCTTGTCCGGAACGACGGAGACCTTGTCCACGAGGTTGCCCTGATAGACAACCGCCTTGAACTGGAGGACGTCACCGGGATTGTAGGCGCCGCGGTCCTTGTAGATATTGCAGTAGATATCGTCGGAGCGGTCGTCGGAATCCGGGTAATAGCCATAGTCGCGGATGCCCAGCTTCCGGCTGGCGCGCAGGTCCTTCCCGGAACCGGTTTCCGCCGAAAGGGTGTAATAGACATTCCGGCTGTTCCCGACCGTCTGCTGGAACTTCTTCGGAAGCTGGGTGAAACCGTCGAACCGGACCGTTTCGCTGGCGACCTCGGTATCTCCTTTCCACAGAATCAGTTTCACCTTGTCCAAGGGTTTGCCGGACACATAGTCGGCCACATAGGCGGCGTATCCTTCCGACTCCCGCCGGACCGCCAGGGAAAGCGTATGCTGGTTGTAGTAACCCGTACCGGTCAACTTTCCGTTCACGGCCTCCAGGGAGTATGCCCCGTCCCCGAGTTCCGGCAACGCCACCTTGACGGTGTCCATCACAAAGAAACTCCGGGTGGGGTTGGAGAGATTCCAGGACCTCAGGGACTTCTTGTCCTGCCGGAGAGTCAGGGTCGCCTTGTCCAGATTACGGAAGGTAACCACGGCTTCCTTGTCCACGACCTGGACCTGAACGGCCTGCGAAGTGAGCGTTTTCGTCAGGTTCCTGACGGCGTCGCATCCTTTTGCGATCTTCGCCTCGTCTCCCCTGAGGGCCGTGCGCTCCTTCTCATAATCCAGGCATTTGCGGTACAGGGCCTGATAAGCGGCCTGTCCGGCCTTTTCCTCATTCAGTGCGTCGAATTTCATCCGGAGCAGGTCCTGACGGGGCCAGAGGGCGACGGCTTTGCCGGCATACTTCGAGGCCACCGTCTCCAAAGCGGCTTTCCGGGCATCCTTATCCGAATTCCGCGCAGCCAGATAATAGGCCAGATAGCCTTCTCCGGGATATTTACCCGCGACTTCGTCCCGCAAAGTCCGGTAGATTTCATCCTTCTCCGGATCCTCATACCGACGTGCCCCCAGCAGATGCCACAGGACATATTCATAGTCTGAGGCTACGAAATCCTTCAAAGCACCACCCATCAGACCGCCGATTCCGCGATACAGGGAGGGGGTGTGACCGGTGCGGAACGCATCGGACCGGTCCCTCACGAAAGCCCAGCGTTCATCGGAGGAAGCATTGCCATAGTCGCCCATCCAGAGATAGGTAACCATCGGATCGGCGAACGCCTCCACTTCCTTCTGCAGGTTCGTCCGGAGTTCGTCCCGCTTTTTCCAGTCGCGGCGCTGCACCGATTCCACGTATTTCACCGCCGCATCATAAAAGTCGGCGGCGAGGTGCTGTTTCTGCGCTTCCGCCTTGATCTTTGCCAGGATTTCCGCCTCTTTCTGGGGGCGGTCCACCTTGGAGGCGTCTTCATACTGTTTCCACAGGGCGGTAAGTACGTGGCCGTCCTGGTCGGGCGCGGGATGGGCGTTCATCATAGGGGCTGTCAATAAGAAAGCGACGGCCGCAAGGGCTGTCCGGAAATATCGTAACATAGCGTTCAATTATTCTGAAGATGCACTCTTCAACAACCGTACCGTTACCGGAACAGGGGCAGGGCTTCGGCGACGACGAAGGCGGAACCGCCGATGAAAACCAGCGGCGGGGCGGGTTTCACGGCGGAAGCGGAGCGGGCCGGCTGCCCGGCGACGTTCTGCGCGAGCTGGACGGCCATCTGGACGGCCTGGCGCACCGTGCCCACTTCAAAGGCCCGGACCGGCGGAGAACCGGCGGACCGGTTTTTCGCGGCGGCGGTATAGCGTTTCAGGATTTCGCCGGCGGGAAGCGCCCGGGGCGTATCCGGAGCCGTAAAGATGTAGGTGGCGTCGACGGGCATCAGGGGAAGGATGGAATCCAGGTCCTTGTCGGCCATCACCCCGTACACGATGATGAGGGAACTGCAGCGGCCTTCCTCCACATAATGGCGGAGCTGGTCGAAACTGTACCGGAGGGCCTGGGGATTGTGGCCGATGTCCGCCAGGACGAAGGGAAGGTCGGAAAGGCGCTCCCAGCGGCCGCGGAAGCCGGTCCGGCGGGCGGTGCGGACGATTCCGTCCAGGACCGCCTGCACGTCGGAAAGCGCTTTGAATCCGGGAATTTCCTTCAGGATGTCCACGGCAGCGAGGACTGTCCGGAGATTTTTCTCCTGGACGGTGGCCTGCAGGTCCATCTTGCGGAGGATCTCCTGCCGGCGGTGCCACAGGGAGGGGCGGACCCGGTCGGCATAAGTGAGGGGGCAGTTCATCCAGGCCTTGTCGTCAAACACCGGATCGGTCTCCGGATTGCTCTCCCCCACGAGCGCGGGAATGCCGGGCTTGAAGATGCCCGCTTTCTCTCCGGCGATCGCCTCGAGGGTGTCGCCCAGCTGGGCGCAATGGTCCAGGCCGATGGTAGTGACCACAGCCAGTTCCGGCGTAAGGACATTCGTGGAGTCCAGCCGGCCGCCGAGGCCGGTCTCGATAACGGCCACGTCTACGCCCTCGTCGGCGAACCATTTGAAGGCGAGACCGGTGGTAATCTCGAAGAAAGACAGGTTATGCTCCTCGAAATAAGGCTTCCAAGCCGACAGGAAGCCGAAAACGTAGTCCTTTGGGATGAGGCTGAAGTTTTCCCGGCCCGGGATGATACGGGCCCTTTCCCGGAAATCCAGGAGATGCGGAGAAGTGTAGAGACCGGTCTTCAGGCCGGTAGAGGACAGGGCCGATGCAAGCAGGCTGGCAACGGAACCTTTTCCGTTGGTGCCGGCGACATGGATGGACCGGAAGGCGCGCTCGGGATGCCCCAGGGCGGCGCAGAAAGCTTCCATCCCCTCCAGCCCCGGTTTGTAGGCCGCCGCGAAATCCGTCTTCTGCACCGACGGGAACCGCTGGAAAATCTCCTCCAAAAGCCGTCCGTAGGCGGACTCCGAATACTCCATAAGCCTCGTTTTTTTGTTTTCAACACAAAATTACCTATTTTTGACGACAAATAAAAACGGAAGAATGGCCGACAAAGCACCCAACCTATACGACGCCTACATCATCGACGGCCTCTCCCAGGCCCTGACGCCCGCCGGGCTCCTGCAGGAATGCACGGTTCCGGGCGCCCTTCCGCCCCGGACCGATTCAGGAACCGTGGCCGACGAGACGGTGGACATCGCCCCGACGCCTTTCGACTTCCGGGACGAAGCCATCGACTCCTATGCCGATGCCGTCGCCGCTTCTCCCCGCCCCCCTTTCCCGCTGCCGTTTGCCGCCCCGATCACCCGGGCCCGGGTTGCCAAGTCCCTTCTGGACGCCATCTGGATGGGCGGCCATTTCCGTCTCGGCGACCTCACGCTGAAAGCCGACTGGCGTTGGAACGACGGTGCCATCGGGAATCAGGCGGCCTTCTATGCTTCGGTCGAAGGTGCCGCCGACTATATCGACGCCCTGGGCCTCAAGATCAATGAGGTGAAAGTGGCGTGCGGCCCTTGTTCCGTTTCGTTCAAAGCAACCACGACGGCGGAGGAAGAAGCACAGGATGAGGAGGATTCCATCATCCGGGAGCTCCCATTCCGTACGGCGAACCCGCGGATTTCCAGGCGCCGCCGCTGTCCGGCTACCCTCCAGCCGGAGGCCTCCGACTGGATCATCTACATTCCGATGGACACCTGCGACTACCGCCTCGGCGGGTCCCTGCTCGCCGCCGCCATCGGAGAAAGGCGGGGCACGCCGCCCGACGTGGGTGACGCCGACTATTTCATCGACGGTTATGAGATTGTCCGGGAACTGGTGGAGGACGGAATCGTCAAGGCCGGCGCGACGGTCCTGGAAGGCGGTTTGATGCAGGCCCTGCGTTCGATGGCCGCCGTGAACGGAGCCGAGATTACGGTCAACGACATCTGCCGCGCCTATGGCGGCGAACTCCAGGTCCGCGTCCTGTTCGGCGAGGTTCCGGGTGTGCTGATCCAGATCGCCGACATCGACTACGACTACGTGGATGCGGAGCTCCTGCTCCAGGACATCGCCTATTTCCCCCTGGGCCATCCGGTCCCGGGAACGCCCGGCGTCTCCGTCCTCTCGGGCGGAAACAGCATCACCGGCATCCTGGAATCCCTGATGAACTCCCTGGAGGGGGAAGACTAAACACTGAAAGACCCATGGCCAAGATTTTCGTCCTCGACACCAACATCATCCTGCACGACCACAATGCCATCCGGAATTTCCAGGACAACGACCTGGTAATCCCGATCGCCGTCATCGAGGAACTGGACAAGTTCAAGAAGGGCAACGACGCGCTCTCCTTCAACGCACGCGCCTTCATGCGCGACATCAACAAACTCACCGACAAGCGGGAGTTCGGGCCGGAAGGGATCTCCCTCGGCAAGCGGCTCGGCAACCTCAAGATCGAACCCAACCACCCTTTCGCCCCTGAATTCGCCGACCTTTTCCGCGACGACACCCAGGACCACCGGATCCTGTCCACGGCGATGTGGGTACGGGAGCAGAATCCCGGCCGGTTCGTTGCCCTCGTGACCAAGGACATCAACCTCAGGCTCAAGGCGAAGGCCGCCGGCATGCCCGCCCAGGACTACCTGAAGGACCGGGTGGAGGATGAAACCCTCTACGACCTCGAACGGGAAGTGCTGTTCGAGGAGGCCGATCCGCAGGTTGTCCAGCAACTGGCCTACGGGCAGGACAACAGCATCGACTGGCGGGAAATCTCCCGGAAGGAACCCCGGGCGAACCAGATGTACAAGTTCGACCTGGGCGGGACGACCATCCTCGGACGGTATGACACGAAAAAGAACCGGATCGTACTCGTCCGCTCGAAGGAAGCATACGGCATCCGTCCGCGCAACGACGAGCAGCGGTTCGCGCTGGACGCCTGCCTGAACCCGGAGATTCCGCTCGTTTCCCTGACCGGCGGGGCCGGAACGGGAAAGACCCTTATCGCCCTTGCAGCGGCCCTGGAGCAGGAAAAGAACTTCGACCAGATCATCCTCAGCCGGCCCACGGTGGTGCTCGGAGGCCAGGATATCGGTTTCCTCCCGGGTGACCAGAAGAGCAAGATGAGCCCCTATGTCCAGCCGCTGATGGACAACCTGGACGTCATCCGCCACTGCTTCAAGCCCGGTTCCAAGCAGGCCCTCAAGATCGAAGCGATGCTCAAGGAGGAAAAGCTCCTCATCTCGCCCCTCGCCTACATCCGCGGCCGTTCCCTGGGCAAGGTGTACTTCATCGTGGACGAGGCGCAGAACCTTACCCCGCATGAAGTCAAGACCATCATCACCCGGGCCGGAGAAGGCACGAAGATGGTCTTCACGGGCGACATTTTCCAGATCGACCAGCCTTATCTGGACCAGTGGTCCAACGGCCTTACGCACTTGGGTGAGAAGATGACCGGACAGGCCCTGTTCCAGCACATCTTCCTCCGGAAGGGCGAGCGATCCGAGCTTTCCGACATCGCTGCAAAGCTTTTGTAGGGCCTTCCTGTCACATTTTTTCGTTTTTCCGCAGATTTTATTGTAAATTTGCGGAATAAGTGTGTGATTGAGTTAATAACCTAATAGAAGTACCATGAAACAAATCAAGAAAAGAGTCTACCGTTTCGGTGGAAAGACCGCTGAGGGCGACGGCAAGATGCGCGAACTGCTCGGTGGCAAGGGTGCGAACCTCGCCGAGATGAACCTCCTGGGGATGCCCGTCCCCGCCGGATTCACGATCACGACCGAATGCTGCACCGAGTATTACCGTCTCGGCGGTGGATATACCCCGGAGCTCAGGGCGGAGGTTGCTGCCGCCCTCGAAGCCACGGAAAAGATCATGGGCAAGAAGTTCGGTGACCCGAAGGATCCGCTCCTCGTGAGCTGCCGTTCCGGCGCCCGCTCCTCCATGCCGGGCATGATGGACACCATCCTGAACATCGGCCTGTGCTCCAAGACCATCCCGGGCCTCATCGAGAAGACCAAGAACCCGCGT
>JAEEGI010007676.1_pt1 | contig 24107 bp, 18 predicted proteins | sample 8958751 | NCBI WGS metagenome assembly JAEEGI01 (sample SAMN16246545, study PRJNA631951) | gut metagenome | biome: gut microbiome; feature: rumen; material: KS-attached | host: Bos | place: Iran: Karaj | collected 2018-10 | reverse complement strand
TACTCATACTCGACGAGGCGACCTCTTCGGTCGATACCCGCACCGAAATGCAGATCCAGCAGGCGATGCTCAACCTGATGCACAACCGCACGTCGCTGGTCATAGCTCACAGGCTTTCGACTATCCGCGACGCGGATAAGATAATAGTCCTTTCCGACGGACATATCGTTGAATCCGGCAGCCACGACGAACTGCTCGCTCAGGGCGGAGTATATTACGATCTGTATATGACGCAATTTTCGGGTGTGCAGACTTAATAAAGCGAATAAAAACGAACGCCGAAAGGGAAAATACCTTTCGGCGTTTTGATTTTAAAATTTTCATACTTCGAACTGTTTGGATAAAAACAGCGCGCCTGCGTTTATCATTTTGCGGTCGGCTTCGTCCGGGAGCGCGCCCGATTCGCCGTTCTGCAAAAGCATTATGCCGCCTATCACGTCGCCGTCGCTTATTATGGGCGAAAGGTACGATATCCTTCCGCTCCCGCTTGCGGTGAGGAACGGATACCCGTCGCCGTCGTGCGCCGAAAACGGCTTGCGTGATTCCAGCAGGGCAGACGCCTGTTCCGAAATGGAACGTTCCGCCACGTCTTTGCTGCCCGCGCCGGAAGCCGCCACTACCGTGTCGCGGTCGCAGACCGCCACCGTCAGCCCCGAGACCTTGCTTATGGATTCGGCGTACTGCGCCGAATACGTCCCCAGCTCGCCGAGCGGCGAGTATTTTTTAAAAATGACCTCGCCTTCCTTATCCGTGAATATCTCTAAAGCCGCGCCCTCGCGTATCCTCATGGTGCGGCGTATCTCTTTAGGTATGACCACCCGCCCCAGATCGTCTATGCGGCGAACGATTCCCGTTGCTTTCATATATATTTTCTCCTTGCTTTTTTGTTTTTATTATGCGCAGAACGGGCGAAAATATGATAAATTTGCGATTTTTCGGTCTTGGGGAATTAGCGATTGACTTTTACATACTGAAGTGATATAATCAAAATAGGCGAAATTATGCATATCCAAAGCGTTTGAATTCACAACACGGAGGAAAAACGATGAAAAACTTAAAGATCCTTATTTGTATTATCCTTGCGCTGGCGTTGCTTATGCAGGTCGCCTGCGCTACCGCCCCCGCCGAAAACAGTTCGGCGGAAGAATCGGGTAATACCGATCTATCGGTCGACGAAAGCGGCGGCTCTTCCGAAGTCGAGGAAAGCTCCGCCGAAGTCCCGACTCGCGCGTTTACCGCCGAAGAGCTCAAAGACCGCATAGAAGGCTCGTGGGCGGCGCAGATGATCGGCGTCACGTGGGGCGCGAGCACCGAATTCTGCTATCTGGGCAGGATAATCCCCGTAAACGAAGTTCCCGAATGGAAAGCGCAGATGATAAACGACGCGTTCGGCCAGGACGACCTTTACGTGGAAATACCTTTTTTGGACACTATGTATAAAGACGGCGTCGACTGCACGATAGACGCGCTCGCGGAAGCGTTCCGCGATACGGAATTCGGGCTCGACCACGCCAATTACCAGGGGCGCGCCAATCTGCGCGCGGGCATCCCCGCGCCGCAAAGCGGCAGCTACCTTTACAACTATCATTGCGACGATATCGACTGGCAGATAGAGGCGGATTTCTTAGGCAACCTGTATCCCGGCCAGCCCGCCAAAGCGGCGGAGCGCGCGTTTGAGATAGGGCACATTATGAACTACGGCGACGGCGTCTACGGCGGCGTATATATCGCGGTGATGCACGCCGCGGCGTATACGGCGGAAAGCGTTTACGATATCGCCGAAGCCGGGCGGCTCGCGATCCCTGAAGGGTCAAAATTCCGCGCCGTGCTCGACAAAGTCACCGAATGCTACAACAGCGGCAAAGGCTGGCAGGAATGCTGGGATATCTTGCAGACCGAATACGGCTCCACCGCGCGATGCGTGAAATGGCGCGGGATGACGGCGAATATCGACGCCAAGCTCAACGCCGCGTACGTGCATATGGGGCTCCTCTGGGGCAACGGCGACCTCGCCGAGACCATTAAGATATCTATGCGCTGCGGTCAAGATTCCGACTGCAACCCTTCGAGCGCGGCGGGCGTGCTCGGCACGTTCTACGGGCTTTCGGGCCTTGCGGAAGAATACGTTTCGGCGCTCGATCGCTCCGGGACCGTGTTTTCCAACACCGAATACGATTTTGAAAAATGCATTAACGTGTCTTACGAACTCGCGCTGAATGCGCTCCGGGCGATCGGCGTCACCGAAAAAGACGGCGCGTTCGCCGTGCCGGTTACCGGAGTCGACGCCGCCGCAGGCGTGCTTCCGCTCGAGCAGTGGCCTTCGGATATCCCCGTCGCGTATCTCACCGTTTCGGTCGGCGCGCGCGGCAAAGTCCGCATAGAAAGCGCCTACGCGCTCCCCGAAGGATATGAAGGCGAAATACTTCATTCCTTCGATATGGGCGACGGGACCGTGATACCGTTCATTATGGGCTCGTACGAATACGAAAACGGCGGCACGTATGATATCCGTTACACGGTCAAGACCGGCGATAAAGAATCCACCGCGTCCGTTACGGTCACGGTCGCCGGCGCCGGCAACGGCGACAGGGGATTTGTTATGACTCCCTCGTGCTCGACGAGGATGCCCGCTGGCAGCGGAAGCAAAGATATTTCCATAATATCCGACGGTTTCTACCCCGATTATGCGAGCTGGAGCAATCTGGAACAGTACGACACGTATACCGGCGCGTATTCGAACAGCGAATGGTTCGCGCTCGTGTTCGACCATTCCGTGCACGTCACCGGCGTGCTTTTCACCGACGGTATGCATTTCAACAACGGCGGCTGGTACGATCCCGCCCCCTCGGTGCAGATATTCAAAGACGGCGCCTGGACCGACGTCGAGACGACCTGCGACCCCGCTTACGGCGATAACAAGCCGTTTACCAACTTCAATTTCACGCTCGCGTCGCCCGAATGGTGCGAAGGCGTGCGCGTCATAGGCAAACCCGGCGGAAGCGCCACGTTCGTTTCGTGCTCGGAGCTTGACGTGCTGTTCGACGAAGTCAAAGATCCCGCCTACGGACAGTCCGACCGCGATCCCGTAAAGAACGCTGTGGTCATAGTTTCCGTGCCCGAGCCCAAAGGCACCGGCTGCAAGGATATAGAGATCATCCGCGACGGATATCTCCCGGCCCCGGGCGACAACTACGTGAGCGTTTCGTTCGATACTTTCGCTTACGATTCGACCGATCACGAAGAATACGTCGGTTACGTGTTCCGCGGCGTGCAGAAACTCGCTGCCGTGACTTTCACCGAGGGCGCGCATTTCAACGACGGCGGCTTCTTCAAGGACGGAAGCATCCGCGTTGAGATACTCGTCGACGGCGTGTGGCAGACCGCCGAAGCGACTCCCGACAAGCCGTACCCGACAGGCAACACGCAGGGCGCGTTCGGCGCCAATTACGAAAGCTACCGCTTCGCGTTCGCGTCTCCCGTCGAATGCAGCGGCGTGCGCATAATCGGTTCCGCCGGCGGGACTATGCATTTCATCTCGGTCTCCGAGCTTTCGGTCGAAGTCGCGGAATAATTGTATAAAAGAAAGCACAACAAATCACACGGCGCCGCAGCACGGCGCCGTTTTTCTGTTGCATTTCGGCTTTTTATATGGTACAATGATATCATAAAAGCGAAAAGGGTGGTTTTATGAACTGCAAAAACTGCGGAGCGTTCCTGCCGGACGGCGCCGAAAAGTGCGCCTATTGCGGCTGCGATCCCAAAAAGGGCAAGCGCAAAACAGGCAAAAAGAAGACAACGATCATAATCATCGCGGCAGTCGCCGTAATTGCTGTCGCCGCCGCGGCTGTGTGCCTTGCGCTGTTTACGCGTTCCGGCGGGCTCGGAGCTGACACGCCCGAACAGGCGGTCGAAACGCTTATGAGCTCGATCTTTGGCGACGATATACGCACCGCGCTCGATATGATACCCGATTTTTTACTGACCGAGTTTTCGGAAAACTGGAACAAGGGCGGCGAATACAAAGACCGCGATTCAATAGCTCAGGCGTATTCGTACAGCGACGCCCGGATAAGAGTGAGGTCGCTAAAAGGCAGATTCGGTGTGTGTCTTGGCAAGAATGTATACCCTAAGCATATGGAGGAAGAATTCGCCGAACAGCTTGGCGAATTGGAGCGCCGCTATGCTGCAAAAGGATTGGACGTCGGCAAAATAGAGGAAATCAACACCGTGGGATATTCATACACTATAACCGTTGCAAATAATGAAAAGGAGATCACGGAAGAGATCACCTGCGTCAAAATCGGCGGCAGATGGTACGTCCTGTATGATTCATGAAAAGACTGTTCATATTATTGCTCGCGCTGTGTCTGCTCGTTTCGGCGTCCGCCTGCGGCGCGCCGGGGACTGAAAGTTCAGCACCGGCTGAAGATGTTTCGCGTAAAGACGAAAGCCCCGCCGTATCCGTAACGGAAGACAGTTCCGAAGAAATAAGTATCCCCGAATGCGAAAAGAAGGCCGAGATCGACGCGCTTTATCAAGGCGAAGTCGAAAAAGACCTTCCGCGCGCCAACGCGCTTCTGGGCAGGCCGTACGGCGTAAACGCGCGCGTAAGCAGCTCGTATCCGGAGCGGGGAAATCTGCTTTCGGACGGCGCGGTCCCGGAAAGCTTCAACAGATATTCCTGGATCGGCTTTGAATCCGGCTCCTGCCAGATCGATTTCGATCTGGGCGAAGTATGCGAAAAAATAGGCGCGTTCCGCGCCGTGTTCCTTTCGCAGACCGAATACGCCATCTACCTGCCGCAGGACGTGACCGTTTATATTTCCGAAGACGGCGAAAAGTTCGTAAAGCTATGCAAAATGAGCGGGATATCCGATCCGCCGCGCGCGCAGACCTACGATTTTGAGTTCAATCTCGGCGAGTACGTCAATGCGAGATACGTGCGGTTCTGGTTCAGGTGCGCCGCGGGGTTAGCTTTCCTGGGCGAACTGGAAGCGTACGTTTACGGGGCCGAACGCGACGATAGCCTTGACCTCGTGAGCGTTTACCCCGAATACACGACTCCGCATTGCGAACCCGAATTCCGCCCCGACGGCAGCGCCGAAGTAAAGAACCTGGCGCTCGGCGCCGAAGTCCACGCGATGTCGTTTGCAAAGGTCGCCAAAAAGAACGTCGACGGCTACGGCAACGTGCAGGATACTTCCATTCTCTGCGACGGCAAAACGCTGAAAGCGCCGGCGTGGGATTCCGACTTAAGTTTCCGTATGACGCGCGGCGACGGCAGGGAGATCACGTTCGACCTCGGTTACGCGTCTTCCGTCGGCCGGTTTTCGGCGCAGTCGATGTATATCCCGTCCTGGGGCGTTTTCCCGCCCGACGACATATGCGTTTCGGTTTCCGCCGACGGCGAAGAATGGCAGAGCGTCGCCGTTATGAGCGTGGATAAAGCGCTGCTCGACGGCAGCAACCGGCTCATTGAATTCGAAGCGGACGCCGGAGCTGTCTATATCGCGCGGTTCGTAAGGTTCACTTTCCTGTTCAACACGCACACCGCGTTCACCGAATTCTGCATATTCGGCACGGAAAAAGCGCTTGAAAACGCAATAATGCCCGACAGTTCGGCAAACGGCGGGAAAATGCCGTACGAATATCCGGACCCCGATAATATCGGCGGCGCGCAGAACATACTCTGCTCGTATCTGTGCAACACCAAGAGCGCGTGCGGAGTGTATTCCGAAATGCTCACCGCGCAGGATTATTTAAACATTATAGGGTATTATGAGGAAGGCGAGCTCAAAGACGTCATATTCGAAAATATGGTCATAACGCCGCACAACAACTTCGCTTCCGCCGCCGATCGCGAACTGCTCAAAGGATGGGTCCCGTATTTCGAAACGCAGTTCACCAAAGACCGCGGTATCGAAGCCATTTCACAGGCGGCGGGAGAGATCGCAAAAGCCAAAGGCGACGCAAATTACAAAGAAGGCATATTTCTTTCGGCCATCCGCCCGCGCGCGGTGCTTGACGGAAAAGTCAACACGTTCGGCGATATAGACGGCGACGGGGTCGACGAATCGTTCGATTCGATCGAAAACCGCAAAAAGGTCATCCGCTGGGAAGTCGATATGCAGCTGGAACGGCTTTCGCAGATCGACGCGCCCAACGTAAAGCTTATGGGGTTCTACTGGCTTTCGGAAGCGCTGTACTACGACGAGCCCGATGAAATAGAGATAGTCAAATACGCCATTGATTACGTGCATTCCAAGGGATATCTCATGTTCTGGATCCCGTACTACAACGCGGCGGGCTGGAACACCTGGCGCGAACTGGGGTTCGATTTCGCCTGCCTGCAGCCCAACTATTCGTTCTCGTCCGAAGCAGACGAGGGCCGGCTGCGCGCCGCGGCGCTCAAAGCAAAGCTTTACGGAATGTCGGTGGAGGTGGAACTGAACAACACAAAGAGCGACGAAAACGTGCGCCGCTATAAGGAATATCTGCAGTCGTCGCTTGAATACGGACACAATGAGACGACCAAGATCTATTATCTGGGCGGCGTGCCTTCGGATCTCACCGCGGCGCGTGACAGCGAGTATGAGTTTGAAAAATCGATCTACAAAGACACATATATGTATTCAAAGCGCCTGCTCGATAAAGCGACATATAAGACCGATCCCGTCATACCGTTAGTCGCGCCTCACGGTGAGAATATGACCGGCAAGGCGGGCAAGCGCATCACCGGGAAGATAAACATGGAAAGCGAATACAATTACGTCCTCGTGATAACGGTACAGCCCAAATACGGCTCGCTGCAGGTCTACGCCGACGGCAGAGTCGTCTATATGCCCGAAAGGGGATTCTACGGAGAAGACTGTTTCTGCGTGGCGGCGAAATACCTCACGGGAGTGAGCGAAGACGTGCGCATAGATATCACGGTCGAATACGTCCCGTAAACAAAGTAAAAATATACGCGGCTTTCGTAAACTTTACGAAAGCCGCGTTTTTGTGTTTGCGTAATTATTTGACCGTCACGGTCACCGTCGCCGGGTCGGAATAGTCGAGCCCGACCGAGTAGGATACCGAAAACGTGTCCTTGCCGGTGTAACCCTTGTTGGGGTAGTAGGTGTAGGTGCCGTCCGCTTCAAGAGTCAGCGTGCCGTGTTCGGGCATCTTGACCACCTTGAACACAGCGCTTTCGTCCACGCCGGAGCCGGCAACGCTCGTATACGGCTTGCCCGCCTTGGCGGTCACGCTGCGGTTGGAAAGCTTTTTGGGCTTGAGCACCATCGTGCCCTTTATGAACTGGTAGGTGTAATCGTATATCTGCCTCTGATCGGCGTCGCCCGATCTTGCAAAGCTCTGCAGGCTCGCGCCTATGTAATACAGATGCGGGCAGCCGGACTGATAACCCAGCTTGAAACCCTGCTTGAGATATTCGAAATAGCGCTGCTTGTAGCGTATATCCAGCGCCACGCGGTGATCCATTTCTATTTCCAGGCACATACCGCCGGCCTGGGCTATCCGCGCCGCGGCGGGGATGCGCGTATCGGGAACGTCGGTACTGAACGCGTAGTTGGGCTGCAGGCAGGCGACGTCAAAGCCGTATTTCTGCCAGTCGGTCCAGCCGTTCGCCGTGAAATAGGGTATCCAGAAGAACACGCTGCCTCTCGAATGGATGGCGTCCGCGACCGCGGTGGTTATGACTTCGTCGCCGCTGTTCATCGATTCGTTGTACCAGTAGTAGCCGCCGAATTCGATATTGCTGTAACTGTGCTTGGCGCGCTCGGTCTCGAACTGATTTATCCACCACAAAAGCACTTTTATCTTGCCCGCGGCGGTCGAAAGGTCTTCGCTCTTGCCGTCGCCGTCGATATCGCCGAAATTGTCGCAGCTGGGATAATACAGCGATACGTAATATTTGACTTTATAGCTGCTCGGAAGGTTCAGCTTCTGTTTCAGCGTTCCCGCCGCCGATTCCAGCGCGGGGATATTCTGGCTCGGGTCGAACAGCTGCGAAATCAGCCATTCGGCGTCGCTCTTGTTGTATTTGAGCACGCCGCCGGTGCCGCCGCCCAGCCCGGAGGGGAATCCGCCGGACATTAAAAACAGCGCGCCGTCGAACATAGTGTCGTCGTATTTGCCGTCGGTGCCGAGATGCCCGAGTATGGGCAGCAGATCGTCGGCGCTCGGGTGTCTGTTAGTGCCGTGGTACGCGAGATATACGTCCTTTGCGCCAAGGGTCGCGTCGTATTCGCCCCACGTGAGCTCGCCGGAAGCCGAGCCCCATTCGGCGTCGGTGAATTCTTCAAAGCCGGCGTTGTTCGCGAGGACCGTGCCGGATTCCACTTCTTTCTTGCCGGTGACTTCCAGCTCGTCCACGCCCGCCCAGCCGGTGACGTCGACTACAAAGCACACGAATCTCGCCGCTACGGGCGTTTCGAGCGTGAGCGTGCCGCTCAGACGCGCGCCGTCCCGGGCGTTGTTTATGGGTATCTCGCCGGCGGAATACCATTTGACGGCGTCGGTCGAAACGAGCACGGGTATGGATGAAGGCGCGTACACCGCCCACGACGTCTGCTGCATCATTTCGCCCTTGAACGAATAAACGGTGCTTAAATTTGTAAGGTCAAAGAATATAAACCGTTTTCCGCCGCCGTACATCTTAAAGTATTTGCCGCCGTGGAAATCGAGATCGTTCGCGTATACACCGTCGGTGAGTATCGGCGACGAAGCGGGCGTATTGTTTTCCGCGTTGACGCCGGACGACGCTGCGTAGTAGATCTGCGGACGCTTGGCTTTGATAAGATCGGTCACGAGTTTGTAAAACTGATCCGAGCTTGGCCAGTAGGTGTTTTCGGTGACAGTCGGGAACCTGACGGGCGGATACACATCGCCTTCGTAGAGACGGCTGTCGTTATAGGCGAACGCCGCGACTTCGTCGATAAGCACCATGTCGCTGCCTTCGGTGATGAGCGTGAAGCGCACGTATTTGGCGCTCACGGTGTTGGGAAGTTCGGAAATGAACGTGTATTCCTTCTGGCTTCCCACGGGCGCGTAGCACCGCGCGAGCTGTTTCCAGCTGCTGCCGTCGGAAGACACGGAGAATATCACGCATCGCGGGTATTCTATATTGCCCGCGCCGGTGGAATAGGCGTGCAGTTCGAACGCGGCGATATCCGTCGCCTTTGAACCTATGGGCACGGTGATGTTTATATCTTTGCCGCCGGGGAATCCCACCCAGGTGTTTTCGTCGATATTCGCGCCGGTATATGTGTCGGTCAGCATGCCGCCTTTATCGGGGAAAGATCCGTTGGGCTTGATATCGGTGCGGTACGATTTTTTTGCCAGGATGTCGACTCTCGCCTGAGTCTTGTCGGGTGTGCCGGTCTTTACTGAACTGATCGCCGCTTTCAGCGAGGATTCGGTAAACGATTCGTTGTCGTACAATCTGCGTATCACCTCTTCTGCGGAATCTTTGTGTTCTATTTCGGCTATGGCGTAGACCGAAAGCTCGTCTAAGAACAGCCACGCGCCGCCTCTTTGGAAATGGAACCTGACGTAGCGGCATTCGACGCCTTTGGAAAGCTCCAGCGTGAGTGTGCGCGCCGAATCGTCGGGGAATTCGGCGGGGTTCTTCAAGTCGCCGGCGGTCTTCCAGTTCTTTTTGTCAGTGGAATACTGCACCGTCACCTTTGCGGGCTGATACACGCCGGCGGAATGGTTGTTCATACAGTCGGCCTCAAAGCGGTAGACTTCCGGCGTCACGGCGCCGAGATCTATCACGATGTCGCACGTCGTATTGCCGCTGTTGAGCAGATATCCCGCGTAGTTGGGATCGCTGTAGCTCACGTCGGAACGGGCGGATATCACGCCGTCGGTGAGCTGTATGCCGTAGGAATCCGGATACTTTTCGTCGGGCGCGGGATCGTTGGTGTAGGATTTGCCGAGCGACACGCATACGGGACCCATTTCGGGCGGTTCGCTCGGTTCTTCGCTCGGTTCTTCGCTCGGTTCTTCGCTGGGTTCCTCACTCGGTTCCTCGCTTGGCTCCTCGCTCGGTTCGGCGGAAGGTTCTTCGCTGGATTCCTCTTTGGATTCTTCCTTGGAAGGCTCTTCTTTGGATTCTTCCTTTGATTCTTCCGCGGAGGATTCTTCCTCGCTCGGCTCCGCCGAAGGCTCTTCGCTTATCTCTTCGCTCGGCTCCGCCGAAGGCTCTTCGGAAGGCTCTTCCGAAGGTTCCGTTGAAGATTCTTCGCTGATTTCCTCGCTTATCTCTTCGGAAGACCCTTCGCTTATCTCTTCGCTCGGCTCTTCCGATACCGGTTCCGACACCGGTTCGGTTTCGGAACTTTCCGGCGGGATCGAGCTTTCTTCTATAGCGCTGCTTTCTTCAACTTCGCTCTGCACGCTTTCGGCCGACAAAATTTCGCTCTGTTCTTCCGGAACGGAAGATTCTTCTGCTGCCGGCCCGCACGAGGCGAGCAGCGCGCACAGCAGACACGCACAGAGAATGAGCGATACGAATCGTTTTGCTGAATTTGAAATCATTTTACAGACCTCCGCTAAGATCCGCGCGCGGGAAGCTTGCCCGTCACGCTTTGAAAAAGTCGGTTATTTGGTTAAAGTACGGCTCCGTCACTTCGTCAGGTGAAAGGAACAGCTCGTGCTTAACTCCTTTTATAAATTCCAGCCTGCAATTTTTGAGCCGGTCTGCGAATTCTTTTTGCTTGTCGTTGAGCACCGCGTTGTCCAGCTCCGCGGAAAATATCAGCACGGGTGCGTCGATGCGCTCCGGGGCGCCCTTTTTGAGTATTTTCTTCGTCACGCACAGCGATTGCAGCAGCCAGCCGTACGTGGGCGAATAGTTATGAAAATCTTCGCAATTCCGCTTTATTTCCTCGTAATACGCGAACTTTTCTTCGCATGTCGCGCAGGAAGTGGCGAAATCCTCTTTTCCGGGGTACTTTGGCGCTATGAAGATGCGTTTGCGCTTTCTGCCGGTGAGTATGCAGAAACGGCAGATGAGTTTGGGTATAAACAGCGGCATATTGCCGTGCGTGGGCGCGATCATCGGCGAAGACATCACGGCTTTGCCGAACACGCCCGTGTGTTTTTGCATAAACAAAGCCGAAACGGCGCCGCCCATGGAATGCGAAAACAGAAAATACGGTTTTGGCATATCGGCGGCTTCTTCCAGCACCGTCTCAAGATCCTCGACGTATTCTTCAAAGCGGTCGATATGTGTGAGCGTTTTGTCGGCAACCGCTCTGTACGACCTGCCGTGGCCGCGCTGCTCGTAGATGAATACGCAGAAATCTTCGCGCAAAAAGCGGTAGATCACTTCGCTGTATTTGGCGGCGTTTTCGGTGAATCCGTGCAGAATGAACACCGTGCCGCGCGCGTTTTCGGCGGAATACGATTCGCCGTACAGTTTTTTGCCGTCGCGCATGACGAGCTCGCGCACCGTGCGGCGCGCCGTGATATACGGCGACACGGTCTGCGACATAAAAGCGGAATAACTCATTCTTTTTTACCCGTTTCGACGCCGAGCGTGGAATATATCTTCTTTTCGTTATACGCAAGCAGGAACAGGCCGCCTATTATGCACGCCGCGGCCGCGGAGACAGCCACCAGACGGTAGCCGAGTCCGATATCGGTGCGTATCGTGGCAAGCGACGTGACGAGCAGCATCGCCACGCCCTGGCCGAGCTTCATCGCAAAGGTGCGCGCTGCAAAGAACATACCCGAACGGTTCACGCCCGTGGTCTTTTCTTCGCTTTCGGCTATATCGGCGACCATCGCCTGCGGTATAATGCCGAAAAGCGCCTGCGCCGGCGAAGCGAACAGACAAAGCAGCACGCCCTGCACCAGCGGCGGTATGAACGAAAGCGTGTCGCCCAGCAGCGCGGCGTAGCCGAACGAGAAAGCGAAGATCGCGAACGCTATGAGCACGAGCTTCTTCTTGCCAAATTTGCGCGTGAGCTTGCTTACGAACGGGTAGAACAGCACCGAAAGACCGGTGAGCAGTATAAAGAACAGCGTGGAATACCCCTCGTCCATTTTAAGCAGCGAAGTCACAAAGAACGGCAGCGCCGTCTGGAACATCGTTATGCCGAGGAAATATACTATATCCGATGCCACGAAATGGCGGAATTCCTTGTTTTTGAACGTCGCGGTCAGCGAACGGAAAGCCGAATCCTCGGTCGGGCGGATATCTATATAATCGCTTTCTTTTATGGTGAACACGGGGACGAACATACATCCCACGCCGATAAGCGCGAGCCCCGCCATAGTTATGCGGATCGCGAGCATGCGTTCAAGGCCGAAACCCATCAGCGCGCCCCAGATGACGGGCGCGAGATATGCGAACGCCATGCCGGCGATAAAGGTGAACGAAATGCAGGTGGAAATTGACATCCTGACCTTCTGAGTGCTGCCGAGCTCGGCGATGAGCGCGTTATACGGCGTGCAGTACATGGTCATAAACAGATAAAACAGCGTTACCATAACGAACAGGAATATGGCGTTTACGGTCCCCGCGGTGCCTTCGTTGCCCGACATCGGCGAAAAGAACACCAGCGCGGTGGCCGCGCCGAACGGGACTGCCGCCCATTTCATAAACGGTATGCGGCGGCCGTTTTTGGATCTGCATCTATCGGAAGCGGAGGCGATGAGCGGGTCGGTCACGGCGTCGAAAACGCGGCCGAACGCGGTTATGAGCCCTATTATCGTCATTCCCAGAATAATCGCTCCCTGCGGGACAAAAAGCGCGTGACCGCCTTCTATCGTGGCCAGGTCGGGCTGATAATAGTTGACCAGCCAGCTCGAAATAAGCGCCGAGAGTATCGACCAGCCCAGCTGGCCTATGGCAAAACACCAGATCTTGCCTTTGGAAATAGTTTTTTTCATTACAAATACGTTTCCTTTCGGTATTGTAGCGGCGTTTTCGGACACAAAAAAAGATTGCGTCCGTATTACATATCGATTATAACACAAACTGATTTGTTTTACAACCGTTTTTTAGTGAAAAACGCACAATTTTTCCGCGCCCGGCCCGCGCGGAAAAAATTTTTAAAAAAAATTGCAATTTATTTGAAGGAGGCAGGGGGGTTGGCAGTGTTTATATATATGAACAGCAAAACACGCCGCGCGCACGGCGGTACGCCAAAGGAAAAAACGCTCCTGCCGGGCCCGGCACGAAAAAACGCGCTTCTTTGGACCGCCGAACTGTTGTGTTTTGCTTTCGTTATGGTATAATATACCAAAAGCACCAAAAGTAAAGGCGGTAAGACCAATGTTCCCGATCATTCTTTCGGCTTTGCTGGACCAAAAACCCGACGAAACGGAATTTGAAACGTTTGTCGGCGAACACCAATCCCTTATGTTAAGCGCCGCTTACGCGGTATTGCAGGATCATCACGACGCGGAAGACGCGGTGATAAACGCGCTGACGTCTATTGCGAAAAAGTTTTCGGCGGTGTCAAAGCTCGACCCAAAGGCAAGACGCGTTTACGCCGCGCGCTGCGCGCGCAACTGCGCACTCAATATATACAACGTGCGCGCCCGCCGGCACAAGAACGAATCGCTTGCCGAAACCGAACTTCCGGACCGCGCTGTCGACGGCGAGATCGATTCGCTGATCGATAAACTTACGTTCGAGCAGGCGGTCAAATGTATTGTCAAGCTCGACGATATCTACCGCGACGTGCTGTATCTGCATTACGTGCGCGATATGTCCGCGCGGCAGATAGCGCGCGAGCTCGCGCTCAACCGCAAGACGGTGGAAACACGCATATCAAGGGGCAAAAAGCTGCTTGCAGCTATTATGAAAGGAGAAACCGAATGAAAAATGACGAAAAACTCAAAAACGCGTTCGCGGCGGCGGACGAGATACTGTTCGATCCTGTCGACGCAAACGCCGTGACTCCCTCGGAAGAATTCATACGCAAGACCGGCGCGCTCGTGCGCAAGGACCGGGCCGCGGGGTGGAAAATATTGAATACGACGGGCAAAAGAGTAGCCGCCGCGGCGCTTGCGCTGCTTATAGTCGCGTCCGCCGCTATAGGCGTTATGGCTTTACGCGGCGAAGACGAAAACATACTTTACCGTTCCGAAAACGGCGATGTAGTGGTGCGAGCAGTAAAGCCGCTGGAAGACCTTTCGCGTACCAGGATGTTATGGCAAGCCGTTACCGCGGAACAATTATACAGCGCGGCGGAAGTGTTTATAGGAACGATCGAAAAAATCGACGAGGTCGAAATAACGTATGAACATATGGGTTTGTCCGTTACGAGCTACAGGTCGCTGCTTACGGTATCGGTAGACGATATAATAAAAGACGACGGGAAAATCGTTAAAGGCGATACTGTTAAAGTCGTGTACGGACTGTCTTCATATATGACGCTTGAGGACGGAACGTACGCAAAAGAAGGCGAACGTCACGCGTTTTTCCTCCGCAGAACCTCTGACAAAGACTCTGAACTCGATCTTGCTTTGTCGAATCTTGCGGAATATACGTATATAACCAACGGGCGCACTTTTGTTCCGATAAATGAGCCGCAGGATACGGAACTTTTAAACGTATTGGGCGCAGAAAAAGAGATCAGCGGTGAGGCGTTTATTCATACATTAAAGCAGTTTTACAGCGGTGACGGCGGTGACGGCGCCAACGTGCTTTACCGTTCGGAAAACGGCGACTTTGTCGTGCGTAAAGTCGAACCACTGGAGAATCCTATATATTTAAGTCGTATATTGATGCCGATATCAGATGAAATGATAAATAAACCCACTGACGTGGTTTTGGGCAAAATCACAGATGTGACTGAAATTTTCATTGAGACCGAGCATAAACCCGATGATTATTATATAGAAGGCGCGGGGTATGTCAGTGATCTTTTGCGTTACCGCTCGCTTGTTAGCGTGGAAGTCAAAGATTCGATCAAAGGCGATATTTCCGCAGGGGATACGGTGACTTTTGTGTTCGCAGTCTCTTCTCGCAATATGGAATATACTGTAGATTATATGGGGAAGCTCCCCAAGGTAGGCGAAGAATACGTTTTATATCTTAGCAAAACTTCGGGTCTGGAGGAGGGGAATTATTACATTCCGATCGCAGACTATTATTACAATGCATCCTTGCCCTGCTTTATTCCTTATGACGAACCGCAACGTCCTGAATTGCTGGAGATCATCGGTTGCGAAGAAGGGACCTGTGGAGAGGAATTCGTTGTAGCATTGAAGAAATATTACGAATGATATCCTCCTATGAACGTTTTCCTCCGCGCGTCGGCGAAACAGTCCGGCGCGCGGGGGATTTTTTATTGACAATTCCGGCGAAAGGGTATAGAATAAGCGTATAAACAAACTAAGGCGGTTTATTATGGAACATATGACACAACGCGAATACACACTCAGATCCGGCTCCCTTGCGTTTACGGTCTCCGGCGACGCTTCTCACTGCCGCTGGGCGGCGGAAGGAACGCCGATGCAGGCGAGCGAAAACGCCGATTTCTGGCGCGCGTACCTCGATGACGGCTACGAGCGCGAAATGACCGTGCGTTCATCGCTCCAGCGCGGAAAAGTCACGCGCAAAGGCGAAACGCTCGCGGTGGAATACGAAAAGCTTATCACCGATTGCGGCAAGAGCTTTGAAGTGTCGCTCACCGTCACGGTGAAGGCGTGCGTAAGCACCTGCCCGGGCTTTTCGTTTTCGGCTTCGGTGCGCGGCTGCGCGGGAGTGCGCGTTAATGAGCTGCAGCTGCCGTTCGTCGACCTGTTCAAGGCGTGCGACGACGTGCGCGAAAACGACGTGTTTTACCACGTCAACGGTCTGGGCTGGACCATAAACGACCCGTGGGAGCGCATAAAAAAGACCTGCCACACCGAATATATATCTTCCGATAACCACGTTATATGGAACGCAATGCGGTATCCCGGCGACGCGGCGATGAGCTGGTTCGGGCTTTCGAGCGGCGGAAAATTCCTTTATATGGGCAGGCACGGCAAAGAGCTGAAGATATGCGTGATGGCGGTCGGCGTTTCGCCGCGCGGCGCGGAAAAACGCCTTATGATGACTGTTTCGCATTTTCCTTTTGCAAGGGAAGGCGAGACCGTCCGCACGAGCGAATGCTTTGCGGCGCTCTGCGACGGCGGCTGGGAAAAAGGTTCGGATATCTACGGCGCCTACGCGCGCGCAAACTGGTACAAGCCGCCGGAAGTCCCCGAATGGGTGAAAAACATCACCGGCTGGCAGCGCGTGATACTGCGCCACCAGTTCGGCGAAAAGATCTTTGAATACAAAGACCTTCCGCGCATCTACGACGAAGGCGCGAAGTGCGGGCTGAACATGCTCATGGTGTTCGGCTGGTGGAAAGGAAGGTTCGATAACGGCTACCCCGTGTACGAACCGGACGAGGGCTTGGGCGGCGCCGAAGAGCTTAAAAAAGCCATAAAGGCGGTACAAGAAAAAGGCGGATACGTCGCGCTCTACACCAACGGCCAGCTCATAGACGTAAACACCGATTACTACCGCACCGTGGGCAAGGACGTCTGCCGCATAGACATAGACGGCAACGATTACCGCGACCATTACCGTTTCGGCAACGACGGCTTAACGCTCCGCGCGTTCGGCTACAAATCGTTCGTCACCGCCTGCCCCGCCAACGAAGAATGGCAGAACATGCTTCTGGAACACGAACGGATCAAATTCGAATACGGCTGCGATTCGGCGTTTTTCGACCAGATCGGCGGCGCCGCGCCGCTGCCGTGCTTCAACGAAAACCACTTTCACGGTCCGCGCGCCGACGAATGCGAAAAATGGCGCGTCGAAGCGTTCAGGAATATGTATTCCGCCTGCCCGGAAGGGAAGGCGATAGGTACCGAGATGGTCAACGATATGGTGCTTCCGTACGTCCACTATATCCACGGCATACAGATCGGCGCCGTGTACGTGCCGGGCTGTTTTCCCGAAATGTTCATGCGAACGTTCCCGGAAGTCATACAGACCGACCGCTTCGTCCACGACGCCAAGCCCGGCACCGATTCTTCGCTCGCCAACGCTTTCGTTCACGGGTTCCGGCTGGACGTTTCGCCGTGGCGCGGGCGCGCGCACATAGGCGAGCTGCCCGATCTTGCGCAAAAGATAAAGACATTGCTTGAAATAAAAGAAAAATACCGCCGTTTCTTCTACGGCGGCGCGTACGTTTACGACCGCCCCTCGTCGATCCCCGGCTGCGTCAAAAGCGGCTGCTTCGCCGCCGGAAACGACCGCATCTACACGCTGTGGAACGATTCGCAGACCGCGCAGACGTTTGAGCTCTGCGGCAGCACCGTAACGCTCGCCGCGCAGGAAACGCGCGTGTTTGAACCTTAAGGCCCGGATAAGAAAAATCCACCCGTTAGCCGACTGTCCCAAAGGACAGTCGGCAAATGATGAGTTCCGCTTGCGCGGCACATGATGAGCGCTTTCGCGCATGATGAACGGCTTCGCCGAATGATGAGCGCCTTCGGCGCATGAAGCGGAACTCATTTCATCATTTTGCGGTGAAACCGCAAATCATCATGGCGACCGAAGGGAGGCTCATCATTTGCCCGTCAGGGCAATCATCATTCTTTTCGACGTTTGGCACACAAACGTCATGCTTGCAGAGGTATGCGACAAAAAACCGACTGGAATAAGGATCAACTATCCTTACCTCAGCCGGTTTTTATTTACTGTCTTTTAGATCACCTTGCATTAGGTGGGTGGATTTTTTTTGCTTTATTTCCGATCGTCGCCGTTTGTGCCGCTCTCGGCGCCGACTTCGATCTCTTTTATTATGCATTCGTTGCCGGTTATGAGCCACGTTTCGTACGATCCGCAGTACGGGCATCGTCTTCCGTGCTTCACGGTGGGATATTCGCGCTTGCACGAATCGCAGAAAGTTACGGCTTTTATGGGCTCTATAACGAGCTTCGAGCCCTTTAGCACCGGATGACGCGCGCTGAAATAATCCCAGCAGTCGCAGAAGAGATCGGTCATTATGCCCGAAACCTCGCCGACCTGCAGCGTCACGCGCGATATCAAAGCTATATTCTGTTCAGCCGCGGTCTCTTCCAGAGTCTTGGCTAAATGCAGGACTATGCCCATTTCGTGCAAGGCGGTATCTCCTTTGCTATTTCAGCGCTTCGCCGTTTTCGGTGAGCGTCTGAGTGGTCTTTTCGCTTTTGAACGGGTTGATTATCCTGAACATGCGCTTGAGCGCGTACCCGCCGACCTTGCCCAGCTTGTCTTCGCAGCGCACCATATCCGAAGCGTGCGGAATGTCGCGCGTAAGATGAATGGCGTCGAATTTACACCTTGTGGTACAAAGCCCGCAGCCGATACAACGGTTCAGATCGACTATGCTGGCGCCGCAGCCCAGGCAGCGCTTCGCTTCGGCTTTGACCTGTTCTTCGGTAAGCGCAAGGCGGGAATCCGCGAACGAAGTGCGCGCGGGTATATCTTTTCTGCCGGGGATCTGCCTGCCGGCGGTGTCGAAGTTTTCGAGCAGTATGTCGTTCTTATCGAGCTCTTTGAATTCGCGTTTGTCGCGCGCGACGGTCTGCGACTGGCCGGGATGCACGAAACGGTGCATGGATTCCGATGCCTTTTTGCCGTCGGCTATCGCGTCTATGGCGAAGCTCGCGCCGTGGAAGATGTCGCCGCCGACGAACACGCCCGGCTCGCCCGTTTCAAAAGTTACCGGATCCGCTATTACGGTGCCGTTGCGCCTCAGCTCCACGTTCAGGCCGTCGAGCAGGCCGCCCCAGACGGCAGACTGGCCGATGGCGAGCAAAACGTCGGAGCATTCTACGGTGACAGTGTCGTTTTCGTCGTATACGGGGGCGAAACGGTGTTCGGCGTCGTAAACGCTCACGCATTTTTTGAACACAACGCCGGTGACTTTTCCGTTTTCGGCGAGTATCTCTTTGGGACCCCAGCCGTTTTTGACGGTAACGCCTTCCTCTTTGGCTTCGGCGACTTCGTCTGCCGCCGCGGGCATTTCGCTTTCGCTTTCGAGGCAAAGCATGGTGACGTTCCCTTTGGTGGCGCGCAGCGCGGTCCGCGCAACGTCCACGGCGACGTTACCGCCGCCCACGACCACCACGTCGCCCTTTAATTCAACGGGCTTTTCGGGCTTGCATTCCCGCAGGAACTCCACGCCGGCGGCAACGCCTTCGGCGTCTTCGCCGGGCACGCCGACGCTTCTGCCGCCCTGCAGGCCTATTGCTATGTAAAACGCCTTGTAGCCCTGCTCGCGCAGCTGTTCTATGGTCACGTCTTTGCCGACTTCCACGCCGCATCTGAATTCAACGCCCATTGCGTCGAGCACCGAAAGCTCGGCTTCGAGCACGTCTTTTTCGAGCCGGAAATTGGGTATGCCGTTCATAAGCATGCCGCCGCGGCGTTCGTCTTTTTCAAAAACAGTCACGTCGTACCCGCGCGAACGCAGATAGTATGCGCACGATATACCCGCCGGGCCGGAACCGATGACCGCCATTTTGTAGTCTTTGCCCCACATTTTGCCTTCGTCGTTTTCGCATACCGGGATGAAACGGTCGGCTTCGTCGAGCTCTTTTGCGGCGATAAATTTTTTGATCTCGTCTATCGCGAGCGGAGCGTCCACCGTTCCGCGGGTGCAGGCGTCTTCGCAGCGGCGGTTGCACACCGCGCCGCAGACGGCGGGAAGCGGGTTATCCTGCTTTATAAGCTCAAGCGCTTCGCGGTATCTGCCTTCCAGCGCCATTTTTATATAGCCCTGTATCGCAAGATGCGCCGGGCAGGCGGTCTTGCAGGGAGCGGTGCCGGTTTCGTAAACGTTTATCTTGGCGTCCTCGCGGTAAGAGGTATTCCATTTCTTTGCGCTCCATTTATGCTGATCCGGCAGCGGCGAAAGCGGATATTCCACCTCTTTGCCCGAACTGCGGCACAGCTTTTGTCCCAGTTTGGCGGCGCCCACGGGGCAGACCTCCACGCACTTGCCGCACGCCACGCATTTTTCCTTATCCACGTGCGCGCGGTACGCCGAACGGCTCATGTTGGGAGTATTGTAAAGCTGCGACGTGCGCAGCGCGTTGCATACGCCCGGCGCACAGTTGCATATTGCCACTATCTTGTCTTCGCCGTCTATGTTGGTTATCTGGTGAACGAAACCGTGGTTTTCGGCGCGTTTGAGTATCTCGAGCGCCTCGTCGTAGGTGATATATCTGCCCATACCGCGGTCCACGCAGTATTCGGCCATGTCGCCCACGCCCATGCAGAATTCGCCGTTGATCTCGCCGCTGCCTTCGCCGCGCATGGTCTGCTGCTTGCGGCAGGTGCATTGGCCGACGGAATATTTATCGTATTTGCTGAGCCAGTGGCTGATGTGCTCGACGCTCACGGATCTGCTTTCGTGTTCGATCGCTTTTTCCACCGGGATGACGTGCATCCCCACGCCCGAACCTCCGGGAGGGATCATCGGCGTAACGCCTTCGAGCGGCATCTGAGTCATAAGGTTGAAGAACGTGGCGAGCTCGGGGTGTTCTTCCGTGAGCTTGTCGTTCATCATCATGAATTCGGCGCTGCCGGGGACGAAGATCGGCACGTTGTAGTGCTTGCGTTTGTCCTCTCCTTCGCGCGTCATCTCGAGCATGCCCACCCAGCAGAGGTGATCCACCGTTTTCTGCGCTTCCTCAACGGTCATGCCGTTCATTTTGGCTATGGCTTCGATATCGTACGGAACGCGCGTCTTCTTGAAATTCAAAAGGAATTTCACTTCTTCTTTTGTAAGGACTTTGTCGAGCGCCCACTATTCGGGGTCGTCGGTCTTCATAGTGCGCGTGTATTTTACCAGATATCTGTCGGTTATCATGGTGCCCAGTTTAAGCACCAGCTTTTTCTTTTCCTCGTCTGCGACGGGAGCGTCCTTGGGATGCACGTAATCGCGTTCGTTAGTCATTCTGTTGAGCTGGTCTTTCATTCCTTTGCTCCTTTCCATTCCGCGGCGGCGTTTCGCAGCCAGTTTTCCCATTCCTCAAAGCCTTCGCCGGTCTTAGCCGAAAGCCGGAACACGGTTATATTCGGGTTCAGCTTGCGCGCGCGCTCCACGCATTTGTCAAAATCAAAATCGAAATAAGGCGCGACGTCGGTCTTGGAAATTATGAGCACGTCGCTTTCCCTGAACATAAGCGGATATTTCAGCGGCTTGTCGTCGCCTTCGGGGGTGCTGAGCAGCATCACCTTTTTGCCGGCGCCGGTGTCGAATTCCGCGGGGCAGATGAGGTTGCCCACGTTTTCAAGAAAAATAATATCCGTGCCTTCCCAGCCCATGTCCTCCAGACCGCGGCGCGTCATGCCCGCGTCCATGTGGCACATCCCGCCGGTGTGGACCTGTATCGCCTTTGCTCCCGCGCGTTCTGCTCGTAAAGCGTCGACGTCCGAATCGACGTCGGCTTCCATAACGCCGATCTTAAACTCGCCCGAAAGGTCGCGTATGGTGCGTTCCAGCAGTGTGGTCTTGCCCGCGCCCGGAGACGCCATAAGGTTTATAAGCAGCGTGCCTTTCGATTTCAGCTCGCCGCGCAGCGCCGCCGCGTCGCGGTCGTTGGACGCCGTTACCGTGGCTTTGAGTTCGATTATTCTCATAATTGCTCCGAATTTTTGATATTTTTCTTTATTATATCATTAAAGCTATCCTTTTGCAAGGAATATTTTGCTTTGCGCCGCGCTTTATTGACTTTCCGCGCCGCGCGCGGTATAATCAAAAAAAAAGAAAAAGCCCGCCCGCGGAAAGGAAAACTATGGAAAAAACAAAAATTCTTTTTGTATGCCACGGGAACATATGCCGCAGCCCCATGGCGGAATTTCGCCTTAAAGATCTTGTGCGCCGCGCCAACGCCGAAAACCGTTTTCAGATCGATTCCGCGGCCGTCAGCTCCGAAGAAGAGGGGAACCCGGTGTATCCGCCCGCGCGCAGAAAGCTCGCCGAACACGGCATAAGCTGCGCCGGCAAGACCGCGCGGCGCATAGAGAAAAGCGATTACGACGAATACGATCTTATAATCGGCATGGACGCCGATAATCTGCGCCGGATGCGCGCGTTCTTCGGCGGCGACCCGCGGCGGAAGCTCGGCCTGCTGCTCGATCGCTCACCGCACCCGCGCGACGTCGCCGACCCGTGGTACACCGGCGATTTTGAATCGTGCTGGCGCGATATCGACGCCGGCTGCCGCGATCTGTTCGCCCGGCTGACCGGGAAAGAGAAATGATTGGGCGTTTTCGCCGTAAGTCTCTTAGGCGCCGAAACGCTTTACGCTTGCTTTTCTGCTGCGGCGGTGGTATAATCAAAAACGTGAAAGAAGTGAACTTGAATGAAACTCACATTCATAGGGACGAGCCACGGTGTGCCGGAAGCGGAGCACAGGTGCTCGTGCAATATGCTCACCGTGGGCGAAAACGTATATTTTGTGGATATGGGCACTCAGGCGATCGAAGATCTGAGACGTATGGACATTGCGCCCGAGCGCGTCAAAGGCGTTTTCATAACGCATATGCACGGCGACCACGTCAACGGCCTGCTTTCGTTCGTGGATATATGCAACTGGTTCTTTACGTCGGCGGATCCCGGGATATTCCTCCCCACGCGTGAAGGCGCCGCCGCGGTAAAAAACTGGATACTCGCGCTCGACAAGCGCGACGTCTGCCGTATAGAACCGTGCGTGACCGAAGAGGGCGTCATTTTCGACGACGGGACGCTGAGCGTCACCGCCGTGCGCACGCTCCACACGCGGCGCTCGTTCGCCTATTTTATCCGTGCGGAAGGGAAGACGCTGCTTTTCACGAGCGATCTCAAGGGCGCGGAAGTCGATTTCCCGGCGGTCCCCGAAGGGACGACGCTCGACGCCGTTATATGCGAATCGGCGCATGTCCCGCCAATGGATTACGTCCCGGTATTTGAAAAGCTCGCAATAAAGCGGGCGTTTATCACGCATATCCAGCCGCGCAAAGCGGAACAGGCGCGCGAGCTCATGTCGGCGTTGAAAGGGAAAATACCGGTATCCATCCCGCGCGACGGCGACGAATACGAGCTTTGACAGGCGCATAAGAAAAAAGTTGAAATATAACTTTGCGCGTGATATAATCTAAATGAATAATATCGAAAGGAAGCAACGAAATGGAACAGTTCTGGAACAAAGTCGTGGATATCGCGAGCACTTACGGCGGAAAAGTCGTGCTCGCGGTCGTAACGCTCGTCGTCGGCCTGCTCGTTATCAAAGGCCTGAGCAAGGCGCTGAAGAAAGGGCTCGAAAAGAGCAAACTCGCGGACCTTGCGAAACTCGTCATACTCAAAGTCGTAAAAATACTGCTTTACATCATCCTCATAGTCGCGCTTATCGAAATACTCGGCGTGCCTATGACCAGCGTCGCCGCGCTCATCGCCAGCGGCGGACTTGCGATGGGACTCGCGTTCCAGGGCGCGCTTTCGAACCTTGCGGGCGGATTCATGATACTCATCTTCAAGCCGTTCAAGATCGGCGACTATATCGAATCCACCGGCGCGCAGGGGATAGTGCGTGATATAAGCATATTCTATACCAAGCTCGTCACGCTCGATAACAAACAGGTGCTCGTCCCCAACGGCGACCTTATGAGCGCCAACGTCACCAACTACAGTGCCGAAGATCTCCGCCGCATAGACCAGAGCTTCAAGATCACCAACGATATCGATCAGGAGCTCGTCAAATCGGTGCTGCTCGAAGCCGCAAAGAAGACTCCCGGCGTGCTCGAAAAGCCCGAAGCTTTCGCACGGCTCACCGAAGTGGACGACGATACTTATATCTTCACCGTCCGCGCCTGGTGCGAAACCCCCAACTACTGGGACGTGTACTTTGACCTTATAGAAAACTGCAGCAAGGCGCTCGCCGAAAACGGCATCGACGACCCCGAAGAACGCATCGCGGTGCGCATAGTGGGCAAGGATCCCGAATGAGTCCCCGCACGTTTGAGGTTTACATAACTAAAAAAGAAGACCTTACGGACGCCATACGGGAATACGGTTTTGTGCCGCTTTTCGCAAATTCCGTACCCGGCTTTTCGGTGGAAGAAAACG
>JAEEGI010007668.1_pt1 | contig 24116 bp, 18 predicted proteins | sample 8958751 | NCBI WGS metagenome assembly JAEEGI01 (sample SAMN16246545, study PRJNA631951) | gut metagenome | biome: gut microbiome; feature: rumen; material: KS-attached | host: Bos | place: Iran: Karaj | collected 2018-10 | reverse complement strand
CGGGAGATGAGGATCATTTACCACGAAATCCCGAAGATACAGAAGAGGAAGGAGATGAATAAGCTGCGGGCGAAATTGATGGAGATGCGATACCTCGAGTCTTATATCCAGTCGCGTTATCTGGGGCTTTGCGAGATGGAAGAGGATAGGATCACTGTGATTGTTCCTTTGTACAATGGACATGATCTGACTGTCACGACTCCTTTCTTATACTATATCCCAAAATGGTGGGAAAGGATTGAGGAGATGGTGAATGCATTTTATGGGTATTTCTCGGAACAAATTGATAAGGGTCTCATTGATTTGGGAATGTTCCCAAAGGAGTACATGTGCTATTCCAATAATCAATGGTACGAGGAATTTTATACTAGGTTTTATTGCGAAGAGTTGGAAGCGCTGTCGAAGAAGAAGGGATGGCGCAAATGGTGTCCGATAACGGTGAAAATTGCTTGACCAGGCGCTTTAACGTTAATGACATTATTATAAGAAAAAAAAACTTTTATCGAAGGCTGGGCTACGCCCTGAGCTGATGATGCAGCCAAGCATCTGTGAGAGCAAGCTCTAACATCTGCTGGGCTTCACCACCAGCGCACATTCTGCGAATGCGCAGCCTTCAACAAAAGAGAAAAAGACCTCCAACTTTTGGAGGTAAAAAAAGCCTGCGGCAGAAAAGTGGCTTGTCCGAGGAGACGCGGAACGATGGGGGTATCGAACACGGAATGCACGAAAGACACGGATGGATGGTGGGGTGAGAAGGAGGAACTATAATAATAGTCGGGAAGAAGTGATCTTTTTCCCGACTTTTTTTGTGCATATCAAAATTAATTCCTATCTTTGCCGCAGTTTCTGTATTTGAGGTGAAGATTTTTTCGTAAGATTTATTTGCTACGTGTTTACATTCCCGTCATTTTGACACATAATGGTGAGAGAGGAAACATAAACATTAATCATTAATAGTTTTTATTTATGGACAAAAAGTACATGAGACTCAATTTCGAAGTGATGATGGACACGGCGAACTGCTGCAAGGAGATGCCGGAACTGAAGAGTGCCATCAGACACTCGATAGCGAAGCAGTACATGGTGGCAGAGGAGGATAAGATTGAACTGCCTGCTTGCGAGGCTGTGACCACGAAATACTGCGTGTCGGGCAAGCGTAGTTTCGAAGCAGCCAAGGCATTCAAGAGCATGAAAGTTGCGGTGCTGAACTATGCCAACAACCATTCGATTGGTGGTGCCCCCTATCTTTCCGGTGCCCAGGAGGAATCTCTGTGCAGATGCTCCACGCTGCTGCCTTGCCTGCAGGCAATGCAGAAGCCTTTCTACCAAAAGCATATCGACATGTACAACCAGGGCCAAATGGACAACATGGGTAATGCTGACCTTATCTACACGCCTGATGTGCTGGTGTTCAAGACGGATGTACGAACGGATCCGATCTATCCGCAAATGATGGACTCTGACAGCTGGTACACGGCGAATGTCATCACTTGTGCGGCTCCTGTGTTGTCGGACCCAGATAATAGACCGGAGAACTACGAGGACGTCATGCGTGCCCGCATCAGGAAGATTCTCGATGTGGCTGCGAAGGAGGGAAATGAGGTGATTATCCTGGGTGCATGGGGATGCGGAGCTTACAGGAACCCCATTGCGATTGTCTCGAAACTTTTCGTTGAGTGCCTGAAGGATTACAATTTCCCGATCGTGGTCTTTGCCTTGAGCACGACGATGAGTGTGCAGGGATCGGTCTTTGCGAAAGCGCTTCAGGAGGAAGGTCAGCAGGTGTGGATTGACAATCAGTAAGGAATTATTTATTCGTTATTGATTCCATAGAACAAACAATCCCTGGCAGCCTCGCTGCCAGGGATTGCTTCATGACAAGGGATTGTCAAGATACGGGATGCGATGCTGCTTAATGGGCGAGCATCATGCGGAGTGACGAAAGGCTCCGATATAGGGATTGGGAGTGATGACGAAGTCGGTATCAGCGGTGCTGTCATCGAAGTGGGTTGCAATATAGACGAACTTGTGGCCGATGTAGAGACTTGCTGAGAAAAGGATCACTGTTGCGAAGAATGCGATTGCGTACATAGTTGTATATTTTTTAATTGTTAATATTATTGTTGTTTGTTTTTGTCTCGAAAATCAATTGTTTATTATTAACCGTTAATTGTTCATTGATTTTCATTTTGACACCGCAAAGGTAGGGCCTTTTCTGCACGTTCGCAAGTTTTTCTTCCACTTTTTGATGGAGATAAGGCGACAGGTACGCGTATGGACGACAGAGGAGAAGAGACGCTCAAAATCTTGTCGCTCCCATCGAGAATATATTTGTTTTTTATCACGAATTTGAGAATTTGAGAATTATTCTATTAAACACGAACTGTCGCGAATTAGATTTTAATAGCGATAACAAAAATATTATTGTAAAAATGAGTCTATTTTGACTTTGCGTAATCGGTTGTTATGAAAGGAAGGAAGGAAAAATGGGGGTAATTTTGCAATTGGATGTAATTGGATTTGGATATATTGGAGATTTTTGCTATTATTGCGCCATTAAAATCCTACTTTATTGCCTCATGATCTTATGAAAAACACGTTTATGTTGTGGTATCATGCAGGAAGAAGAGTAGTCTCGATATAGAATAATCAATATTTTCTTTTATTATAACCAACATGAAATCCAAACTTTTACTCATTCTCATCACCTTGTTCGGTGTATGGCAGGGAATTTGCGCCCAAGAACCGTATGCTGTGCTCGAAGGTAGCACCTTAGTATTCAAATATGATAATAATAAGCCTGAGGGCGCTTTTGATATTCCTTGGGTGTATATACCTGATTGGCTATATTATGATGATTCTGAAGGATATGAAGAAATTTTAAAAGCAAAATACTATATAAGCAAAGTTGTCTTTGATAAGTCATTTGGTAATTATCACGACCTAGAAATCGCATCTAACATGTTCTCATGTTTATCTGACGTTAACGAAATCATAGGACTTAAATATCTGAACACTGAGAATGTCACCTATATGGATTGTATGTTCTTTGAGTGTCATTCTTTGACAAGTATCGATCTCTCTAATTTCAATACAAGGTCTGTCATGGATATGAGAAATATGTTCCAAAATTGCTACAATCTAACCAACCTTGATCTCTCTAATTTCGACACACAATATGTCTCCGATATGTGTGGTATGTTCACTTCATGCAGGTCTTTATCAAGTATTGATTTAACGAACTTCAACACGGAAAATGTGGTTGACATGACTCATATGTTCAGTTACTGCTCCAGTCTAACGAACCTTGATCTCTCTAGTTTCAATACATCCAACGTCGTATACATGGAGTATATGTTCTATAATTGCTCCAATCTAACGAACCTTGACCTCTCAAATTTCGATACTTCCAACGTCGAAGACATGATGGGGATGTTCAAAGAATGTAGCAGTCTTAAAACAATTGATCTCAAAGGATTCGATACAGAGAATGTTACCGACATGTACGAAATGTTTGCAGAATGCGAAGAACTAACCACAATCTATTGCAATAACGATTGGTACGAAGAAAACCGGGAAATGTATGACATGTTCTATAATTGCTATAATCTAGTGGGGGGCTATGGCACACGTTATTCTTCTCGTAATGTTGATGGCAAATATGCCCATCCTGACGTAGCAGGCTATCCTGGATATTTCACTGGCATCCAAACGATTGGCAGAACTATAATTATAAAAATCCTAGATGCCAATAGCAATGATGTGACAAGAGATGTAGATATTATTTGGTATGATGCCAATAGCAACCAAATAGGCACAGGGGAAAAAATCAATGGCGTTGAAGATGGCTCAACAATATATTATTCTGTTCTTCTGAATGAAAGCTTGGGGAGCATCTATCGTGAGGTGAATATGCAGAAAATTACTATTGAATCTGATACCATAATTTGTCAATTAGAAGAGATAGGACGCATCATACTTGAGGGCCGTGTGTCTGCCCCAGATATAGATAGGACTTCTGTGACTATTGATATTAAGCAGTTGCTTAATGGAAAATATGAACGAAACTATAGCGCGAAGACTGATGAACAAGGTATTTTCAAAGTCGAAGTTCACGATGATGACACCTATATCACATTAAGTGGTGAAGGTTATTTTGATGCCACGCTCCATCGAGATGGCTTTAATGGAAATGGTAACATAGGTACTATCCCTATGAATCTGGTGTCTGGTTTTGCTTTCCTAGCCGACATCACCATGAGCAATGCAGTAGCAACCGGACAATCAGAAGACGTGTCTGTGTGGTCTGATGGACTTAACAATATTGAGTTTGAACTCTACAATGTAACTAAAGGCTCTGAAATTACAGATTTTACTGTACAAAATAATAGTGTCATTATTAAGTCAGGAGGTGTAGTCGGGGACCAAATACGTCTGACCGCCAAAAGTAAGCAGATTATTTTTGCAGATGCTACTACTACGTTTAATATAGCCGAAGGAGCCAATATTTTCAGTTTAGCTTTGACAGAATTGGGCGGTATTGATGTTGCTTATGCTTCCAGCAGCAACAGTAATACTATAGGTTATCTATACGGTTCAGACAATATTTTAGTGGCAAAAGGATCCTATTTGGGTGATACACTATCTCTGCGACATCTTAACAGCGGATCCTACACTTTGGTTTCAATGGGTGGAAGTACACTTCTGGGCAATTTGTCAAATCTGACTGATTTTTCAGAAGTGGGACTTATGGAAGGTATTGACTATGTGACAACAAGTGTAATAGTGAAAGATGGTCTGCTGACCGAATCCTCAATCAACGAGGTGCCACGTATGAATGACACACGTTTCTACTACACAAGTGGTGATACATATTTTTATGCCAACAAAGCATCGCAGACAGTGGGCAATTATCTGACACTCTCAGCTCATTTGGATTTTAAACCAGAGTATTCTGACTTAGCTGATATTGTGAAGTTGACCATTGATATACCTGAGGGTTGTGAGATCGTTGAGAATTCAGTTATTGCCAACAGACAGGCTGTAGCCCACACCATCAATGGAAATCAATTGATGATGACCCTCAACAAGGAACAATGGCAAGGACAAGTGCGCTTCTGCATCATCCCTGTGACCAATCAAACCTTCACAATCACTGCAATGGCTTCCTTCGATATTGAAGGAAACGTAGTACAACCGATTGGATCTGCTCAATTTGAAGCTAAGGCTTTGTCATTGAGTGCTCCGAAGTCAACTTGTAATACCAGCATTACCATTAACGGCACAGCAATAGGCCATAGCGAAGTTAGTATCTATGACAATGATGTACTCATTGGAAAGACATATTCAAAAGCCAATGGCTCATGGTCTGCATCGTGCGAACTCTATAAACCTTTTTCACATTCTTTCCACGATATTTATGCCAAGGTTACAACAAAAAGTGGCATGGAATTGACAAGTGAAAGCCAGGTAGTGGAATATGACAAGAATGCCATCATACCACAAAAAGTGACTATGACCTATTACAATGGTTGGTATCATGAAAACAAGATTGTGGTGTTTGATCTGTTGGAAGGGACAACAACTCCTGCCTCATATCCATTCTATATGGGGACAGATTTCACCTTCCTTGCTGATTTCACTCGAAATGACACAACGCTGATTAAGGATGTAAATATCAAAGTATTGAATAGTGATGGTACCGTTCGTACTTTGCCAGCCATTTTTGACGGTAAAACGAATAATTGGGTTGCTACGACTAAATATTCTAATAGTAGCAAATTACCACAGAATGTGAAGGTGGAGTATGTCGCTATTCCCACTACCGTGTTATACGATAAAGATATGGAAGAAGCCATGAATACTCTTATCAATAATATGCTCATAGAAGTAGAATCAGCATATCAAGATTGTGCTATAGATTTTGTCGCAGAGGATGAAAACAGCATTTTTTTCACAGCCACAACAAATGGCTATGAAACAGAAGAGGGGTTTGTTATAACTATTTTGGACTATAATCAAATAAAAGCACAATATGCCGACGAACCGTCGTGTCATATAGAAAACGACACAACAGATATTTCTTTCGTTGTGAATACCTATGATAATCATAATAGTGGCATCGTAGTTTGGGATAATTTGAATATGACCGCTTATGAAATCAAAAGCGATAATACTCATGCATCCCTAGCCCAACAGCGTAAATTAATTGGTAACCTTATGTGGGCCATATATGGGGTGGGAGTAAGTGTAGGTGAATACTACCTTAGAATGCCAGAGTTTGTCAATTGGAAAAAGACATTAGAATCTGAGTATGAAAGACGCAACAAAGAATTCAATGATATGGTTTATCTATTATACGCGCAATGTCCTGATGGTAGTTATCGAATAAAGGATGAAAATACATATAAATCTCTTCTGAAACAGATTGACCAATGTTCAGAAGGGACACAGCTGTATCTTAAACATTTTGAAGATGTGATTAACAAACAACAATTGAGATTGCAACAAATATGTGGTCTAAAAGCGGTATCAAGCGTTCTATTTTCTTTTGGTGGTGAGATAATCAAAGGATTTGGTGGATTGTTAAGCCAATCAAAAGGTATTATTATATCGAATCTAGGGAAGGCTTTAATTAATTCTGGAATATCTGGTTTGACAGGATTATTTGGTCATGCTACTGGCGAGTTGCTTGGTTACGATATGGAGCATATAGATGGTCAGTCCGTCGAACCTGAAAAAATCATCTCGGATTGGTATTTCAATTATTCAAAACAAATTACAGACAAATATATTCAAACAATTAATAACATAAAAAACAGTTATTCAAAATGCGATAAAGAAAAAGAAGATGAAGAAGAAAAGAATGACGAGCCCAAGGATGAGAAGTCTGACAATGACAGTAACAAGAACAACGATTTTCCTAGCAAGGGTACAACGCCAGTAATAGATCCTTCCGGCTATGTTTACGAAGCTGTGCTGAGCAACCGACTTGAGGGTGTGACAACCACATGCTACGAGAAGGTGCTTAAGGAAGATATGTATGGCGACACATACGAAGAAACTGTAGTATGGAACGCTGAAGACTATTTGCAGAAGAATCCACTTAAGACAGATGCTTTAGGATTCTACAGTTGGGATGTACCTCAAGGCTTGTGGCAAGTGAAATACGAAAAAGAAGGCTATGAGACCACCTATAGCGACTGGTTGCCCGTTCCTCCCCCACAGCTTGATGTAAACGTGGGCATGAAGCAAAGTACTCCACCTACGGTAAAGCAGATGCGCGGTTACGAAAGTGGCATCACCATTGAGATGAGCAAATACATGCGTCCTGCTACAATGAGCACAGAGAATGTCACTGTAACAAGAAACGGAATGTCAGTGAGAGGCAAAGTTGAAATGCTCAATTTGGAGAAAGAACCTTATGGCGACTCTGAATTTGTTTCAAAAGTAAAGTTCATCCCTGAGACTGCATTTGATGCTGCTGACGAAGTAATCGTGACAGTACACAAGGATGTTGAAAGCTATTGTGGCATCAATATGGAAAGTGACTATGTTCAGAAAGTAAAGATAGAAGCTGAAATCAAGGGAATTGTTGCTGACAGCATCATTAGCATCCCCTATCAGAATGCCAAGGATATGCAAATTGTTGTATTACCAAAGGCTGCTGCTATAGGTAAGACGCTTTGGGTTCAAAGCTCATCCTCTATGATTGCATCAACAAACACAAATGAGGTAGTACTTGACGAAAACGGCTCTGCTACTATAACTTTGAACGGAGAGCTGCCTGGAAGTGCATATTTGTCGTTTACGATTGATGATACAGATGTGTCAACGAAATCAAAAGTTAAGGTTATTACAGAGAATGATTTGGTTGCCACACCTTCTGCATCAATCAAGAGCGGAGAGTCGGTTGATGCAGGAACAGTCTTGACTTTGACTTGCGACACAGAAGGCGCGACTATCTTCTACACATTAGACGGCTCATGCCCTTGTGACGAAGCAACTCGATTCAAGTACGAATCACCCATTGTCCTTACAACAGATGTAATAGTGAAAGCTATTGCTGTAAAGGATGATATGTATGACAGCGATGTTGCCACTTTCATTTATTTCATGAATGACAACAATAGGATTGAAAACATAGATTATGGTATCAAGATCTGGCCTGTCATTACTTCATCAGCAATACATATTGACTTGAACGATTTGACAGCAGAAAGTATAACCATACATAGTGTGAATGGTGTAACCATGTATTCTGCCGCAAATGTGAAGGGTCAAATTACCATAAGTCTGGATAATTACGTTGATGGCATGTATATAGTAAGTGTCAAATGCAAAGATTGTAGATTGGCAAGGAAAATATTCAAGGTAAGAAAAGAATAAACCTCTGCATTACCCTGGATTAGCCATAACCAGAGTGGAATCTAGGCGATACTAAACAAACAATCCCCGAAAACCAAAAGGCTGTCGGGGATTGCTTCATGACAAGGGATTGTCAAGATACGAGTGGGATGCTGATTATGATTGGGATATCAAGCGGACTTGCGGAAAGCACCGATGTAGGGATTGGGAGTGATGACGAAGTCAGACTCAGCGGGGCTGTCGTCGAAGTGGGTTGCTATATAGACGAACTTGTGGCCGATGTAGAGACTTGCGGAAAAAAGGATCACTGTTGCGAAGAATGCGATTGCGTACATAGTTGTATATTTTTTAATTGTTAATATTATTGTTGTTTATTTTTGTCTTGAAAATCAATTGTTAATTGTTCATTGATTTTCATTTTGACACCGCAAAGGTAGGCCCTTTTCTGCATGCTCGCAAGTTTTTCTATAACTTTCTGATGGGTATGTAGCGACAAGCACTCGAATGCGCGACAGAGGGGAAGAGACATCCTAAAACCTGTCGCCCCGATCAAGAAAATATTTGTTTTTTATCACGAATTTGAGAATTATTCTATTAAAAACGAATGTAGGCATACGGTAACACCCGTATTGGCATCGGCTTTCAAAGACTATAAATCATTCTCCGAAAAAGTAGGAGTTTTTCGGAGAAACTTGTACAAGTTTGGAGATATTTTCGGAGATTCGTCGGAGACGTTCAGAGACGGGTCAGATCACGCCTTCTTCCATCAAAACTGGCTTTTGCGCTACCCAGGATGAGGTGGGGACATACGACCTGCAACGATTGCGGAGCATCGGAATCCGAAGCCAAATACCCTGGAATGTGCAGGTCGGTATCTTCCATTTTCTCAGTCACCATTTGCTCAGTCAATTTTGATGGGACTTCATACTCAAATTTGTTAATTTAATATGCGTTATTGTATTTTTTGCCATCTAACTACCCAATATTTTAGTACGAACGAACAAAAATCAATTCAAATTTACATTTTTCTAAATAAATATTTGGAGATTTTATCAAATAGTCTTATATTTGGCCCATCATTCCGAGGCATCATGATGCCCCATACAGAATGATTTTATTGTAACAAAAGACGCTACGACGTCATTATCTTTGTCTTAGAAATTCACGCAAAATTTCCACCAAAGAAGATAATGCAACGATTGAGCGTCCATGAACGGTGAGTTGTATTCACCAGTTCCACGTCCGTGATGGGCAGGGAGTTGGTATATGCATATCATCCGGACGTGGGCTTTTCAACGTTGCTTATCCTTTGGTAAGGCAATGCGAGAAGCCTCTAAGACGGGTAAGCGACAAGTAGAAAGCTCCCGTCTTTTTTTTGTATCAAATACCGAATTTGGAGTTTTGTCGGGAATTGTAATCTTATGAATAAAAATTATCTCAAAGTATTCTGCGCAGCTGCATGGTTCGCATTTGCAGTTGTTAGTTGTTGGGCTACGGTGGAATCTTTGCATCTTTTGTTAACCGCAAAAGATAGCAACATTCCTATCTTATTCGTCTGGATTGTTACTGGAGGATTCTTTTTTATTGCCTCATGGGGGTCAAAGATGATTGTTGATAGCCTAAACAGTCATGTTTATACAGAGAATCCGACACTGAAACTTGTTGGTGGCATTGTAATTATGATAATTTTCTGGCTACTAATGAGTGTGCCAACCAATACACATACATTTTTTTATAAAGATACCATCAAGGACGTCGCAATTCGAGACTTAGAGAAAACAGATGACATTTTACGTATTCTTGAAACTGACGAGATAGCAACTGCAAAAATAGAACACGATTGGGCCATATATGAAACAGAAGTATGGACTATCTATAATAATATGCTCAACGAAGTTCAAAATCCAAACAGACCTGGTATTGGAGACCACGTTGAGAATTTTCTGAAACAAATAGAGGCAAAACTGGAATTAAAAGACCAAATAACTAGAATCCCACCAAAGACTAATAATTTGGGCGGCTGGAATGAAGTCATGAATCTTTACCGTTCCACCATCGCGAATCTGCTTGAAAAGAAAAAAATGGAGTATGCACTTAGGTTCATAGTTATTACTCCTGAAGTAAAGAAAAAAATACAAAACGATAGAGAAAACATCAGAAGAGTACTTAATGATATCCATCGGATGTCCTCAATCAATGACAAGGTCATGGTTAACGCTGGCACCGTGCTTTCTGAGTGTTATGGACTTATTAGTTCTTATTCTGACGGACATCTAAATCTTGATGACAATGAAAAAAAGATTTATGCTGGCAAATCAGAATCTAAGACTGCTCGAATGTTGAGCGTATGGGATATATGGATGGATTTTTTTAACGGCAATATTGCACGTGGAAAGTTCGTTTTCTGGATTATTATTTCCATTTTAATTGATGTCGCTGGATTCATATTCTTTGACATGGCATTTAAGAAAGAAGAATAGTAACATTTAAATATTTAAAACTATGGGAGATTTTAATTATACTGATCCAGGCAACTCTGGCAATGTTAAGGAGCAAGAAAAAGTTCAACAGACACAGGATTCTAAGTCTTATACTGAGCCCACTCAAATAGCTGATTCAAGGATTAAAGGTTTGAGTGAGTCTGAGATTAAAAATCCTGATACTATTATTGTAACTGTGAGTGATCCAAAAACACCAATTATAATTTTATTCGGTGCGAGAACATCAGGTAAAACCATGACATTAATTCGCCTTACTAAATATTTAGAAGGGATGGGATATAATGTTGTTCCAGATCCTATCTTCCGTCCAGATAGCGACACACATTATCAGCGCATGTGCAGAGAATTTAGCACAATAGCACACTCTGATTTTGCCGCGGTAGGTAATGACGTTATGAGTTTCATGCTTGTCAAGGTAATCTCACCCAGTGGCCGCACTCTTTGCCAAATTCTGGAAGCTCCGGGAGAACACTATTTTGATGCAGACATTCCAAACCGCCCATTCCCTGCTTATATAAATAACATAAGTCGTTCGATTAAGAATCGCAAAACTTGGGTGTTTATTGTCGAAGAAAATTGGGGCGGTTCACAAAGAGTAAGAGATTTGTATGCTACAAAGATTCAGCAGATGCAACGTAATATCAGGCCTCAAGACAAAGTAATATTCACATGTCACAAGGTTGACACATCTGATCATTTCCGTCCTGATGGCCGCCCAGATGTATCTCAGATATTCCAGAACATAAAAAACCAATATCCAGGAATTTTTTCTAAGTACGAAAATCGAAACCCTTTAACTCGGTTAGTCTTCCCTTATAATTTCGATTTTATCACTTTCTCTGCTGGATCTTTTAACTCGACAGGTGATGGTAGACAAGTGTATACTCCTGGCGAAGATTACTATCCGCATCAACTTTGGGATGCAATTAAAAAGAATATATAATTAATCAGTTAACCGACTGTAGATGATGAACGATCCACGATTCTATATATTTGGTGTTCCCGATGGCTTTAACATGCTATCGGGAACACCTGATGAGATTCTTTATTACCAGCTCTTCTACGATACGACAAAAAAAGGAAGAGAACTTAGAATCAATCGCAAACCCAATGGAGAAGTTATTTATTCATTTTTGATTTACGACCTTGTCTCTTGTAAAGGGAGAGAAGGGGCATTTCTTGGGATGTCAATTGTATTTGACAAAGAATACTGTAATAATCCCCTAAAGCTAAAAAAATTATTTGAGGGAATCTTTAATGAAGTAATTCTAAAAGCAGAAGAAAATAACGAAATTTTATCAGTAATAAACGGCAACAACGCTATTGGTAAATTCTGCATACAGAATTTTGAAGAGCGACGTGAAATGTGCGAAAAAATCGGACGTATTATTGTCAATAATGTAGTAACAACGTTAGCTGAATACATAGTTCCGACTGATTCATCTTTTGACAACAGTAAAGAAGGCCGCATCATTACTCTCCCGTTAGAAACAGATAATAAACGTATAATTCAAGCATTACGCGAATATACTTGGGTCTCATTATCATCAGAATGTAGTATTTCTGAACAGCCTGTTGATAATCATCTAGAAACGACTTTTGAAAATGTTGATTCTCTTCATCAAGTCCAAGACTTGCTCTCCGTTCATTTTATCAAAGAACTAAATAATAAGATTTCAACTTATAAAGATTTCATCATTCAAGGACTGAAAGGGCTAACATCTCTTCCAGAAATATCTTCTAAACGACAAGAAATCAATAATTATCTTGATACTATAGAGGAATATGTTGTTAGACAGCCAAAACTAATGAATCTAAAAAAAGAATATCTGTCATTATACAAAGAATTAGATGATATGATGATAAGATACTCAGATATAAATGGTGGCGGTTCTGACCCAAAAGGCAATGGTGGCGGCGGTTCTGACCTAAAAGGCAATGGTGGCGACGGCCCCAGCACAAAAGAAAAAATAATTAAATATTTGTGTATTTTTGGTGCATGTGTTGTTCTTGCTGCTGTTCTATATATGTTTTTGGGGCCAAAAGAAACAATACCAAAAAATATTCCTGGTCCAAATAATCCAGAGGAATCAATTGATAATGACAATAATACTGATGATGCCTCTGTTGTATTTGACGAAAGTGCGTTCAATTTGTATCTTGAAAATGCAGATTACAAGGCAGCATGGAGTTTGCTGCAAAATGAAAAAGATAGCGCAAAGAGTAAACTATTAGCTCTTAATTTACAAATCTCATATAATAGCTGGTTTTACAACGAGCTTGACAAACGAAAGAAAAATATAAATGACCTGAAAGAATTGAAAAATATCATTGCGTCTTATCGTGATTTTATAGAAATAGGTCCTAATAATAATCTAATTGATTCCGCTCTTTCACGCAAATCTAGTGAAGGTGTTATTGATCAAAATTCTTCTGGTAGCAATAGAGGAAAGAGAACAATTAACAGCAATGAAACCCTATCTCAAGACTCTGAAATAAAAATATACCGATCAGACATAAATTGGAGTAAGGGTGAGAATATCGATGGCTATAACATATCTTGCAAAAGGCGTGAATATTTTATTGTAGAAGGTGGGACTAGATTTTCTAACCACCCTGAGGCACTTGAAGTGTCAAAAGGCGATAACCAGATTCGAATAATAGTTAAGAAAGTTGGCCAATATAAAATAACGATAAATCAAAATATTGAATTAACCTTTAATGCTTCACAGCAATGAAAAGAAAGACAATAATAACAATTTTGGCTGCTGTCCCGATGTTATTATTGGGGCAAGTAAGATCTGTTGCCTCATTGATTCAGGACGCAGACAGCATACGCAATACTTGTGTTAATCTAAAGACCAAGGATAGAATAGAAGGACTTGAAAAGGCTCTTAATCTCCAAGATTCAGTTTATTATTTATTGACTGATTCCGTTAGGTCATTATCGGCTTACGAAAGCGATGCTCTTGCTTATCATTTCTTTTCATGCTCAGACTCTTCCATATTCAATCAGAACTATCTAATAATTGACACCCTACAGATTCCTAGATATCTACAAGAGCATTATATTGCTGTGACTACAATACGACAATATGCTCAATGTGTCGATAATATGGAAAGAAAAATTGAAGAAGCAGAAGCAGACAATGACATAGCAGAGGATGACAGGAAGAACTATGTCGCAATTAAAATTAAATCTGAAATAGATAAGGCTAACGATCTTTTTGTAATAATCGACAATCTAAATATGTCTTCGTTTAGCGAAGAACAAAATGAATATTACAAAGGGTTATCTTCAAAGTTTAATAATATTCTTAGAAAATACATTTTTTAATTATGAAACACCATCTTATTTACATTAACCTTGCCTTAGCGGCTATGAGCTTATGCATGGAGTCATGCAACCGCTGTTCAAGTAACAATGACGAAGTTACGCCATTAATTTCTCCTTATGACGAGGAGTTTGAGTTAGGTGTAGAACTGCCGGATGAAAATGTCGTAGATGTTCCCTACACTGAATCTCACAATCTAAAGATTGTACAGGTTCTTATCAATGACCGCATCAATAAGGAAATGATATTCGACACTGGCGCATCATATACGCAGATAACCCTTAATGAAGCTCGTTATCTCTATAATGAGAATGTATTGACCGATGACGATATATTAGGCAAAGCGCAGTTTGGCGATGCGAATGGAAATATCACAGTTAATACTGTGGTTAATTTACGCAGACTTGTTCTTGGCGGCAAACTTAGTATTAGTAATGTGAGGGCAACTGTCGTTGAAAATGGAGACGCACCACTTCTGCTTGGCCAGACTGTTCTAAAAGAACTACCTCAATATACTGTAGATAACGAAAACGCAATAATCAAGTTCAAAATCAAATAAAAATGAATTTTAGCCTATACCTATTCGGAACTAATAAAGGAATATATATTCAATATCCTAACGATGGTGAAGAGGCAATCCTACGTCCGTTTTGTTCAAATGTCAAAGGAGCACAACTCACAATCCAAAGGAAAGATGCTCTTACTCATTACGCCTACTATAAGCAATTAAGTTCTGATAGTTCTCAAATCTTTGGTATATGCCTTGTCGCCAACGGGGTATATATCAAAGATATAAAAGCACTTTATCAAGCCTTTGACAAAGTATTCTCTCGAATGATTTTCAATGGCAAAATTATAAAGTTGACTGAAACGGGCAAAATTGCTTTCTGCTCGGATAATTTTGCAAATGACAAATCGAGTGTAGAACAAACAGAGGCAATCGTTCGCGAGATAGTCAAAGAAGATTTAGAATCTTACGAAGTTCAAACTAAACAGAATTTCTCTGGACTGATAGCAACAAAGATCATTGCTCTTGAAGAAAGGAATTCAGAAATTCTTCGAGCCATCGAGCAGAATAGTACTGTTCATATTTACTCCAAAGATGGAACGATAGCATCTACTAATTATATAGAACAAACTATTTCAAATCTTTATAAAGAGAATAGCCAGTTAAAAACGGACTATAGCAAGCTTATGTCCCAAAAGAAGCAATATCGAAATGTTGTGATATTAATACTCGCTGTTCTTTTATGTGCCTCTGGATTATTCTTCTTGAATGGATCTTTAAATAATACAAAGAAAGAATTGTCAAATGCGAAAAATGAAATAAGCGAATTAAACAGGAAAAACAATCAATTAAATGAAGAATTAACCGACACACAAAAAAACCTCGATAGAACACGTGAGGAACGCGATACTGTTCAAAAGAAATTGAATGATTTTACAAAAAAAGTGGGTTCTTCTATGCCAATTATTATAGATGAAATGCTAATTGGTAATACTAAAAATGGAGGAGAAATAGAAACTGATTATGGAAACACCATATATAGCAACAACACCATGTATTTGAAGCCCAAAATATCATATATCGGTGTCAAGACAGGCGATAATATTGACCTGAATGTGAGGTTGTATACACCAACAGGCATGAGTACGGGAACTAGTTCTCCGACAGGTTATTCATATTCAACTTCATTGTATGTTTATTCAGATAAAAACGAAACAACTCTTTTAGGCTGGGGGGGACCAACTAAGGGTCATTTTAGCAGTGGATTATATAGATTTGAAATATGGTATGGTGATGTTTGCTTAAAAGCAAAAACATTCAAAATATATTAAATTTACATTCTGTATAATCCTAAATAAATCCATATTTAAGATAATATTCCGAACAATTAACATTTAGACCGTCTTTTATTGTATGAAAACAAACAAACTCATACTATTATTTGCTTTGATATTATTATCTTGTACTAGTAATAATACTAAAGAGGAAGTCACACCCTTAATATCGCCTTATGATGACGAAGAACAATTTGCGTCAGAACGTGAAACTGCTAATAATCAAATAGAATTATACACTAATCAGAAGGAAACAAGTACATCCTCTAAGTCCACTTCCTTCTATAAAGACTTATTAGAAGATTTTTGTAAAGCACTTTATCATGACATGTTTGAAGGGAGAACCTATATTTATACAAGTCTTCATATTGATAAGCGTGAAAATACTGCTTCTGGTAATGTTATAGTCTCAGGAACTCATTCTTATGAAGGGCGTTTCGGAAAAAAATACGAAGGATTTGGATTTAAAGCTACTATAAGGGTAATGGCTAATAAGGAAAATACTTATTATATAGTATTTGAAAAAGAAGGAGTTAAATTTATTTCACAAAGACATTATTGGGAGTCTTCAAGTAGAGCATTTGTTTACGAAGAATGAGAAGGACTTTTATTTTTTTCCTTTGTCTATTATGGGTGGAAGCATCTTTTGCTGTTCGTCCTAAAATAGGATTAGTGTTAGGTGGTGGTGGCGCTAAAGCAGCAGCTGAAATTGGAGTATTAAAAGTGATAGACAAAGCACGAAAGGCAGGAATGCCTATTGATTTTATAGCTGGCACAAGCATGGGAGCTGTAATTGGAGGATTATATGCTGCAGGATTTAGTCCTGAGAAGATAGAAGAATTGTTCCTTACCGAAGAATGGCTAAAAGTCTTTTCTGGAGATGCTGTAGGTTATATTTCGTTCAGCAGCTGGAGGGCACCTACAGGTCTCATTAGAGGAGATGTTATTCAGGCGAGATTAGACTCAATCTTCTCGACAGTTAATCGGCGTCTTTTTACCGAAACAGAAATACCTTTTAATTGTGTAGCGGTCGATCTGAATAGTATCGAAGAAGAGATTCTCCATGAAGGTGTACTTGCAAGAGCAATACTAGCGTCAATGGCGTATCCAGGATTCCTGCCAGTACAACAAGATGGGAAAAAGTTGATTGATGGTGGAGTCTTAAACAATCTGCCTATTGACGTCGCTAGAATAATGGGAGCTGATATAGTTATTGCTGTCGACTTAGAACAAGAAGAATCTGCGACTAGGAAATTTTCCCTAAAAGCGAAATTAGGAATTGGCGGCATTGCCAATTGGCTTGTTTCAAGGCCAGACATAAAAAAACACAATGAAAACGTCGAGAGCTTAATCAAGCCAGATATATATATCCATCCTAACCTAAAAGGTTATTATATTACAGACTTTGAAAGAACAAAGTTAAAAGAGATGATAAAAATAGGCGAGGAAAAAGGTAATAATTTTTGGGAGGATTTAATAAGATTAAAGCTGACAAAATATCCTTTTTTTTAAAATAGAGTTCTTCATTTTAGTTGAAAAGAAACGATTCTAGGAAGAGCTTTCACTTTATAAATTCGAGCCTAGCCCTTGATGGCAGCGGTTTAATTCTGCCACCCAAAACGGTTCCGAATGTGCCACCTTCAGTGGCCACCTCTAGGTCGTTTTTCAAGAGTCATGATCATCGTAAGCAATCGGCGAACCCATGTCGACATCAAAATATTAGTATACTCCGGAAGCTTCGCTGGCCTTCGGAGTTTTTTATTGCAGCGACCCCTTTCAAATGCGTTTACCTTTCCCGACAAACGACACATAATATTGGAACAATAAAGAAAACAATACAAATATGGAGATCAAGATTACAGCTATCAAGTTCGAGACGGTGAATAGGCGGAAGACAGGGAAGTCTTTCAGATTTGGCATGGATCCGAAAAAGATGGCCAAATACAAAACGGAGGTCACTGTCAGAAAGAAGATTGAGGAATATGTCGCAAAGAATGGCGTATTCAAGAGGGAGGACTTGTTTCAGTGATTTGTCTATAATTCATTATAAGAAATAAAGCTTTTATCGAAGGCTGGGCTACGCCCTGAGCTGATGATGCAGCCCAGCATCTGTGAGAGCGAGCTCTAACATCTGCTAGGCTTCACCACCAGCGCACATTCTGCGAATGCGCAGCCTTCAACAAAAGAGAAAAAGACCTCCAATTTTTGGAGGTTGAAAAAAGGGCAAAGCCCAGAAAATAGACCATCCTATTCAATATCATCATCAACAAAATCTGCTGGGTATGTATATGAAACAAAATGCTTTTTTGCTATGCCTTTTGAGTTTGTCGTTCGGATGTAATACTGACGGTAAAAACACGACGAATGAGGCACAACATGTTGAAGAAGAAGTCTGCAAGGAAGAACCCGAGACTGTTCTGAGGAAGGACACAATGGGTTTGATCGTACTTTATCCGCAATACACGTCAATTGACCTCGTTTGCGGAGATATGCCGTCGAAGGATGACTGCAGGGTGATCTTGTTTGCTGAAGCTTCCTATACTGGTGAATGCTTGGACACATTCAAGCATTTCAATGTAGCTGGCGACCATGTTTCGGCAGGAAAGCGATACAAGGGGTATCCATGTAAACGGAATACGGGCGCATTTGTGTATTATAACAACTCCTGGAAGTTCTGTCATAAAGTCTATTCCAATGAGCTGGACAGTGCAGCGCATCATGGAGGTGCCGGCTTTGGACAGGAACTGATGATCCACAAAGGCAAACTGGTTCCGATAGCACGGAAAGATGGCAACCAGAATCAGTTTCGTGCCTTATGCAACCATAATGGCAAATTGTGTATCATCGAGTCAAAGGGTATTGTCCGTTTCGGCGATTTCAAGAAGAGTCTCCTTGATTTCGGTATTTCGGATGCCATCTATCTTGACATGGGACCTGGATGGAACCATGCGTGGTATCGGAATAAAGGCGAAATCATCGAGCTGCATCCCAAGGAGCATGACTTCTGCACAAATTGGATAACTTTTTACAAATAAGTAACTATTCAGAATTAACTATATATTTATCTTTTAACATGTATTTTCGCGAAAACGTATTATAAAAAAGACCGCGAATCGGACGAATCTGCACGAATAAGTATTAACGTTAATGACCGTATAATTAGTCGTTAATGACCATTAATGATTGTAGAAATAAAAGAGCGGTTCCGATGAGGGAATCGCTCTTTGTTGATATGTGATGAAGAGGAATTGATTTTATAGCGAATCGATGTCTTCTCGACTCAGCCCTGTAATTCGGCTAATCTCTTCTGTTTCGTATCCTCGTTTTTTCATTCTCTCGGCTATCTGGACAAGATTTTTATGAGTAGCGGTTTCTGATATTACTACATCATTTTTCTCCCATTCGTCCCAATCTGTTTCGGACAAATATGTGGCAACTTGTTCGCGGAGAGGCGTCAGGTCTTCTTGAATAACCTTTAAAACTGCATCTGGGTCAATCTGGTAATAGTCATGCACAAGAACGTGGCGCATCTTCGCGATAAATTCCCAAGGAGTCTCGGGATGCTCACGGCAGAATGCACGGGTTAGTTTGTAAGATGCTTCACCTATAATTTCTATGTTCTTGACAATGCCATAATACTTTAGGCTGTCAGATAAAAGATCCTCTTTGGTTTTATAATCTGCATTGTTGAGGATGCGGTCTAAAGCTTCAACGATATGCTCCAGACGATCACGGTCTCTAACGGGTTCTCTCATATATCAGTATCCTATCTTGGTTAACACTTTCTCTTACTCGTGGACGAAGCATCTTTTCGGGAACGATATCCACCGGACGATCAAGGATTTTCTCAAGTTCGCAAATCATTGCTGCATGCTTCAGCAGGCTCACGCCTCCTTCATCAAACTGCACAAGGATATCGACGTCGCTCAATGGTGTCTCTTCGCCACGAGCGAACGAGCCAAAAAGCCATGCCCTTTGGATGGGTTGGCTCTTGAAATAGTCGGCTATTGCCTTATTCATGGATTGCGTACTCATATACTTTTCGTTTACATTTGATGGTGCAAAGATACGAGATTTCTTTGACTTGACCAAAATTTTTGATAAAAAAAAGCAGAAATGAGGATGGGTAACCGCCGAAAGTGGCTCGAGGGGAGACTTGAGAATATTTCTTTGCTGCATTCAAGACAAATGTCACGGACGCCTAGGCCTATTTACTTTTAACTTTAATGAACATATTATTTATCGTTAATTTTGGTTAAATACGGCAAGAATAATTGCTATATTGAAAAATGAGGCGTAGTTTTGCAAAGGGAGAATGTGAACAGAAGTGATTTGAAATAGAAGAGTACAATTATGAAAAAAATGATCGTTGCCTTATTGGCATGTTTCAGCTTTGGTATTGCCGAGGCTGAGTCTTTGTTCTATCGTGCATCTTTTTTTGCATACAAGTATGTTGACAATGACAATCATTGGAATGAGTGGTCGGACTGGGAGCCTTCGAAAATCGTGCTTTCCATCGACACGGACAAGGAGACCATCACCATCTATTCGGAGCAGGAACAACGATACATCATCTTGGACCGAGGAGATGATGACCAGGATGATGCGGGTGGTGAGCAGGTCGAGTTTTCGGTGATTGACCAGGATGGGGATAACGGGGTCATACGGGTGCGGGCACAGAAGAACTCGGTACTGCAGCTGTATGTCGAGTTCAACAATATCATGTGGGTGTACTCGGGTCTTCAGCCGCTATAGGACCCTCTCGGTCCTCCTCCTTGATTTCTGCTCGAAGAGCATATACAATGGTTTACATTTTCGTCATTTTGACACATAGGATTAGATGTCAAACATAAAGGTGTGGAAAGGAATTGTTTTGGAACATCTAGAATGCCGGAAAGAGTTGGCGATAAGAGGCTCTGGGCAAGAATCGGTGGGATAAATCGACAATAAGTTAATGAAAACTTATATCTAAGAAAATGCTTCGTAAGGCAAGGTATCGTTTGGTATTCACTTCCGAAACTTATTCCTTTCTGCTCCTTCTTTTAATTCGGAATATATGTCAAGAAATCTGTTACAATGGCTGAGAAGGACCCGGATGGATGAGGGGATGATCTGGAACAACTACTATAAGCACCGGAAAAAGGAGCTGCGTGAGAGGTTCCCACAAATAGGGAGAATCGGTACGAGCAAGACCGTCATGACCTATCTTCTGATTCGCAAGTTGATGGACGATGGACTTAATTTCTATGTCCTTTCTGAGAAGGGCGGGTATCTGCCTATACAAGCCGAAGACCTCTTCGGCCATTTTTATGTGGAAACCATTCGTTTTGTATTTCCAAATGACCGGGTGGATAGATATACTATCAATTGTTACTGTAGCAGGCGTCTGTGCAAAAATCCCTATATTGAGGTTCCCGCTTTTCATTTTCGAATCAGCTTCAAACAATGGCCGGAGAAGGATGTGGTCGACTTCATCGACCATGTGCCCGAATTCTTTACCAAATGGAATCAGGATATGTACATCATTTACCACGAAATCCCGAAGATACAAAAGAGGAAGGAAATGAATAAGCTGCGGGCAAAATTGATGGGGATGCGAAACCTTGAGTCATATATCCAGTCGCGTTATCAAGGGCTTTGCGAGTTGGACGAGGATAGGATACGGGTGATTGTTCCGTTGTGCAATGGACATGATCTGACCGTCAATGCTCCTTTCTTATACTATATCCCAAAATGGTGGGAAAGGATTCAGGAGATGGTTGACGCATTTTATGAGTTTTTCATGAAACGAATATGTGAGGGTAACATTGATTTGGAATTATTCCGAAGGGAGCTCACTTGCTATTCAAATAATCAGTGGTACGAGGAATTTTATACTAGGTTTTATTGCGAAGACTTGGATGCGCTGTCAAAGAAGAAGGGATGGCGCAAATGGTGTCCGATAACGGTGAAAATTACTTGACACTTTATTAGAACGTTGAATTACATCAAACCGCCTTGAGTGTAAAAGCTTGGAGAAAAGGAATCCGCTGAGCGTTTTCGTGGTTTAATGCCCAAGCCTCTTCGAAATGACTGATGGCGGAAAGATCTCGCGATGAACAGTTCTTGAAGGTTTCACAGATATGGTCGATTACTTTGAGCTCCTGTTCGGTGAATAGTGTTTCATCTGCGTTTTTTTCAGTTAGGAGCACGCAACCGTCGTAATCACCAATTGAACGGGGTTCTTGTCGGATAGAATCAAATTGGCTATAGACACGATCCCACCTTTCTGGCACAGGGCCATAATCGATGGCACGATAAGTGAGTCCGGAAATTGCCATACCGTAATCGCGATAAGAAGCAAAATCTATATAGAAAAGCAACTTATTCATTTTGGTGACCCATACCTCACCACACTTGTTTAGAATGAGAAGTAGGAGGTTCTTAAGACGTGGTAGAGAAAGGGAAGCAAAACCATTGTCCTCATTTCGGCATGGTGGGAAAATTCTAGTTGCTTCATATTGCTGGATTCTATATTGATCACTTTGAGCAATAAGGGTCTGCAAGTGTTTTGTAGTTTTGTTGAGCTCGCGTTCAGAAATAAGGTTTTGGCAACTCTCAACCAAATCAAGCATCACTTTGGGATTGGATATAGAACGTAGCATTCTGCCATTGGACAAATTGGGAACCTCGCCATTCTCATACAGGCGATACTGGTTGTCTCCCATTCCCAAAATCTGGGACATCTTGATAGCCGAGAGACCGTATTTTTCTCGTATAGCACGTATCTCATCAGGGAAGGGGATTCCATATTTTGAACGATACTGGTTATAAACTTGTGCTATGCTGGCACCATCCTGCTCTGTGGTTGTAAATTCTTCCTGAGTATCGTCACACACCCAATACTGAGCCATATATTTATATGTCTCCTTGCGATAAGTTACCTCTCGCATTTCATGTTTTAGAGTACATGTGCCTCCCGTAAATGGACTTTTCATAGTTCTTATACTTAATCGTTCTTAAATGGGTAAGACATTGGGTGTTCGGCAATGTGGAAAGATATGCAAATGGTTTTATTACTGGGAAGACCCATAGATATCTTTATATAGACTTCTTGTTCCTTAACGTCTTTACCAAAGATCCATAGGTCTGTGCCATGATTGAGCGTATCGACAATGGGTCCTTCGCTGAAATCAGTCACTTCTATTGATTTGACAATACGGAGTCTCTCCAACTCTGTGATATTGAGATCAACGAGGGTTTGAATATTCTTCCCTCTATCATTTCTGAAAATGATTCCAAAAATGTCTAGCTTAACTTTGAATTGGTTGAGGAATTGCTCTACTTCTTGTTGTGTGGTCATTATTATTGGTTTTACAGTATGCAAAAGTACGATTATTTTCGAATGGTGTCAAGAATTTCAACGATAAAGTTGCACTTTGGGCGAAATTATCAAAGTTTTTCAATAGATTGTCAAATAAATTTTGCAAAAATAGACTTGAATTCTGTTAGAGATTTGTTGCTTAAGATTTGTTGGCGTGGGGCACTGGATGACTTGTAATAGGTAAAAAAGGGCAACAGGGGAGAGCCCGTTGCCGTAGGCTCTCTCCTGTTGCTGAATTCCGTTGCGCAATTTCTTCAAGATTCGCGACTTGATGGTGATGGCCACTCGGTCGCAGCTGTAACCCAACTTTTCGGCCAGTTGCTTCATCGAGGTTTTGGATCCGTCGGTTTCGTAATAGGCCATGAGAAGGGCGGTTTCCCTGTCGGAAAGCTTTTGCAGCTCTTTCTCCATCATGTCGAGCTTGCGGTGTTCGGCTCTTCTCGACTCCTCCAAGAATTCTTCCCATGACTGGGCTTCCATCTCGTAGGCAGTGAGCTCTTCCGGGGTAAAGGAGACGTCGTCGAACGAGATGTTCTTGACTCCGTTCTGCCTTTTTCGGAGATACTCATGTGCCTTCAGGCTGCATACCTTTGCGAGGTAGGCCGACAACTTTTTCGGCACATCGAGCATTTCACCAACCGTGAGTTTTTCCAAAAGGAGCACCCACGCGTCCTGCAAAATGTCGTCAGCATCGAACTCCGGGATGGA
>JAEEGI010007663.1_pt1 | contig 24128 bp, 10 predicted proteins | sample 8958751 | NCBI WGS metagenome assembly JAEEGI01 (sample SAMN16246545, study PRJNA631951) | gut metagenome | biome: gut microbiome; feature: rumen; material: KS-attached | host: Bos | place: Iran: Karaj | collected 2018-10 | reverse complement strand
GAGAGCTAAGGGATGCGGATTGAGACCTTTTCATTTTGTTCTCATGCTCCGTACGTTTCTCGTTTATTATCATGTCTGCATAGCGTATGCAGTTTTGGTAGTCCTTCTTCCACAAATACATATCAGTCAATATGGCGTGAATGGCATCCTGTGTGATGCGTCCCTTTTGGTAATAGGGCTGTGTCACGGGATATCGCTTCACGGCTGTTGCCTGCACCTGTTCCAGATCGGTAATCAGTGCTGTGAGCACCGAGTCGAAGGGGGCTGCTGCCACATCCATCTTCTGGTTGTCATCAAGGTAGGGTTCCGTGATGTATGGCACGTTGCAGAACGTGCGGATGAGGTAGAAATACATCAGGTCGCGGATGGCCGACACTTCAGCCACCGTGGCCGACAGTTTACTCTGTGTGTAGGAAGGATCCTTCTGTGCTACCTCGGGCGCATATTTCAGCACAGTGTTGCAGCGGTTGATCACATTGTAGAACGATGCCCACTGAGCGTAGGTGTTGCTGGCGTTGATGTTCTCCTTCAGGATATTTGCTATCTGGAGGTTGTTCTCATAGTTCTTGCCACCGGCGATATTGTCGGAGCGGAACTCGCCCCACACCATCATACGGCTGATTACATCGTTCGACTGCATCGACGAGTAGCATCCAGCGACGACGCCTTCTACGTCGGCCTCTTCGTTCCAGTACTTGTCGAGTACGATAATCTCGCGCGGTTCTATTTCAAGGAAGTCGCTACAGGAAGAGAACGCTATGCTAAATGATAAATGACAAATGATAAATGATAAACTTATCAGATGCCTTTTGTTTATCTTGGTAATCATAATTCTCAATTTTCAATTTTCAATTATTAGAAGTCTACCGTCACGCCCAATGTATACGACTTGGAGCGTGGCGTCTGTCCGCCATCAACCGAGGCTCCGTATCCTCCGTAGCCCACCTCGGGGTCTACCCCCTTGTATTTTGTGAGTACGAACAGGTTGTTGGCACTGGCATACATGCTCAGTCGGTTCACACCCAGCACGCGCTTAATCATCTTCGGGTCGAAGGAGTACGACAACTGCAGATAGTTCAGACGTACGAAAGATCCGTCCTCAACGAAGCGGTCGCTCACCAGCGTATTGTAGTTGGTGGAGGCACCATACATGGCACGAGGAATCGTTGTCACGTTGCCCTCCTTACGCCAGCGCCAGTTCACGGCCTTGCTCTGGTTGTTGTTCGACGACATGGCCTCTGTGTCCAGTCGGGCAATGTTCAGTATCTTATTGCCTATGCGGTAGTTGAACTGCGAGTTCAGCTTCCAACGTCCGTAGTTCAGCGTGAATCCGAAACCACCGGTGAGCTTTGGCAACGACGAACCCAAGTAGACAATGTCGAGGGCATTGATCTGTCCGTCATGGTTGATGTCCTCGTAGATAGCATCGCCACCCTGAAACTCATAGTTCTTGCCAGTGGCATCGTGCGAGTAGTTATACATCATGCGTACAGGCTTGTTCTCATCGTCAACAACAATCTCTCCTGTCTCGCTAAGTACGAAGGGAGCTGTGTGACCGTCGGCCACGAACTGCATACGCTCCTCATTGGTCATGTCGAGGAAGGTCTCATACTGATATTCGTAGACACCCTTGAAACGGAATCCGTAGATGGCACCAAAGGGATTGTGCAGCTGCACGCGTTGCAGCACCTCGCGGTTGTCGTAGTTGAACTGCGAATTCAGCGACTTCAATACCGTCTCGTCCATGGTCAGTATCTCGTTTTTGTTGTTGCCGAAGGTGAAGTTCACGTCGGCAAAAAACTTGCCGCTCTTTATCAGCTTGTTGGTGCTCAGGTTCAGCTCCCAACCTATGTTCCGCATAGAACCGACATTGCTGTATGTCAATGTGGGGAAGCCCGTGCTCGACGGAATGCTCACGTTCTCCATTAGCATGTCGCGGCGAGTACTGTGGTACCACTCAGCCTGTAACGTCAGACGGTCGTTAAACAGTCCCAGGTCCATACCTACGTCCCATGTTGTTGTCGTTTCCCATCGCAGGTCCGTCAGTCGGATATTCTCTGGCTTCATGCCACCGATGTTTATGTATTTTGTATCGCTGCTATAAATACTCTCATACAGGTAGTCGCGGTTCGGCTGGTTTCCCACGCGTCCCCATGACGGACGTATCGATAGCATCGATATCCACTGCTCCTCGCTGTCATTGCTTATGCCTGCCAGTTTCTGGAACCAGCTTTCGTCAATGATGTTCCATCTCAACGATACGGCGGGAAAGTAGCCCCACTGACGGTCGGGACCGAACTTTGTGGTTCCGTCGGCGCGCAGCGAGAAGTCAGCCATGTAGCGCCCCTTGTAGGCATAGTGAGTCGAGAAAGTATAATACATTGAACGCCACTCGCTGAAGTTCGAGCTCATGCCCGTCACACGGCCGCCGCCAATAGGAGTGGTGATGCCGCCCGACGGCAGCTTAGTGGCATCTGTCGACTGTCCGTTCGACGAGCCGCTGGTCAGCTCAAAGCGTCCCATCGCCATCAGAGAGTGGTCCTTGTTGGTAAAATGTGGTATGTATGTCAGCGTCTGCTTTGTGTTGAACGCTACACTCTTCGAGCTTGCCGTGTTTGCATTGTTCACACCATTATTCCACGACAGCGTAACCAGCTCCTTCGGGTAGAACTTGTCAACATACTCATTGAAGATGTTCATGTACACGCGTCCCTGCCAGTTCAGCTGGTGGTGCTCATCGTCCATACCCAGCAGACGGTAGTTCAATTCCAGTTCAGGCGTTATGTCGTAGGTGCGGTCGTCGAACTTCGCCAGCTTTGCCGATGCTACGGGGTTGACATAGCTTTTCTGGTCGCCGTCGAACACGCTGGGTGCCGACTGCAACATTGTGTAGTACTTCGACGTGTTCTGTCCTTGCAGGGGATGGCCCACGGGATACTGCTCGTAGATGCTCATGTTTGGCATCTTCTTGTAGGCAATGCTCAGCAGGTCGTCGTAGTTGCGCTCAGTGTCAGTATATGTCAGCGAGAAGTTCGTTGAGATCTTTATGCGCTCCGATACATAGTAGTCGAGAGCCACACGTGTCGAGAATCTGTCCTGCTTCTGCTCTATCACTGAGCCTGTCTCGTGGTCGTAGCCACCGCTAATGCGGAACGTCGCCTTCTCGCCGCCGCCAGTAACGCTCAGGTAGTGGTTCTGGCGCAGTCCCCACTGTGTCACTGCATCCACCCAGTCTGTGTTGTTGTTATACTGTTCATACTCCGAGAACGTAGGGTCGTAGTTCAGCTCACGGATGTTCGATGCACCATCGTCCTGCTGTGGGTTGAAGTAGCTCTCCTTCAGCAGCATAGTGTAGTCATCGCCGCTAAGCATCTGGTAGCCCTTCGGCTGGTATGTTCCCGTCAGGCGTAGTGAGTATGTCAGTTTCGGAGCACCGCGAGAGCCGCGCTTCGTTGTAATCTCTATCACACCGTTGGCGCCCTGCGAACCATAGATGGCGGTGGCAGCAGCATCCTTCAGTACCGTTATCGAGGCAATGTCCTCGGGGTTCACGTTCAGCAGCTGTGCAAACTGTTCATCGTTGGCATTGGTCACGTCAAAGTTGTTCATGTCAACGTTCCATGTGTTGCCGTTGACAACTATCAGCGGGTTCGAGTTCGTTAGCGTTGATATCGACGATGCGCCGCGCAGTCTCATCGTAGTACCTGCACCCAGGTTGCCTGAGTTCGCCACGATGTCAAGTCCGGCGATACGTCCCTGCAGCGCCTCATCAACGGTTGTCAGTCCCAGTCCTTCAAACTCTTTCATGTCGATGGTCTGAGTGGCATACGATATCTCACGCTCGGGAATGGCAAGTCCGCCACCGTTCAGTTTCTTCTTCGCCGTTACCGTCACCTCCTTGATTGTTGTCTGCGATGACATCTTTATCTTATAAGTCTCGCGGTCGATAGGCAGCGTCATTGTCTTGCATCCAACGTAGCTGAACCTCAGTTTGTCCTTCGCGTTGCGTATGCGCATTGAGAAGTTTCCGTTCATATCTGTCGTCGTAGCCTCAATGATACGTCCTGTGCCGTCAATCTCGCACACCGACGCTCCCATCAGCTCGCCCATGTCGTCGCTCACTGTGCCGTGCACGTTCTTTATCTGCGCCCCTGCGGGGCTAATTGATAATTGAAAAATGATAAATGATAAACTTATCAGCATCATCCATCGGCTGTGTATAGTTTTCTGTAAATAACTCATAGCGTTTCTTCTTATCATTTATCAATTATCATTTATCATTTAGGACGGAGTCCTCAATCAGTGCGTTGATCTCTTCCTTCCAGCTCGTGAGCTGGCTTGCATCGTAAATCAGCGGTCCGTCAATATGGTGCACCACCACGTCGCTCGCATTGTAGAGCATCTCGTTGTGGTTCGCATTGTTGGCGTTCTGTACCCAGTACTCACGGCCCATCCGGTTATACATATCTTCGCCTGTTGTTATCACATGGCGGGTGTTTCCCGTCAGGTCACTGATGCTCATGCTCTTGTCGTCGGCTGTCACCTGCAGACTGTAGAATCGCTTGTTCTTCTGATTCAGCGTCGATGTCTCAAACTTTACGTTGTTCACGGGGTTTCCACTAATGAATACTGAGTTGTCCTGAATATGGTACTTCACGAAGTTCATTATGCGGTTAGCCACAATCTTCCTGGCTTCCTTCAGTAGTTTGGCGTCATTGGCAATGGTGCTCCACTCGCCCGTTGGGTCCTCCAGTGCTGTATAGTCGCTCCAGTAGGGTAGATACCCCTGCGCGTGCAGTTGCTCAATGTCTGTGTTCTGTGGCACATACACCGTGTAGTCGTATGCATCAAACAGCGAGCAGTTGAACGAGTCAACGGGTGAATATCCACCCATGCGGTTCTTCATCAGCGTGTTCACGGCTCCTCCCTTTGTCATCAGGTCGAAGAACAGCGAGCAGTCGCTTCGTCCTTTCAGCAGCGAGTACAGCGAGCGGCGGCTTCCCAGTGGCAGCTGTTGCTCCACCACGTAGCTCTTGCCGTTGCCTGTCTCTGTCTGGTCATAGATAGTGCTTACCGTGACAGGCTTCTGCTGTTCTATCTGCAGTCCGCCCTCAATGGTCATCATTCCCTCGCGCCCGGCATTCGCCACGCGTATAGTGCTGCCTCCCTTCGTGCGGTAGTACTGGTGACCGCTCTCTAATGAGTCAATCACTATAAGGTTGTCTAACAGATCGCGCAGGCGGTTCTCTACCTGACTGTCGTTGGCATCGTTCAATTCGCCTTCCAGCTTTGTACATGTGGCAACGTCATAGTTGTAGCGGTGTGCGCCAACCCTCTGTCTCACGGTGTCCCAGTAGAACTCATAGAGTACCGATGTGGTGCCGCCGTAGGTACAGGGGTCAACGTATGTCAACATTGCGGTATTCGTTGGTATGATAAAACTGTAGTACGAGTCCATGGAGTTCAGGTAGGGTTCAAACTCCAGCTTCTCAATTGCCCAATATATTATGTTCATCGTTGTCTCGTTGACCAGTGCAGGGAATGATACCGAACTGTAGGCAGCCGGCGTAAACACACGGTTCAGCAGATATACCACGCCGTTGCAGCCCATGAAGCATGAGTCTACATCCTTCGTCGTGATGCCTATGGGCACCTTGTTGGTGTTGTCCACGATATTCTTGAACTTCGACGGTACGCTTTCCGTGAACGAGCGCACCAGATTTATGTCCAGTAGTTTTACCAGCACCTTCATAGGCACCCGCTCCCAAGTGCCGTACATATCCTGCAGCGATCGGCCGTCGTTGTTCCACCAGCGTGTGAGCGCATCGTCCGATGGCACCAGCAGTGCTCCAGCGTCATAGTGCAGGTCGCGGCCAGCCGTGTTCGAGTACATATACTGGTTCCATCCCGGATCGAAGGCCAGCGTAGCATCTACCGGCTGTCCGTTGGGATCTGTGTCAAGCGTGCCGCCCTCACTCTCAGGATAGTCCTTCACGTTGCTGTTCTGCGAGAAGTATTTAAGCGTATATACCTTCTCCTCGTTGTTCTTCAGACGGTTGTACTCCTTAGTGGCTCCCTCGTCGTAGTATGGCGCTGAGAATCTGTCGAGCAGCGATGCAAATAACAGCATGTTGCCATGCTTGTGTACTATCTCAGCCATATTGTCGGCAGCCGTTGGTAGTCCGTCAACCTTATGTATATATCCGTTCTTGCAAGTGATGTCGCGCTCTGTCACCTTTCGTCCGTTCACCCATGCGTCGCCTGTCGATGTCGATACACCGTTGGTAAGTATCGCCAGATCCTCATCGGTAATCTTGTTGTTGCGCATGAACACCGGCAGGAAGTGAATCATCGGCTTCGCTGTATTGTCGCGCAGCAGCACTATCGGCTTGCCGGCCTCACTATACTCCTGCCAGTATTTTGTGGCAGGCATCCTGTCGGGGCTCATCGTCGTTACTGAGTCAAATACCGAGGCAGCCGTGGGGCGGCGCATGCACTGACCCTTCAGCGGTTTTGGTCCGCTGACGCTGCTCAGCAACTCAATAAGATAAGCGTTGTTCACCATCGAGCTGTTCAGCACTAGTTTTTTCTGTCCTTCTGATAGCCCTTCATAACTCGTCGTGCCCCACGTGCCTTTGGCAAACAGGTCATTATACACCGAGTCGGTGGCTACGAACAGTGTCTTCGAGCCCGTTTGGCTGAGCACGTCCTTCTGTCCCAGGTCGTCAATCAGCCGTAACGTGTACTTGTAGTTGCCGTCACGGCTCAGCCAGTCGTAGATGCTGCTTCCCAGCCACGACGGCTCGTCCATCAGCTCGTCTTTCTCGCTACAGGAAATGAAGAGTGAAGAATGAAGAGTGAAGAATAATGCTGCGCCGAGCAGTCCCGTCCACATTCTCTTACTTCGATTCCTTGAAGATCGTTTCTGTATTACCATATAATGATATTTAATTATTGCAATTTATCACTATTCACTTTTACCTTATGATTATCTTCGCTGAGGCGCTCTCGCTGCCGTTTATGGCCTGCATGATGTACAGTCCTGGCAGTATGTCGGCAGGTATCTGGTAGTCACCGTCGCGCATCAGGCTCTGCTGGTACACCACTTTTCCCGACATGTCCATCAGTCTTACGGGTACCTGCCATTGCGATGCGGCAGTAATGTGTAGTGTCACGCTCTCGCCGCGATTCACTATGCCGCGCTCAGGCTCTATCGAGAAGCGCACGGGGGTGTTGGCTTCGATGGGTAAACCGTCGAACACGGGAGCTATGCCTGTGACTGGTCTGGTAAAGTCCGGGTCGCGCACCGTCGAGCGGTAGTTATACCACTTCAGCTGTGCCTTTGCCGGCTGGTACACATTCTCGCCCATCTTCATACGATAGTCGAAGTGTGCCTTTCGTGTTTCTTCACCTTTATATATATAGTCGGTGTTGCACACCACCAGTATCACCACGTTGTTGGCAGGCACGCCTTGTAGTTGCATCACCACGTCGCCCTCGCCCTCCACGGGTTGTGAATAGTAAATCTTTCCCTGCTTAGTGCGATAGCACAACATTGCCACCATATTCTTGCCCAATGGCTGGAAGTGTACGCTGATGATGTCTCCAACGTTGCCGCTTACGTGCAGCGGTATCTGGTTGGCTCCGCTCCATCCTGGTGTCGTGCGCCATTCGGGCTTCCACCATCCGGTGCTGTCCACCTCGTCACACTTGTACATATTGGCGTATGGTGTAGCCTTCCACGGCTCCACTTTCTTCCAATAGGGGCTCCACTCCTGCTGTACTATTACCAGCCAGTTGTCGTCAAGCAGTTTGCGGCAGGCGTTCGACCACTGTCCTACGTCAATCATTGCCTGGCGTGCCCGGTACTCCATAATCATGTGTCGCATCTGTTTCTCGCCTAATGAGTCGGCCATTCCTTCAAGTACGCGACCCTTGCAGTAGCGCCATATCCAAGGAATAGAACCACGACCCATTATCTCGCTCAGGAAGTGTGGAAACAACTCGCCATACTGTACGCCGCCGAGCATATTGCGCCAGGTGCATACCTGTCCTTTATCACCATACATGTTAACACCCTCTGCCGCCGGACCGCCAAAGCTGTCGTCCTGCAGCCAGCCTGAGTAGCACTCTATGGGCATAAACGGTGCTATCATATTGCCGGCACTCAGGTATCCCATGCTCTCAGGCGTTTTGCCGCTCTTTGCCAGCTCAGCCTCGCCCTGCAGCCATGTGTTGCCGCCCTCGTGGAACCAAGCACTCTGCTTGCAGCCTTCCAAATCGGCAAAGGTAGCATGGATGCCCTCATGAACGCATGCATTCTGCTGGCCAATGCGGTCGCTGTATGTGCAGTTAGGGTCGAACGATGCAATGGGGTAGTAGCTCAGCAGCACCATCGGCCATGACTGTCCGTTATAGCCCGTTGCGCTCTGCCAGCCGCCTGTAGCGGTGTTTGGCTCATTGTCGGTGCCCACACCGCTGCCATATCCGTATATCTGACTGTAGTAGCCGTTGCGTGCACGCTTATCGGGGGGCCATCCGAACACGTCGCGGAAGAACTTAAAGTCCTCGTCCATCTTCTTAACAAGCAGTACCAGTGAGGTGTCGGTGATAGCCTTGTTGGCATTCGGACCAACGGCCACGCTCCACCATTCGCCATGACGTTCGCGTGCCACATTCATCTTCTCCGGCAGACGGCCCTTTGTGGGAGCCGACAGGGTGGGGTACTCCCAACGGAAGTCGTAGTTCAGCGTCGGCTCGTACTTTGGCCAGGTGTAGCTTACCGAAGGATTAATGTATCCAATCATCTGCAGTTCGCGCAGTCCGCAGGCCTTGCTGCTGCTCATGTAAACACGGATGGCGGTAGTAGATATCTGCACTTCAGTAACCGACAGCTTCTTGTCGTCAGCAGCAGTAAGTTCGTTGCCGCGCTGCCATTCAGTGCCGTCCCACCATGTAATATAAGCCTTAGTGGGAAGTAGCACGTTGGCATCGTTGGTAGCCCAATACGCGCGTACCTCTTTTATTATCATCACCTTTTCCCATTGCATTTCGACGTATGCCTGCTGTCCAAACGAATCGTCGTTGGTGTAGCTGGACCAGAACTTCACATTTCCACCATAACGGTTGTCGTTAAGAAGCTTTGTCTGGTCAGCGCTGTTGTTTACCGATGCCGTCACTTTTGGTGACTGCAACGATAGGTTGCTGACGTTCTGACTGTGTGTCATTTCCGTTGTCAGCAGAAGCAGCAATGAGGTAAGGGTTGAGATGGTAAATTTCATTGTAGTTTTTAGGTTTGTGCAACAAAGTTAAGTCATTTTTCAGTACCAAACAAACTTTTTTGAAGAAATTTTCAGTAAAACCATCATTTTTTTTCTGGCGCTGAAAAGATAGTCCAAACGAGCAAAAATATCGTCCAAATCGCAGTTTTTTCTGACTTTTCTCTTGTTTGTTTTGATAATTCTTCCTATTTTTGCAGTGGACTACAAGAACAACTATTTGTTAAGATTTACAACTACTATTATTTAATAACTTAAAAAACCAATTATGAAAAAGAATTCTACTTTTCGAACGCTTATGTTGGCAGCCATCTGCCTGCTGACAAGCGTACAAGTGAAGGCACAGTATTCTGGTGAGGTTTCACAGTATCCCACCACGGACTACTCTGCCAAGGCCGCTGAGTTTAATTTGTCAGAGGTAGCTACGACGCTTGGCACCGATGCTGCCACGCTTTTTACTGCTATCGACACGTACATTAAGGCCGAAGGTACTCCCGATCCCATTCTGCTTTATGCTGTGGTCGATGGTGCCGATGTCCCCTACACCGATGCTACTCAGGCCGATGCCCATGGTTTCTGGATGACACAGAATGGTACTCCTCAGGCTTATGGCGATGGTTGCTACTTCTACATCAGCCCCTCTGTCGAAGAGAATGCGTTGGCATTCAATATGGGGCAGATGCCTGGTGTTTGTAAGGTAGACGACAAGTGCACAGCCACGCTGAAGCTGAAGTTCAACGGCAAGGAGGCTACCTTTGCCCTGACACTCAACGTCATTGCCAAACCCGACTTCGACATTCCCGAGCCTATGCTTCTTTCCAGCCAGCTGACTATTGTCGGTGAACAGGAGAAGGTTGTGGAGCAGTTCCCTCGTGGCGACTACAGTTCAGATCCCGTTCGTGTTTCCGTTGCCGAGGCTCTTCAGCTGCTGGGCATCACCAATAAGGCAGGCATGGCCGAGAATATTGGTAAGGTAGTCTATACTACTTGGTACAATACCGCTGACGTAGAGCAAGGAGGTGGAATGAAGAAGGATTCGCTGACTAATGCTCCTACGGGCGAGGGTCACGGTTTCTGGTTCCGTCCTGTTCAGAACGCCAACGGCGAGGAAGACGGTGAGGTGGCTGCTACCGGTTGGGGTGACGTTGACAGGTTCTACCTGAACAACTTCACCTACAATGCCGAGACTGATTCGCTGACAGCTCAGCTTGGCCAGTACCCCGGTGTTTGTAAGGAGAACGAGACCTACTTCGCATACGTGTACATTATTTATGGTGAGAAGGCTTACCGCATTAAGTACACCCTGAAGCTCGGTGAGCAGGAGGCCGGAAGCGGAATGTCGGCTTACACAAAGCTGGGCGAGGAAGACGCCATAGTAAAGCAGGAACCATTGACCGACTGGGCTGCCGTGCAGCTGAATGTTGACTTAGAGAAGATTGCAGGCGTTCTGGGATGTGAGGTATCAGCTCTCGGACTCGTTGCCCTTGACGATAAGGATAACTTCGGCGGTAGCACAGCAAACAATGGTGGCTGGTGGCTTACCGAGACAGGCACGGTGGTGGCTTATGCAAATGGTGATTTTTACATAGAGCCCGCTACAGCCAACGACTACTCCGTGCTGAACGTCGGTCACAAGCCCAATACGCGTCAGGTAGGTGACGAACTTAAGACTTCGCTCTATTTTACAAACGGCACAAATTACTATCAGCTTAATGTAACTCTGCAGATTGTGGAGCCCGAGAAGCAGGAGTTCGCCTTTGAGAGTGTCGCTACTCGCACTTTCGCTGTACAGCAGCAGCTCGATAACGATTATACTATGTTCGACCTGGGCACTGTCAAAGTTGAGGATATTGAGAGTCTCATCGGTACCGCTAATCCTGTTCTCTATGGACTGAATATCGACTCCGTAGCCGTGGTCAAGGGCGACTACTCAAAAGCATGGAGCTGTGATCCTAAGCCCGGATTCTGGCTCAACAAGGAGGGAAGCGTATCTACATGGAGCGACGGCAATAGCATCATGGGCATTGTATATGCCGATGGACTTTTCCGCGGATGTCAGAAGCCTAACCTGCCCGCTGTCGGCGATGCCTTCACTACACAGCTCTTTCTGGTTAACGAAGAGACCAATAAGATGATTACCGTCAATATCAGCATCTCATTCGTAGAGGTTCTTGAGCAGAAGGAAGTTGCGGGTCAGGAGAATATCTCACTCCCCGTCACCACCGTTGGCAAGGATATCGAGATTGATCTGTCGAAGGCTGCCGAAGCACTGGGTGTTACTGTCGATGACCTGCTCAGCTCATCGAACTACTACCTGCGTGGCATGAAGAATGGTGTCTATGGCGAGGCTGCTAATGCTGAGAATGGTCTGGCCTTCACTGCTGACGGACAGTTCGACGCTTACGGAAGCATCTACTTCTCAATAGCAAAGGATGGCGACAAGGCAATGCTTATCATTGGTGGCAACGACGAGGTGGCAGCCGACTACAGCGCCGACGCACAGTTCTGCTTCGAGGTTAACAACAAGCAGTATGTTTACTACGTCAAGTTCCTGTCCGAAGCACTCTATCAGGACTTCCTGCAGGGCATCAGCAGCGTAAAGACCGCTACTATCGACGGCAACATCTACGACCTGCAGGGTCGCCAGGTAAAGGCCGCCAAGAAGGGTCTTTACATCATAAATGGTAAAGTGGTCGTGATTAAGTAATCCACAAACTACACAATAGGGACGGTTCTTTCTGTGTAACTTTACACAAAGAGAACCGTCTCTTTTTTTCTTTCTTTTTATTTCGTTGTGTTCAAAGAATGAATATTTTTTTGTATCTTCGCGCTCTGAAGTGAACTAACAAACGAAAAGACATAATGAAGAAACTGATCTTTGGCGCGCTGATGATCGTGATGGCATCATGCGCTGTGGCACAAAACAAGTCGTGGACTGCCGACAACGGCAACGGCACGTTTACCAATCCCCTGTTCTACGACGAGTTCTCCGACCCCGACGTCATCCGCGTTGGCGACGACTACTATCTGGCTGGCACGACGATGCACGCCGTGCCGGGACTGGTCATTCTCCACTCGAAGGATTTGGTGAACTGGGAGTTCGCCTCCTACTGCTTCGACCGCTTCGATTTTCCGGAAGACCGCTTTGCGCTAAAGAACCATCAGGAAATCTACGGTCAGGGCATCTGGGCGCCATGTATCCGTTATGCCAATGGGCAGTTCTATGTGTTCTCTAACGTGAACGGTAAGGGCCTGCAATGCTATACCGCAAAGAATATCAAAGGTCCGTGGACGCACCATAATATGAAGGGCAACATCTACGACCTCGGCGTGCTCTTTGATGATGATGGCAAGATATACGCCATCCACAAGTACGGCGAGGTGCATTGTACGGAGCTGAAGCCCGACATGAGCGGCCCCGTGGAGGGCAGCGACCGCGTAATCATTCCCGAGGGCAACGGCATTGGTGAGGGCCACCACATGTATAAGATTGATGGTATGTACTACCTCATTTCTACCGACTACTCGCCTAACGGCCGCACGGTCTGTTCACGTTCGAAGAGCATCTGGGGACCTTACGAGACACGTGTCATCGAGGCCGACGAGACCTACGGCTATCACGGTGTAGGCCGCACGACCGTGCCTCGTGGCACGAAATTCCGTATTGGCGAGGACGGCACGAAGTTTGGCGTGGCTCCCGCCAGCCCCGACGCTACGGGTTGCGACAATGCCCATCAGGGTGGTATCGTGCAGGCGAAGGACGGCTCGTGGTGGGCACTCTTCATGCAGGACTTCCACTCCATTGGCCGCACCGTCTGCCTGATGCCGATGACCTGGGAGGACGGTTGGCCGATGGTGGGACTGAAAGGCAATCTGGGTCGTGCGCCCCGCACGTGGTTCAAGCCGGGGGTAACCCCTCCTTCAGCCCCCGAGAGGGCTACGATAGTCCCTGCCGACAAAACTATAGAAGCCCCCTCGGGGGCCGTAAAGGGGGATTATGACCGCTCGGACAACTTCAACGGCAAACAGCTGAAGCCCGTGTGGCAATGGAACCATAACCCCGACGACAAGCTGTGGAGCCTGAAGAGTGGAAAGCTGCGCATTCAAGCTCAGCCCGCCGAACAGCTGATGTGGGCTCGCAATACGTTGACGCAGCGCGTCATCGGTCCGAAGAGCATTACCATCGTTGAGCTGTACACCAAGGGCATGAAGGACGGCGATGTCTGTGGTCTTGGCAACATCAACGTGCCCTGCTCGTGGATAGGTGTTATGAAGATGGAGGGTCAGCCTCTCATGCTTCGCGCCTTTGAACAGATGACCAATGACACTACCACGACATCGCCGGCTATCACTTTACCAGCCATTCCTGCCAACGGGAAAATCTGGCTCCGCTGCATCGGCGACTACGACAACAATCAGATGCAGTATGCCTATTCGACGGACGGCGTGAACTACCAGACGCTGGGCCGTATGATGCCGCTCACCTATCAGCTCATCACCTTCCAAGGCTCGCGCCATGCGCTGTTTGCCTTCAACGTGAAAGGTAAGCAGGGCGGCTATGCCGAGTTCGATAACTTCACTGTTGAGGAGCCGTGCGCCGACCGTTCGCAGAACATCCCCATCGGCAAGACCATCCGCATCATCAATAAGGCGACGGGCCGCCCGGCTATCGCTCTGAAGCACGGTATGCTCCACGACACCCATGCCGGCGACAAGAGCGAGCTGACGCAGTTTAAGGTCATCGACCGCGGACAGGGCATGGTCGCCCTGCAGTGTGCTGATGGTCGCTACGTGAAGGTCTATGGCGACGGACTGCCTGGCGACGTGCGCTTTTATACTCACGATGAACCCTTTGCCGGCGGAGCAACCATCCTCTCTTCTGATGATGTCCTCAGCACGACATTCCTCTGGCAGGACTATCTCGACCACGACTTCATGCTGCTGTCGCTGAAGAACCACAAGTACCTGGGCAAGAGTCCCACCACGGGCAGTCCTTACTCATGGGACTTCGTCGGTCCCGACCCCGCTCGCCGCAACGGCTCGGTGCTGATGTGGGAGGAGGTGAAGTAAATTACCCCTTTTTTAGTGCGTGCACCTCCCGCACCTGGCGCACCTAATGCAGATTAAATGAGAAATGAGGAATGAAAATGAAAAATGAGAAAATGACGTTAGACGTAGGGGTTAGGTGCGCCAGGTGTGGGAGGTGCGACAACTTTTTCAATGAATATAGTAATCAAAATTATTCATTACTAATTATTCATTACTAATTACAACAATAAAGGTGGTCTTTACGAATGATAAGGTGACCTTAACGAACGATAAGGTGACCTTATTGCGCGATAAGGTGACCTTATCGTGCATGGCTATGCACCGGTTTTGCAAAAAGGTGCATAAATATTTAGGTACCAACAATACTTTCCGCTGTGTTACCGCTGTTGCAATTCTTTCCACCGTGGTGGGTTGACACCCAGCAGGTGGCGCACGAAGAAGTCCATGCGCTTATGCTCACCGTAGGTCTCGCCCATGGTGTGGCGGGCACCGGGGATAACTACGAGTTCGAAGTCCTTGCCTTCCTTCTCAAGAGCGTTGACCACCTGCATGGTTGAGGCAGGGTCGACGTTGTCGTCCATCTCGCCAACGACGAGCATCAGCGGGCGCTCCAGTCGCCATGCGTTCTCTACGTTGGAACACTCCACATAGCTGCTGTCAACGGGATAGGACATCCACTGTTCGTTCCACCATATCTTGTCCATGCGGTTGTCGTGACAGCCGCAGGCAGCGTAGGCAGCCTTGTAGAAGTCGCCGTGGAACAGTACGGCAGATAGTGCGTTCTGTCCGCCGGCACTACAGCCGTAGATTCCAACACGGTCGGCATCCATGTAGGGGTACTTGCGTGCAGCGGCCTTTATCCACTCAATGCGGTCGGGCAGTCCGGCATCCTTCAGGTTCTTGTAGCACACCTCCTCGAACTGGCGGGTGCGGAACGAGGTGGTCATTGCGTCTAACTGGACAACGATGAAGCCCAGCTCGGCAAGCTCAGCCATACCCCAGTGCCACTCGCGGAACGACTTGGGTACATATTGGTCGCCAGGACCGCTGTAGATATACTCGATGACGGGATATTTCTTTTTAGGGTCGAAATTTGTGGGACGGATAATGATGCCCCACATCGGTGTTACACCGTCGCGCCCAGGAGCAACGAACACCTCGGGAGCGCGCCATCCCGTTGCCTGAAGCTGGCTTATGTCGGCTTTCTCGAGCGTGAGCAGCACCTTGCCGTTGGAGGCAGAGCGCAGCACGCTGACGGGTGGGGTGGTGACGGTTGACCAGGTGTCGATGAGATACTTCATGTCCGACGAATAGACCACGCTGTGATTCCCTTCATCAGGGGTCAGACACGTCAGTCCCTTGCCGTTTAGTCCTATGCGGTAGTAGTGTATCAGATAGGGGTCCTCCTGCTTGTTCATGCCGCAGGCAGAGAAATATATCAGTCCATGCTTCTCGTCGATATGCTGTATGTCGCGAACGTAGTACTCGCCATGAGTAACCTGCCGGATAAGTCCCTTCTGGCGGCTGTAGAGGTAGATGTGGTTGCGACCGTCGCGTTCGCTGGTCCACACTATGCGCTGGCCGTCGCTGAGGTCGTGACGCTGCTGACGGGTATAGTTGACATACTTGTCGTTGCGCTCCTCAATGAGTGTGCGTACCTGTCCGGCAAGGTTCATCTCAAGCACCCGGTAAACCTTGTGTCCACGCTCGTTGAACTCGAAGGTGACGGTCTGCGAATTCTTGTCCCAGCGAGGTGCCGATACCTGATACTGGTGCTGGAAGAGTTCTGTTGACGGCTCTGTGACACGGCCTGTCTCTATGTCGACGATGACAGGCACACGGTAGTTTAGCGAGTCGCCGGGCTTGGCATACTCCTGCTTGTGGAGGATGGGCTCCACACGGTCCTTGGGCGACGACTCAACGTAATAAACATAATGCTTTGGCGCCGGCTTTATCCTCACCGTGGCGTAATACCTGCCGTCGGGCGAGAACGTGCCCCACGACGAGTAGTAATAGTCGGCGGTGCCGTTGGTGGTAAGGGCAACCCCCTCCTTCTCCCCGAGGGGAGAGGTTCTCCACAGGTTGTTGTCGCGATGATAGATGGTTATGGTGCTGTCCTTGGGCGATGTCTGACGACCGTCCTTCTCGTCGGGCACCTCCATCCAGTGGCGCTGTGGTCCGCGCGGCTGCCAGTGGCGTGGCGGCGTGGGGTCACCGGGCAGAAGGGTTACGGTATGCTTGTCGGCATCAACCTCCTTGAATACCGATTTCTCACCATCGAACACGGAGTACCAGAAACGGTGGGTACCGTCGATGGCATGAGGCTGAACATTGGTGTTCTTTACCTTGCCGCTGAATTGCGAACGAATGTTGAAGGCACGCTGGTAATCGGCCAGCGTGCCTTGTGCCCACAGGGGGCTGCTTAATAAACTAAAACTTAATATTACTAAAACCACATTGCTTTTCATTGCCGTATTGTTACTGATAGATTATGAAATCGGTGAGTTCTGCCCACGAGTGGTTGTCGCTGTAGGTGGTCTGATAGACAGCTATGCCGACGGTGGGCGCTGTCAGCTCAATGGGTGAGCCGGGCATGTTCTGCCATTTCTGTCCGTCGCGACTTGTGCGGGCAAAGAGCAGGTTGCCGCGACGCTCAAACTGCAGCAAGGGGTCGAAGTCGTATCCCTTATAGTTGGGGAATTGCGGACGGCCGTGAGGGCTGAGCACCGTGAACATATTGCCGCAGTTATACAGGGGGAATACGCCGAGCTGATAGTAGGTGTCACCGTTGGCGATGATTAGTCCAGCCTCATTATATCCCTTTACGCTATGGTCGGCAAGTCCCTCCATATCGCTGACACGTGCCATTACGACAAAGTCGCCAGTCAACTCTTTTACCTGCTGTGCACCGTTCGATAGCGGGGCGTTGTTGAAGTTGGGCGTGGTGGCACTGAGACGGTAGTCGGTGGCCACTCCGCTGACGGCTTTCATCGTCGGCGAGAGGGTGAAACGACTGTCGGGGTCGCTCTCGTCAAAGTCGTCGTCGCCCAACGACGGGTAAGAGGGGAGAGATGAGAGGTGAGAGAAGAGCGCCGCTGCTTCCTTGGCTGTGGTAGCCGTGGGCGATATGCTGAGGCTGCTGATGTAGCCTTTGAAGAAGTTGGCACCAGCGGCATCGGCGCCAATGGTTACCTGTCCATCGGGGCGTAGCATCAGGAAGTTATTTTGCTCATGCAACAGACGACCGTCAAGATATACGCGCTCCATCCATCCGTCGAAGGTCACCAGCCAGTGGTGCCACTGTCCTACGGCACCACTTACTGCGTCAGGCGCTCCGTAGCTCTCGAACGATCCGTTATGGTTCACCAGTCCTGCCTGAGGGTCGCTGCCTAAGCGTAGTTCGGTAGTGGCAAGATCGGCACGCGATGCCGACAGCGACGTAACGGTCTGAACGGCACCGCCCTCTGTCTGCAACAGCCAGGCGCTGATGGTGTAGGGGCTGTTGTAACGGTACTCGACGGGTAAGGACGAAGTGGTAGACAGCGACTGTGAACCGTTGAAGAACAACGCCCAGCGGCCGTCCTTCACACGGGCACGCAGAGGCTTGTTGGCACGCATACCGCAAACCTCGGTGATGTCGAAGGGCTGCTGCCTGCCTTGGGCTATCTGACTGACATCAAACGACATGGTGTTGCAGGTTCTGTCTGTAGGCTCCACGTCCATGCGGTGCATGCCGGGGTAACCGTTATAGGCATCTACGCTGATGTCGGGCAGTTGGGGAGCCTTCTGCCACACCTTCACGTTCCATATGGCAGGCATGTGGCCGTTTTTCTGGGTGTCGGTGATGGTGATGCGCAGATAGCGAGCCTTCCCCTTCCCTTTGTCAATCATCGGTGAACCCTGCATAGTGTTTGCTGTGCGATCGGCAAAGATGGTCCACGACTTGCCGTCGATAGATGTCTCAATCTTGTACTGATAGAAGAACGTGGCGTATTCAAACTGTGTCCACACCTCGTTGAATTTCTGCACCCGGCCAAGGTCTATCTGCAGCCACTCGTCATGATGCTTGCCAGTAGCCCAGTTGGTGCTGGCAGCCTTCCATAGCGTGGCATTATTGTCGTCAACGGCATACTCGGGCTTGAACCAGTCGTCATAGTATGATGACGCTGTTACCTTCGCGCCAAAGGCGAGATTTTTTGAAGTGAAGAGTGAAGAGTGAAGAGTGAAGAATTTCTTGCGTCCCGATGGTAGCAAGCGACCAAAGGTCGAGCGGCTACCGCTGTGCGTAGGAACGACGGGCAGGATGTTTCCGTCGGCATCGAACGTCAGCTCATCAATGCACACCTGGCGGTTGAAACCGTGAACTGAGCGTGGCAAGTTGTGACGGTGATAGACAATGAAAAACTTACCGTCCTGTTCCAAAATACTATGGTGACCAGGGCCGTGAACAGTCTGGTCGGCATTGGTCTTGAGGATGCAGCCTTTGTACTCGAATGGTCCCATAGGACCTACAGTCGAAGTGGCATACTGCACACGGTAGGTGTCGTCGTGACATGAACCACTGGAGTAGGTAAAATAATAGGTGTTGCCTCGTTTGAACACATAAGGTGCCTCGAAGATATCCTTCAGCTCGGTGTTGGGGATGAGGCGTTTCTCGCCAAGATTAGTGCCGTATATTTTCGCCACGCCGCAACCGAAGTCCTTGTATATTCCCCAGGTGCAGAAGTAAAGGTACTCCTGACCGTCATCATCGCGAAAGAGTTGGGGATCGAGGGTTATAGCGTTGTGGACGAAACGGTCGGGAACCAGCACGGCATCGTCGGCACCAAGACTGTTGCGCCACGGGCCCACCGGCGACTTGCTTTCGCCTACCAGTACCTCGCAGGGACGGCAATAGTAGTAGCGGAAGGTACCATCGGGCTGCTGAACCACGTCGGGAGCCCACACCACCTCGGTGGTGGGCCAGTTCATGACGATGTTCTTCCAGTTTACAAAATCATTAGATGCCCACACCTGCGCCGGACCGTAGCCGTTGCCGGTACCGTCGGTGGTGGCATATATATAATAGGTGTCGCCAAACTTGCGAATGGTGGGGTCGGCAAAGTACCCCGGGATGATGGGGTTGCCAGCACCGGGAGTGTTCCACGACTGCGCAACGACGGTGCCGTTGCCAATGAAGAACGAAGATTGAAGAATGAAGAATGCTGCGCCGAGCACCGCAGTACGTTTCATATCCATAGTCCTTTTTTTACTTCTCTCACTTAATCACGACTCTTTGTCCGTTGACTATATACAGACCTCTCTTCGTTGGCTTACCACTGATTTTCATGCCGTTCACGGTATACCATGCACCAGCAGACTTCAATTTTTCAATTCTTCCATTTTTCAATTCTTCAACGCCCGTAGTTGGGTCGGTATAGTCGGTGCTGACAAGCGTGGCCGAGGCGGTAGAGCCGCCGACGGTGATGTTGAACACGAAGTTCGCATTGGCATATACGTTACCCTTCTGACGATAGCGCAGCGTCTGACGGATGGTGTACTTCGTGCCCTCAGCGCAACGACCGGGATACTGGCCAATGGAGAAGGTGAGCAGTGAGGGATAGAACTCGGAGAACACCTGGCTGGTACTGTTGCCATAGTTGGTGACGGTGCCTGTAGCCGTAAACCAGTGGCCGTAGCCGTTGGCAGTGCTGCCCGACTGTATGAGCGTGCCGTTGGCATTTGAGGCATTGAATGAAATCTTTCCGAGAGCGACGCCATTGGCGTTCCATGCCTGCATCTTTGATTCAATGGCTGTGGGCTGCAGCTGTAGTGCGGTGCCGAGAGCTGCCGCTGCACGGCCGCTGACGGTGACGTAGACACCGCTGTAGTTCTGGGCATCGCGTGGGAAGGTAACATCGTAGGTAAAGGTGATGTCGCTCACATCGCGACCGTCGAGGGTCGCATTAGCATAGACGGTGGCTGAGGTACCAATGTCGGTGCCCTCAATCGAGAAGCGGTAGGGCCACATGTCGTCATTGTCAATCTTCTCGTCCCAGCGGTGGGTGATATAGTTTGACAGGGCAGGGGTGACGATGAGCCACAGACGGCTCACGCCCTCGGGGACGGTCATCTGATAGGATGCTGTCTTGACACCACGCCCCTGACAGTAGACGCTGTCCTCGGAGAAGTAGCGCCGCGAACCGTCGGTCATCAGGGCTACGTAGCCCATACGGAATCCGCGCCACGAGGCATTGCCCTCGGTTGACACCATATACTTGCGATTGGATACTTTCTCCCACTGAGTGTCACCGTTGAGGAATTCGCCGGGGTCGTTGTCGAGAAGTGCCGAAGCTGGGTTCAGACCGGTAAGGTTGGTCTTGACAACGGTACCCGATTGAGGCACCTCCAGCGGAATTACGTTGAAGCCAGACCCTTGGGGACAGCTAGCGAGAGCTACCTGATATTCATCGTTATCGGTGAGCACGCAGCGGTAGTTGAAATCGCCAATATACGGATTGCGATAAGGCTTGCAGGCTTCGATATCCCATGTAGCCAAATGGCTGGCATAGTCGAAGTAGAGCTTGTAGAGGTTGCGCACCGAAAGATTCTTGAGTTTCATCAGTGCCTGGTTGAAGTCGCTGCCCTTGCCGCTCGACTGTCCGGTCATTGGGGTGTTCCACACCTGGGCGACGGTGGTCAGGTCGTTGTAGTACTGGTTAATGAAGTAGTGGAACCAGTAGCTCTGATAGCGGTGCCACTCGTGTGAGTATGCATAGTTGTGGGAGTTGCGGAACACGCCGATGCTTTGGTCGTACATCAGCTCAGGGTACGACTGTGCCGCCTGCCACTGTGCCGTCTGTTCCCAAATAGCCTGACCGTTGCCGCAGGCAAGGTGGAAACCTGTATTGTCAGTTGAAGAATCCTTGTGGCCGCTGTGCTCGGCATAGCACATATAGTGGAATGAGTGGCCTACTTCATGGGCTACCGAGTGACCTACGGGCTTACAGGTGGCAGAGTTCAGCCACAGCGCACTTACCTGATAGTCGTAACCGCCGCCATAGCATGCCCAGTCGCCGGGCTGCGAATAGTTCATAAGAACCATTACTTTGTATTTGTTGAGGTTGGAGTTGACGGGATCGACAAAGCCCAGCTTGTTTATCTCCAGATCGAAGAATGCCTCACATTTCTGGAGAAGGTCGGGGATGTCAACATAGTTCCAATCGCTCTTCGACAGCTCGTGGGGCTTCTTGTTGCCGTAGTACTTGTCCCAGAAAATGATGACATTGTCACTTTCCACTGAGCGTGACTTCGACCAGGTGTACTTGTTGTCGGGATCGCTCTCTTTGTAGAGCAGCGAGTCGCTGGGCCAAGGGTTGCGCCACTCGTTGGGGATGTACACTGTTTTCTGCGCAGCCGTCTGAAGGCAGAAAGCTGCAGCAAACATAGCTAAAGTAAAAACCTTTTTCATTGTTATTGTTTGTTATTATTTCTTTGTCGGTTCAGGGATGGCAGCGATGAGATAGGTCATGTGTATGAGCCGGTTCTTCAACCACCGGTGCATCTTGTCAAGTTCGATGTTATAGGACTTGCCCTTGATAGGCCAGCGGCGTAACTCACGGTCTAAGGCTCCCGAGACACGAAGCTCCTCAACATATTTCATACACTCTGTCCAGGCACAGTCCACGATGGTGTCCTTGCAGGCTGCCCATTGCTCTTTATAGGCCTTGACAAACTCCTTGCAGCCGAAGAGGTCGGTGAAGAACTGCGGAACGTAGTTGTAGTTGCCATTGCGCTTCAGGGGATTGCTGCCCATGACGGTCTCATTGAAGGCGGTGAAGAAGTTATGACCAGTGGTCATCTGACTCCAGTCGAAATCGTAGCCGGCATCGAAGTCCCACAGCGGTCCCATAACCCACTTGCCATCGCCATCCTTATGAAGATAAATGGATCGGGGAGCAGAGAGCTCTACGTTATAGACGAACTCCTGAATCTGCAGGTACTTGATGAACGACGGGATGTCAAGCAGCTGCTCCACCTGGGCGTAGTTCTTTGACTTGATAGCCTTCTCCAGTTGGCCGAAGACAGCCTTGACGCTATCAACGGTATTTGCCGTGAACGCCTCATCATCGGGATATTTCACACAGCACGGCATCTTATACACTTCGCTCCAGAAATTATCATCTGCGTAAGGATTCTCGCCGGGACCATCGTCGACGTCAAGGGAGAGTAGAATGCCACGGTCGTCGCTGACGGCCACACGGTTATTGTTCTGTTGCACCTGCTCGGTGAGCTGGTAAACACCCTTGTAGTCGCCGTTAAGGAATAACTCCACGTAGCGGGTATGGTTGGTGAAAGGCAGGCCAAGAGCATGCCCCATCTCGAAGGCGAAAGTGTTCATCATATCCGTCACGTCGCGGTAGTTGGCAAGCAGCACCCAACTCTTCGCCTTGTCTAACCCCAGCAGTTTATGCTTGGTGTCGAGTTTTATACGGTAGGGCTTCTTGTCATACCACAGAAACGAGCTGTTGCCACGACAACGGATGGCACCACTGCCGGAATAATCGGAGAACGAACCACGGGCACCCAACGAAATGAAGCAGGGCACGTAGGTCTCCTTGGAGGTGACGTTGGAACCGTCGGTAGTGGTGATGTTCAGTTGGAACACACGATAACGGTTCTTGTCTTCCGAGCCAGGAGTGTGCGTAAAGGTAAGGCTGTCAATGATGTCGCTACTGAAGGATAGTTTATTGCCGTCCTTCAGATGGAACAGCACAGACCTTTCGCTGAAGGTAATATCGTCGGTAAGGTCGGCTGACACGGGGAAATCCCATTGGATGTTCTGCTGACTGGTATGGACATGCACGTTGCGCTGGGCGTTTACGAAAGAAAACGTCAGTAGCAGGCAGACAGTGAGCCTACAGCGCATATCAGTCAGTAATCTGGAATTCATAGGGGTATTGCTTGTATTCTGGAGCATTGCCATTTGTCATCACATCAGAATGACGCTCAGGGGCTCCCATTACTATAAGGTATAGATGCTTAAGTGGTTTGCCATTGGAGGTGAAAGACGTGGCATTGACATCGCTGTAGATGCTCTTGCCGTCGGTGGTGATGCCCACAAAGCCATAACGCAGCTGGTCGCCACGCAGACGCAGATTGAAGGCTGGCGACTTAAGGTTCACATGACCATCGAGCTTTATAGCATTGAAACCATACCCTTCGGGTAATTGCTTCGGACGGAGCCAACCATCAGCAGTCTTCTCCAGCTCTGTGTCGAAAGTGCAGGCATACTGACGAGTCTCTTTGTAGGCATGGGAGAAGTCGAAGTTCACCAGATGCTGGTAGCCGCGGAACATCTCGTCGCAGAAGGCTGACTGTGACAAACCGTTCAAGCGTTTGTATGTCATTGCAGGATCCTCGCCGATAGCTCCCTGACGGAACAGCTCGGCAATGGACTGGCGGCCGTGAAGGTCGCTCCACCACTGAAGCACGTAAGGAGAATGATAGATGTTGTCCATGTGCAGGAAGGCTTTATGCGTGAGCCCCTTGAACGCCTCGAAATGGTAGTTCTCGTCGGTAAGCCAGTTGGGATTGACCTGCCAAAGCATCCACTGCGAAGCCATTTCGAAGAATCCCGTGCCTCCCCAGCACTGGCCAATGCTGTCGGCCATTATCTGTGACTGGAAGGAGTGCCCCAGCTCGTGGGCCATGCAGTTCATCTTAGTGTCCTGTATGCGGTTGGGCGCCACCCACAGGGCACCTATGAAGTTGTCGTAGGTGCCTCCATAGGCAGTACCGTCGAGAGAGTACATTACCATT
>JAEEGI010007660.1_pt1 | contig 24131 bp, 21 predicted proteins | sample 8958751 | NCBI WGS metagenome assembly JAEEGI01 (sample SAMN16246545, study PRJNA631951) | gut metagenome | biome: gut microbiome; feature: rumen; material: KS-attached | host: Bos | place: Iran: Karaj | collected 2018-10 | reverse complement strand
CGGGAGGTATCGGCCTCGCATCCCTGACGTTCATCAGCGAACGGACCAGCCCGCGACGCTCTTCCAGGTCGTGCGGAATTCCGTTCACACGGTATGTGGAGTCTTCTATGAGACCCTTCAGCAGATTGTCGATCAGTTCTTCTGAGCTCATCTTTCGTCCTCGTTAATGGATTTGTACATGCTCCCCCAGGTCGCCATGGAGTCCAGGACGGGCTTGAGGGACATCCCCAGCTCGGTCAGGGTGTAATCCACCCTGGGGGGTATCTCGGGGTACGCGATGCGTTCCAGAAGGCCGTCGGACTCCATCTCGCGGAGCTTCTGCGTCAGGACCTTCTGGGATATGCCGCCGATAGCCTTGTGGATCTCTCCGAACCTCTTGGTTCCAAGGACGAGCTCCCTCAGGATGAGCACCTTCCACTTGTCGCCGATCAGCATCAGCGTGGTCTCTACTGGGCATGCGGGGAGTTCTCTCATGGCATCACATATCCGGTTGGGATGTTAAGGTTCTTTACCGGATGTACATGCGATTTTGGTTATAAGTATCAAAAAGAAACTAAAAGGTTTGTTAGTTACCTGGAGGTAATCATCTCTTTCTCGAAGACAGGACAGCGTTCAGCATGTCCGAGCGGGTCCTGTCCATAATCCCCCTGGCGATGTCCTGCTTCCTTCTCACGGGCGCGATTGGGTCAGCGACGTCCAGCTGCATTATCTGCTCGTGGACGTCCTCCATGAGCGAGAACAAGTGCCTAGCACCTTCCAGGTCCCCATCCATGAGCTTGGACATGACCATGCGCCTGAGCTCTCCCTCGCAGTCGCATGCGCCCAGGACCCATGATGAAGGGCTTACGCGGAGGGACATGTGGTCGGGAACGGGCGCTTCCGTGACGATGGACCTGAGGATGACCGCTTCGGAGTATTCGCACATGCAATCCTGGACGGGTCCGCTGGAAAGGATGAAAGGGTCCTCCGCAGCCGTAAGGAGGACGTCCATCTTCTCGCGCATGGCGTCGATGTCTCCGGAGGGGTCTCCGCCGGTGTGCATGGCATGGATGGCGCTCTTGGACAGGCGGATTATCGTCCTGGAGAGCTTGATGGCCTCCTCTCTTCCGCTCTCGATCGAAGCCAGCGCCTCCGTGGCCTTGTCCATCGGTCCGTTCAGTATGCCCATGGTTCTGGATTGGGCGGAGCGTATTTGTTACTGATGCATCGGAGGGCCTTGTAGAATTCCAGGCGAAGGCTCTCGTCCATCACATGCTCCTTCCTGCGGGCCTGTATGGCCTTGGGGTCGGCCTCTGTGAAGCTCAGCATGTCGTATTGGACATCCTGAAGCGTGAGCGCGTCAGGCCGCCCTACGCCGAACGAGATGTCCTTTCCGTTCAGAGCGGCCTGGACATCATCCAGGCTCCTCTTCCCCTTCCCAACGGCCTCTACGGCTGAGGAAATGCGTCTTATCATGTTCCACAGATAGTACCTGGCGTTGAACTCAAGGACGACGCAGTCCCCGGACGGGATGCAGGAGATGCTGTCGATCCTGAGGGTGGTGGGCTTCCCGTCGTAGCGACAGAACCTGAAGAAGTCGTGCTCCCCCTCGAACAGGCGGCAGCATTCGCTAGCCTTGTCAATGTCGATTCCTTCGCCGTCCAGGACGTACCTGTAGATGCGTCTGGAGGCGTATCTTATGTTGAATTCGTCGTCTATCTCGCAGAACGACCTGTAGAACACTCCGTCCGAGACCGAGTTGAGGGCTTTAGCGAGAACGAGGAGGTCGTCCATGCTGGAATCGAACGCGATGGCGTTGCCGAGAGCGTTGACGCCTTTGTCCGTACGGCTGGAGAATGAAAGCCTGGGGTCGTCCGTCTTCAGGACTTTTCCGATGTCCTCGAGTACCTGGGATTCGACGGTGCGGAGCCCGGGCTGGGCCTGGGACCCGGAGAACCCGGACCCCAGGTAGGCGATCTTCATCGCGACGCGTTTCATGCGGAACGGAGGGCCTTCATGTGGTCGACCCTCTTCTGCACCAGAGCGCGGGTGCCGATGTCGTGGCGGATGGCTATGGCGTCGCACTTGACGTGCTTCAGAGCCTTCTCGCAGTTTGATTCGGCCTCTTCCAGGGTGTCGGCGATTCCGATGACTCCGATGGACCTGGAGGTCCCGGTGACGAGCTTACCGTCCTTCATGTCCACGTTGGCGTAGTAGACGGTGGCTCCGCATCTTTTGATGGCCTCTTCGTCGACGGATATCTCGTGCCCGGACTCGGACTTCACCCCGTATCCTCTGGGGACGACGTACTTGCAGACGGTGGCCTTCTTCTCGAACTCCACATCGCTGGTGAGAGTGCCGGTGGCCATCATCCTGCAGATGTCCGCGAATCCGGTCTTGAGGATGGGCAGCACGTTCATGGCTTCGGGATCTCCGAACCTGGCGTTGATCTCGATGATCTTGGGTCCGTTCACGGTGAGCATGAACTGTCCGTACATGGTTCCGCGGTAGGGGCATCCCTCCTCGGCCATGGCGTCGACGATGCTCTGGAGGATGGCGAGCGCGGCTTTCCTCTCGTCCTGGGTGATGAACGGCAGGAGGTGGTTCGCATCGGTGTAGGAGCCCATCCCTCCGGTGTTGGGACCGACGTCCCCCTCGTACGCCCTCTTGTGGTCCTGGACCAGGGGAAGGGGGACTATGTGCTTCCCGTCGACGAAGACCATCTGGGTGAACTCTTCTCCGACGGCCCTCTCCTCGAGGATGACTCCGGCGCCGCCGATGTTGTTGTCGAAGATCTCGTTGATGTACTCCATGGTCTCCGCGAAGCTGTGGAGGTGCTCACCCTGCACCTTGACGCCCTTTCCGCCGGTGAGTCCTACAGGCTTCACGACGATCTCGTGGTCTATCCCCTTGAGGTACTCCTCGGCGTCCTTGGCGTTGTCGAAGTGGGCGAACCCCAGGTTCCCTGCGATGTCATGCTTCTTGACGAGCTCCCTCATGAAGGTCTTGGAGGTCTCGATCCTGGCCGCGGCCTTGGTAGGGGCGGCGCATTTGATGCCCTCCTTCTCCAGAGCGTCCACGATTCCGACCTCGAGAGGGGCCTCGGGCCCTACGAACGCGTACTCGACGCCTTTCTCTTTCGCGAAGGCGCACACCTTCTCGATGTTCTTCTCGTCGCACAGGAGGTACTCCTTCGACTTCGATATGATCCCGGGGTTGGCGTTCTTCATCACGGAGTAGATCTCAGCGCCGGATCTGTACAGCGCTTCGACTGCTGCGTGCTCTCTTCCTCCCCCTCCTACTGCCAGGAATTTCATACTATTCACCTCAGAATCCCAGCGCGGCGAGGATCTCGTCGATTCCCTCGTCCTTCCTCGCGCTGCAAGGGTACATGGTCTTCAGACCGCCGGTCAGCTTCTTGTAGTCTTCCATGATGACGTTGGGGTCCACTCCGACCGCATCGGCGATGTCCATCTTGTTGAGGATGGCTATGTCCGAGTGGAGGAAGATGTCGTGGTGCTTGCGGACCATGTCGTCCCCCTCGGTGGTGGAGACCACGACGACCCTGTAGTCGGTTCCCAGAGGGAAGTCCGCAGGGCACACAAGGTTCCCGACGTTCTCTATGAAGACCACATCGTACCTGCCGAGATCCACCTTGGCCAGGGATTTCTTGACCAGGTTGGCGTCCAGGTGGCATTCGTGGCCGGTGTTGCAGTTGACGGCCTCCAGCCCGGACTTCTCGAATCTGCCGTAGTCGTCGGCTCCGGTGACGTCCCCTGCGATGGCGCAGACGCGGACGCCTTTGGCCCTGAGCTTCTCGGCCAGCTTGATTATGAGCGCGGTCTTTCCTGCGCCGATGGAGCCCATGAAGTCCACCGACTTGATCTTGTGGCTCTTCAAGAGGCGATAGTTCTCGTTGGCTATCTTGTTGTTTTCCTTGAGAACGTCTATTTCCATTCCCGGCTGGACTATGTGCATGAGCGGTGTAAGAGCGTGATGTGCATATAACACATGCTTTCTCTATCGATTGATAGACGAACATGCTGTTCAGCAGGTTCCTGGAGGAAGTGCCCTCGAGCCCCTCCCGGACGGGTCGCGGCTTCTTTTCCTTCTTCAGGCATGCTGAACGGAAACAAATGCAGAATTTTGTGATTTGAATTAGATTGTCGTCGACATCCATTGTCCGAGAGGAAAACTCTGTTCGGAATAGTGATAAACAACAAGGGTTATGCTCTGGCGAACAGCATGAGCTACTCAGATGCACTTTCAGGAACCTTGGCCTCTCTCGGCGCTGTCGAAGGGTCCAAGCTGTCCGTCGTCAGGGACGGGCGGATGTTCGTAGGGACGCTGATGCCCCACCACGAGTTCAGCGATCCCGACGTTCTCATTCTAAAGATGAAAAGCGGGTACAACGTCGGCGTGAAGATCACCGGATCCACCGAGATAACAGTCCTCGAGGCGCCCGCTGAGAGGTCCAGGAAGGAGACCGAGGTGGAGTTCAAGAAAGGGCTCCCCAAGCTGGTCCTCATCGGAACCGGCGGAACGATCGCTTCGTACGTCGATTACAGGACCGGAGCCGTCCATCCCGCTCTGTCCACCTCGGACATGGTCAACGCCGTCCCCGAGATCAGGGATATAGCGAACATCGACGCCAGGGTGCTCTTCTCCATATTCTCGGAGAACATGAACGTGGAGCACTGGCAGAAGCTCGCTGAGGCCGTCGTCGAGGAGATCAACAACGGAGCCGACGGAGTCATCATCCCCCACGGAACCGACACCATGGGATACACCGCAGCAGCGCTTTCGTTCATGCTCGGGGACGTTCCCAAGCCTGTCGTGCTCGTCGGTGCGCAGAGGTCCTCGGACCGTCCTTCGTCCGATGCCTCCAGCAACCTCGTGGCGTGCGCCAGGTTCTGCACCCAGGGCAAGCGTGCAGGCGTCTTCGTCGTGATGCATGACACGCTCGGCGACGATTCGTTCGCGGTGCACGCCGGAACCCGCGTCAGGAAGATGCACACTTCCCGTCGCGACGCGTTCCACAGCATCAACGCCGCTCCCGTCGCCCACATCGACAAGGACGGAAAGATCAGGTTCAACACGGACGGACCCAAGGTCTCGGGCGAGAAGGCGGTCGCCAAGACCGGCATGGAGAGGTCCTGCGTCCTGCTCCAGTACTATCCCGGAATGGATCCCGCTCTCTTCGAGGACGTGTTCATGAGGTCTAAAGGAGTGGTCATAGCAGGTTCCGGTCTTGGACACGTCAACGAGAACATGATTCCCCTCATCAGGAAGGCTAACGCCAACGGGACCATAGTCGTCCTGACGTCCCAGTGCCTCAACGGAAGGACCAACCTCAACGTGTACAACACCGGAAGGGATATGCTCGCGGCAGGGGTCGTCACCGTCCTGGACATGCTTCCGGAGACCGCCTACGTCAAGCTGATGTGGGCTCTGGCCAACTCCTCCTCGGTCGAGGAGGCCAAAGAGATCATGAGGACTCCTCTAGCCGAGGAGATGTCCGACAGGAGGGTCGTAGATGAGTGAAGACTACGAGATGATGTGCGGAATCGAGATCCACCAGCAGCTGGACACCAAGAAGCTGTTCTGCTCCTGCGACTCCAGGCTCTGCGAGGAGGGATTCGGCGCATACTACAGAAGGCTCAGGCCCACGACCTCCGAGATGGGGGAGATCGACCGTGCAGCCCTGGCCCAGTTCCAGAGACATCTCGGATACAGGTACCAGTGCTGCGAGGGCACCAGCTGTCTCGTGGAGCTCGACGAGGAGCCTCCCCACGACGTCAACGCCGACGCCATGAGGATCGCCCTCACGTTCTCCGAGATGCTCGGGGCCAACCTGATCGACGAGGTCCACTTCATGAGGAAGATCGTCGTCGACGGTTCCAACACCTCCGGTTTCCAGAGGACCGCGCTGATCTCCACCGACGGAGCCGTCAAGGTAGGGGACAGGAAGATCTCCATCCTCTCCGTCTGTCTCGAGGAGGACGCCTGCCGTCGCGTCGAGACCAAGAGCGACGAGGTCGTGTGGAGGACCGACCGTCTGGGGATCCCGCTCATCGAGGTCGCCACCGGCCCCGACATGAGGACCCCCGAGGAGGTCATGGAGGTCGCTTACAGGCTCGGAACCCTTCTCAGGGCCACCAAGAGGGTCAAGAGAGGACTGGGGACGATCCGTCAGGACCTGAACATCTCGATCCCGGGAGGAGCCCGTATCGAGCTCAAGGGAGTCGGAGACCTCAGGCTCATCCCCGATTACGTGAGGAACGAGGTCGCCAGGCAGAAGATGCTGCTCAGGGTGAAATCCATCCTCGACGAGAGGGGGACGAAGCCCGTGGCCTTCGAGACTGTTGACGCCACTGAGATCTTCAAGGACTGCGAGTCCAAGGTCATCAAGGGCGCCCTCTCCGACAAGGGGAAGGTCATCGCCGTCCGTCTCCCCGGATTCGCCGGAGTCATGAACGGGGATAACAAGACCCTCAGGCTCGGAGCCGAGATGGCACAGCGCGCCCGCACCAAGGGAGTTAAGGGGATCTTCCACTCCGACGAGCTCCCCAACTATGGGATAGAGCAGGAGTACGTCGACAAGCTGAGGGAGTTCCTCGGAATGACCGGCGAGAACGACGCGTTCGTCATCTGCGCCGCCAAGGAGAAGAAGGCTGCCGACGCTCTGGAGATGGCCGTCATAAGGGCCAACGAGGCTCTGGAAGGCGTCCCCGAAGAGACCAGGGACCCTCTCCCCGACGGCACCACCAAGTACTCCAGGCCTCTCCCCGGAGCCGCCAGGATGTATCCCGAGACGGACGTTCCTCCGACCCTGATCACCGACGCCATGATCCAGGACATCAGGGACAACATGCCCGAGTTCCCCGAGCAGATCGAGAAGCGTCTCGTCGGAGACTACGGCATCAACGCCCAGCAGGCCCATCAGATCGTCAGGCAGAGCCAGGACGAGCTCTTCGAGAGGCTCTCCGAGGACAAGTCCATGGCCCCCATCGCGGCTACCACCCTCCTGAACACCTTCAGCGAGATGGAGCGCGACGGCGTAGACGCTACGGCTATACCCGACGACTGTCTCGTACACTCCTTCGAGCTTCTGAAGCAGGGCAGGTTCGCCAAGGAGGCCCTTCCCGCGATCCTCAAGGAGATGGCCGGCGGAACCAAGCCCGAGGACGCCATCAAGAAGCTCGGACTGGAGGCGGTCGACGAGGGCGAGGCTTTCGCCATCATCGAGGGCATCGTCAAGGAGCGCGAGGAGTTCGTACGCTCCAAGGGAATGGCCGCCGTCGGCCCTCTCATGGGACCCGTCATGGGCGCCCTCAAGGGAAAGCTCGACGGAAAGCAGGTCAACAAGCTTCTGACCGAAGCGATAAAGAAGCTCCTCGGCTGAACAGAGGCAATATGGGGGAGAATCCTCCCCCTGTTTTATCTTTCAGGCTTCGACAGTGGACGCTCGATGTTGGAGCTGTCGCCATCGTTCACGACGCAGCTTCCGTACAGAGGGCATCCCACGGTCTTGGCTGGATCCTTGCTGAGACCGATGTCTGGCGACAGGAAATAGACGGTCTCGTTCTCGGCGTAGTGGTCGCTCTTCTCTTCGACGACCTTGCTGATGGAGCACACCTTGGTTCCGTCCTCGGAGTTCTGGTACTCGACGGATGTCACGATGTCTTTGTCCGCCTGGCTGTAGTTTCTTTTGGACAGCATCGTCTCAAATAGGGCTGACGCTGCACATCGGATTGCTATGAATCTTATTGGCTGCCTTTTATGGTTCGAGTGCTGGCTCACTCGGGGCTGTCCATGTAGTGCCAGAAGAACTCGACCACTTCTTCGGGCGAATACTTCTCCACCCTGTCGGCTTCCATCCACCAGCGAACCGTCTCCGCGAACCAGCATACGCTGTGCTCCACGGCGTAGTCCGGGGGGATCCCGTACGAGCAGGGATGCTTCTCCCTGGCGAAGACCTCGCGGAGATGGTCTTTGAAGTAGCGCATGAATACGTCCCCGCTCTCGCTGGCCATTATCCCTTTCACGTACCCCTGGCTGTCGCTCAGGTGGTAGAGAATGTGGGCGAGCTCCCCTTTGAGGTCCATCCTTCCGGTGAAGTCGTGGGTGTTCTCCTTCTCGTGGTTCCTGGAGAAGGCATGGTCGAAGATGTTCTCGCATAGAACGTTCAGAAGGTCGTCCTTCGTCTCGAAGTGGGAGTAGAACGTGCTTCTGCCGATGTCCGCCCGGTCTATGATGTCCTGGATGGTGATGGCGGGATAGCCCTTCTCCTCCAGGAGCTCTACGAAAGCTTGGAAAACAGCTTTTCTGGTCTTCGTCTGACGGCGGTCCACATGACAGGTATCGGGTGGATGATATTACACTTTTCTCTTTTCAGCACGTGGTTGCGGAATCCATGGCATGCATACGGATAATTGGTGGAGTTATTGAATTTAATATAAGTTACTGAACATAGTGTTCATTATTTATACGTCTAATGACATGTGTCCACTATGTCGGCGATAAAACGCTTCAACGACCTGTTGGCAGGTCTTCCGATGACCATCATCGGGGGAATCTTCCTGGTCGCTTCGTTCGTGCTTCCGCGCATCGGGTATCCCGAAGGGGAGCTGCTAGCCTGGGTGTGCGTGTTCATCTGCGGAATACCTCTGCTGTACCTATCGGTGTGGCGTATCATCTACAACAAGGGGATAAGCAAGATCTCCTCGGCGCTCCTCATCACCATAGCGATGTTCGCGGCCATCTTCATAGGTGACCTGTTCGCTGCCGGAGAGGTCGCTTTCATCATGGAGATCGGAGCGATCCTCGAGGATATGACCACCGAGAGGGCCAAGAAGGGCCTCAAGAACCTCATCGCGCTGGTTCCCGAGACCGCAAGAAGGATAGAGGACGGAAAGGAGAACGTGATCCCGGTGACGGAGGTCCGCATCGGGGACATCATACGCATCGTTCCCGGAGAGACCGTCCCTGTCGACGGAAAGGTTCTCTCAGGAGAGACCACCATGGACCAGTCCGTCATGACCGGCGAGAGCCTTCCTGTCGACAAGGCTCCCGGAGACCAGGTGTTCAGCGGGACCGTCAACCGCTTCGGATCGGTGGACATCGAAGCCACCAAGGAAGGGGAGGACAGCTCTCTGCAGAAGCTCATCCGCATGGTCGAGGACGCCGACAAGAACCAGGCCCACACCCAGCGCATCGCCGACAAGTGGGCCAGCTGGCTGGTGCCTGTGGCCGCGTTGATAGCCGTTGCCGCGTATTTCGTGACCGGCGAGATAGTCCGTGCGGTCACCGTCCTGGTCGTGTTCTGCCCCTGCGCTCTGATCCTGGCCACTCCGACCGCTATAATGGCTGCGATAGGCCAGGCGACCAAGCATGGTGTCATCATAAAGTCGGGAGTGGCCCTGGAGAACATGGGTGCGGTCGACACTATAGCCTTCGATAAGACCGGAACCCTGACCTACGGGCGTCTGGAGGTCAGCGACATCGTCCCCATGGGCGGAGTCGCCGAGGACGAGCTCCTGACTATCGCCGCTTCCGTCGAGCGCAGGAGCGAGCACCCGATGGGAAAGGCCATAGTCGCGGAGGCTGAGAAGCGCGGAAAGACGATCCCCGATTGCGAGGGCTTCAAGATGTCCGCCGGAAAGGGCGTGGAAGCCGTCGTGAACGGGTCCAAGTGCGTCGTGGGCAACCCCGCGTTCGTGTACGGGGACAAGGTTCCCGCAGAGGTCGAGTCGGTCCTCTCCACCATGAGGTCGGAGGGGAAGGCTTCGGTCGTGGTGCAATCCGAAGGCAGGACTGTAGGGGTCCTGGGTCTTTCGGACGTCCTTCGTCCCGAAGCCAAGGAGGTCATCTCCGAGCTCAACGGAATGGGCGTCAAGACGGTCCTCCTCACCGGAGACCACCGCGAGGCCGCCGACTATTTCGCTTCGAAGGCAGGAGTGACAGAGGTGAGGGCGGAGCTTCTCCCCGAGGACAAGCTCTCCAGCATCTCCGAGATGAAGTCCGGATCCAAGGTGTGCATGATTGGAGACGGAGTGAACGATGCTCCTGCCCTGAAGGCGGCGGATGTCGGGGTGGCCATGGGAGCCATGGGAAGCGACATCGCAGTCGAGGCTGCGGATGTGGCATTGATGACGGATGACATCACCAAGGTCCCGTACCTGAAGTGGCTCTCCAACGCTGCCGTGAAGACGATAAGGGTCGCAATCACCATCTCGATGACGATCAACTTCTTCGCCATCATAGCCTCTGTGACGGGGGTCCTCAACCCGACCACCGGCGCTCTGGTGCACAACGCAGGCTCGTGCTTCGTCGTGCTCCTGGCCGCTCTCCTGTACGACAGGAAGTATCCCGGGGATAAGAAGGCGAAGGCCCCTTCCGCGCCTCGCGGCAAGGACTTCGTCGGCGAGAAGAGCATAAAACCCGTTCCCGAAACAGATTGAAGGGAATCCGGGGCAGAAGCACGCCCCGGGATCCCGTTTTAAGAATCACTTGATGATGACCCTGTAGCATCCGTTGTTGCTGGATGTTATCTTGATGGAGGCGTTCCTCCTGAGGCCGCTCTGGATGGCTTTTCCGATCATCTGAGGGTCGGCGGCGCTGTCGAGCATGAACTCGAAGGTCTTGGGGGCGTTCGCCGCGTTGTCGCGGAGGAATCCTGCGGCGTCGTTGAGGCTGGAGAAGTTCGCTCCGTTGACGCTGTAGTAGTTCATGTCCATGGAGCGGCAGTTGCTGTTCTTCTCGAAGGAGTGGGTCTGGCGGATCTTGGCGTCGTTGCAGTTGAAGAACGCATGCATGCCGCTGAGGTCGGACGTCACGTCGAGGTGGTACTTCTTGCCGCCTATTTCCACGAGGTTCCAGCGGTGCCTCTCCTTGTTCATCATCCCGGAGATCATCGAGGTCTTTATCCCGCAGGCGCAGGCTATGAAGCAGAACGCCTCGGAGATTCCTTCGCATACGCCTTTGTTGGTCAGGAGGGGTCCGACAGGGCTGTGGGCTCCGACGTCGTCCGAGTTATCGTAGGTCACATTCTCGGTTAGGTAGTCGTGGATGGCCAGCTCGGCTTCGTATACCGTGGAGCATCTCTTGACCCTGGACTCGTACACCTTCTTTGCCACGTTCTTCATCTGCTCATAGTACCTGTCCTTCTGGTCCAGGTAGCGGTTGTACTTGAACTGGATCTCGGCGAGGTCGCCCTGGGTCCTGACGGTTATCCCGGAGTCTATGTAGAACAGGGAGGGGTCGTCCTCTATGAGGGCCAAGGTCACCTGCATGAGGTGGTTTGGGTCGGGGGTGCTGCTGCACCTGATCCTGACGGAGGGGATGCAGTTCGTGGTCGCCGCCTGGATGGCGTCGTAGAGGCTCTGGTCCTGCTTGGACAGAAGGGTGCGGTTGAAGCGCCAGACCCTGTTGAAGTCCAGGCTGGGCGTGTACCTGACGCCGGTGTTGAAATCCGACGAGTCCACCTTGGACGCCGCCGGCTGCGAGCTGGCGGTCTTCTTCGCGGAGCTCGATTCCGGCGCCATGTGCTTGGGCAGCTCTTCCTCCGCTTCCTGGGCTTGTCTCTGCTTCTGCAGGTTCTGCTGTTTCTGCACCTCGTTGGCGACGGTGCTTATCGCATCGAATATGGCTTTGCCGAGATCGAACATTCTCTCCCCTCTTTTGAACTCTCAAGGTCTGATGAAGACGCGCACGTATCGTCGGGTGTGTATTTCGTTCTAGCGTTGTTAGTCAAGCCATTCGGAATATCGGTCAGCCCTCGATCTCCCACTCGAGGGTTATCCCCTCTTCGAAGTCGATGTCCTCGGGGTCGAACTCGATCTTCGCGCAATCCATCGCCTTTCTCTCGTACATGACCTCGTTCCTGAAGCCGTGATCGAACGAGGATTCTCCGACTTGGGCGTGGATGAGCTTCCCCAGCCTGGTCCCTGCGGCCTCCATGACGATCTCAGCTTCCCTGCGGGCATCGGCGGTGGCCTTGGCGAGGGCCTTGTTCTTCATCTCTTCCTCGCTGCTGCTCTTGAAATAGAACACCACCTTCGGCTCGACGTCGGTGGCCATTATGTTCTCGATGGCCGCGGAGAGCTTGTCGTTGTCGTTGGGGAACTCGAACTTGATGTTCTGCCTGTACAGGAAGCCGTCCGGGACCCTTCTGAACTTGTCGTTCCCATGCTTGTCCTCGCCGATCTTCTCTTCCCTGTAGTTCTGTTCGATGGACAGCTGGGAGGATCTGAGGTCCTCTCTGGGGATCCCGGCCTTCTGGATGGCGTCCCTTACTTGCTTGGTGCATCTCGCGAGGGCTTTCATGGCTCCTTCGAAGGTCGCGTTGACCCCGCTTATGTCGGCGTTGACGACGGTGATGTCGGCAGGGGCGCTCACCGTGGACCTCTTTTGGATCCTGATGGTTCTGTAGGGCTTCTTCTCGTCTTCGGTGTACATATGAGAAGAGGAAGCGCGATTTCTCACTATGAAATCTGCGGTTAGATGTAAGGGAAATCCCTTATTTCCACCACGGAGAGCTTCTCGAAGAACATCCTGCTCTCGCCGATGACCCTGTAGTCGTATTGGTCCAGGAGCTCGTGGAGGGCGGCCCCATCCATGAGGGAGGAGACCACCACTACCACTCTTCCCCCCTTGTTCAGATGCTCAGAGGCCTCCTCCAGGAGCTTCGGAAGGGGTCCAAGGCCGTCGGGACCTCCGGACCACGCCTTCGCCAGGAGGCCCTCCTCGTCGACCGGGAGGTAGGGGAGGTTGAAGACGATGGTGTCGAACCTTCCTTCTATGGCGCTGTAGACGTCCGTCTCGACCACGTCGGAGGACAGATGGTTGGCCTCGAAGTTCCTCCTGGTGAGCTCCACGGCCTTGGGATTTATGTCGCCGGATGTGACGGCGCATCCGTTCAGGGCGCAATGGATCGACACGATGCCGGAGCCGCATCCCACCTCCAGGACCTTCTCCCCCTGCTTGACGTCCAGCGACTCTATCAGGAGTATGCTGTCGTCGGAGGGAGGATAGACGTCAGGGTCTTCCTGGATGCGTATGTCGGGCCGGTATTCCATGCTGGAGCCACGCAGAGAGCGGTTATAACCGTATCGTCAGGCTCTGCGCCGAAGCCTTCCCGCCCTCTTGTACTCCTCGAACAGTAGCCAGGCGGGGACGAACATCAGGGCCACTCCGAGGAGCTCCGATACCGCGAGGGTGTAGAACACCGCATGGACGGACACTCCGGCGCATATCGCCAGCAGGACGATGATTATGACGTTCCTGACGAACGACGATGCCAGGGAGATGTTCGGCCTGCCCATCGCCTGGAGCAGCGAAGAGCCTGTGTCGATCAGCCCGATGACCGGGATGAACGTGCAATACACCCTCAGCGCCCAGGCGAACTCCGGACGGAGAGGGGCCATGGACTCGGAGTAGGTGAACGGCATCACGGCGTACTCGGCACCGACGAACAGGGCTATCCCGATCACGGCCATCGATATGACGCATATCCTGCTGGCATAGCGGAACGCCACATCGGCCTTGGCGGTGTCCTTCCTGGCCAGCGCGGCCGAGCAGATCGGCACGAGGGCAGCCCCCACGGCCATCGAGATGACCTGCGCCAGGCTGACGTACATCCATGTCATGGAGTAGTACGCGACCGTGGTGGTGTCGGTGCCGGCGATAATCAGGACCCTCTGGATCATCGCCATGAGGTAGACCATGAAGTACTCCGCCGAGCGCGGGGCTCCGGCGAGCATGACCTCGTAGGCGTCCGCCTTGGAGAACCCGGTGCGTCTGGGGCGGAGGACGAGGCTTCCGCGGAGGTACCAGAAGGCGCACATGGCGCAGGACACCCCCGAAGAAACAGCGGTGGCCAGCCCGGCTCCGAAGAGGCCCATGTCCAGGGTGTAGATGAGGATCGGGTCCAGAACCATGTTGGTGATGGCCGCGGCGGACGTCATCAGCATGGTCTTATTGGCCGCCCCCTCGCCCCTGAGCGTTCCTGCCAAGGTCCCGCAGAGGACGTTGAACGGGCAGAGGAGTATTACCGGCAGGATGTAGTCCCTGCATTCCGCGCGTATATCGTCAGCTCCCAGCCACGAGATGCACGGATCCAACAGCAGGAGCATTATCGGCAGGCTGACCAGGGAGATGAGGATGGAGAGCAGGATGGCATGCATCGCCGCGCTCTCCGCCCGTCTTTTCATGTCCAGGGCAAGACGCCTGGAGATGACCGCGGACGCCCCCACTCCGATGCCGGTCCCGAACCCGTTCAGGATCCAGTAGATGGGGCATATGGCCGCCACCGCGGAGCTGGCGTCTATCCCCAGCCCGGAGCACCAGGACGCGTCGGCGAAGCTGTTGGCCTGTACCACTATGTACGAGACTATCAGAGGCACGGACATCGCCCGCACCGCCTTCCTCGGATCGCCGAGCATGGTTCCGAGGTCCTTCTCAGCCGAGGCGCCCATGGGTTCTGGATGGCGTTGCGTGGATGTATAATGTTCTGGTTTCCTTCGAGCTCCCCATAATAATAGGTAAATATCCCGTTCGGGATGGTTTTCATCATGATTCAGCTGGACATCCTCGCGGTCGGAGACCTTATCCGCGACGACGGAGGCAACATCCTGAAAGCCGATTCGACCTCGGTCCTCATCCGTTCCGGGAGCCGCACGATCGTAGTGGATCCCAGCACGAAGTACATGAGGCCCGCGGTGAGGACCTCCTTCAAGCAGATCGGCGTCTTCCCCAAGGACGTGGACACCGTGATCCTCACCCATGCCCATCGCGACCATATCGAGAACCTCGACCTCTACCAGAAGGCCAGGGTGTACATCCATTCCGGCGCCGATGTCGAGATCCCGGGAGCGATCATCGTCGAGGGGGAGGAGAAGAAGATCTGCGACGGAGTCCGCATGGTCCACACCCCCGGGCACTGCCCCGAGCACTGCTCCGTGTTCGTCGACGCGGACAGGCGCTACGTCGTCGCCGGCGATGCGATACCCCTGGAGGACAATTTCAGGAAGATGGTCCCGCCCAGGCTCAACACCGATCCCGCCCTCGCTCTGCAAAGTATTAAGAACATCTCGCAATACGCTCAGGTAGTCATTCCGGGGCATGGGTTCCCGTTTATGACGGACAGGTGATTAGCATGATTCAGAGACCTATGCCTGACACGTTGTACTACGAATGCCCGGTATGCGACGACTATACCGAGCACCAGATACTCAAAGGCAAGATGGGGAAGGCCACCATAGAGGGGACCTTCAGATGCAACGAATGCGGACGCGTGACCTCGGAGACCGTGAAGATCCCCGAGCTCCTCGAGGTTCCCGTCATATTCAGCGACGGAGAGGAATCCGAGCACACCACGACCACTCTTGAGAGCAACGAGGTCATCGCCATCGACGACGAGTTCTTCCTCGACGACGGAAGGAGAGCCTGCGTCACACACATGGACGTCGAGGACGGCTCCAACGTGAGGAAGGCCCAGGCGACCAAGATCAAGAGGCTCTGGGTCAAGCAGTTCGACATCCTGAGCGTCAAGGTCTCAGTCAACGACGACAAGAAGACCTATTCCCTCAGGGTGGAGGCTGAACCTGACGACGAGTTCGTCGTTGGAACCCAGATCGAGTTCGAGGACTTCGACTGCCTCATCCACGCCATCAAGACCAAGGACAGCCTGGTGAAGAGGGGATCCGCTGAGGCTCGCGACATCACCAGGATCTACGGAAAGATCCGCAAGAAGAGATATGACGTGCTCGACCTCTCCGAGGACTTCGACGAGAGCGAGTACGATATCGACGACGAGGAGTGAGAAAAGAGGGGGAGACCCCTCAATCCTCGTCCTCCAGAATATAATCCAGGACGTCCGCTATATTCTCGGACTTCACCACGTACGTCGCGGCTTCCTCCGTGTAGGGGTCGCTGGGGTTGAACGCGATGGACGCTCCTGTCGATTCGAACATCTTGATGTCGGTGAAGGAGTTCCCGATGGAGATCGTCCTCTCCTTCTTGACTCCGTATCTCTCTATGAGGGGCTTCACGACGAGGCCTTTGTCCGCGAGATCCACGACCTTGACCCCTTCTCCGGTGAGGCTGCCGTCGTCGTTGGTGCAGACGTGGTCCGCGACGTATCCGGTGAACCCGAACTCCTTGGCCAGCATCTCGGCGGCCAGGTCGATCCCTCCGCTGACTATGTGGCTCTTGATGCCGCAGTCGTTGAGGCACGCGACGGTCTCCTGGATGCCGTCTATGAGGGGCATGTCGCGGAAGAGGACTGCTATGTCCCTGATCCTGATGTCGGGCTTGGCTCCTTTCCAGAGCGCGATGTCCCTCCTCATGAACTCGTCCTCGTCGATCTCGCCGTTGCAGAAGGCCTTGTAGTTGGGCTCGCTGTCCACTCCCAGGCACTCGTGGATCCATGCCCATGAGCTCCTTACCCTGGTCAGGACGCCGTCCATGTCGAAGCAGACAAGGTCGTATTTCCTCATGCTCGGGTGATTGCGTCCATCTTATATGGTTTCCCTTCATGGGAAGGCGTTCATTTCGTACATTATAGCCGAGTCCCCTCGTCTGCTCTCGAACGATCGGAGCAATCGTCGTTCATCCCGGCAGCTTGCCTTTTTTCTACCTCTATCGATGTGCACGTCCGGAGCCTTGTCTCTCTTTTCTGCTGTCCAGAGGAATATTTTCGGATATCCGAAAAATAATGCCATGTATTATATCTGATTGCCCGATCGTTGCCGTAGCACTTTTTGTAATCTGAACGATTGAAAACTCATTCAATTGTCAAATCAGATTCCTTGGGAATTATAGGTGCTTTCGAAATCGTCGGATACGTGCATGCTTATGGGAAAATACCCGGAGCATCGTTCGGTTGCCTGTTGCAAAAGTCTATTTTGACGATAAGTAGCCATACGGCCACGTTTGGTAAATCTTCACTATTTTAGATAGTGATTTGAAATATTATCTATTGAATTATATAACAAACATGATGATAATAACTTTTTTAGTCAGTCCTTAACATTTTTTGATAACTATTAAATACAGTACCATTGTTGGTCATTCAGAGGTAATCAAAATGGTTACAGTAAAAGAGTCTGAGTGTGTCGGATGCGGAGCCTGCGCTGACGTCTGCCCCAACGACGCCATCACTGTTGACGACATCGCCGTCATCGACGCTTCCAAATGCGTTGACTGCGGCGCCTGCGTCGACGAGTGCCCCTCGTCCGCTCTCGAGTGAAACTATCAAGCCGGGATTTCCCGGCACCTTTCCGTTTTTTGCTTTCTCTTCTCGTTTGATTTAAATACACGCTCTGTGTAGAATCAATCAGAGGTGAACCAATGGTAACCATCAAAGAGTCTGAGTGTGTCGGATGCGGAGCCTGCGCGGACGTCTGTCCCGCCGGTGCGATCACCATCGATGACGTGGCCACCGTCGACCAGTCCAAATGCGTCGACTGCGGAACCTGCATCGACGAGTGCCCTTCCGAAGCCATCGAGTGATCGGTGCAAACGCCGGGACTCCGGCAACCTTCTTTCAAACAGCTTTTTCCTTCTGATTTTTCGATCCAAGTGCTACCAATATTTTTGTTCAAATTGTTTTTCTGATAAACTGATTTTATTTTAATTGATGATTTAATACAATATCTATAAAATTTAAGGGCATTATAGAATAATAAATTATTTTTTAGTTATTCCTTAACATTTCCTAGAAAATGTTATATACTCAGCTATGGTTAGTATTATCCAGAGGTAATCAAAATGGTTACAGTAAAAGAGTCCGAGTGCGTTGGATGCGGCGCCTGCGCCGATGCCTGTCCTAACGATGCGATCACTGTCGACGACATCGCCGTCATCGATGCCTCCAAGTGCGTCGACTGCGGCGCCTGCATCGACGAGTGCCCCTCTTCGGCCATCGAAGAGTGAAACCCGAAGCCGGGTCTCCCGGCATATTTTTTCTATTTTGTTTCATATGCCCGTTCATGATCACGATAATAGGCACTGGACACGTGTTCAATCTCGCGGAGCCTGTGGCCTTCATCGTGCAGCACACATGGCCCGATGCCGTTCTGATAGAGCTGGACATGGGTCGTTACAACTACCTGATGAACGCTCAGGAGGGCAAGGAAGACGAGGCCTCGGTCAAGAAAGCCTCCGCGATCTACAAACAGACCTCGAAGTATCAGGCCAAGATGTCCAAGCAGTACGGGAACCAGGTCGGCGGAGAGTTTCTGGCGGCTGTCAACATGGGGAAGCTCCGCGGAGCCGACATCGTCCCGATAGACACCAACGCCCAGGAGGTCATGGACGAGATGTGGGAGGAGATGAGCATGTCGGAGAAGATGCGCTACAAATTGTCCGGGATCCGCGACTCCTTCGGAGGCAAGCGCAAGGTCGAGGAGACCCAGGCGAGGTTCGCCATGGACGAGGAAAGGTACATGGAGGACATGCGCCGCAGGTATCCCACTCTGGTCAGGAAGCTCATAGACGAGCGCAACGTCTACATGGCCGAGCAGATCAACAAGGCTTCGGAGAAGTATTCTAATATGGTAGTCGTTGTGGGAGACGGCCACGTGGAGGGCATATGCGCCCTTCTGAAGGACCCTGTCATCAGGAAGATCCGTCTGGCCGATCTGTTGGACAAGGAGCGCATGGACTCCGTCCGCAACATGGTATACAAGGGAGATGAGACGAGATGAAGGTCATGCTGCTGGCATGCACACAGAACGCGGATGCTATTTGCGCGGCCGCAGGCAACTCCTGCTACTCCAACAAGCCCGCCTCCGAGATAGTCGAGGACATCGATTCGGAGAAGGTCCTGTCCAGGATAGTCGGCATGGGGCATCACTCCGTCATTGAGCATGCGGTGTTCACCTTCTCCGTGGAAGGCGTCTCCCGTGCGCTGACCCATCAGCTCGTGAGGCACAGGATGGCTTCATTCTCGCAGCAGAGCCAGAGGTACGTGTCCCTCACCGAGCCCACATACGTCACCCCTCACACGATCGAGGGCGATCCCGAAGCTGAGAAGAGATTCGAGGAGACCATGGATTCGATATGGAAGGCGTATCGCGATCTGGAGGAGATGGGGATCCCCGCAGAGGATGCCAGATACCTTCTTCCGAACGGATGCACCACCAACATCACGATCACGATGAACGCCCGCGAGCTCCTGCACTTCTTCTCGCTGAGGTGCTGCAACCGCGCCCAGTGGGAGATCCGCGAGATGGCGGACCGCATGCTCGAGCTGTGCATGGAGGTCTCGCCGGTGATCTTCAAGGACGCCGGCCCGCCCTGTGTCAGAGGGCCGTGTCCAGAGGGGAAGCTGTCCTGCGGAAAGCCTCGCAGAAAGGACTGACCTCTTAGGATTACATTTAAATATGGAACGTTCATACGACCTTTCACTCGGTGAAAGATATGGGAAGAATAAGACCCACATACATCAAGAGAGTTGCCATTGAGCTTGTCAACAAGTATCCTCAGGCGTTCAGCAAGGATTTTGAGGGCAACAAAGAGATGGTCAACGCCCTGACTGATGTCTCATCGGTTACTATGAGGAACAGGATCGCAGGATACATCACCCGCTACCTGTCTCACCCTGAGGCATAAGCTAAACGCCTTAAACCCTTGTGGTTTCCGCATTTGCCCGCGTGGGGTAGCTTGGATATCCTGTGAGATTGCGGATCTTTTGACCCGGGTTCGAATCCCGGCGCGGGCACCATCTTTGTATCCTCCGGTTCTCTCCGGCCTGTTGTTCTCTATAAAAGTCACTGGATTGGCAACAGTCTTATCTTTTGCCGAGGCGATACAATCGCGAAGCTGTGCGAAGGTTCCGCAGCGAGGTGAGTGGAATGAATGATATGAAAAATAGGTCGACGGGGGAGGGCCTCAACAGTCTCCTCCTTTCCTTGACCCTGATGATAGCGCTGTTCGCGTCATGCTTCGTCCTGTTCGGGGCGGAGGATTCGGACGGATACGCATCATTTTTGGACGATGACGAGGTCATCGAGTACGTGCACGAGGACTCGTATCCCGATGGCTGGGTCGCTGCCCGCAACGTGAGGGATGGCGTCTCGAACCTGGCCGTGCCCTCGACCGTCACTCATGACGGGGTGACGTACGAGGTCAAGATCGTGGATTTCGCAGGGAAGCAGGACCTGGTCTCGGTCGTGCTGTCCGACGGGATAGAGAAGATAGGGGAAAGCAACGGCTTCTACGATTGCAGGAACCTGAAGAGCGTTACCATACCGGATACTGTTACGACCATAGGGTACGACGCCTTCAGCTACTGCGACTCCCTGTACAGGCTGTATCTTCCCGACTCGGTCACGACGATCGGACCGGGGGCTTTCGGTTATTCCGGGCTGACGTCCATAAGGCTTCCGGAGAGTGAGGATTTTACCGAGCTGCCGGAGCGGCTCTTCGATTGCTGCAGTTACCTGACGTCGGTCACCATACCCAGCAACGTGACCTCTATAGGGGAGGGATGTTTTAACGGATGTCACCGTCTGCAGCAGGTGGTGATCCCCGAGAATGTCAAGCATATCGGCCGCGACGCTTTCGATAATTGTCGTGCCTTGACCTTCATCGACCTGCGCTGCGATGAGACGACTGTCTTCGAGGAGGGTTCTCTGTACGGTTCCAGCGTGCTGAGCGGCAGCATGGTTAAGATCAAGACCTCTCTTCCCAGGGAGCTCCTGTACAACAGCCAGGTATGGGCCATCCGCGGGAACGCGCTGACAGGTCCCGACCTGGAGTTCGGCTACCATCTCCATGGGAACACCCAGAACTGGGAGCTGTCCAACCACGAGTGGGACCTTGTCAACGGGTACCTGAAGGTGTGGGCCGTATCGTCTGACAATACCGTGCTTCCCGAAGGGGGGGGCCTGTTCTTCGTGGCCGACTCAGAGGGATACTACGGCGATGTTAGGGACCTGATAATGTATGTAGAATTCGTAGACGATTCGAACGGCAAGTATCTTCTGACCTCCACAGGCACGGATTCGTTCTACGGCACGCCAAATCCGTACTATGTCCTGCCGGAGGGCATGACGCAGTTCGATTGGGACAGCGTCGAGAACCCGTTCATGGTGAAGGTCCCGGACACCGCTGAATTGGCGGACGATATCTGGCAGTCGGGGAGCACCATAATCGTCTCCGACAGTCATGTCACCGAGTCCTTGAGCCTGGATGCGCCCTCGGTGGTTATGACCGTTGGGACCAGCCTGAAGTCCAACGGTCTGCTCAAGAACTTCTCGGAGCACAACTATGATGTCCAGGCGCTCTTCTTGTCCGGTTCCACAGCGATGATCTCCAAGATCAACTCGGCGGGCCTGAACGGCGGCGATATCGATGTCGAATATCTGTCCGACACCAACGGGAAGGTCTACAGGTATGACTGGGATAAGGAGAAGTGGGTCCAGGTCCCCGGGCTCCGCACCGTGGAGTTCGACCTCAACGACGGCTCCGGGCTTCTGACCAGGAAGATAGTCACGGACACTGTCGGGGAGGCGGGTGTGTCGTTCGTTCCGGGCAAGGTCTTCGCAGGCTGGTTCACCTCCAGGAGCGGCGGGAACTTCGTAACACCGGACACCAGCATCAGCACCATCACCAGCACCGACAGCTACCTCGCGACGCTATACGCCCACTGGAACGGCGCCCTGGTCGAGCTTGGCAGCGGAGTCACGCTCACTGTGAACGGCGTGGGCTACACCGGTCTGGCCACCGTGCCTTTCAACGCCGCCGCGACGGTCTCTTTCGACGAAGGCCACGCCCTCTACTACGCCCCCGGGTTCATCGTCAGCGGGAACACCCTGACGCCGATAGCCAACGGCCAGACATACGCCGTCATGGCCAAGCCTGTGGGCAGCACCTATGTCACCCTCGATCTGGCTGGCGGAGAGGGCGAGTTCACCAGCTACAGGGCATATGTCGGGTCTGTGATGGACTCGGATTTCCAGGCCCCCTCCAGAGTCGGATACACATTCGACGGATACACGAACGCCGCTGGCAAGCTCGTGATAACGAAGGCTGGAATCTATGCGCGCTCCGTCTCTGGATACACTGATGCGAGCCGCCTTTGGATAAACGAGAACTCCTCGGTCACGCTGACCGCGAAGTGGGTGGCCCACACGACACAGGTGACGTTCCACAACATGGGGGTCGTCGACGATGTCACTAGAACGGCGACCTATGGTCAGGACTTCCCGTTCGTGGCCTCGCCCACTAGCCCTGACGCCAGGTTCGATGGATACTACGACGCTGTTACCGCGGACGGCAAGGCCGCAGGGAACCTGGTCATACAGAGGGGCCACAACAGCGCGGAGAGCGGGAGCCAGTACTTCTCCGACATATACACCTGGGCGGGGGATATATCGACGTACGACCTCTACGCCAAGTGGGTCCCCAAGTACACGCTCGTGAACGACGCCGACGGCAGAGCCTACGACATGTCGGGGGACGAGCCTAACTTCCTGTACAACCCTACCAGGACCGGCTACAACTTCAGCGGATGGCTCCTGACCGGGGACGTGGACTACAGCACCGCTGTGTATGGCATCACCACCGACAGCATGTCCCCTATAATCGAAGGTACTCCATTCTCAGTCGACGGCACCGGCCTGAACGTCGCCTCCCTCAGCTCAACCGTGGGCGGAACCGTCCACATGGTCCCTCAGTGGACCGCCATCAAGTATAAGGTGGGCTTCGATCTCGCCGGAGGGACCGGCAGCTCCGCCGACAAGAACATGACGTTCGACGCCAAGTACTCCATAGCGGAGCCCACCAGAGCCGGATACATATTCCTCGGATGGACTCTGTCCGGAGATGCCATCGGCTATGCGGAGTGCTCGGACACCAAGAACGGGACCTACGTCAGCATGTCCTCGACCGCGCCCATGAAGAACTCCAGCGCCGGCAGCGCCCTGTTCGTGAGGAACCTCTCCACCGATGCCTCCAAGAAGACCACGATGGTGGCCAATTGGACCCCTGGCACATACACCATCCGCTACGATCCGAACTCCGCGGAGGCCACGGGCTACATGGACTTGCAGACGGTCTACGTCGGCACGACGGTCAATCTGGTCCTTAACGGCTATTCGAGGATCGGGCACTCCTTCATAGGATGGTCCACGACCCCGACCGGGAGCGTGGAGTACACGAACACCCAGAGCGTGACCGACATAGCCGAGATGGACAAGACGATCACGCTCTACGCCGTATGGCAGGTCAACCAGTACACCATACACTTCGCAAGCACCGGCGCCAGCGTCATCCCCGACATCACCCAGGACTACGGCACTCCGATAACCGCTCCGGCCAATCCCGTCCTTCCGAGGTACGAGTTCTCCGGATGGAATCCCCAGCTTCCGGCCGCGATGCCCGCTCATGACATGACCGTCACCGCCCAGTGGGTGGTCGGCACCTACGCCGTGACGTTCAAGGCCAACGGCGGCTCGGGCGCCATGGACGTCCAGAGCATAATATACGGGCAGAGCACGGCACTCAGCTCCAACGTTTTCTCCAAGACCGGATACACGTTCTCTTCATGGAACACGAAGGCGGACGGCACCGGCACCGGCTATGCCAACAAGGAGGCGGTCCTGGACCTGGACGACATAACCCTATACGCCCAGTGGACTCCGATAAAGTACACCGTGAGGTTCCACATCAACTCTGGTTCGACCGATTCTACGGTGAACCAGACGATGACATACGACAAGAGCGCCTCTCTGAAGGCCAACACCTTCGTCAACGCGCCCTACTCGTTCGAGTCCTGGAACACCAAGGCTAACGGCACCGGAACCAGTTATGCCGACAAGGCGACCGTGAAGAACCTCGTGAAGACCAGCGGATCCGTCTTCCACCTCTACGCGCAGTGGGACGCGCCCGTCACAGCGATAACCCTCGCCAAGGGCGAAGGCTCGTCCGACGGGTCCGCCACCGCCAAGTACGGAGGGAGCTCGGCCGTGATAGTCGCCCCTGCCACAGGCGACCTCCGCCTGGCAGGATACTACAGCGGCAACGTCCTCGTCATCAACCCTGACGGCACCTATCCCGCGGACGCATCCACATACGTGTCCAACGGCGTCTGGGTCTGCACCGACAGCACCCTGGTCTTGACCGCGAAGTGGAGGGCCCCCTAC
>JAEEGI010007659.1_pt1 | contig 24133 bp, 17 predicted proteins | sample 8958751 | NCBI WGS metagenome assembly JAEEGI01 (sample SAMN16246545, study PRJNA631951) | gut metagenome | biome: gut microbiome; feature: rumen; material: KS-attached | host: Bos | place: Iran: Karaj | collected 2018-10 | reverse complement strand
GTAGAGAGCCCTGAGTGTCTTATAGCAAGTGAAGAACCACAGCATGAGGATGATGGCATTAACGGCAATCATGCCGTAGAGCCCTACCAGTCCATAGAGCCACTTGTTGGCAAAATGTCCAAATCCTCCCCCTAGATGAAAGAAGGTGGGGTTTGACCCATAGGTCGCCGCCCCGACAACCATCGAACAGGTGAAGATGCTGAAGAGCGACACGAGCGTATAGGAGAAGAAATGCGCCTTCACCCCCTTGCGCACCATGCGCAGTCCCATGGTGACACACCAAATGACCAGGATGAATGCAGCCACGCCGACACCGTCGGCGATAAAGAACTGGGCCAACGACGCTCCGACAGCCGCACCCCAGTTACTCATCTTGTCGGGATTCTGAGCGTTGACAAGAACGCCGTTAGACGCCACCTGGCTCTGGTCGGCAATGCCCGAGTATAGCAGGAAACTCATGAATGATAGCAGCAAGTACACGCCCAGCAACAGCAAGATGATGCCAATGGCAAAACGCGTCCGGCCATTCTTGAAGAACTCGGCGAACCGTTGCCACTTGGTCATGTTTTTCTGCTCCTCAGCCTGTTTTTGCGCTTGTGCAGTCTTGAATTCTTCGCTTTCCTTCACTCCCGTCAAGTCGGGGTTGTAAGATTCTTTTGTCATCAGTATGTTTTTTCAGTGCAATTAAATCGTTTGAGTCAGATGAGCAAAGTTACTATGTTTTTGTGTAAGATTTGTTCACAATTGACAATTTTAAGAGAATTTAATCTTTAATCCAGAACGACCGTGTGAATAGGACAAGTACAGTGAACAGTTCCAGACGTCCCACCATCATCTCGAACGCGAGCAGCCACTTGGCAGCATCGGGCAGCATGCCAAATGAGCCCGACTGCAGGGTAACGCCGTAGCCCAACCCCAGGTTACTGATGGTCGAGATAGAAGTGTATAGTGAGTCGAAGATGGGTATACCCATCAAGGTGAGCAACACCGCCACGGCCAACACTACCATCAGATAGATGGAAAGGAAGGCTATGACCTTGGATACGACATGGTGTGGAATGGCCCTGCCGTCGACACGCACTGCAGTGACGGTGTTGGTGTGCAAGACACGATAAAACTCGTTGCGGGCGTTCTTGAGCAGGACGATGAAACGGTCAATCTTTGCTCCGCCCGATGTGGAGCCAGCCATTCCACCAAAGAACATGATGATCATGAGCACCATGGCAATGAACTCGCCCTTGGTCTCATAGTTCACACTGGTGAAGCCAGTTGATGTGATGGCAGCAACCGTGTCAAACACCGCAAACACCCATCGGTCAGCGTCGGTCTCGCACATGTTCATGGCATACATGCGCCACACAATGATGAGCGTGGTGAGGATGGTCATCAGGCAGTACCACTTGAAGGTGTCGCTATGCCACAGTTTTGAAAACCTGCCCCGCGCCACATTAAAAAGCAACGTGAAATTGACACCCCCTAGAAACATGAACACAGTGACCACCAGATAGACATAGTGCGAATTCCAATAATTGATGCCCTCATCCTTTGTCGAGAGACCCCCTGTCGATACAGTTGTCATGGCCTGACAAATGCCGTCAAACCATCCTGTAACAGGTCCCAGCATCAATGCCATGATGATGGTCATGGCCACATAGAGGCTCCACAAGCCCTTCGCGGTCTGGCTCACACGCGGACGCAGTCGCTCGTGGGTGATGCCAGTGACCTCGGCGTTAAAAAGGGCAATGCCGCCCTTATAGTTGAGCATGGGCAACACAGCCAGGGTGAATAGGATGATTCCCATACCGCCAATCCACTGCATCAACGCACGCCAGAAAAGCAATCCACATGGCATGGTGTCAAGACTCGAGATGACCGAAGCTCCCGTGGTAGTAAATCCTGCCATAGTCTCGAAAAATGCATCCGATATATTATCGAGCGTACCCGTAAACAGGAAGGGCAACATGCCAAAGAGGGAGAAGAAAACCCAGATGGTGGCTGTGAGGATAAGTCCCTCACGCTTGCGCATGGTCTTGATGGAGGGACGTATGCCGAAGGTCATTCCCGCGCCAACCAGCGCAGTAATGGCAGTGGAAAGCGCAAAGGCAACACAGGTGCCCGTCTCGCCGTAGAATAAGGCTACAGCCAAGGGCAAGCACATGAACAATGCCTCGATCATGATGAGCCACCCCAGCATGCGCAGGATGATGGGGAGGTTGATTTGTTGTGTGAGGATGCGTGCCATTATCTGAAAGCTTTCTCAATCTTGTGAATTGCACCCGACAAGCAAAAGACCACGACGTGGTCGCCGCCCTGAAGTCGCGTATTGCCTCGTACGAGCTGCCCCACTCCATCTCTTACCAGTCCGGCAATGGTGATGCCGTAAGGCATGCTCAAGTCCTTGACGTCACATCGTGTAACACGCGCTCCCTCTTTTATAATGAGTTCGGAAACCTCAGCGTCATGGATGGCTAGGCACTTGGCATTGTCCAGATCACTGTCGAGCATAATCTGGAAGATTCGGCTCGAAGCAAGCAACTTCTTGTTGACAATCGAGCCGATGTTCAGCGCCTCAGCCTCGTTGACATATTGCAAATTCTCGACCTGGGCGACAGTCTTGCGCACACCGTGTTCCTTGGCCATCATGCACCCCAGGATGTTTGCCTCGCTGCTATTGGCAAGGGCAATGAATGCGTCATAGTCGCTAATTCCCTCCTCCTCAAGCAAGTCAGTATCCCGCGCATCGCCATGAACGATATTCACGCCCGGTAGGGTTTCGGCCAGTTGATGACAACGCTCCAAATCGGGCTCGACTATCTTGATGTGAAAGCGTTCGCCCGCCACGCGTACCAACTGCTCGGCAATCTCACCGCCTCCCATGACAAAGAGTTTTTCGGCGCTAAAAGTATGTTTTCCGCATACGGTAATGACATCCTTGATGTGGCTGCGCGTAGTGGCAATGTAAGCGATGTCGTTCTCATAGACGCGGTCTAGACCGCCAGGGATGATGGTTTCTCTATTGCGACGTATTGCGCAAATGTGCATGAATTGCGACACCTCGCCCAAATCCTTGAGCTGCTTATCGAGGAAAGTGGCATTGCCTCGCAACTTCACGCCCACAAGAATCAGCTCACCATTGAGCATCTCAAACCAGTTGCGCACCCAGGGTCGCTTGATAGCTGCAATGATCTCACCAGCTGCGAGAAACTCGGGATAGATAAGATCATCGACCCCAATCTTGGCAAAATAGTCTTGCCATCTTTTGGCAAGATATTCGTCATTGTCAATGCGAGCGACGGTTCTCTTAGCCCCCATGCTCTTAGCAATCTGGCAAGCTAAGATGTTGCGTGCCTCATAGGGCGTCACGCCGATGAACATGTCGGCAGTCCCCACCTTGACTTCTCGCATATTGGCAAAAGATGTAGCGCTGCCATGAAAGGTCATGAGGTTATAACTCTCAAGTGCCGCGAGTTTAGACTCGGTGGTGTCCATGATGATGATGTCCTGCTCCTCATTACTGAGCATCTTGGCCAGGTGGGTGCCAACCTCCCCGGCACCGGCAATCACGATTTTCATTGCTTTTAGTAATCAATTGTCAGTAATCAATTGTTTTAGGCGGTTATAAATAGAATCAGTGTCAATGCCGCAGTGTTGTTGCTGCTGCTTGACGGTGCCCTGATCGACAAACTCGTCATGAATGCCGAGCCGCTCGACATCGACGCGCTTGTCATTGGCCGACAACCACTCAAGTACTGCCGACCCTAGCCCACCCACGATGGTACCGTCCTCGACGGTGACGATGTGGCTACAGCGATCGGCCACCTCGGAGAGGATGTCCTCGTCGATGGGTTTGACAAATATCATATCATAATGTGCCACCCCGATTCCCTCGTCTTTAAGACGCTGGACCGCTGCAGCGACGTTGTTGCCAATATGTCCCACGCTGAGCACCGCCACTGGTGCATCACCGTTGGTCAAGCGACGCCCCTTGCCGATGGGTAGTTCATGCATCTCGTTCTGCCAGTCGACCAGCACACCGCGACCGCGCGGGTAACGGATTGCCATCGGGCCTCCGACGTTCTGCGCTGTGAACATCAGGTCGCGCAGGTCATGCTCGTTGATGGGCGCTGCGACAATCATGCCAGGAATACAGCGCAAATAGGCCAAGTCGAATAGTCCATGGTGGGTCACACCATCCTCACCAACCAGTCCGCCGCGGTCAATGCAGAATGTCACTGGCAGGTGAGCCACCGCCACGTCATGAATAATATTATCATAAGCTCGTTGCAGGAACGAACTGTAAATGGCCACATAGGGCCGCATGCCTTCCTTAGCCAAGCCGCCAGCGAATGTCACGGCGTGGCCCTCGTTGATGCCCACATCAAAAGTGCGTCGCGGGAATGCCTTGAGCATGAGCGACATACTCGTTCCACCAGGCATGGCAGCGGTTATTCCGACAATATGCTCATTTTGCTGGGCAAGCTCGACCAGCGTCTTGCCAAACACATCCTGATACTTGAGAGGATCATACTCGGCGCGCGCCTTGGCCCGCTGCCCCGTCTTCTCATCAAACTTTCCGGGCGCATGCCAGGTGGTTGGATCGGCCTCGGCAGGCAAATAGCCCTTGCCCTTTACCGTGTGCAGGTGCACCAGTTTGGGGCCAGCCATCTCCTTCACCTCGCTCAACACCTTGACCAATCGCTTCACATCGTGCCCGTCAAAGGGTCCGAAATAGCGGATATTCAATCCTTCGAAGATGTTCTGCTGTCCTGTAAATAGCGACTTCATGGCGTTGTTGAATCGCATGACGATTCCCTTGCCACTGTCGCCAATCACGCCGTGGCGCCGCAAGAAGTGGTAGGTCTTATAGCGGAAATTGTTGTATCGCCGGCTAGTGGTGAGCTTGGTCATATACTTGCCCAACGAGCCTGTTGGGTGGTCGATGGACATGTCGTTGTCGTTGAGGATAATGAGCAGATTGTTAGGGTTATTGGCAGCATTGTTGATGCCCTCAAACGCCAATCCACCGCCGATGGATGCGTCACCAATGACAGCAACCACTTTTCGGTCTGGATTATTCTCAAGTTCAGCAGCAATACTCATGCCCAGTGCCGCCGAAATGCTGTTGCTGGCATGTCCAGCGATGAAGGTGTCATACTCACTCTCGGCAGGATTGGGGAAACCACTGAGGCCGCCCATCTTGCGGTTCTCGCTGAAGCGGTCGCGCCGGCCAGTGAGGATTTTATGGGCGTATGCTTGGTGGCCAACATCCCAAACGATGCGGTCGTCGGGCGTATCAAGGACATAGTGAAGTGCCACAACGATTTCGACAGCACCCATGCTCGAGGCGAAGTGACCGGGATTAGTAGAGAGTTCATGCACCATAAAACGGCGCAGTTCGTCACAGACCTGCGGCAGTTGTTCAACCGACAATTTCTTGAGGTCGGCTGGCGAGTCAATCTCAGCCAGCAGGGGGAAATGTTCTTTGATATAAGGCTTTTCGGTCATGATGAGGTCAATCTTTTCGGCGGACATACTTCTTGTAAAGTGGCACAAAAACAATGATACCCGAAGCAACGATGGCGAATATCACCATGAAGTCAATGCGTGCTGCACGAGTGAGCAGTATATAGCACAGTGCCAGCCACAACAACAAGATACAAGCGAAACGAATGATGTTTCCAGTAGTCATAATGTCCACATTGTTTATAACCCGCAAAATTACGAAGAAAATTCCAATTGTCCCGCATTTTAGGACAACAAAAAAGCGCCTTTGGGCGCTTTTTTTGTTTTTGAGTTGCAACCAACTCCCCAGTCACTTGCCTAACCAAGTGCGGATTGTATCGTCAGTGGCACCGTTGAGCAATCGGCCAGGCTGCCAGTTCAGGTCGGGATAGGTACGTGCCAAGTCGGCTGCAGCCTTGTCAATGGTGCTACCGCCGCTGGTGGCAAAGGGCACCATCACCTTTCCATTGAAATCATTTGCCTCGATGAAGGTGTTAATGATGGTAGGCGCGGTGTACCACCAGATGGGGAATCCCACATAGACGGTGTCATACTGGGCGATGTTCTCGACCTTGCCCACAATGGCGGGGCGAGAACTGAGATCCTTCATCTCGACGCTGCTGCGACTGCTGCTGTCGCGCCAGTCGAGGTCGGCATCGGTATAGGGTTGCTCGGGCTGAATCTGATAAAGTTCCCCACCGGTGACTTTGGCGATTTTTTCAGCAACGCCCTTAGTGACACCCGATGCCGAGAAGTATGCCACGAGCACCTTGGTTTCCTTGTTATTCTGCATTTCGGTGTTGTTTTTGTTGCCGCCGGCGCATGCATTCAGTGCTATCGTCGCCACGGCAGTCAGGATGTAAAAAAATTTCTTCATTGTTAGTGGTTGTTATGGTTGAGACTGCAAAACTAACAAAAAAACTGCAGATGAACAATTGTGTAACTAAATTTTAGTATTTTTGCATCATGATTACCACGGAATTACAAGAGTATGTCGAGCGTGAGATCTTGCCACGCTACGACCAACACGACGCTGCACATCGCCGCGACCATGTCGAAACAGTCATTGGCCAGTCACTTGCCATCGTTCGACAACTCAACCGGCAGGGAGCCAACTTGAGCGAGGATATGGCCTATGCTATCGCCGCCTATCATGACACGGGTCTGTGCGAGGGCCGCGAGCACCACCACGAGGTGTCGGCACGCATTATCCGCGCCGACCAGGAATTGCATCGTTGGTTCAGTGATGAGCAAATTTCCATCATAGCCGACGCTGCCGAGGACCACCGTGCCTCATCGAAGCAGGCTCCGCGCACCATCTACGGCCGCATTGTAGCCGAAGCCGACCGCGTGATTGTGCCCGAGACCATCATCCAGCGCACCATCCAGTATGGACTAGAGCACTATCCCACCCTGAACCGTGAGGGTCACTATGAACGTACAGTTGAGCACTTGCGTGAGAAGTATGGCGATGGTGGCTACCTCCGGCTCTGGTTTCCCGAGTCGCCCAATGCAGCCCGCCTGGCTGAACTGCGTCAAATCATCGCCGACCCCGTACGCCTGCGAAACATCTTCGACGCACAGTTTGACCAACTGACCGACTAACGATCGTTATAGCGTTGGTTGATGACGTTCCAGTCGATGATTTGCCAGAGTGCTTTTAGGTGGTCGGGCCGGCGGTTCTGGTAATCGAGATAATAGGCGTGCTCCCAGACATCCATAGTGAGCAGCGGCACGAGGCCATGGCGCATCGGGTTGTCGGCATTGGGGTGCTGCGTGATGTGCAGTGCGCCATTGCCGTCAGTTGACAACCATACCCATCCTGAGCCGAACAACGTGACACCCGCCTTCTCAAATTGTTCTTGCATCTTGGCAAATGAGCCGAACTGTTTTTCGATGGCTTTAGCCAACTCCCCTACGGGCTCTGAGGCAGCGCATGGGGCCCCAAACTGCCCAAAGTAAAGGTTATGGTTCAGGATTTGTCCAGCGTTGTTGAGGATGCCTCCTTCGGCCACAGCGACGACAATGTCTTCTAGGGCGCGTCCTTCCCATTCTGTGCCTGCAATAGCAGCATTGAGATTGTTCACATAGGCGAGCAGGTGCTTGCCGTGGTGGAAATTGAGGGTGTTCTCACTGATGACTGGCGCCAGCGCATCGGGCATATAAGGCAATGTCATCAATTCAAATTTTCCATTTACAGGTAATGTCTTCATTTGTTTGTAGTTAATTGAAAGTGTAATGATTCCTAGAAAGTGAGGTTGATGTTGAGTGCGATACGTGGGTTGGAGCCAGGTATGGTGACAGGTGTCATCGACACGTTGCGGTTCTTGCAGGGGTTGCCTGCGAAGAGCGAAACCAACTCGTTGAGGGGATCGACAAGCCATGCGACAAGATGTCCCAAGAACCATGACCCGAACAGGTGGTAGTCATTGGCCACAATGACCCGCTTAACGCGATAAAAGCACTCCCCCATGACCATGCCAGCCAGTGGCGTAATGAAGAGGTCCTGAACCGAAGGCACCTCGTTGAATGTCTCGAAACCATATTCCCACAGCAAGGACGAGACAAAAGTACAGTAAGCCAACGAACCTAGTACATTGAATCCGCACGTGCGGGCGCTCATATAATAGACCGCCCCGCCATAGGGATGCAGGATGTAGTTGAAAATGGGATTGTCTTTGTCCCAGACAGGCCCTTGCTTGGCATGGTATCGCCAGCGCTCAAAGAGTCCCATGTGACGCAATTCCTTTTTGTTCCATGCTGTGGCATCCTCGGGAAGCGTCTCAAGAACATAGAGTGTGGCTAGTCCTGCCAGAGCGAACACGGTTGTGTTCTGTGTCAGCCTGCCCCAGCTCTCCATACGCCTTGAGGGCGAATATGGCAGGTCGTAGAGCGTACGTGGCTCGTCGACGGTCTGCACCCATGCAATGGTGTCGCGTGCGATCGTGTCGACGACAACTAGCGAGTCGATCAGCTCAAGAGCAAAACTTGGCAAGACCGACAGCGTTGTGAGCCATATGAGAACCAGCGCCTTCATAAAGTGGTTGCAAAGTTAGGAAAAAGTTTCCTTTTTTCTGTTTTCTTTTTCTAGTTTTTTACAAGCCATCGGCTTGCATTACTCCAACGTGTGGTTTCGACTTCTTGCTCATGTGGAAAAAATGTTGTACCTTTGCGGGCAAAATAATAGAAATATGGAAAAAGTTGTAAGTGGAATTCGACCCACAGGTAACCTGCACCTGGGGAACTACTTTGGCGCAGTGCGCAGTTTTGTGGCCATGCAGGAAAAATATCAATGCATGTTTTTCATCGCTGACTGGCACTCACTGACCACTCATCCCAAGCCTGAAGACATCCAGCAGAGCGCCCGCACCATTCTTGCCGAATACCTCGCCTGCGGTCTAGACCCGAAGAAAGCACCTATTTATGTGCAGAGTGATGTGCGCGAGACAATTGAGTTGTATTTGTATCTGAACATGAACATGTATCTGGGTGAACTGGAACGCGTGACCACATTCAAGGAGAAGGCCCGCCAGCAGCCCGACAATGTCAACGCCGGCTTGCTGACCTACCCCACCCTGATGGCCGCCGATATCCTTCAACATCGCGCCAACTGGGTTCCTGTGGGCAAAGACCAGGAGCAGAACATGGAGATGGCACGCAAGTGCGCTCGTCGTTTCAACAACATCTATGGTGTAGAATTTTTCCCTGAGCCCCAGAACTTTTACTTCAGCGACAAGGCTGTAAAAATTCCTGGCTTGGATGGCAGCGGCAAGATGGGCAAGAGCGAGGGCAACTGCATCTACCTGCGCGACGATGACAAGACCATCAGCAAGAAGGTGATGCGTGCCGTGACCGACAATGGCCCGCAAGAACCTAACAGCCCGCGTCCCGACGTGATCGAGAACCTGTTCACCTTCCTGCGCATCGTTAGCACGCCCGACACCTACCAGTACTTTGATGAGAAGTGGAACGACTGCACCCTTCGCTATGGCGACCTAAAGAAACAGATTGCCGCTGACCTGTGCGCCGTTGTGGCTCCCATCCGCGAGAAGATTGAGTACTATAGCGCCAACACCGAGTTGCTCGACCAGATTGCCCGCGAGGGCGCCGAGGTTGCTCGCGAAAGTGCCCGCGCCACACTTGACGAGGTGCGCCGCATCATCGGCTTCCGCGTTTAGGACACAAGAACCTGTTTTTTAAGACATAAGAACAGAAGGACATAAGGCATGCTTTGTTGCATAACCTTATGTCCTTATTTTTCTAATGTCTAATTGATGCCTACTTTGCCTTGCGAATGGTGACATTGGTGCGGGCGTGGAAGCCGTAGTTGTCGCCTCGTGGCAAAAGGAAATCTATCTTCATGCGCAATCGGCGGCCCATTCGATCCTTAACGACCCATTTTCCATTAAGTTTTGGCACACGTTCGCATGTAACCTCGATGGTATCCCCCATGCGGAATCCCTTGTTGAACAAGTCGGGCGATAAAGCCACCCAACGAATCTCGTAATTCTTGAGTTTGTTGTTGTCGATGCGCTCTCCGCTGGCCGTTACCCAGCCTGCTCCACCCATTCCCGGGTGGTACTTTGTCGCGCTCACAGTGTAAGACTGTCCCATCACCGTCAGAGCCATCACAGCCATGACAGCAAGCCATAATTTTCTGCTCATAATCACTTGTTGGTTGGTTTGTACGCCGCAAAGGTATGAAAAAGAAACGAAACAGACAAATTTTATATCAATTTGCCTGTTTCGCTTGTCTATTTTTGTTGTGTCATTTACTTGTCCTTGCGTGCACGTAGGCTGGCAAAGATGAGGAAGCAGATGATGGCAGCATACATGATCAAGCCGAGGATGTTCTGTGCGCCCTCGCCCATGGTATTGTTGAACTTGATGCCAAAGAACAGCAATGCTGCACTGACGACACCCATCAACGCACCACCAGCAATGAAACCGCTGGCGAGCAGCGTACCACGCTCGTTGCGCTCCTTGTTGACCTCCTCGTTCTTGCTTCGCGAACTGACGAACCAGCTTACGATACCGCCGATGAGCAGCGGTGCATTGAGCTGCAACGGGATGAACATACCCAGAGAGAAGGGCAATGCCGGCACCTTGAGCCAGTTGAGCAACAGTGCCAGGATGGCTCCGACGGCATAGAGAATCCAGGGTGTCTCGCCACCCATCATCAACGGGTCGATGACGGCCGCCATCGCGTTAGCCTGAGGTGCGACCAGCGCGTTGTCGCCCACGAAGCCGTAGGTTTTGTTCAGGATGATCATCACACCACCCACAGTGGCTGCGCTGAGCAATGTACCCACGCCCTTCCAAATCTCTTGCTTGGCGGGTGTCGTACCTAACCAGTATCCCACCTTGAGGTCGGTGACCATGCCGCCAGCCATCGAGAGTGCCGTACAAACCACACCACCGATGACCATCGATGCCACGATGCCACGAGCACCGTTCAGTCCTACAGCCACAAAGATGCCACTGGCAATAATCAAGGTCATCAGCGTCATACCGCTCACGGGGTTGCTACCCACAATGGCAATGGCGTTGGCTGCGACAGTGGTAAAGAGGAATGCGATGACTACCACCACGACAAAGGCCACAATGGTCTGCATCAGGTTGTGAATCACGCCGATGTAGAAGAACACGAAGGTCACCAGCAATGCAGCAGCAAGCGCGAACACCAAAATCTTCATGGGAATGTCGCGCTGTGTGCGCTCAATCTTGGTCTCATCCTCGGCATTTCCACCAAAGGCCTTACCGGCCAGTCCAGCAGCGCTCTTGATGACTCCCCACGACTTGATGATGCCAATGATACCGCTCATGGCGATGCCGCCAATACCGATGTATCGCGCATAGTTCTTGAAGATGTCGTCGGCAGGCATGCTGGCCATATCGGCACCGTAAGCGCCAAACAACGGCACGATGATCCACCAGATGAAGGCACTACCAGCAAAGATGATGAAGGCATATCGCAAACCAATGATGTAACCCAGACCCAAGACAGCAGCTCCGGTGTTGACCTTGAAGAGCATCTTGGTATTGTCGGCAAATGTCTGCAACGCCGGAATGGCTGTGGTGCAGAGCACCTCTTTCCACCATCCGAACGTGCTGACACAGAAGTCATAAAGTCCACCCACAAGTCCGGCGATGAGCAGCGGCTTGGCTTGCGCACCACCCTTCTGACCACTGATAAGCACCTGTGTGGTAGCAGTAGCCTCGGGGAAGGGGAATTCGCCGTGCTTCTCGCTGACGAAGTATTTGCGGAAGGGGATGAAGAACAACAGTCCCAGCAGTCCACCCAGCACCGAACTTAGGAAGACCTCCAGGAAGTTCACGGTAATCTCAGGATACTTGGCCTGCAGGATGTAGAGTGCAGGCAAGGTAAAAATCGAACCCGCTACAACCAGTCCACTGGATGCGCCAATCGACTGGATGAGCACATTCTCGCCCAGCGAGTCCTTGCGCTTAGTCACACCAGCTATACCCGCAGCGATGATTGCGATGGGGATAGCTGCCTCAAAGACCTGTCCCACCTTCAGTCCCAGATAGGCTGCCGCAGCACTGAAGATGACGGCCATGATCAGACCCAACGATACCGAATAGGGTGTAATCTCGGGATAGTTTCTCTCGGGCCGGAGTACGGGGGTGTACTTCTCACCCGGCTTCAACGGGCGAAACGCGTTGTCGGGCAACGACATCTCGTCCTTTGTCATTTTAGTGGTTTCTTCGCTCATAGATTATTTTTTTATTCTTTACTAGAGGCACTAGAAGCACTAGATTGACTAGACGAACTAGTCGAACTAGAAAATTTCTTGCAAAAATACGAAAAGTGGCTCAGATGGCAAAAAGTTTTCAAAAAAAACTCACTCGTATGAGTTGAGAATGAAAAAAAATGGCTACTTTTGCCCAAAACATTGTTGGCCAAAATGAAAAATTTACTATTTGCAATCTTGCTGGCTTTGTCGTGCCTAGTCGGTACTGCCCAGGGCATGATTCACCCGGTGCTGACCGGTGACTATCCTGACCCATCGGTGTTACGAGACGGCGATGACTACTATATGACGCACTCCACATTCCAATATAAGCCCGGTTTCCTCATCTGGCACTCGACCGACCTGGTGAATTGGGAACCGCTGGTTCGCGTGCTCCCCGCCACAAGCGGCGATGTGTGGGCACCCGACCTGATTAAGTGCAATGGGAAGTATTACATCTACTACCCCGCCAACGGGACCAACTATGTGATGTGGGCTGAAAACATCGGTGGACCGTGGAGCGAGCCCATCGACCTGCATCTGCAAGGCATCGACCCTGGCCATGTGCAAGGCAGTGACGGCAGTCGTTGGCTACACACCTCGGGAGGCTATGTCGTCAGACTGAGCGATGACGGTCTTCGCGCCGTAGGCGAGCAGAAACATGTCTATGAGGGTTGGAAGTATCCCGAGTCGTGGCAGACCGAGTGCTTCTGCCTGGAGAGTCCCAAGCTGACCTATCATGACGGCTGGTACTACCTCACCTCGGCTCAGGGCGGCACTGCCGGTCCTGCGACGAGCCACATGGTGGTCACCGCACGGTCGTTGTCTCCGACTGGGCCGTGGGAGAACTCACCCTACAACCCCATCGTCCACACTGCAAGCGCCGACGAAACCTGGTGGTCTCGTGGCCACGGCACACTTGTCGAGGGTCCCGATGGCCAGTGGTGGGTTTTCTATCATGGCTATCGCAAGGGCTACCACACGCTGGGTCGCCAGACACTGATGGAGCCCATCGAGTGGACCGCCGACGGCTGGTTCAAGGCCGCGGCTAACGTGCCCACCCTATCGCCTACTCACCAAGCCGACTTGTCTGACTCCTTCATGAGTGGCAAACTAGGATGGCAGTGGACGTTCTGGAAAGAATACCCGATGGACGCATTGCACTGGAGCCGCAAGGGGTTGGGCATTGACGGCCGTGGCAACAAGCCCGGTGATGGCCGTGTGATGCTGACCATTCCTACAGACACGTCCTACGAGGCGACCATTGACCTCGCGATTCCGCGTCATGGCAGTTCGGGGCTGTTACTATTCTATAATGAGAAAGGCTTTGCCGGCTTGACCCTTGACCGCAATACCCTGACCGTCTACCGCAACGCGGGCGATCAGGAAACGATGCCCAATCGCATGGGCAACCGTGTGTCGGTGCGCTTGACAAACCGCTGCAACCGCATGACGTTGTCGGTGAGCCGCGACGGCCGCCGCACTTGGCAAGTCGTTGCCAGCAACATCGACGTGTCGCAACTTCACCACAACCGCCTAGGCAGTTTCCTGTCGCTTCGCCTCGCATTGCTTGCCAATGGCAGTGGCCGTACCACCCTATCACATTTCACTTACCGTGGATTATAAAACCAAGAAATAACGATGAAGAAAATCAGATTATTGACCTTATTCTTTGTTGTCTTGTGTCTGACCGTTCAATCACAAGACATGATTCGCCAGAAGTACTATACCCCTCATGATGAGAAAGCGCTGAACACCGGCTGGGAGTTCTCTTGTGACGGCATCCACTGGCAACAAGTGGACATTCCTCACGACTGGGCCATCAGCGGGCCGTTTGACAAGAAGTGGGACCTTCAGGTAACCGCCATCAAGGAGAATGGCGAGGAAGTCGCCACCGAGCACTCGGGCCGTTCGGGCGCGTTGCCCTGGATAGGCAAGGGCAGCTATCGCCGCACGTTCACCTTGCCATCGGGCATGCAGCATGTCGAACTGGTGTTTGACGGTGCGATGGCCGACCCGCATGTCTATGTCAACGGGCAGTTGGCTGGGCACTGGGCCTATGGGTATAACGCCTTTTATCTTGACATTACCCCCTATCTCAAACTAGATGGTACCAATGAGTTGCGCGTCGACCTGGAGAACCTGGAGGAGAGTAACCGCTGGTATCCTGGCGCGGGCATCTACCGCCCGGTCAAACTGGTGTATTCGTCATCGCGCACCCACCTGAAGCTGTGGGGCCTGGCAGTGAGCACCGTAAGCCTCGACGACGAGCGCGCCATCCTCGACATCCGCCACCAGATGGAAGGGCAGCATGCCAATGAAAGCTACCTGCTCAACATCGTTGTGCGCGATAACAAGGGCAACACTGTGGCATCAACCAAGACTCCGGCCGATGGCATGGGGCAGTTTCATGCGCGACTCATGGTGCGTCATCCCCAGGCATGGTCTCCCGAGAGCCCCACGCTCTACGAGGTGACCACGACCCTGCTTCCTGCATCCGAGAAGACTATATTTGACGAGCAGAGCACCAAGTGTGGCATCCGCACCATCAGTGTGAGCCGTGAGCATGGGTTCCAACTCAATGGCGTGTCGCGTAAGTTCAAGGGGGTGTGCCTGCATCATGACCTGGGCCCACTGGGTGCAGCAGTGAACAAGGCAGCCTTGATTCGCCAGATTCGACTGCTCAAAGAGATGGGCGCCGATGCCATCCGCACCAGCCACAACATGCCCTCTGAACTGCAGATGGAGATATGCGACTCGATGGGCATGATGGTGATGGCCGAGAGCTTTGACGCCTGGAGCGACCCTAAGGTGAAGAACGGCTACAACCGCCTGTGGAACGAGTGGTGGCAGCTCGACATCACCAACTTGATAGAGCACCACCGCAACCATCCCAGCATCGTGATGTGGAGCGTGGGCAACGAAATACCTGAGCAATGGAAGCCCGAGGGTGCCGAGCGATACAAGAAACTCATCGCCCTGTGCCATGAGTTGGACCCCTCGCGCCCCGTAACGTGCGGCATGGACCAACCCGATGCCGACCTGGCCAGCGGCTTTGCACAAGTGGCCGATGTGCCTGGCTACAACTACCGTGTGAAGCGTTACGAGGAGACCTACCCCAAGTTGCCACAAGGATTCCTGTTGGGCAGCGAGACCGCCTCGACGGTGAGCACTCGAGGTCACTATTATTTCCCTGACGAATGTGGCGAAAACAAGGAATGGCCCGATGGCCAGTGCTCGGGCTATGACACCGAGTGCTGCTGGTGGAGCAACCTGCCCGACGATGACTGGCACATGCAGGATGACATGCCCTGGACCATCGGTGAGTTTGTGTGGACCGGCTTTGACTACCTGGGCGAGCCGACGCCCTACGACAAATACTGGCCCAGCCGCAGCAGTTACTTCGGCATCCTAGACCTGGCGGGTCTGCCCAAAGACCGCTACTGGCTGTATCGCAGCCACTGGAACACGCAGGAGCACACCATACACTTGCTGCCGCACTGGACCTGGCCGGGCCGCGAGGGCAAAGTGACACCCGTGTACTGCTACACCGACTATCCCAGCGCTGAACTCTTTATCAACGGCAAGAGCCAAGGACGCATCACGAAGGACGCGACCACACGCCTGGACCGCTATCGCTTGCGCTGGCGCAACGTGAAGTATGAGCCGGGCGAGGTGCGCGTGGTGGTCTATGACGCCCAAGGCGCAAAGGCTGGCGAGAAGGTCATGCGCACGGCGGGCAAGCCGCACCACTTGGTGCTGGAAGCCGACCGCAGCACGATTCATGCCGACGGCAACGACCTGTCGTTTGTCACGGTGAGCCTTGTTGACAAGAACGGCACACTCTGCCCCGATGCCAGCAACCAGTTGGAGTTCAGCGTCAAGGGGGCAGGAAGCTACAAGGCCGCGTGCAACGGTGACGCTACCTCGCTCGAGCCGTTCACTCAGCCGAGGATGAAACTGTTCCACGGCCAACTCGTGGTGGTGTTGCAGGCAGGCAACAAAAAAGGTGCGGCCACGCTGACAGTGCGTGACCGCAAGACAGGCCTCAAGCAAAGTGTCAACATCACGGTTGAGTAACATGGCATAAATCGTTGCATAGCACTATCATTATAGGTGGCGCAATACCAACAACAAGGTATTGCGCCACTTACTTTATACCGAGAAGAAGTTAATCATTATTAACGATGACGTCGAAGGCAAAATCCACAAGATTGGCGATTTCACAACTTAATTGACCGCAGTAATTTTGCAGTTGAATTAATACATAGTTATCTGAGATGAAATCGAATATTATCGCAATGGTTCTGTGTGCAATTGTGGGTAGCGCAACCGCACTGTCTGCCACAATCCCAAATGACAGCACACAATATGACAAGCCACGCAAGAGCCGCCTTACGCTAGGTGGATATGGCGAGGCCGTGGCCAGTCGTATGTTTTACAGTAACAACTACAAACGCTATACCGACGCGTCGATGTATAAAGACGCTAAAGGGTTCGGCCAGTTTGACTTACCCCATGTTGTCTTCTTTGTGGGCTACGACTTTGGTAAGGGTTGGTCGATAGGCACCGAGATCGAGTTTGAACACGGTGGGACCGAGAGTGCTGTCGAAATTGAAGAAGAAGAAACCGGTGAATACGAATCTGAGATTGAACGTGGCGGCGAGGTTGCCTTGGAGCAGTTTTGGGTTCAGAAATCGTTCAGTCCTGCAGCGAACATCCGCGCTGGTCACATCATCGTTCCAGTAGGGGCCACCAACTATGGCCACATGCCCACCGAGTTTTTCACGGTCTATCGTCCCGAAGGTGAGAACACCATCTTTCCTTGCACGTGGCATGAGACTGGCGTGAGTTTCTGGGGCCGCCACAAAGACTGGCGTTATGAGGCCATGTTCATAGCCGGACTGGATGCCGACCGTTTCAACAACAAGAACTGGATACACGGCGGCAGCGGCAGTCCATACGAATTCAAAATGGCCACGGCCTATGCTGGTGCCGTGCGTGTTGACAATTACAGTATCAAGGGGCTTCGGCTGAGCCTGAGCGGCTATCTGGGCAACAGCGCCAACAACACGCTCAACGCCACCGGCAAGTATGAGGGCCTGCACGGCACAGTCGCCATCGGAGCATTCGACTTCCTGTACAACGACCACAATGTGATTGCTCGCGGCAACTTTGACTATGGTCATTTGAGCAATTCGCTTGAAATCACCAACGCTAACAAGTCAAGCCGCAAGGACTCTCCCTCGCCCAAGAACAGCGTTGCTGAGGCAGCCATAGCGATGGGAGTCGAAGCGGGTTATGACATATTCTCACTGATTTCCTCGCTCCACCAGCGCGGTCATCGGTTCTACCTCTTTGGCCGCTACGACTACTACGATTCAATGTTCAAGACCGTGTCGAGTATGGTCGACGAGACCGAATGGGGTCGACAGAAAGTGACCTTCGGGTTCAACTACTATCCCATCAAACAGGTTGTCATCAAGGGTGAGTGGAGCAACCGCATCTTCAAGCCACAGTACAACAACGAGCCCACCCTGAGCCTAGGCGTCGCCTACTACGGCATGTTCCACTTGTAGTCATCTAAAGAAACAATATCAATTAACTAAATCAAATAAAATGAAAACAATGAGTTTACTTAAAAAGGGAGTCATGCTGTTGTGCCTGGGCTTAATATTCACCGCCTGCAGCAAAGACGATAACAAGACCCCCAATCCAACTGACCTTGACGCGAACAAAACGGCCATTCTGCGCCAGTATGTCAATGGTGTCATCGTTCCCACTTACAAGTCTTTGGCCGACAACGCCATTGAGTTGAGCGCCCTGTGCGAACAACTGAAGGAAAATCCGAGCCAGCAACTAGTTGAAGCCGCTTGTCTCAAGTGGATTGAAGCCCGCAAGTACTGGGAGTTGAGCGAGGCCTTCCTCTTTGGCGCCGCTGGTGACTACTTCATCGACCCGCACATTGACTCATGGCCTCTTAAAAAATCGAGCCTTGACGAGGTGCTCAACAATAGCAGTCTCATGGCAGATCTTGCCGAGGATGGTGCCGCAGCCGACGGATTCTCGACACTGGGCTATGGGCTATTGGGCTTCCATGCTGTAGAGTATGTTCTGTTCCGTGACGGTCATGCCCGCGAACTGAGCGATATCAGCGAGAACGAATTCATCTACAATGCTGCTGTGGCCGAGGATCTCGCTATCCAGACCGTACGTCTTGAAGCCAGTTGGGCTGGCATGAGCAATGTCACACCGGTCAAACGCGGCATGCTCGAAGATGCCGAGCTTGAGCCTGGCATGAATTATGGCGAGACCATGATTAATGCCGGTATGGCTGGCAACAGCAGTTACAAAACACAGATTGACGCCATGGTGCAGTTGCTGCAAGGTGCCAGCGACATCAGCGACGAGGTGGGTAACACTAAGATTACCGACCCCGTGAACTCGGGCAACGTGCTCGACGTTGAATCATGGTACAGTTGGAACTCGATTGCCGACTTCACCGACAACATCCGCAGCGTCCGCAATGCCTACTATGGCAGTTTGGATGGTACGGTCAACGCCAACTCCATGGCATCCTTTATGTCCAAGCACAACACCAGTATTGACCTGGCCTTGCGTGCCGCTATCGACCATGCCATCAAGACGGTTGCCGCTATGCCAGCACCGTTCCGCAACCATCTCACCAAGGCTGAAACTCAGGCCGCTGTCGATGCATGCAATGAACTGATGGAAAAACTTGACGCTGCCATCGAGGCGATTCAGTAATTCTTAAACATCTCGCTATATTCAATGTCGTCTAGCAAGGTAAGCTTTATGCTTGCCTTGCTGAAGGCATTCAATTAAATCCAACACAATCATGAAGAAACTATTGTATTCACTATTAACTCTGACCACCATTCTTGGTTTAGCGTCGTGTAGCGACGACAACACTGGGACACCCCCCGGGCCAGATTCTGAGACTCCCGCCGAGTACTATGCCGGCGGCAAACTGGGCACGACATTTAACAACACCTCATCGGCCTACGAGCAGTTTACCGCGGCGGTCGAAGAGCAAGGTCTCGTCGCATCGTTCAAGCGCGGTGAGCGCATCTTTGAGAGTCCGTTCGACATTAACAACGACCCACAGACCCCGATGCGTGGTCTAGGCCCGTTGTGGATTAGAGAGAGTTGCATTGCCTGCCATCCCAGCTATGGTCATGGCATGCGCCAAAACAGTTACAACTCCAACACCATTGGTAACGGCTATCTGCTGGTGCTGACCGATGAAAACGACACTTACTTGTCGTCCTACACCGGCATGCCCCAAACGGGCGCAGCTGCTCCATTCAAAGCTCCGCTTGACGAGCGCAAAATCAAAATCCAGTGGCTCCCCTACACCGACGAGTGGAACAACACTTTCCCCGATGGTGAGACCTATGGTCTCATTTATCCCGAGGTGACAATTCCTGAGGACGCTTTTTATGTTCCCTTGCAAGTCGGTGGTAATGACATTAGTTATAGCCAGTTGCGTGTGCGTCTTGAGAGCACGATCGGGCTTTACGGAACCGGGCTTCTTGATGCCATCAGCGAAGAGGACATACGCGCACAGTATGTGAAGGAAGAGGCTGCTGGTGTAGCCTTGAACCCCAGCATCTGGGCCAATGGCAACTTCGTCAGTTATTACACCAACACGCTTCAAGGCGACGGCACGAAATACGCGCGCCGTTTCACTTATGCCTTGTCGCGTGGTCCCCTTCAGGATGCTGCTGGCGCCAACGCTATATGGAACATCACGAACGTTACTCGCAGTGACCGCCGCTACCACTACATGACGGCAGCCTACGCCAAAGTGGCATCGAAAGACCCAGATGTTCAGGCCAAATTCTACAGTTACTTCCCCGAGATGAACAAGACCGGCAATGTTGAAACCGACATCTACAATTACCTGATGGGCAAAGACTTGACACCCGAGATGACCGATCAAGAGTATATCGATCTGATGGCTTGGCACCGCGGCCTTGCCGTTCCTGCCGCACGAGATGTCAACAGCACAGAGTTCCAGCGTGGCAAACAATTGTTCAGCGAGATAGGTTGCGCCTATTGCCATCGTCCATCATGGACAACTGGCGACGATATCATCCGTGACCCGAGCAACTTCTTTGTCGGCAACCGCGCCAACATGCTGCCCCGGTATCCTCATCAGACCATTTGGCCCTATACTGATATGATTCAGCACCGCCTGATGATGAAAAACGACATCCGCACAGGTTGGTGCCGCACGACTCCATTGTGGGGACGCGGTCTCAGTGCCAAGTGCACCGGTGCCGACGATCGCTTGCATGACTGTCGTGCCCGCACCGTCATCGAGGCCATCATGTGGCATGGGTCGGCACAGAGCGATGCTCGAAAAAGCGTTGAGAAATTCAGGACACTCAGCAAGAGCGATCGCAATGCTGTTGTCAAGTTCATCGAATCGATCTAATCAATGAAGAAGATTGCATTCACACTGCTGCTGGCGATGGTGGTTGTCCTGGCGACAGCCACCATCGTTGAGCGGTGCTATGGCACAGCCACTGCACAAAGCACAGTTTACCACTCGGTGCCATTTGCCCTATTGTGGCTTGGCATTGCAATGGCGGCATTTGCCCATATCATGCGTGTGAAACTCTATCGCCGATTGCCGTCATTTGGCGTTCATGTGGCATTATTGCTCATACTGGCTGGTGCTGCCACAACATGGCTTACAGGTTATAGTGGAAAAATGCGGTTGAGCCGTGATGAGTGCAAAACAACATTGACTGATGAGAAGGGTGTGTCACACCAACTGCCCTTTTCGGTAACGCTACTAGATTACTCCATCAAATACTATGACGGCACACACTCTCCTGCCGACTTTGTGAGCAGGATAAAAATTTCAAGTCCTGCGAAAGAAGATATCAACGCCACAGTCAGGATGAACCAGATTGCATCACACCAAGGTTACAGGTTCTATCAAATGGGGGTTGATATCGAGAACGATGCCACAGTCTTGCAAGTGACTCACGACCCGTGGGGCATCGCAATCACATACAGTGGCTATTTGCTATTGGCCATCTCGCTCATAGCCGTGCTGTGGTGGCAGCGAGGTCACTTCAGGGCCTTGCTGAAGCAACTATCCATGCAGTCATCATGCCTGATGGTAATCATGCTATTAGCATATGTGCCAGCACAAGCGGAAACGACTGCCCCTGAAACTGTCACTCCAGAAGTCGCCGAGCGTTTTGGCAACTTGTTTGTCCTGTACAATGGCCGCATAGCCCCAGTTCAGACCCTGGCACGCGACTTCACGACAAAACTCTATGGCAAGCCTACTTATCGTGGATTCACAGCCGAGCAAGTGCTAGCGGGATGGATATTTTACTTTGACCAATGGCGCACTCAACCCATGATAAAGGTCAAGAGTCGCCATGCCCGTCAACTGCTGGACATTCAAGGCCGCTTTGCGACGATCGACGACTTTCGTGCCACCGACAACAGTTACCGGTTGGATCAAGTTCTTTCACTCATCAACAGTGGTGTAGATGTGGATGATGCTAGAGGCATCAATGAAGCCCATGAGAAATATGAGTTAGCCTTCATGGTTGCGACTGGACAGATGCTTAAACTCTTCCCAGTCAAACAGGGTGGCGAAATCAGTTGGTTCACTCCTGGTTCACGCGACATACCCGAAAACTTGCCAGAAGACCAATGGGTGTTTCTGCGTCGCGGCATGGACTACCTGACCGAAATGGTCATCACCCATGACCAAGAGGGTGCCTGCCACTTTCTGGAGAAATTGCGTGAATACCAAGTCAAGGAATGTGGCAAAGCGCTGCCCAGTGACGCACAGTTCAAAGCCGAAAAGTTATATAACCAGATCAACTCAAGCAAATGGTTGGCTATGATGCTAGTGACCATGGGCTTAATCCTGATTATTGTGAGTGTGCGCATCACGGCCAAGGGCAAGAAACTTCCACAATGGGTTAAAACAGTGGGCATCTGTGTCCTGACGGCCACCGCAGCCTATCTGGTCGTCTGCGTCACACTGCGATGGATTGTGAGCGGCCATGTGCCCATGAGCAATGGCTTTGAGACGATGCAGGCGATGGCGCTCGCCAGTGCAATGTTGACATTGTGGCTACACAGCCGCCACAGCAACACATTGGGTCCTGGTGTTTTGGTGACAGGCCTTACACTAATGGTGAGCATGCTGGGAGAGAGCAATCCTGCCATCACTCCACTCATGCCCGTTCTGCACTCGCCCTGGCTCAGCATTCATGTTGCCACCATCATGATTGCCTACTCGCTGCTGGCATTGATGGCACTCAACAGCATCATGGCGTTACTGTCGCGAAATCAGCCATCGGTTCTTGAACGGCTGCACATTCTCAACATGGTTATGCTCTATCCCGCTGTGGCCCTCCTGGCAATCGGAATCTTTATAGGTGCCGTTTGGGCCAATATATCATGGGGTACCTATTGGAGTTGGGACCCAAAGGAGGTCTGGGCATTAATCACGTTAATCATCTATTCACTCCCGCTACACTCCCAATCCATTCGCCGTTTGTCTCGGCCCATGTTTTTCCATGTGTATATCGCCCTCGCATTTGTCAGTGTGCTGGTCACTTACTTTGGCGTAAACTTCTTTTTAGGCGGGATGCACAGTTATGCCTAACCAATCGTGGGGAGTCCCTGCCCCAGAAATCACCAGTTCAAGCGATTGACCGTCGGTCATGAACCCAATAACTTTGCACTCGAAAAAAACTTATGATTGCAACCGAAGATATCTTGCTGATTGTAGTCGCCGAGGCCTCTAGCATCGTGCGGCATGGCCTTGTGTCAGTCTTGGAGCCATTGCAAACGCAAATTATGGTGAGAGAAGTTTCCACTCTGCCAGCACTAGAAGCGGCCTTGCAGCATTCACAGGTGAGTGTAGCCATTGTCAACCCGATGCTTGACACCTCAATGGATATCAACCGGTTGCGCCAAAACCATACCAACACCCATTTCGTTGCCTTGATCAGTGCTGTTGTCAGCAACCGCTTGACCCAGGCATTTGAGGACTGCATCGGCATCAATGACAGCCCTGACGACATCTGCTGCAAGTTACAGCACCTGCTGAAATCCAAGCCACGACGCACACCGTACGTCAACAACCTGAGCCAACGTGAGAAGGAGATTGCCGCCCATGCAATCAGCGGGATGAGCAATAAAGAAATCGCTCGTCACCTACGACTATCGGTACACACCATCATCACACACCGCCGCAACATTTACCACAAACTCAAAGTCCATAACACCACCGAACTAGCAGTTGCTGCACTGAGATGTGGCATCGTCTCGTTGACCGATCTCAAAGGTTAAGCCGCTGACTGAAGCGGTTATTATTTTACCGCAAAAGTAGATTGAAGTACTTATACCAAAGTTATAAAACTCATGAACAATAGCGCAGGACGATTACCAAAGTCTGATGAATAATAAAAGTCCAAAAATACAAGCGCAGATAACGGAAAAATACCTATTTTTGCAGCGTAATTAGAACGATAAATCAGAATTTATGGAAATCAATAATAGACCCAACCCCAATGAGGCTTTTCCGAATCCGAAGATTCCAAGCCTCTGCTTCATTAAGAACGTGGTGAAGAACCCGCGTATCATCATCGGCGACTATACCTACTACGATGATGTGGATGGTGCTGACCAGTTCGAGAAGCATGTCACTCATTTCTACGATTTCATAGGCGACCGACTGATTATTGGCAAATTCTGCGCTATTGCCAAGGGTGTGGAGTTTGTCATGAATGGAGCCAATCATAGGATGGACGGTGTGACAACCTATCCGTTTTATGTCATTGGTGGCGACTGGGGAAGTGCCA
>JAEEGI010007658.1_pt1 | contig 24135 bp, 16 predicted proteins | sample 8958751 | NCBI WGS metagenome assembly JAEEGI01 (sample SAMN16246545, study PRJNA631951) | gut metagenome | biome: gut microbiome; feature: rumen; material: KS-attached | host: Bos | place: Iran: Karaj | collected 2018-10 | reverse complement strand
TAAGGGCATCACGGCCATCCAGATGGATATCAAGATCCACGGCTTAACGAACGACATCATCCGCGAAGCCATCGCCCGCGCCCGCACCGCCCGCGTCTATATCATGGACGAAGTCATGAGCAAGGCGATCGCCGAGCCGCGTCCGGAGATCAGCAAGTGGGCTCCGAAGATCATCTCCATCACGATCGATCCGACCAAGATCGGCGACGTCATCGGCAAGCAGGGCAAGGTCATCAACAAGATCATCGAGGATACCGGCGTGCAGATCGATATCGAGGATGACGGCACCGTCTCTGTGGCCGGCACCGATATGGCCATGATCCAGAAAGCGATCCGCATCATCGAGGGCATCGTGAACGACGTCGAACCCGGCCAGGTCTTCAAGGGCCGCGTCGTGACCATCATCCCGAGCCGCGCGTTCGTGGAGCTGGTGCCCGGCAAGGAAGGCGGCGTGCATATCTCCAAGATCTCCAAGCGCCGCATCGAGAAGATCGAAGACGAGCTGAAGGTCGGCGACGAAGTATACGTCAAGGTCCTTGAGATCGACAAGATGGGCCGCATCAACCTGTCCATGAAGGACGTGACCGCGGAAGAGAAGGCCGCGCTGGAACAATTCCGGAAAATAAAAAAGCACCGCAGCAGACGGCTGCGGTGCTTTTTGCGTATTGCCTTACGCTCTGTGGTAGAGCTTTTTCGTCTGATGCATGGGCTCGCAGGTCAGGCGGATGCCGAGCTTGTTGTAGATGCCTCTGTCAACGGGAGAGAGGATGACCGTGGAGTGTGCCTCGCAGCCGGCCAGCCGGCTCAGCTGTTCCATGGCCTGCTCGGCCTTGCCGTCCTGCGTCGCGCAGATGGACAGGGCGATCAGCACCTCGTCCGTATGCAGGCGGGGGTTGTGTCCGCCCAGATGCGAGGTCTTCAGATGGCAGATCGGTTCGATTACTTCCGGCGCCATCAGCAGCTGTTCCTTCGGCACGCTGCCGAGCGCCTTTAACGCGTTCAGCAGCGCGGCGGAGGCGGCGCCCAGAAGGTTGGAGGTCTTGCCGGTAATGATGCGGCCGTCGTTCAGCTCGATCGCCACGGCGGGGTTGCCGGTGCTCTCGGCCCTGTCCAGCGCCGCCTTCACGACCGGACGGTCTTCCGGCGAGATCTGCGCCTGCTTCATCACCAGGCGGATCTTGTTGATGATCTCATCCGAGCCGTAGCCGATGCGCTTGTCGCAGAGCGCCGTGTAATAGCGGCGGATGATCTCCTGCTTGGCGGCGGCGCGTACAGCGTCGTCGTCTATGATGCAGTTGCCGACCATGTTGACGCCCATGTCGGTGGGAGACTTGTACGGGCTCTCCCCGTAGATCTGCGTGAACATCGCCTGCAGGACCGGGAAGATCTCCACGTCGCGGTTGTAGTTGACCGTGGTGACGCCGTAGGCCTCCAGATGGAAGGGGTCGATCATGTTGACGTCGTTTAAATCCGCCGTAGCGGCCTCATAGGCGAGATTGACCGGGTGCTTTAAGGGGAGATTCCAGATAGGAAAGGTTTCGAATTTGGCATAGCCGGCCTTGATGCCGCGCTTGTTTTCGTGATAGAGCTGGGAGAGGCAGGTCGCCATCTTGCCGCTGCCGGGACCGGGGGCGGTCACGACGACCAGCGGACGGGAGGTCTCGATGTATTCGTTCTTGCCGAAGCCTTCGTCGCTGACGATGTGCTCCACGTCCAGCGGATAGCCTTCGATGATGTAATGGTGGTAGACGGTCACGCCCAGGTTCTGAAGCCGCCGGCAGAAGGCATCCGCCGCCGCCTGCCCCGTGTAGTGCGTCAGGACCACGCTGCCGACGTAGAGATCGCCCGCGCGGAAGGCGTCGATCAGCCGGAGCACGTCCAGATCGTAGGTGATGCCCAGATCCCCCCGGACCTTATTCTTTTCGATATCGTCCGCGTTGATGGCGATCACGATCTCGGCTCTGTCCTTCATCTGCTTCAGCATGGTGATCTTGCTGTCGGGATGGAAACCGGGCAGGACGCGGGACGCGTGATAGTCGTCGAAGAGCTTGCCGCCGAACTCCAGATACAGCTTGCCGCCGAAGGAGCCGATGCGCTCCAGGATCATCCGGGACTGCATGGAAAGGTAGAGATCGTTATCAAAGCCGGGGCGGTTCATAAGAGGCCTCCTTTTTTTGAAATCCTTGCTAACTGTAAAGGATTCCGGGGGCATTTGTCAAGAATAAAGAGAGAAAAAAATACAAGATTTAGTTGATCCGGAGCGGAACGGCACAGGATATGGGGGTGAAGGCATGAAAAAGTACACCAGATAGGAATCGAACCTACGTCTGTGGCTCCGGAGGCCGCCGCTCTATCCACTGAGCTACTGGTGCGCGCAGGGGTATCATACATCAAATGAAAAAAAGTATCAAGACTTTTGCAAAAAGTTTTGACTTTTAGGGTCGGCTTTGCTATTATTACCGTGATGGGATAAAATTCCACACGGGTTGATATAAAGGAGAGCGCACCATGGCAGACAAGAACAGGAAAGATACGTTTCACTGGAATTTCGATCTGAAGAATACGGATTCCGATTTTACCGATATCGAGTATTCTCCGGAGGTGATTCCCGTTGCCGAAGGGGAGGACGATCTGAAACCGTTTATATTCGTGGACGGCAAATACAACTCGGATACGGACGCTTCGGCGTTTTCCGGCAGTGTCCGCCCTGCGTCTGACCGTGATGAGGAGGAAGAAGAGGACGACGGCTTCGACGAGCCCAAAAAGAAAAAAGCCGGCTCCGGCAAGCTTTCGCCGTCCGCGATCTTCGGCAACAACAACATCCCCTGGAAGAAGATCCTGATCGGCCTGGCGGCGCTGGCCGTGATCGTGCTGCTTGTGATCCTGCTCTGGCCGAAGAAGGAAAAAGAGCCCGGCGAGGAGAAATCCTGGGCGCTTTCGGATGATGCGACGATCAACCTCCTGGTGGAAAACTACCTGACCGCCCTCAAGGAAGGCAAACCGGATCTGATGCGGAACGTGCTGGTCAGCAATGCCAAGATCGAAGACGTGACGATCTGGAATCAGTCCAAGATCTATGAATCCTTTGACAATACGAAGACCTATTCGTATCCGGGCCTGAATAAGGGCGAGTACTGCCTGGCGACCTTCACGGATCTGAAGTTCGTCAATATCGACACGGCCGTGCCGAAGTCCTACTTCTTCTATGCGCGTCCGGAAGGCGAAAGCAACCAGCTCCGCCTGATGATCATGGACGACCAGGATACGGAAGAATACAAGTACTTTGCCGAGGTCTACAAGGATAACAGCGCGGAGATCCAGAAGATCGTGGCGTCCAGCGACGAACGCTATACGAAGGCCCTGACCGAGGATGAAAAACTGGCCACCTATGCCAGCATCTGGGCACGCGGCGAGTATCCGATCCCTCCCGAAGGGACGCTGACCCCTTCCAATACGACCGAAAACGGCGGCGAAGGTACGAATGCAACGCCGGAGAATACGGACGTCATCCAGACCGATCCGCCCATCGAGGGTGAGATCCCGATGGAGGCCAAGGGCTGGATCACGACGAACGGACTGCGTCTGCGCGCCAACCCCAGCACCGAGACCAACGACAACGTTCTGACGCACCTGAGCAAGTATCATTACGTGCGCATCGTGGGACAGCTGGACGGCTGGTATCACGTGATCGATGACCTGACTGACAACGGCATCGGCGGCGAGCAGAGCTGCACCCGTCAGGAAGGCTACGTCAGCAGCGATTACGTGACCACCAACTACGCCAACATTCCGAATGACTAAGCTCTGCCGGACTGTATCATAATTTTTCAAGCCGACCCGGGACCTGTTCTCGGGTCGGTCTGCGAATGGAGAAAAGATGAACGTCAACGACTTTGATTATGAGCTGCCGGAAGAGCTGATCGCGCAGGATCCGCTGGAGGACCGCGCTTCCTCCCGCCTGCTGGTCCTGGACAGGAAAAGCGGCGCCGTCCGGCACGATCATTTTTATCATATCGCGCAGTATCTGAAGCCCGGCGATCTGCTGGTCATCAACAATACGAAGGTGATCCCGGCCCGTCTGCTGGGCGTGAAGGAGGATACCGGAGCTGCCGTGGAGGTCCTGCTCCTAAAGCGGCTTCAGGACCGGGAGAGCGCCTGGGAATGCCTGGTGCGGCCGGGGAAAAAGTGCCGGAAAGGCGCGCGTTTTTCTTTCGGGGACGGCCTTCTCAGGGCCGAAGTGAACGAGGTCCTTCCGGACGGCAACCGCATCGTCCGCTTTGAATACGAAGGGATCTTCGAAGAGATCCTGGACAGGCTGGGCGAAATGCCCCTGCCTCCGTACATCACGCACAAGCTGGCGGACAAGAACCGCTATCAGACGGTCTACGCGAAATATGAAGGCTCCGCGGCCGCGCCGACGGCGGGCCTGCACTTTACGAAGGAGCTTCTGGAAGAGATCAGAGCGGCCGGCATCGGGATCGCGGAGATCACGCTGCACGTGGGGCTCGGAACCTTCCGCCCGGTCAAGGCGGAGACGGTGGAAGAGCACCATATGCACAGCGAGTACTACGAGATCAGCCCGGAAGCGGCGGCTCAGATCAGTGACACGAAGAAAAAGGGCGGCCGGATCGTTGCGGTTGGGACCACCAGCTGCCGGACGCTGGAAGCGGCGGCGAAAGAGGACGGGAGCCTCGAAGCCGGCAGCGGATGGACGGAGATCTTTATCTATCCCGGCTACCGTTTTAAGCTGGTGGACGCCCTGATCACCAACTTCCATCTGCCGAAGTCCACGCTGATCATGCTGGTCTCGGCACTGGCCGGCCGGGAAAACGTGCTGGCCGCCTACAGGGAAGCCGTCCGGGAACGGTACCGCTTTTTCTCCTTCGGGGATGCGATGTTCATTCAATGAAGACGGACCGGCCGGTACCTGACCGCGTGACAGAATAACAGCTACAGGAGAATGACGTATGAAGCAGCATAAACGAATCCCCCTGCCCGGACAAAGGATCCTCCGCTCTGCGGCGGCCGTCGCCATCTGCCTGCTCATCTATTTTCTGCGCGGCCACGAGGGGATCCCTTTCTATTCCGCCACGGCGGCGATGCAGAGCATCCAGCCCTATACCAAGGACATGAAAAAGGTGGCCCGCAAGCGTTTCTTCGGAACCATCATAGGCGCCGCGTGGGGCTTCATCCTTCTGCTGCTGGAGATCTGGATGCTCGGGGACGGCATTTACAACGAACCGCCCATCCACTACGTTCTGGTGCCGCTGTTCCTGATCCTGACGCTGTACTCCGCGGTGCTGCTCGGCGTCCAGGACATCGCGTATTTTTCCAGCGCCGTCTTTCTTGCCATCACGATCAATCATTTCACGGATGATAATCCGTATCTTTTCGTTTTCAACCGTCTGCTGGACACGACCATCGGTCTCGTCGTGGCGGCGGTGATCAACCGGCTGCACCTGCCGCGGCGGCACACCACGGACACGCTCTACGTTTCGGCGCTCGGCCACAGCCTGCTGGATTCGGAAAGCAAGCTTTCGAACTATTCCAAGATCGAGCTGAACCGCCTGATCGACGACGGGATGAAGTTCAGCCTTTCCACCATCGAGACGCAGGCGACCGTGCGGGAACTGCTGCCGGGCGTACGCCTGAACTGCCCGATCATCACGATGGACGGCGCGGCGCTGTACGACATGAAGAGCCTGAGCTATCTGCGGACGACGCCCATGAGCGAAGAGAGCGCGGCGCGCATCACGGCCTGGTGCCGGGAGCGCGACCTGCCGTTCTTCTCCAACATCATCCGGCAGAACCTTCTGGTGATCCATTTCCGCGAACTCAGCAACGAGCCGATGAAGCATCTCTTTGAACTGAAGAGAAGCTCGCCCTACCGCAACTTTATCCGCAGCGAGGAAGACGTCTGCAGCAACGTCGTGTATCTGTTGGTGATGGATGGCGAAGAGCGGATCCGGGAGATCTATGAAGAACTGATGCGCGAGCCCTGGATCGCGGACTACCGCGTACAGAAACACAAGTCGAAATACGGTGATTATTACACTTTGAAGATATACGACGCGGCCTGCTCGCGCGAAGCCATGCTGCGCGAGCTGGAGGAAATAGCAGGAACTAAGAAGACGGTCACCTTCGGCGCCGATGCCGGCCGGTACGACGTCGCCATCCCGGATTCCGACAGGAACCTACTGGTCAGGGAACTGAAGCGCCGCTTCGAGCCGGTCGATTTCCGCTGCTGGAAGAATATATTCCGCTGGTAACGATGCTTCTTATGGTCATATGCCTGCGGCCGTAATATTATCATATCTGAATAATGCCGCGCCGGCACCGGCCGGTTCGGAAAAGGAGCCGAAATGAAAATCTTATTTGTGACCAGCGAGTGCGCCCCCTTCAGCAAATCCGGCGGACTGGCCGACGTTGCCTTTTCACTGCCCCCGGCCTTAAAGGAAGCGGGGGACGAGATCGCCATCGTGACGCCGCTGTACCGCTGCGTGCGGGAAAAATACGGAGACGGCCTGCAGTACGTGGCCTCACCCACAGTACGGCTGGGAGACTGGGAGACCGCCTGCGGCCTGTATAAGGGAGACCGGGCCGGCGTACCCGTATGGTTTATCGAATATAATGATTTCTATGACCGCCCGCGTCTGTACGGCTATGAGGACGACAGCCGCCGCTTCGCCTTCTTCAGCCGGGCCGTGATCGATCTGCTGCCGTATTACAATTTCCGGCCGGACATCCTGCACTGCAACGACTGGGAGACGGCCGCCGCGGTGATCTATCTGAAGAATGATCAGGCCTGGCGGCTGGATCTGCAGGGCATCAAAACGGTCTATACGATCCACAATATCGCCTATCAGGGCCAGTTCTCCGCGGATGAGCTGCAGACGACCTTCGGCCTGCCGGGCGGCTGGTACGACGGCGGCCTGGGCTATGAATATGAAGGGCGTCACGACATCAACCTGATGAAGGGCGCCATCCTGATGTCGGACGCAGTCTCCACCGTTTCCGAAACCTACGCCCGCGAACTGCATCAACCGGCTTTCGGCATGGGGCTGGAGGGCGTCATGCATATGGTGGAGCGCAAGACCTACGGCATTTTAAACGGCATCGACATGGATCATTACGATCCGACGATCGATCCGCAGATCCCGTTCCATTTCAGCCCGGAGGACCGCTCCGGCAAAGCAAAGTGCAAATCCTACATTCAGAAAAAGTTCGGCCTGGCGCAGGAAGCCAAATGGCCGATGCTGTGCTCGGTCGCCCGTCTGGTGGAGCAGAAAGGTATCGATCTGATCCGCGCGATCATGCCGGATCTGATGCGGATGGGCGTGCAGCTGATCGTTTTCGGCCAGGGCGATCAGGAATACGTGGACTATTTTAACTGGGCGCGCACGCAGTGGCCGGATCAGTTCGGCTTCTCTACGGAATTCAGCGAAAAGACCGCCAGCGAGATCTTTGCCGGCGCGGATATGTATCTGATGCCTTCGCGCTTTGAGCCCTGCGGCCTGTCCCAGATGATGGCCATGCGCTACGGCACGATCCCGATCGTGCACGAGACGGGCGGCTTGAAGGATTCCGTGCGTCCCTACAGTGATTTCGACGGGATCGGGGACGGCTTCTCCTTCGTCAGCTACCAGCCGAAGGCGCTGTATCTGGCCGTTCAGGCAGCCGTAAAGCTCTATTTCGGCGACGTGGAGACCTTTCGCGTGATCCGGAAGCGCTGCATGCTGAAGGATTTCTCCTGGAAGAAGAGCGCCGGTATGTATCAGCGGATGTACGAGGAGATCTCCGACGAGGGAACGGGCGGCGATACCCTGTCCTTCGAAGAAGCCTTTGCCACGCTGAAACCGGTCTACGAAAAGCTGTTCACCCAGTATCTGAAGGAACACGGCGAGGATCTGGCGGATGATTTCCGCCGCGTGATCCAGGTGCAGATCGTGGGCCGCGGCGCCGGGATATTCTACCTGGATTTCAGCAAGGACGGCGTGCTGGTCGTTCCCTGCAACTACAACGACGCGGATGCCTGGCTGGCCTGCAGCTTCGACAACCTGCTGGGTATGACGGACGGTTCGGTCTCTCCCGACAGACTGTTTATGAACGGACAGATGAAGGTGGAAGGCAACGTGGCGAAGGGTGCCGAGCTGCGCCGCCTGCTTCAGCCGATCATGAGCAGGTGATCAGTCGAAATACGATTTGTTTTTATCGCCGTGAGGCGAAGAAAGGATGTTTTATGGAAGATATGCGTTTGAACAAGTTTTTGAGCGATGCGGGCTTCTGCTCGCGCCGGCAGGCCGATAAACTGATCGAAGCCGGCCGCGTCAGCATAGACGGCTTGAAGGCCGAGCTGGGCCAGCGGGTGACAGAAGGTGCGAAGGTCTGCGTGGACGGGAAGCCGGTGAAGAAAAGCGCCCGCTCCGTACTGATCGCGGTGAACAAGCCGGTCGGCGTTGTGACCACGACGGCGAAGGAGGAAGTCGCCAATATCGTGACCTATGTCGGTTATCCGGAGCGGATCTATCCGGTCGGACGGCTGGACAAGGATTCCGAGGGCCTGATCCTGATGACGAATCAGGGCGAGCTGGCGGAGAGGATCGCCCATGCCCGCGGGCGTCACGAGAAGGAATATCTGGTGACCGTGGATCATGCCGTCACGAAGGAATTCATCGAAGCCATGGCTGCCGGCGTCCGCCTGAATGAAAAGACCGTGACGCGACGCTGCCAGGTCTCGAAGGTCAGCCGGAACCGCTTCCGCATCGTGCTGACGCAGGGCCTGAACCGCCAGATCCGCCGGATGTGCGAAACGCTGGGGTATAAGGTCATCGAGCTGAAGCGGACGCGCATTATGAATATCACGCTGGGCGATCTGCAGCTGGGCGAGTACCGGGAGATCGTCGGAGAGGAATATGAGGCGCTGCTGGATGCGCTGGGAATGAAGGCATGACGATGCAGGATCCGAAACAGAAGATGATCGCCAGGATGCGGGAGCTGATCCCGCTCTTAAACGAGGCCGGACGCGCGTACTATCAGGAAAGCCGGGAGATCATGAGCAACCGCGAGTACGACGCGCTGTACGACGAGCTTCTGAAGCTGGAGGCGGAGAGCGGCGTGGTCCTGAGCGGCTCTCCGACGCAGCAGGTCGGCTACGAGACCGTGACCAGCCTGCCGAAAAAAGCGCATCCGAGTCCCATGCTTTCGCAGAACAAGACCAAGTCCGTAGCGGAGCTGCAGAGCTTTCTGGGTACGCAGCCGGGCCTTCTGTCCTGGAAGATGGACGGCCTGACCGTGGTGCTGAACTACGACAAGGGCGAGCTTCAGGAAGCGGTGACGCGCGGCAACGGAGAGGTCGGCGCCGTGGTGACGGCGAATGCGAAGACCTTCCGGAACATCCCGCTGAAGATCGCTTTTACGGAACCGCTGGTCCTGCGCGGCGAAGCGGTCATCCGCTATGATGATTTTGAAGAGATCAACCGCTCGCTGCCGGAGGACGGGCCGCAGTACAAAAACCCGCGGAACCTGTGCTCCGGTTCCGTGCTGCAGTTAAGCAGCGCGGTGACGGCGGCACGCCGGGTGCGGCTTTACGTTTTTTCCCTCGTGTCGGCCGGAAACCGGAGCTTTGCGACGCACCATGAGGAACTGGCCTTCCTTAGGGGGCTCGGCTTTGAGACGGTGGACTACCGGGCGGTGACGGCCGAAAGCCTGCCGGCCGCCGTGGAAGCCTTTAAGGAGGAGATCGGGATCTATCCCATCCCCTCAGACGGCCTGGTCCTCTTGATGGACGACGTCGCCTACGGAAAAAGCCTGGGCACGACGGCGAAATTCCCACGGGATTCCATCGCCTTCAAGTGGACGGACGAGATCGCGAGGACACGCTTGAAAGAGATCGAATGGAGCGCCTCCCGGACGGGACTCATCAATCCGGTGGCGATCTTCGAGCCGGTAGAGCTGGAGGGGACGCAGGTGAGCCGCGCCAGCGTGCATAACCTGTCCATTTTAGCGGAGCTGGCGCTGGGCATCGGCGACGAGATCGGCGTCTACAAGGCGAATATGATCATCCCGCAGATCGCGGAAAACTATACGCGTTCCGCGGACGTACGGCCGCCGGCCGTCTGTCCGGTCTGCGGCTCTCCGACGGAGATCCGCGATTCCGGCGAAGCAAAGACCCTGTACTGTCCGAATCCGGCCTGCCCGGCCAAGCAGATCAAGAAGTTCGATCTGTTCGTCAGCCGCAGCGCGATGAATATCGACGGGCTTTCGGAAGCGACGCTGGAGAAGCTGATCGACATCGGCGTGATCACCGAATATGCGGACCTGTTCCGGCTGTCCGGCCAGCGCGAAAAGATCGTTTCGTTGGAGGGATTCGGGGAGAAGAGCTTTCAGAATCTGGTGAAGGCGGCCGAAACCGCTTCCCATACCACGCTGCCGCGTCTTCTTACGGCCCTCGGGATCCCAAACGTGGGACCCGCGACGGCGCGCCTTCTGGCAAGAACGTTCCGGGACGATCTGGAAGCCCTGCGCGCGGCTTCGGCAGCCGAGCTTCAGGCCATTCCGGAGGTGGGGCCCATCATGGCGGAAGGGATCGCCGCGTACTTCGCGGACGAGAACGCGCGAAAAGAACTGGACGCCCTCCTGCCGTACCTGGATGTGGAAAAATCCGCCGCCGGAAGCGGGGCGGAAGAAACGCTTCCGCTCGCGGGGATGACCTTTGTGATCACCGGCTCCCTGAACCACTTTATCAACCGGGACCGGCTCAAGGCGAAGATCGAAGCGCTGGGCGGCAAGGCGGCCGGTTCGGTTTCGGCCAAAACGACCGCGCTGATCAACAACGACGCGGCCTCGAATTCCACCAAGAACCAGACGGCAAAGAAGCTTGGGATCCCGGTGCTGACGGAAGAAGAGTTTCTGGAGAAATATAATATTATCACTGACTGAAAGAACGGCAAAGCGAGCGAGCCGTATTTAAGCGGAGAGTTTTTATGCGTTACGAGGGACAGATCTACCGGCCTCCGAGCGAGGCTTACAGCTATATTTTACAGGTCACGGTCGGCTGCAGCCACAATGCCTGCACCTTCTGCAACATGTATGCGGACAAGCAGTTCCATATCCGGAAACTGAGCGAGATCCTGGAGGATCTGCAGATGGCGCGCCGCGCCTACCGCTACGTGGAGCGGATCTTTCTGGCGGACGGCGACGCCCTGATCGTCCGGACCGAGACCCTGCTGGAGATCCTGCGTACCATCCGCCGGCTCTTCCCGGAATGCGCACGCATCACCAGCTACGCCTCCGCCCGCGACCTGCTTCTGAAGACGCCCGGCGAGCTGGCCCTCCTGCAGAAAAACGGCCTGGACATGGTCTATCTGGGCCTGGAGTCCGGCAGTGAACGCATCCTGAAGGCGATCAACAAGGGCGTCACCGTGGAGGAGACCGTGCAGGCCTGTGCGAAAGCGAAGGACGCCGGCATCCGCCTTTCCATTACGCAGATCACCGGCCTGGCCGGGCAGGACGGCATGGAGGAGAACGCGTCGGAATCCGCGAAGGCGCTGTCCCGCATCAATCCGGAGTATATCGGGATCATGACGCTCACTTTAAGACGCGGCACGCCCATGACGAAGGATTTCGAGGAGGGCCGCTTCAAACGCCTGACCCCGAAGCAGATCGTGGAAGAGATGCGGATGCTGGTCGCCGGCATGGACAGCGAGGGAAGCGTTCTGCGCTCCAACCACATCTCCAATTACGTTCAGCTGTGCGGGACCATGAACCGCGACAAAAGCATCATGCTGGAGCAGCTGGATCTGGCGCTTGCCAGCGGCAGACTGGAGAACGAGTACATTTCCTACCTCGAAAATCTGTAAAATCAGGCGAAATGTGCTTGAAAAATACGGCGTTTTCCTGTATTATATTTATTCGGCAATACATACCCCGTATATTTTTAAGGAGGATTGAAACATATGAAGGTTTATTCGACCAAGGACATTCGCAACGTAGCGGTCTTGGGCCACGGCAGCTGCGGTAAAACCACCGTGGTAGAAGCCGCAGCATACGTTACCGGTGTTATTTCCCGTATGGGCAAAGTCACCGACGGCACCACCATCAGCGACTTTGATAAGGAAGAGCAGAAGCGCACCTTCTCCATCAGCACGACCATCGTTCCCATCGAATGGGAAGGCAAGAAGATCAATTTCCTGGACACCCCCGGATACTTCGATTTCGTCGGCGAAGCCGAGGAAGCCGTCAGCGCCGCCGATGCCGCCCTGATCGTCGTCAACGGCAAGGCCGGCGTGCAGGTCGGCGTGCAGAAAGCCTGGGCGCTCTGCGAAAAGCTGAACATGCCGCGCATGTTCTTCGTCACCAACATGGATGACGACAATGCCAACTATGCCCGCGTCTGCGAAGAACTGAAGAACACCTTCGGCAACAAGGTCGCTCCGTTCCAGGTCCCCTTCCGTGAAGGCGACAAGCTGGCCGGCTTCGTCAACGTTCCGAAGATGAGCGCCCGCAAGTTTACCGGCACCAAGGGCGAATACGTGGAATGCGATATCCCCGCTTCCGCCAAGGATCTGCTGGAAGAAACGCACGCTCAGCTGATGGAAGCGGTCGCCGAGACCGACGAAGAGCTGATGGAGCGCTACTTTGAAGGCGAAGAATTTACTCCCGAAGAGATCTCGAACGCGCTGAACAGCAGCGTGGCCGCCGGCGATCTGGTCCCCGTTCTGATGGGTTCCGGCTTAAACTGCTACGGCGTACGCGTGCTGCTGCACGATATCGATAAATACCTGCCGTCTCCCGCGGCCTGCAAGATCAGCGGCACCAACACCCGCACCGACGAAACGTTCGAAGCCGATTACGACGAAACCAAGGCTCCGACCGCCAAGGTCTTCAAGACCCTGATCGATCCGTTCCTGGGCAAGTATTCCTACATCAAGGTCTGCTCCGGCGTCTTGAAGGCCGACAGCATCCTCTACAACGTGGATAAGGAGACCGAGGAAAAGGTCGCCCGTCTGTATCTGATGCGCGGCAAGGAAGCCATCGAAGTTCCCGAACTGCATGCCGGCGATATCGGCGCCATCGCGAAGATGATGTCGGCCGCCACCGGCGACAGCCTGGCCTCCAAGGCTGAGCCGATCTCATATCCGAAGCCAGAGATCTCCAAGCCTTACACCAACCAGGCTTACCGTGCGGTCAACAAGGGCGACGAAGACAAGCTGGCCACCTCCCTTTCTAAGCTGATGGAAGAGGATCTGACCTTAAAGACCGTCAACGATAAGGAAAACCGTCAGCTCCTGATCTACGGCATCGGCGATCAGCAGCTGGAAGTCACCTTAAGCAAGCTGGAAGCCCGCTATAAGGTCAAGGCCGAGCTGGTGAAGCCGAAGGTGGCATATCGTGAGACCATCCGCGGCAGCGTCAAGGTCCAGGGCAAGCACAAGAAGCAGTCCGGCGGCCACGGCCAGTACGGCGACGTCGTCATGGAATTCGAGCCGAGCGGCGATCTGGATACGCCTTACGTCTTCGAAGAGAAGATCGTCGGCGGCGTCGTTCCGAAGAACTACTTCCCGGCTGTGGAAAAGGGTATTCAGGAAATGGTCGTGAAGGGCCCGCTGGCCGGTTATCCCATCGTCGGCATGAAGGCTACGCTGGTCTTCGGTTCCTACCACCCGGTCGACTCCTCCGAAATGGCGTTCAAGCTGGCCACCCATCTGGCCGTCAAGAACTGCTTCGCCGACAAGGCCTCCCGCCCCGTGCTCCTGGAGCCGATCGCGACCGTAAAGGTCACCGTTCCGGATAAGTTCACCGGCGACGTCATGGGCGACATGAACAAGCGCCGCGGCCGCGTGCTGGGCATGACCCCGGACCACAAGGGCAATCAGATCATCGAAGCCGAATGCCCGATGTCCGAGATGTACGGCTACAACACGGATCTGCGGTCCATGACCGGCGGCATCGGCAATTTCACCTATGAATTTGCCCGCTACGAACAGGCCCCTCAGGACGTTCAGGACAAGGAAGTCGCGGCCCGTGCAGGCGAACAGGACGAAGAGTAAAACCGATACGGAAAAGGCACCTCCCGCAGGTGCCTTTTTTGTATCTAATCAGAAGAAAGAGAAAAAAGGTATAATCTCTTTTCCGGGCAAAGTCGGCTTGACTCCTGCGCAAGATATGGTATAATCAGCATAACGGAAAGGTTAAGGACGTATAATTAAATAAACTTCGGGAGGAAAAAGGAAAACATGAAATGCCTGATCATTGACAATGTGGACGAGCATATCGCTCTGGAACTGGGAAAATTCATGGAAGTTGACACCGTGATTCTTCCGACCAGGGAAGAACTGAAGGAAATCATCGCCCCCTACGACGTATTGATTATGCGGGTCGATCCGCAGATCGACCGCGCGGTTCTGGAAGCCGCCAAGAATCTGAAGTTTCTCGGCGTCTGCTCCGTGGGCCTGAACCACGTGGATATGCAGGCGGCCAAGGAACTGGGGATCACCGTACAGAACGCCCCCGGCCTGAACAGCAACGCCGTCGCCGAGCTGACCATCTGCAAGATGCTGGAGCTGTCCCGCGACACCATCACTGCAAACAATGACGTCAAGATCAAACATGAATGGAATAAGTATAAATTCATGGGCCGTGAACTGCGCGGCAAGACCATCGGCATTCTGGGCTTTGGCCGCATCGGCCAGCGCGTCGGCTTTTTAGCCAGAGCCTTCGGCATGAAGGTGCTTGCGTACGACCCGTATCTGCCGGACGCCGTCTTCGAGGCGAATGAAGCGGAAGGCACCCGCGACAACGTGTACAAGGTGCTGCACAATGCGGATTACATCACCATCCACGTGCCGCTGACCCCCGAGACCAACAACCTGGTCTGCAAGGAACAGATCGAGAAGATGAAGGACGGCGCGGTCGTCATCAACATGAGCCGCGGCGGCATCTGCAACGAGAGAGACGTCTATGAAGGCCTGATGAGCGGCAAGCTGGGCGGCTACGGCGCGGACGTTATGGAGAACGAGCTGGCCGAGAATCACGAGGAATTCGTGTCTCCGCTGTTTGACTGCGAGAAGTTCGTCGTATCCCCGCATGCCGGCGCGCAGACGCTGGACGCGGCCTACGATATCGGTCAGTTTATCATTGCAAAGTGCAAGGAAGCGCTGAAGCTCGCGTAAACAAAGAGCGGCAGGAAAGAAAAAAGAAGGCTTCGCAGATGCTGCGGAGCCTTTTCTTATGCGGCGGCGGATCCTAACAGTATTTCCCGATCATTTCCTCCAGCTTCTTCGCGTAGCCGTCCGGATCGACGTACATGGATTCGATATGCCGAGCCCCCGGGACGAAGAAGCAGTCCTTCGGCCCCTGATAGTATTCGTACAGATAAGGGCCGTTCTCGGCCGGCACGAGCCGGTCCTTCGTTCCCTGCACGAAGAGGATCGGGACGTGGGCCCGCTCCAGATCCGGCCTCACGTCGGTGTCCTTGAGGTCCAGGCCGGTCAGTCTTTTGTGAATAGCTTTCAGCTGCGGGAAGAGGGGAGATTTGCGCAGCAGGGTGCAGGCCTCGGTGTAGCCGCTGTCCTCCACGATGAAGCGGACCTCCTCCGGGACCCGGCTGCTCATCTTCATGACCGTCGCGCCGCCCAGAGAGAAGCCGTGCAGAATGATCCGTACGGGCTTTCCGGCGCGCTGCTTCAGGAACTCAATCCAGCGCAGGCAGTCCTCGCTTTCGAAAAGATCAAAGCCGATAAAGCGGCCCTCGCTCTCGCCGTGCGCGGTGTTGTCCGGCGCGAAGACGTCGAAGCCGTGACGGTGATAAAAATCCACGTACATTCCGGCGGTCTCGGCGTGCTCCGAGCGGTAGCCGTGCACGAGAAAGGCCACGCGGCTGCCGTCGCTCCCCTCGCAGGGGAAATAGAAGCCGGCCAGCTTTTCGCCGCGTGCGGAAGGCATTTTCAGGCGGAACTGCGGCATGGTGCGGATCGCTTCTTTCAGCCTGTCACGCTTTTCATAATAAGCCGGCTCATGTCCCGGCCCGCTGATCCTTTCATAAAGCGGGGAGATAAGAGGCGAACCGTCCCGCATGAAAGAATGGCGGTACAGTTCCCGGGTAAACAGCACCGCGGCCCCGGCTGCCGCGCCGAGGCCGGAAAGGATCCAGAGGGTTTTTCCGGCTTTCTTCATGTCGTCCCCCTTATTTGACCGGCATCATGGCGCCGACAGTCGCCAGCAGGGAGCCGAGCGCCACGGCGATCAGGAAGGGCAGCGTGCCGAAGCGGCCGACCAGCTCGGACTTCCCGACCCGCTTCCGGGACAGATAATAGGCGGCGATGATCCCCAGCCCGGTCACGACCTGGATCGCACTCGCATAGCGCGTGAAGCTGACGAAGCTGGCCAGGGTAAAGAGCGCCAGCGCGAGGCAGGGAAGGGAAGCGGCCAGCCAGCTGGGCTTTAAGCCCCATTTCGTCTGCTCGTGGATGATGTCCCGCAGATTCAGCGTGTTCGCCCAGAAGCTCGTCGCGAGAGCCAGCAGCGTAAAGACGTAGCCGACGATGCTGACCCAGCCGCCGAGCTTTCCGGCCAGGTCCACCAGCGCACCGTTTTCCGTGACGTCTTTTCCGACGCCGAGCAGGGTCATCAGCGTCACCAGAAAGATCAGGCAGAGGTTGATGCCGAGGCCGAGCGCGATGGCGCCGCGTATCCTTTTCGCGTCGCCCTCCAGGCCTTTGACGACCTGCGGGGTGGACATGACGGCGGAGAGGGAAAACGAGACCATACCGAGCAGGGCGATCGCGTTGCCGAAGCCTTTAAAGCCGGACGGCAGCGCGTTCAACGGCTTCATCAGCGTGGCGGCAAAAAGGATCACGATGACGCCGATCATCGCGGCCACCGCGTATTTTTCGCAGATCCCCACGAGCTTCAGGCCGAACAGCACCACGCCGGCCCCGACCACGTAGAAGAGCAGAATGCCAAGCGTATCAGAGAGGCCGAACCAGGAGCGGAACACAGCGGCGGCTCCAGTCAGGAAGCCGCTGACGTTGACCAGCACGGACAGCCCCAGCAGCCCGAAAGCCAGCCAGGTCAGGACCTTTTTCAGCTTTCCGGAAAAGAGCTCCCGGTTGAAGCAGGAGATGAACTGCGCGCCGCCGTTGTTGTAGGACAGCTCGGCAATGATCAGATGCAGCAGCAGATTGAATACGTACGTGATCAGCAGGATCAGCAGAATCTCCCGCAGGCTGTTGTGCGCGGCGAGATACGGTACGGCCAGGATCCCGCTCCCGACGCCGTGCCCGACGATGATGCTGGTCGCTTCCGCAAAGCTGAGCTTTGATTCTCCGTGAATGGCACTCATGTTTTTTCCTCCTCAGACAGCTGAAATCATGATAGAGCGCGGAGGCCGAAAAGTCAAGATTGTTCTTGTGATGAGGCAGTGCCGGTGATATAATAATCAAATAATGCGATAGTTAGGAGAAGGCGATGAATCTGCCGCTTGTGCTTATCTGGATACTTTCCGCTTTGCTGTTTGCCGGACTGCTGATCTCTCTGGGATTTCAGCCGAAATTCATGAATAAGCTGCTGGGTTTTATCTTTCTGTTCGTCGGACTGAGCGGCCTGGCTTTCTACGGCTACGGTTACTACAGCCTGAACGGAGGAAGCCTGGCAACGGTGACCAAGACCGTCTTCTGGGTCTTCTGCATGTTCCTGGGAAGGAACGATATCGGAACGATCAGCAAGGTGCCGGCCTTAAGCGCACCGGTGCTTCAGATACTGATCTATCTGGCGCATCTTCTGGCTCTCTATGCGACGGCCAGCGCGGTCGTCGCGAACGTCGGTGCGCGGCTGATCCGTTCTCTGAGCCTGCTCCTGCTGTACCATAAAAAAATCAGCCTGATCTACGGGGTGGATGAGAGCTCCCTGCGCTTTGCGTCCGAACTGCAGCAGCAGGAAAAAGCCGTGACGGTCTTTGCGGATGACGGAAACGGCGGCAGCTACGGCAGCCGGATCCTGAAGATGGGAGGCATCCTCTTAAGCGACGGGAACGCCGGGAAGCCTTCCGCGGCCCTGCTAAAAAAGATCAATCTGAAACCCGGCAAAAAAGAACTGAAGCTGTACTGCCTGAGCCGGGATGCCGCCTCGAACCTGCGCTATGCGGAGGAAATGAAGAAAACGCTGGCGGAGGCCGGGATCCTGCCGGAGCAGTGCAGCGTAACGCTGCTGGTCAATGACGAACGGGACGGAGAAGCCCTGCAGGCCGGCGCCGGTAAGGCCGGATTCGGCTCGGTGCTGGCGCTTGAAAAGGAAGACCTGCTGGCCCGTATGATGATCCGCCGTTTCCCGCCCTGCGATACCGTCCGTTTCGGAAGGGACGCCGCCGCCGCGGAGAACTTCGAAGCGCTGGTCATCGGCTTTGGAAGGACAGGCCAGGCCGTCCTGCGGCAGCTGATCATGAACGGTCAGTTCGCGGGCAGCCGTTTTCACGCGCTGGTCATCGCAAAGGACTACAGCCAGCAGGCCGGGCATTTTGTCAGCCGCTATTCGGCGCTGCTGGAGCACACCGCCGTGGACGTCCGGGAGGACAACGCCCGGAGCTTGAGCGTCTACGCCTATCTGAAGCAGTATATCCATGATCTGAACTACCTTGTGATCTGTACCGGCGATGAGCGGGAGAATGCGGAGATCGCGGCGGAATACAGAGATTTCCTGCGGGAGAACGGCGGCCATGCCAGAGTGATCTGCTGCTCGCCGGACTCGATAGAAAGCTATTCGGAGGAGAGCGGCCTGCCGGAACGCGTCAGCATTTATTCCGCCGGGATCCTTGACGGCAGCCGGCTGGACGAACGCGCCAGGCAGATCAATCATCAGTATCATATAGCCGAAGGCAGAAGCCCGGAAGAAGACTGGGCCGCCTGTGATTATTTCAGTCGACTGAGCTGCCGGGCCAGCGCGGACTATCTGCCCGCCTTCGTTAAGGCGTCCGGACTGACGGAGGACGCGCTGAAGAAGGACGGCTGGCCCCAGAATCCGGCGCTGCTGGCACACCTCGGAGAAATGGAACATCTGCGCTGGTGCGCCTTCCATTTCTGCATGGGCTACCGTCCCATGACGGATAAAGACTTTGCGGAGAGGGCGGGCCGCTTCGTGCGGGAAAAAGAAGAAACGGGCAGTTCCCGTCTGCGGGTCGCGAAGGACAGCGATAAAAAGCGCCATGCCTGCCTGATCCCCTGGAAGGATCTGCCGGCGCTGGATAAAAAGGAAAAAGCACTGACGGGCCGGGACGTGAATTATCAGCAGCTGGATCTGGACAACGTGCTGCTGATCCCGCAGCTGCTCAGAGAAGGGAGAGGGTAAGCGATGAAGAAGAGGAGACAACGCCGGCTGCTGCTGGCCGCCGGAGCGGTCCTGCTGTATCTGGGACTTCTCTGCCTGCTGGTCATAGCGGAATCGAAGAGCGAAGAAGCCACCATCCGCTCGCTTCCCCTGGCTCTCTGGTATTCCGTGACCACGCTGACGACGGTCGGGTACGGAGACCTGTATCCGGTCACGTCGGCCGGCCGGATCATCGGCTTTCTGTTCCAGCTGATGAGCCTGGGCGTTTTAGCGGCTGTCGTCAGCCTGATCCTGGAGCTGGTCCAGGGCCGGCTGATCCCGCGGCTGCAGCTGGCTTTATCGCAGAAGAAAAACTGGTATTATTTCGCCGAAGCGAATGAAGCGTCTCTGAAGCTGGCGGCCCGGCTGCGGGAAAAGGAAACGGACTGCCTGATCCTCCTGCCGCAGGAAGCGGCCCGTCAGGCCGAGCCTTCCCTGCAGGCTGTCGGCGTCGACTGGGACGCGGCGTATCTGTGCGGCAAGAAAAAGCAGAAAGACCGCCTTCACGTTTTTTTCCTCGGCGATCATTACTATGAGAACGAAAAACAGGCGCAGCTGCTGGCCGGCTCCGGCTGCCGGATCTATTACCAGAGCGATCATGAGCCGGAGCAGATCCCGCCGTCTGTGACCTGTTTTCAGCCGGAGGAGAGCGCGGCCAGGCTTTACTGGCATCATTTCCCGCTCCGGTCCGCCCGGGAGAGGATCGTGCTGATCGGCGGCGGCCGTTTCGGACGGAACCTGCTGGAGCAGGGCCTGCTGCTGAACGTCGCGGATCCGGAACAGTCTGTCCGCTATGAGCTCTGCGGGGACTGGAGCGGCTTTTTCCGCGAACACCCGTACGTGGATCAGTTCCTGGATCTGAACCGGGAACAGCCGGTGCGGGACGCCCTCTTCTGCCGGCCCGGGCCCTGGAACAGCGACTGGTCTCTCTTAAGGCAGGCGGACCGCATCGTGTTCTGCGACGACGACGAGGCGGAGAATGCCGCCGACGCCGCCGTACTGCTTCGCTGCTGTCCCGTGAAAGCGGCGGTCTGCGTGCGTCTGTCCCATCCGATGGACCGGGTCATCAGCTTCGGCGGGCCGGACGAGCTGTACGTGCCCGACGTCGTGATGAACGGCCGCCTCAACCGTCTGGCGGCACAGATCCATGAAAATTACCGAGCGTCCTCCCCGTCCGGGCTTCCGGACTGGAACGGACTGGGGGCTTTTCGGCGCCGTTCCAACGAAGCTTCAGCCGATCGTCTGTTTATGAAGGCCCGGATCCTGCTGGGCGAAGACGCCGGCGCGGAGACGGAAAACTGGAGCAGGGCCGCTGCGCTCTACGAAGCGCTTCCCGAAGACGGAAAGCGGCGCTGCCGGCGGATCGAGCACGAACGCTGGAACCGTTTCCATCTGCTGAACAACTGGCAGTACGGACCGGTCCGCGACAATGCCGCCCGCATCCACCCGCTTATCAGGCCCTTTGACGAGCTGAGCCGGGAGGATCAGGCTAAGGATGATTACGCCTGGCAGCTGCTGGCGCAGGCGGGAGAGATCCTCAAAGAGGAATAAAAGGCGTTCTTTTTCGGACGAATCAGGGACAAATCTTGACAAATTTCCGAAAAAGGCGCAAAATATATGGGCAAAAATGCAAAGGAAGGATCAAAACGCTATGATGGAGCGATATGAACCGAAACAGATCGAAGAGAAGTGGCAGAAGATCTGGGCCGATGAGAAGGCCTTTTCCGCTACGACGGACTATTCCAGGCCGAAGTATTATGCCCTTGTCGAGTTCCCTTATCCTTCGGGACAGGGACTGCACGTGGGACATCCGCGTCCCTATACCGCGCTGGATATCGTGGCCCGCAAGCGCCGCATGGAAGGCTACAACGTCCTGTTCCCCATGGGCTGGGACGCTTTCGGCCTGCCGACGGAAAACTATGCCATCAAAAACCATATACATCCCCGTCTGGTGACGGAAAACAACGTAAAACATTTCAAAAACCAGCTGCACATGCTGGGCTATTCCTTTGACTGGGACCGCGAGGTCAACACCACCGATCCGAAGTACTATCACTGGACGCAGTGGATCTTCCTGAAGCTGTTCAAGGCGGGCCTGGCTTATAAGACCAAGATGCCCATCAACTGGTGCCCTTCCTGCAAGGTCGGCCTGGCCAACGAAGAGGTGGTGGACGGCTGCTGCGAACGCTGCGGCACCCCCATTATCCACAGGCAGCAGACCCAGTGGATGCTGAAGATCACCGCCTACGCGGACAAGCTGCTCGAGGGCCTGGAGCACGTGGATTATCCGGACCGGGTCAGCACCTCGCAGCGCAACTGGATCGGCCGTTCCACCGGTGCGGAAGTGGATTTCGCCCTGGCCGGCAAAGAAGATAAGATCCGGGTCTTTACGACCCGTCCCGATACACTTTTCGGCGCGACCTACATGGTCCTTTCGCCCGAGCACCCTTACGTGGAAAAGTATGCGGGCGAGATAGAAAACCTGGCGGAAGTCCGCGCTTATCAGGCGGAAGCCGCCAAAAAGTCCGACTTTGAACGAGCCGAGCTGGTCAAGGACAAGACCGGCGTGGAGCTGAAGGGGCTGAAGGCGGTTAATCCGGTGAACGGGAAGGAGATCCCGATCTGGATCAGCGACTACGTCCTGATGACCTACGGCACCGGCGCCATTATGGCCGTCCCGGCCCACGATACCCGCGACTGGGATTTCGCGAAGACCTTCGGCCTGCCGATTGTGGAGGTCGTGGCCGGCGGAAACGTGGAAGAAGCGGCCTTTACCGACGTGCAGACCGGCATCATGGTCAATTCCGGCTTCCTGAACGGTCTGGAAGTGGCGGAGGCCAAGAAGGCCATCACGGCGTATCTGGAGGAAAAGGGCCTTGGCGCGCCGAAGGTCAATTACAAGCTGCGCGACTGGGTCTTCTCCCGTCAGCGCTACTGGGGCGAGCCGATCCCGATCGTTTTCTGCGAGAAATGCGGATACGTCCCGCTGCCGGAAGAGGAACTTCCGCTGCTTCTGCCCGAAGTGGAAAGCTATGAACCGGCCGACGACGGCTCCTCGCCCCTCTCCAAGATGACCGACTGGGTCAATACCACCTGCCCCTGCTGCGGCGGCCCCGCAAAGCGGGAGACCGATACCATGCCGCAGTGGGCCGGTTCCTCCTGGTATTATCTGCGCTATACCGACCCGCAGAACGAGTCCTGCCTGGCCTCTCCGGAAGCCCTGAAATACTGGCTGCCCGTGGACTGGTATAACGGCGGCATGGAACATACCACCCTGCACCTGCTCTACAGCCGCTTCTGGCATCACTTCCTCTATGACGAGAAGGTCGTGCCCGTGCCGGAACCCTATCAGAAGCGGACTTCTCATGGCATGATCCTCGGAGAGGACGGCGAGAAGATGTCCAAATCCCGCGGCAACGTCATCAACCCGGACGATATCGTAAAGGAATTCGGCGCGGATACGCTGCGGACCTACGAGATGTTCATCGGCGCCTTCGAACAGGCGGCGGCCTGGTCCACCGACGGCGTCAAGGGCTGCCGGCGCTTCCTGGACCGCGTCTGGAAGCTGAAGGACTCCGTCACGTCGGCCGGCGGCTACAGCAAGGCGCTGGAAACCAAGATGCACCAGACCATCAAAAAGGTCAGCCAGGACTACGAAGGCCTGAAATTCAACACGGCTCTGGCCGCGCAGATGGCGCTCCTCAACGAATTCAACCGGGTCGGCAGCGTCACCCGCGACGAGTGGAAGACCTTCCTGCTGCTCCTGAACCCGGTCGCGCCGCACGTCACGGAGGAACTCTGGGAAGAAAGCGGCTTCGAAGGCCGCTGCTACGCGCAGAAATGGCCGGTCTGGGATGAAGCGAAGACCATCGAGGATACCGTGGAAATGGCAGTCCAGGTGAACGGGAAGATGCGTGCGACCGTCGTCATCCCCCGCTCCGCCGACAAAGAGACGGCCCTCTCCGCCGCAAAAGCCGAGCTCGGAAGCCGCCTTGCGGGCGTGACCATCCTCAAGGAGATCTACGTCCCCGGAAGAATAATCAATTTTGTTGTGAAATAAGGAGATGATTCTGTTATGACGAAAGTCACTATCGTATCCGGCTTCCTGGGAGCCGGCAAAACCACCCTGATCCGCAAGCTGATCGAAGAGGTATTCAGGGGAGAAAAAATCGTACTGATAGAAAACGAATACGGAGAGATCGGCATCGACGGCGGCTTCCTGAAAGACGCCGGCGTCACCATCACCGAAATGAACTCCGGCTGCATCTGCTGCACCCTGGTCGGCGACTTTACCGAAGCCCTGCAGCAGGTCATCCGCGACTTCGCCCCGGACCGCATCATCATCGAGCCCAGCGGCGTCGGCAAGCTGTCCGACATCATTGCCGCGGTGGAGAAGGTGAAGGCCTTCGCAGACCTGACCATCTCCGAGCGGATCGCGGTCGTGGATGCCAAGAAGGCGAAGATCTACATGAAGAATTTCGGCGAATTCTTCGCCAACCAGGTGCAGTACGCCTCCACCGTCATCCTGAGCCGCACCCAGCTGACCGACGAAGCAAAGCTCGAAGAGGCTGTCGCGCTGCTGCGCACGCAGAATGCGGAAGCGCCGCTGATCACGACCCCCTGGGACGAGCTGTCGGCGGAAGCCATCCGTCACGCTTTCGAGCGCAGCGACGTGGAAAACATCCTGCTGCCGATCGATATGCACGACCACGACGACGATGACGACGACGAGGAATGCGAATGCCACCATCATCACCATCACGACGATGACGATGAGGA
>JAEEGI010007657.1_pt1 | contig 24137 bp, 19 predicted proteins | sample 8958751 | NCBI WGS metagenome assembly JAEEGI01 (sample SAMN16246545, study PRJNA631951) | gut metagenome | biome: gut microbiome; feature: rumen; material: KS-attached | host: Bos | place: Iran: Karaj | collected 2018-10 | reverse complement strand
CAGCCGAAAAAATACACGCACGCACGGAAAGCCTCATGGCAATGCTACCCTCTCACACCTGTCGCGACACGACTCACTGGCAGTTCATCACCACGCGGAAGCCCAAATCATTGGCTCTAGCATAGGGATCAAGGCCATCACGCGCCGACACACGGCACATCGTCGATGCCGAGTTACAACCGCCTCCACGATAGACGCTGGTCTGTCCTGATTCGGGCCCGATGGGATTGACCTGTGGCTCACTGTCATAATGAACATACCAGTCGAGGCACCACTCGGCGACATTGCCGCTCATGTCATAGATGCCCAACTCATTCGGCCGCTTATGAGCCACCGGATGGATGAGGCCACCGGAATTCTCGCAATACCAAGCCACATCATCGGCATTCATGGCACCGGAATACCGGTTACCTGCAGCCAACTTGCCGCCTCGCGCAGCAAACTCCCATTCGGCCTCGGTAGGCATGCGGAAGATGCGACCTGTTATTGCCGAGAGCTTATCGACAAACGTGGCACAATCAAACAATGACACGTTCACTACAGGATTCTGCGAATTCACCGGGGTTTCACTAGATTCATTGCCTAATACAGCATTCCACAACTCCCGAGTCACCTCGGTCTGGCAAATGTAATAATTGTTGGTCAGCGTCACCTCATGGGCCGGATACTCGTTTAGAAGAGCTTCATCCAGTTGTTCTGCCGTAGCTCCCATCGTGAAAGTGCCGCACTCAACCAGCACCATCGTGAAAGTTACCCCATTGGCAGTAATCGTCTCGGTAATCACCTGAGCCTGCGGTTCGTCTCCCTGGCCGGCAAGCAGTATGTCAATCAATGACGAGACATCACCAATATTCACCACGTTGTCGTTGTTCACATCGCCATAGACATACATATCTTCGTTCTCGGCACTCCTCAGGAGATAGTCAATCAGCGCAGCCACATCTGCAATGCTGACCTTCCCGTCACCATTCACATCGCCAATCACGGCACCGGCATTTGCCGAAATCGGTAGCACCGTCAAAAGTGCAATCATCAGGGTTCTCATTAATTTTTCCATAATTAACATCAAGATTTTAGACATTCAACAATATTCATCGCTACAAAGGTAATAACTGCAGATTAATTCTTCAACTTTTCGGGCCACAATGTTATCCATACGCCATCAAACTTTACAGACTATACAAAAACGGGTAGGGAAATAATTGGAATGTGACAACTTTTCACTATTTTTGCAATTCAAAAACCAATTAGTTTCAATAATGATTGCAACTGGAAAAACAGGCTTAGTGCTCGAGGGCGGAGGAATGCGCGGAATGTACACCTGCGGCGTCCTTGATGTGCTAATGCAGAACCATATATATCTTGACGGCATGGCGGGTGTGTCGGCAGGCATCGCCTTTGGCTGCAACTACAAGTCACGGCAAGTGGGCAGGGCGCTACGCTACAACGTGCGCTTTGCACACGACAAGCGCTACAGTGGCATACGCTCGCTTCTCAAGACGGGCAATTACTATAATGCATGGTTTGCCTACCACTTGGTTCCCACGCACTACGATGTGTTTGACTACAACGCATTTGACGACTCGCCAATGGAGTGTTATGCGGTGTGCTTTGACGTGAAAACAGGAGAAGCCGTCTATCAACGGCTGGACCATGTGGACAATGAGTGTTTTGAGTGGATTCGGGCCTCGGCATCGATGCCTGTGGTTTCACGTCCCGTGCAGGTGGGCGGCAGGCTGCTGCTTGACGGTGGTCTCGCCGATTCCATTCCGTTGGAGTTCATGATGAACAAGGGCTATGACCGCAATGTGGTCATCCTCACCCGTGAAGAAAGCTACCGCAAGACTGCCGAGCATGGCATGTGGCTGATGAAACCTTTCCTGCGCAAGTATCCTAAAGTGATCGAAGCATTGCGACATCGCCCGGCCCTGTACAACAGGCAGCTGCAACAGGTAAAGGAGCAGGAGCGCAAAGGCAACGCCTTTGTCTTCAGGCCACTGAAACCCCTGAATGTAAGCCGCACGACACATGACCCCGAAGAGATGAACCGAGTCTATCAGCAAGGTTGCGAAGAGGCCAAGCAGCGGCTTGATGAATTAAAGAAGTTTCTGGCCAACGAGGAGAACAACCCAGCGCCATGAGTAACATCAAGCGTCCATTGACAGTGTCACAGGCGATGAACCGTGCAGCCGCCCTGTGTGCCCGCAGCGAGCAGGCCCCCGCCGACATCAAAGAGAAACTGATGAAGTGGGGTCTCAACGCCAGTGACGCCTCTCAGGTGACACGTCAACTGACCGAAGGGGGCTTTCTTGATGAGCGGCGGTTTGCACGCGCTTTTGTCAAGGACCGCTTCTCTTTCAACGGCTGGGGCCGCATCAAAATTGCCCACCAGCTGCGCCTCAAGCACATCCAGACCGACATCATCAACGAGGCGATGACAGTCATTGACGAAGAGCAATATCGCCAACGGCTCAATGAACTGCTGACGGCCAAATGGCGCACTGTCAAGGAACGTGAACCGCGTGCCGCTTGGGCTGCAATGATGCGGTTTGCCGCATCACGCGGCTTTGAGGTCCCGATTGCCAGCGAATGTGTCAAACTAGTGACCCGACTCGATGTTGAAGACGATTAAACAATGGCTGGGAGCGGCCGCCGACGTGATTATGCCACGCACATGTCCCGTGTGCGGGCACACCCTCGGCAGTGATGAGCGATGGATTTGCCGCAAATGCCTCGCCACCTTGCCGCGCACACACTATGAGGAAGTGGAATTCAACACCATGGAACAGCTATTTGCCGGCAAAGTACCCATCGAGCGAGCCACGGCCTATTTCTTCTACGAGAAAGGTTCTCCCTACGCTTCGATTCTTCATGATATCAAATACCATGGCATGCCTCGCATGGGCCAATGGCTTACCGCCCGTGCCGTCAGCGACATGACTGAGAGTCATTTCTTTGAAGGTATCGATGTGGTGGCTGCCGTGCCTTTGCACCGCAGCAAGCTGGCACAACGCGGGTACAACCAGAGCGAATATCTGGCACGCGGCATTGCCGATGCAATCATTGCTCCCTGTTTCGAAGCGCTGAAGGCAATCCGCCCTCACTCCACCCAAACACACAAAGGGGCCATGGAACGCTGGCAGAACATCCAGGGCAACTACACATTGACAAAAGATGCCGACCAATTGGCCGGCAAACACATCCTGCTCGTCGATGACGTGGTGACAACAGGCTCAACACTCACTGTGTGTGCCGCCCTGCTGAAACAGATTCCAGGCACCACCGTTACCCTGTTCACCCTCGCCGCCGCCCGCCTGGAATAAAAGACCGCATATAAACCAAAAATTAACGGCACCCTGCAAGGCGCCGTTAATTAATTCTTTGTTCATCACCAAACAACTGCGGCATGAATAAAAACGTACTAATTAATCAGTTCAATCACATAACGATTTTTCCAAGTCCAATCTTTTTCAGGACGATCAAGACAATAGTACTTGTCGCTGTCGCAAGAGCAACGACACAAACAAATGTCAGCCATCGGGGCATCATCAGTCCTGTCAACAAACGAATGAATAGGGAAACAAATAGGATATGGCACAGGTATATGCCGTAACTTAATCGGCTGATCATTGTAATAAACGATGTTACTGCAGCGTGATTGCACCTCTTGGGGAGAACCGTGAACATGAAATAGAAGCACGCCACATAAAAGGCAATTTTGGCCAAATCACACACACCGCCATTCATCTGTTTCACCTCTAAGATAATGCAAAGCGCCATCGTGCATACCAGAGACAGAGTGGAAATCAAGCGATTTGTTTTACCTGATGCAGGATGCCATGTGACAGTCACATAGCCGGACAAAAACAGGAATACCCAAGTTAAGTATTGATTGTTCCACCATGACACAAATTCAGACTGAGGAAAACACTCCCCAATCACCAAGCCACAGAGAACCAACAGCAACAAGTAGTGAAATTTTTTTTGACCTGACTGCACCACTATGCGCAACAAGGGCAGCAACAAATAGAGTCCAACCATCATGTACACAAACCAGTATACCTGATGGATGTTCATTGTAACAAGGTCATGCAAATACCCTTTGAAGCACTCCGCCATCATTGGTACAGAAAAGCCATGATGGACATAAAAGAAGGAGCAGTACACAATCACACTCCAGAACATGAACGGAACCAAAATACGCGTCAAGCGGTGACGGAGCGTGAACGATATGGACTCCCTTCGGCCTAGCAGCAGCGCTCCACTAAGCATCACAAACAAAGGAACAGCTGTGGATATGCAAACATTGACAAATGAATTCACACACACATTCCCATCAGCACCAATGACTGCAGGATAGGAATGAATGCACACCACAAAAAGTATAGCTACAGTCCTGATGATGTCATACCTGATTTCACGCTGGCTACCCATCATTTATTCATTTCTTGTTCATCCATGCACCACTATGAGCGTACTCAACACACAACCGCGCCCCCCTTATACAATTAACGACGTCTTGCGGGACGCCGTTAACTTTATTTTTAGAAATCTTCCTTCTCCTTTGCCAAGTTGCGGAATGCCAATTTGTCTTCCAGATATTCCTGGGTGGCAATCAGCGTGGGCTTCGGGAGTTTCTCATAATACTTCGAGATCTCAATCTGCTCACGGTTCTCACTGATTTCCTCGAGATTGTCGTTCATCGTGGCAAACTCCTGCAGCTTCTGCTCGAGGTCAGATTTCATCTCGGCAGCAATCTGGTTGGCACGCTTACTGATAATGCAAACGGTCTCATAGATGTTACCCGTGGGCTCTGCCATCTCGATGATGTCATGCACAGTAGTGGTGAGTGGCGCGTTAGTTTTCTTGTAATCCATTTTCTGCTATATTTATATAACTATGTTGTAATTGTCGTTGATTAGTTGTTGCCCACATGCTTGGTGGCAATCTTGAAAATGTTGTCGGCTTCCTTGCGCATCTTGCTGTCAGGATAGTCGTTAATGAACGAGTAATACTCGTCAATCACAGTGCGGAAACGTTCCTCCTTCTTCTCGACAACACTCTCGGATGCCTCCTTGAAACGGGCACGCAGCACCAGCATCTCTAGTTCTTCCTTATACTTACTGTAGGGATAAGCCTTGATAGCGTTTTGAGCAGTGATAACTGCGCTCTCATAGTTGTTCCCCATGTAATTGCCCAGGTTGTAATAGAGCGTGGCATTCTGCAGCTCTTTGAGCACCAGTTTGTCCTGCAGTTCAAAGACTGCGCTCTGGGCAATAGAAACCTTGTCGCTCTTGGGGAAGTAGTCCAGGAAGGCCTGCAGTTCCTCCATGGCGCGGATGGTCTCGGTCTGGTCTAGTTGCGGATCGGGTGAATCCAGATAGAAGCCATAGCCGGCATAGAAACGCGCCAACTCGGCATACTGTCCACGAGGATAGCGCTGATAATACTGCTTGAAGTAGGAACCGGCACTGATGTAGTCCTTGTTCTCGTAGTAGCTCAAACCCAGCAGATATAATGACTCCTCGGCATGAGGTGTGCCACGGAAGATGGGCACCAGCTCAGTGAGGATGGTGTATGCCTGGGCATAGCGCTTGTTCTCAAACGCTTTTTTGGCATAGGCGTACTTGTACTCAAGGTCGCTACTCTTCATCACCTTGTTGTACTCGCCGCAACCTGCCATCATGCAGGCCAGAGCCACTATTATCGTCAATCTTTTGAACATTGAAAAGTCGGTTTTGCGCAAAATTAGCCTGCAAAATTAGACATTTTTTATAAGATGACAAAACCCAAACAGCAAATCAGTCAAATATTTCGCAAAATTTAACGCATATCACCGAAAAATACTGCAGTCATATCAGTTATTGGGGAAATTGTTGTAAATTTGTGGGATGTAATCACCACTAAAAACTGAATCATATTATGAAAATTGGAGATAAGATTCCCGAATTTCTGGGCACGGATGCCAATGGCAACGAAGTGAAAGCCAGCGACTTTGCAGGCAAGAAACTCATTATCTATTTTTACCCGAAGGACAATACCCCGGGCTGCACCGCCGAAGCCTGCAGCCTGGCAACGGGCTATGGGGCCCTGAAGCGTGCCGGCTATGCCCTGCTGGGTGTGAGCAAGGACAGCGCAGCGAGCCACCAGAAGTTTGCCGACAAGTATAGCCTTCCCTTCCCGCTGATTGCCGATACCGACACGACGCTGAATCAGGCATTTGGCGTCTGGCGCGAGAAGAAGATGGCGGGCCGCACCTATATGGGCACGGTTCGCACAACCTTCATCATCGATGAACAAGGCGTGGTCAAGCACATCATCGAGAAGGTGAACACCAAGGACAGCGCCAACCAGATTTTGGAACTTGGCATTTGACAGGCTAGAGGTTAAAGAACTGAAATTGAAGATTATATGAAAAAGATAACATTGATACTTGCAATGCTGGTACTGGCAATGAGTGCTAGTGCACTGACGCTTGAAGAATGTGTATTGCGCGGCAATTCACCCCGCGGCATCGGCGCCATGCAGCCCTCCAAGAGCGACGGCCGTTACTTTTACCGCATGAGTGACGATGGCAACGCTATCAACCGCATAAGTTATGCCAAGGGGGACGAGAGCGTGCTGCTCGACACCAGCAACGAACTGGTGACAGGCTGGGACGACTTTGAGGTGACCGCCGATGGCGCCTATGTGCTGCTGTGGAACAACTCGCAGGAGATTTACCGCTACAGCTTCAGTGCCGACTACTACGTCTATGACCTCAAGAACAAAACCATGAAATCATTAAGCGATGGCGGAGGCGAGGAAATCGCCACCCTATCACCCGACGGCAAGCGAGTGGCCTATGTAAAAGACAACAACGTGTTTGTGCGCAACCTGGCCGACGGAACCACCGTACAGGTGACGCACGACGGCAAGAAGAACAACATCATCTATGGTGTGCCCGACTGGGTATATCAGGAGGAACTTGGCATGCTCAACACCCTGAACTGGTCTAGCGACAGCCGCTCGCTGGCTTTCCTGCGTTGGGACGAGAGCCAAGTGAAGATGGCCTCGATGGTCATCTATCAAGGCACCTGCAATCCGCGCGATGAGTATGAGCTCTATCCTGGCCGCTACGACTTCAAGTATCCCGTGGCCGGTGAGAAGAACTCGGTGGTAACCGTGCACTGCTATGACGTGGTGGATGGTACTTTCAAGAAGCTCAACGTGCCACTTGACGAAGAAGATTATGTTTGCCACATCACCTTCAGTCCCGATCCGCAGCGACTGATGGTGCAGCGGCTGAACCGTCACCAGAACGACCTGCGCATCTATGCCGTCAACCCCATCACGGGCGACGCCAAGCAGGTCTATCACGAAACGTCGGACACCTGGGTGGATGCCGAAACCAGCCAGCAGGTGCAATATGAAGACAACTTCTTTGTCATCCCCAGCGAGCGTTCTGGCTTCATGCAGCTCTACCAGTATGACCTTGACGGCAATCTGATGCGCCAGCTGACCAATGACGACAACCGCATCATCTCGCAGTTCTATGGCTACGACAAAGCCACCAAGCGCTTCTATTATCAGGCTTCTTGCGGCCCGCTGAACCGCGTTGTCGAGTATGTGGACGCCAAGGGCAAGGTGAAACGGCTCGCTCCATCAACCGCCGATGGGCAAGGAACTGTCTCAGCTATTTTCAACGGCGATTTCTCCTACTACGTCGGCTGCTATAATGACGCACAAACTCCCCACCAGTACCGCATCTATAACCGAAACGGCAAGCGTGTGCGCGACCTGCAGCTCAACGAGGAGTATGCCAGCCGCTACACTGCCGTCGATGTACCCAAGAAGGAATTCTTCACGATGGAGCACAACGGATACACCCTCAACGGCTATATGATTAAGCCAGTGGACTTTGACCCGAGCAAGAAATACCCTGTTATCATGGAGCACTACAACGGCCCCGGTTCACAGGAGGTGGTCAACCGTTGGCGCATGGGCTGGGAGCAGTACTTTGCCACCGAAGGCTACATCGTGGTCGAGGTGGATAGCCGCGGCACAGGATTCCGCGGAAAAGCGTTCGAGTCAATGACCTACCTGAATCTGGGCAAATATGAGACCGAGGACGCCGTGGCGGCCGCCAACTGGATGGCGCAGCAGCCCTGGGTAGATGCTGACCACATTGGTATTATGGGCTGGAGCTACGGCGGTTTCCAGACGCTCATGGCCATGAGCGAGCCCGGCAGCAACTATGCCTGCGGTGTGAGCATCGCCCCGGTAACGACGTGGCGTTACTATGACAGCATTTACACCGAGCGCTACATGCGCACGCCTCAGGAGAACCCCGAGGGCTACAGTAACTTCCCGCTCAACCGCGCCGAGAACCTTAACGGCCGCGTGCTCATCATGTTTGGCAGTGCTGATGACAACGTGCACATTGTCAACTCGATGCAGTATGTTTCCAAACTGGTGGACATGAACCGCACGTGCGACATGATGGTCTTCCCCAACATGAACCACAGCATCCGCGACTGCTCGGCACGCTATGTGGTTTACAAGCGCGCCCTCGAGTTCTACGACCAATACCTCAAGTAAACGCTTAAAAAAGAAGACAAGAAAGACAAACAAGACAATTTTTTAAATAATTTTATTGTCCTTCTTGTCTTTCTTGTCTTCACAATCGATAACTGAAAGATAGTACGTATTAAAGAATGGGCAGATGGATTTTAGGGATGTGTTTTTTGTGGTGACGGGGCCGACGGCGACGGGCAAGACGGCGCGGGCTGTGCATCTGGCCAAGGCGATCGGCGGTGAGATCATCAGCGCCGACTCGCGGCAGATTTACCGTGGCATGGACATCGGCACAGGTAAAGACCTGGCCGAGTATGACGGTGTGCCTTATCACCTCATCGACATCCGCCCTGCAGGTTACCGCTACAGCCTCTACGAGTTCCTCGAGGATTTTGAACGAGCCTATGATGACATCCGAGGGCGCGGCAAGCCCGTCATCATGTGCGGCGGCACGGGAATGTACGTTGAGACGGTCGTTAAGGGCATCAAGCTGCCGCCGGTTCCCCGCAACGAGGAGTTAAGGGCCGAGTTGGCTGGAAAATCGCTGGAAGAACTGACTGCCCTGCTAAAGACGATGAAGACCCTGCGCAACAACAGCGACATCGACACCGTGGCTCGTGCCACACGCGCCATCGAAATCTGTCGCTACTATGAATTACATCCTGAATTGAAAGCACTCACCGAGCCCCACCCCATGGAAAACGCCTTGGTCATCGGTGTGGAGGTGGACCGTGACACGCGGCGCGAACGCATCAGCCGACGCCTGCGGGCCCGCCTTGACGAGGGCATGATCGACGAGGTGCGCCGCCTCATCAATGACGAGGGCATCGACCCCGAAGACCTGATTTATTACGGTCTGGAGTATAAATTCGTCACCCAATACGTCATCGGCCAGTTGACCGAGGAAGAGATGTTCCGCCAACTTGAAATCGCCATTCACCAGTTTGCCAAGCGCCAGATGACCTGGTTCCGTGGCATGGAAAAACGCGGCACCCCCATCCACTGGCTCTCCAGCACCCTTTCCCCTGACGACTTCACCAGCCAAGTCCTCACCTTGGCCGACAGGCTTTCAAACAACATGAACAACGGATAAACAACTAAGACAGTTGTGTCTTAGTTTCCATAAAACCATAAAGAGCAGGTGTTATTCCTGTGATGTGTTTTTCTTTTTGATGTACTCCTCGCGGGCGTGACGGAGGCGGCGCTGGCGTTCGGCCTCGCGGCGGCGACGGCGCTTCTCGGCGTCCTCTTGGCGGTATGCAAAATCGTTGTCAGCCATAATAGTCAACTAGTCAACGTTTCGTCAATTCGAAATAATTGAATGCGGATGCCAAATTAGTATAATTCGCGAAATTCGTAGTTTATTAATTCGTAGTTTGTTTTACTCCTTGTGGAAGGTGTCGCTGAAGAGGGTGCGGTTCATGATGGAGCGGCCCAAGGTCAGTTCATCGGTATATTCGATTTCGTTGCCCACGCTGACGCCACGAGCCAAGATGGTGATTTTCACCTCGGGATAGGGAGCCAAGCGGCGGAAAATATAGAAGTTGGTAGTATCGCCCTCCATCGTGGCACTCAGGGCCAAAATCACCTCCTTGATGCCGCCGGCCTTCACACGTTCCTCTAGGCTGTCCACCTCAATGTCGGCGGGCCCGATGCCGTCCATGGGCGAAATGAGTCCGCCCAGCACATGGTACAGGCCCTTATGCTGATGGGTGTTCTCGATACTCATCACGTCCTTGACGTTCTCGACGACGCAGATAGTGGAGGCATCGCGTGAGGGGTTGCTGCAGATGGGGCACACCTCGGTCTCGCTGATGTTGTGGCACACCTTGCAATAACGGATTTCACGGCGCAGCTTGATGATTGCCTCGCCAAAGCTCACCGCCTCCTTCTCGTCCTGCTTGAGCAGGTACAGCACAAGGCGGAGCGCTGTCTTGCGCCCGATGCCCGGCAACTTGGCAAACTCGCTGACTGCCGATTCCAATAATCGTGAGGCAAATTCCTGTTCCATGTCTTCTCCCAAATGGGAAGGCAAAGTTAGTCATTTTGCTACGGTTAGCAGCACATTTCACAATATTTAATCTTTAATATCTGTCATTTCGCTTGGCATAGTTGGCAAAATTGCCTACCTTTGCACCTGTAAAACTATAATGCAACAACAATTAAAAGATTAAAAAACATAACATCATGGCTTTAACAAACGACAAATTGGTCATCGTCGGCGCTGCCGGCATGATTGGCTCTAACATGGTACAAACTGCCCTGATGATGGGCTTGACAACAGACATCTGTCTCTATGACGTATTCTCGCCCGAGGGCGTGGCCGAGGAAATGCGCCAGAGCGGTTTCGGCGACGTGAAAATCACCGCCACCACCGACGCTAAGGAAGCATTCACCAACGCCAAGTATATCATCTCCAGCGGCGGTGCACCCCGCAAAGAGGGGATGACGCGCGAGGATCTGCTGGCCGGCAACTGCAAGATTGCTGAGGAACTTGGTATGAACATCAAGGAATTCTGCCCCGACGTGAAGCATGTAGTCATCATTTTCAACCCCGCCGACCTGACAGGTCTTGTTACCCTGCTCTACAGCGGCTTGAAGCCCAACCAGGTAACTACTCTGGCTGCGCTCGACACCACCCGCCTGCAGAGTGCACTTGCCAAGAAGTTTGGCGTGATGCAGAGCGAAATCACAGGCTGCGCCACCTATGGCGGCCATGGTGAGCAGATGGCAGTCTTCGGCAGCCACGTTGAGATTGCCGGTCGCAAGCTGACCGACATCGTAGGCACCCCCGAGTTCCCCGCTGAGGAATGGGAGCAGATGAAAGCCGACGTCACCAAGGGCGGCGCCCAAATCATCAAGCTGCGCGGCCGCAGCTCGTTCCAGAGCCCGGCTTACCTGTCGGTAGAGATGATTCGTTCAGTCATGGGCGGTGAGAAGTTCCGCTTCCCCGTGGGCACCTATGTTTGCAATGACAAGTACAACCACATCATGATGGCCATGGACACCGTGCTCGACGAGAACGGCGCCACCTACAAGGTACCGCAGGGACTTCCCAGCGAGAACGCAAAACTCGACGCCAGCTACGAGCACCTGTGCAAGATGCGCGACGAGCTGGTTGATCTCAAAATCGTGCCTCCCATCAGTGAGTGGAACAAAATCAATCCCAACCTGTAAAAACGCAGCACTCTGCGTATAGAGTTCAAGAGCATCCGCATTCCAATCAACAGGATTGCGGATGTTTCTTTTTCTAGAGGTTAGACGTCAGAATTTAGGTTTTAGGTGCAAGCGGCGGTCCTCTAAGCCCTAGGCCCCTAGACTCAAGACGTGCAAACAATGCGAGCAATAAAATAAAATTTTCCTTAATTATTTGGGGAATAATAAACTTTGACGTACATTTGCAGTGCTTTTAATAAAGGGACTATGGGCAGTTAGCGCAGTTGGTTCAGAGCATCTGCCTTACAAGCAGAGGGTCGGGGGTTCGAATCCCTCACTGCCCACTATCGAAAAAAGCGAAGAGATATCTTAGTTACCGGCCGCGAGGCCACTACATTTTTTTATTTATTTTTATTGTTAGTATCATTTATTTTAACCAAACTTTTTTGAAACGATGGACGAGAATTTGAAAAAGCCGAAAAGACCTAGAATCGGCGAAACCAATGCCAATTTTGATGAGAATTCTGAAGGTCGTTATGAGAAGGTAGAGTACAACGCTCATGAGCCTCATCAGGGAGATGACACTAATACTCCCGAAAGCTATCAGCAAGAAGGGTATCAGCAACGTCAAGGAGGATACCACCGTCAAGGATACCAGCCCCGTTACCAACAGCGACAGGGCGGCTATCAGCCCCGTTATCAACAACGCTACCAACAACCTCAAGCCCAAGGCGAACAAGAGACCGAAGGCGAGGGTACAAATATGAATCCTGAACAACAACAGCAAGGCGGTTACCAGCAGCGTCAGGGCTATCAGCCCAGACAAGGCGGCTATCAGCCTCGTCAAGGTGGTTACCAGCCCCGTCAGGGTGGATACCAGCCCCGCCAGGGCGGATATCAGCCCCGTCAAGGTGGCTATCAGCCCCGTCAAGGCGGTTACCAGCAGCGTCAGCAGGGTGACTACCAGCAGCGTCAAGGCGGATACCAGCAGCGCCAGGGAGGATACCAGCAGCGCCAGGGTGGATACCAGCAGCGTCAAGGTGGATACCAGCAGCGTCAAGGCGGGTATCAGCAGCGTCAAGGCGGATACCAGCAGCACCAGGGCGGGTATCAGCAGCGTCAGGGTGGATACCAGCAGCGCCCCAAGCGTCAAGGTCCCAAGCCCCAGATGCGCTTCACACCCAAGCCCCAACGCATTTTCTACGAGGAGCCCGCTATCGATCCCAACATGGAGGTTCGCTTGAACAAGTTCCTCGCCAACGCCGGCATCTGCTCGCGCCGTGTTGCCGATGAATATATCCAGAAGGGCCTCGTCATGGTCAATGACGTCGTGGTGACCGAACTCGGCATGAAGATCACTCCCAAAGACATCGTGAAATATAACGGAGAGATCGTTACCACCGAGAAGAAGTGCTACGTCCTGCTCAACAAGCCCAAAGACTGCGTCACCACCAGCGACGACCCCAATGGCCGCAAGACCGTCATGGATCTCGTGAAGGGCGCCTGCGAAGAGCGCATCTATCCTGTGGGCCGTCTGGACCGCAACACCACTGGTGTGCTCCTGCTCACCAACGATGGTGACCTGGCCGCCAAGCTTGCCCACCCGCAATATGTCAAGAAGAAAATCTACCAAGTGTGGACCGACAAGCCCATCAGCGAGGAGGACATGCAGCACATCGCCGACGGCGTTGAGCTCGACGACGGTCCCATCCACGCCGACGCTGTGAGCTATGTATCGCCCACCGACCGCAAGCAGGCCGGTATCGAGATTCACTCGGGCCGCAACCGCATCGTGCGCCGCATTTTTGAATCGCTGGGCTACCATGTGGTGAAGCTCGACCGCGTTTATTTCGCAGGTCTCACCAAGAAGAACCTGCCTCGCGGCCGCTGGCGCTACCTGACGCAGGAAGAGGTAAACTTCTTGAAGCAGAATTCGTTTGAATAAACAAGTTGTAAGTTGTCAGTTTTAAGTTGTAAGCACAATCACTAACGCTTTTAACTCCAACTTAGAACTAAATACTTAACACTTAATATTTTATACTATTTAAAATACAATGGAATTGAAACGAACAAAAATCGTTGATATTTTTGATCCCGCACTGGTGGGTCAACAGGTGTGTGTCAAGGGCTGGGTACGCAGCCGCCGTGGTAACAAGTTTGTGCAGTTTATTGCACTGAATGACGGTTCTACCATTAACAACCTGCAAATCGTCGTTGACCTCGAGAAGTTCAGCGAGGAGGAGTTGCGCCCCATCACCACTGGTGCCAGCCTTCACGTCGAGGGACAACTGGTACAGTCTCAGGGCAAGGGCCAGACCGTTGAGGTACAAGCCCAAGGCATCGAAATCTACGGCACCTGTGCCGATGACTATCCCATGCAGAAGAAAGGCCACACGCTGGAATTCCTGCGCACCAAGGCTCACCTGCGCATGCGCACCAACACCTTTGGTGCCGTGTTCCGCATTCGTCACCACTTGGCATTTGCCATCCACAAGTTCTTCAACGACAAGGGCTTCTACTACCTGCACACGCCGTTGATTACCGCCAGCGACTGCGAGGGTGCCGGCGACATGTTCCAGGTGACCACGCTTGACCTGGGCGACCTGCCCAAGACCGAGGACGGCAAGACCGACTACACGAAGGACTTCTTCGGCAAATCGACGAGTCTGACCGTGTCGGGCCAGCTCGAGGGTGAGCTTGGCGCTACCGCGCTGGGCGAAATCTACACCTTCGGCCCCACCTTCCGTGCCGAAAACAGCAACACGCCTCGCCACCTGGCCGAGTTCTGGATGATCGAGCCCGAGATGGCCTTCTATGACATCACCGACAACATGGATCTGGCCGAGGAGTTCATCAAGTACTGTGTGAACTACGCGCTGGAGCACTGCAAGGACGACTTGGAGTTCCTCAACAAGATGTTTGACAACACGCTCATCGAGCGCCTGCACAGCGTCTTGAAAGAGCCGTTCGTGCGCCTGACCTACACCGAGGGTATCGAAATCCTCAAGCAGGCCAAGAAGAAGTTTGAATTCCCCGTTGACTGGGGTGTGGACCTGCAGAGCGAGCACGAGCGCTACCTCGTCGAGGAGCACTTCAAGCGCCCTGTCATCCTCACCGACTATCCGCGTGAGATCAAGGCCTTCTACATGAAGCAGAACGAGGACGGCAAGACCGTTCGCGCCATGGACGTGCTGTTCCCCATGATCGGCGAGATCATCGGCGGCAGCGAGCGCGAGGCCGACTATGACAAGCTCATGAGCGAGATCGAGCGCCGCGGCATTCCCATGAAGGACATGTGGTGGTACCTGGACACCCGCCGCTTCGGCACCGTGCCCCACAGCGGCTTCGGCCTGGGCTTCGAGCGCCTGATCCTGTTCGTGACGGGTATGGCTAACATCCGCGACGTCATCCCGTTCCCGCGAACGCCGAACAACGCCGAGTTCTAATGAGGCATTAGGCGTTAGGAAGCATCCGTCTTTCTTGCACAAGACATACTTTAGTTTATCATCAGCCGCGACAGCACCAATGCTGCCACGGCTGATTTCTTCATGCAGACATAACAACGCTGAATAGCCAAAAGCAAAAACAAGGTTACAACCCTAAGAAAAACGAAAAACGTCTCAAAAAAAACCGATAATTATTTCATATTTACAAAAATATCAGTATATTTGCAGCAATTCAAAACAATCAACATCCGCAATTAACATTATTGACACAATAAATCCAAAAGCGCTATGAAAAAGATTCTACTTACTCTCATCACTGTGCTGATGGCCACACTGGCGGCTCAGGCCGACGTCACCATCAACAGCACCTACTTCCCCGACGCGAACTTCCGTTCCTACCTGCTGTCGCTCTACCCCAGTGGCACTATCACCACTGCCCAGATCAATTCGTTGACCAATCTTGATGTCTCGGACAAAAACATCTCGTCGCTACAGGGCATCGGGTATCTCACCGGTGTGAAATATCTGGACTGCTCAGGCAATAACCTGACGACGCTGAACGTGACATCTAACACCAATCTGATTAATCTCTATTGTCGCAGCAACAAACTCACCTCTTTGAACGTGAGCAATTTGACCTCATTGAGTTGGCTGCTTGCCGATCACAATACCAACCTCAGCACCGTCACTGGTCTGAATACTTGTTCGGCGTTGACACTGATCAATCTGGAGTCTTGCGGCTTTACCGAACTGAATATTTCGGGACTTCCTAACCTGCATGCGCTCACGGTAGCCAACAACGTGAGGCTCGACGCACTGACCTGTACAGGCTATGGCAACGCCGACTTGACCAATCTCAGTGTAGCTGGTTGTATCAACTTGACCTTTATGAATGTCTATGGCAACCACAATCTGCAAAGCATTACTGGGTTGTATGACTGTGATCAACTTGCCACGCTCTATTGCAATGGTTGTGCATTGACCGGCACGCTCGACCTGATGGAATTACCCAGAGCGACAACGGTCAATTGCTCCAGTAACAAGCTGACCGGGATTAACATATATGGCAAGCCTACAATGATCACATTGAATTGTAACAACAATTTGCTCACTTCACTTGATGTTTATCTTTGTCAGAATTTAAAATATTTGTACTGTTCAAACAACCCGCAGCTCACCACTCTCAGTGTCAAGAATTGCCCGGCTTTGACTGAACTCGACTGCAGCAACACCAAGATCACAACGCTGGATCTTACCACAAGCATGGGCGGCCTGACTAAGCTCAACTGTCAGGATAACTCATTGTTGACCTCATTGAATTGTCAGTCAAATCAATTGACAACGCTCAACGTCACCAATAATACCGCTTTGACCTATTTGTCTTGTGGCAGTAATTCTGGTCTCTCGAGCATTACCGGTTTGAGCGATTGTGCTAATCTTACTGAATTATATTGCAGTTCTAGCGCCATCACAAGCCTCAACCTGACCGGTAAGAACAAGCTCAAGATATTGAGGTGCAATTACAATGATATGACGACTCTCACCCTGACGGGGTGCACCGCACTCGAGGAGCTTTATTGCACAAACAATAAACTCACTGGACTCAATTTCCAGAGTGCCTACACAAAGCTGAAAACCGTCACAGCCGATAATAATCCCTTAATGACTTCAGTTTCCTGCACTAGCCTTGCAGAGCTGACTTCGTTGAGCTTGAGATATTGCACAGCATTGAAAACCCTTTACTGTTACAGCGACTCCAAGTTGGCGACGCTTAACGTGACAGGTTCCAATGCCTTGACCACAGTGTACTGCTATGGAACTGCGCTCACTTCGCTTGACCTGAGCAACAGGTCAAATCTCAGCACTATCAGTTGCTATAACATACCAACTTTAAAGACCTTGAAATTAAACAATTGCGCCCTGGGCGAGCAGATTAATCTCACCAACGACTACGCTCTGGTTACATTGGATTGTGGCGGCAATTCAAATCTGAATACTATCCAAGGACTGACTGGTTGCACTGCGCTCGTTAATCTGAGTGTTAATAGCTGCAATTTTTCGTCGCTTAACATTTCCGGAATGACAAATCTTAAGACCCTGTACTGTAACGGCAACCAGCTCACGGCGCTTAACTTGTCCGGACTGACAAAGCTCACGACCCTGTACTGTGGCGGCAACCAGCTCACGGCGCTTACCTTGACGAGTAATAGCGCCATAACTTATGTTTATTGCCAAAACAACCAAATCACATCACTGAGCGTTTCGGACAAGCCTGAACTGATTAGAATTGACGCCTACAATAACCCGTTGACCAGTTTCTATGCCTACAACTGTCCCAAGCTTGCTACCGTGAATGTGAAAGAGTGTACCTCGTTGTACAACATGCAGGCCTATCACTGTGCGATCAGCAATTTGAATGTGACCGACTGCTCACACATGAATCTGCTCAATGTGTGCTACAACAATTTGTCGGCGCTCACAGTGAACGGTTGCACTGCACTGCGCACATTCAATATCTTCTGCAACCAGATCACCGAGGACAACATGACAGCGTTGGTGAACAGCCTGCCCACCGTGCCTGCCGGCAGCGGCACTATCAGGGCCCTGTATTATACTGATGAAGCAAATGTGGTGACCACTGCCCATGTGATTGCTGCCAACCAGAAAGGCTGGAATGTGCAACGCAACGATGGCTCCAACTGGGTGAACATTGACACCAGCTTTATCCGTGGCGACGTGAATGGCGACGGTCATGTGAGCATCGCCGACGTGTCGGCCTTGATTGACGCTCTGCTGAGCGGTGAGACACCCCCTGCCGGCGCCGACTGCAACCAGAGCGGTAATGTCAGCATTGCCGACGTCTCCTCCCTCATCGACTATCTGCTTTCAGGCCAGTGGCCTTAAGTATTGGGCATTAGACTTTAGGCTTTAGACTTTAGAGGCATCCGCATTCCTGTCAACGGGGTGCGGATGCTCTTTATCCCGATGTTAGAAGACAAGAAAGACAAAAAGGACAATATTTTTTTGTATTTAATTTTATAATTAATTTTTATTTAACTTCTCGACCGTTAGGCCGATATAATAAACTTAGCGTTTTAACGAGCTCTGTGTGCCGATGCCAACTAAAAACTAAGGACTAAGGACTAAGGACTAAAAACTAAAAACTAAGGACTAAAAAACTTGCAACTCATTTATAAAATTACTATATTTGCAGCAGATATTAACTTTTAATACGATATTGCTATGAAAAAGAAAAATTTACTACTCTTTCGTTTGGTTGTCCTGGTGACGGCCATGATGTGTGCCCTCGGCGCCGCCGCTGCCGAGGCCTATGCCTGCTACACGTCGTCGAACACGACGCTGACGTTCTACTACGACGACCTGCGCAGCAGCCGCACGGGCACGACCTACGACCTGGACCCTGCCTCCACCAATCCTGGTTGGGAAACTGACGGCACCAATGCCGATGTGACCAAGGTGGTCTTTGATCCTTCATTCGCTGGTGCCCGCCCGGTGACTACCTGCGATTGGTTCTATGGCATGGAGAACCTTCAATCCATCACGGGCATGAATTACCTGAACACCAGCGAGGTGATCAATATGGCTTGGATGTTCGGTGGCTGCAAAATGCTTACGAGCCTTGACTTGAGCAGTTTCAACACTTCAAAGCTGAACTATATGAGTTACCTGTTCAATAACTGCACTAATCTGCGAACCATCTATGTAGGCAGTGGCTGGAGCACAGCAGCTGTGGCCACCTCCACTAATATGTTCAGGAATTGTACCAGCCTGGTGGGCGGCCAGGGCACGACCTATGATGCCAATCATATCGATGCCACCTACGCCCACATCGACGGCGGCCCCAGCAACCCGGGCTACTTCACCGCTGGCACCGAGGCCTATGCCTGCTACACGTCGACGAACACGACGCTAACGTTCTATTATGACGACCAGCGCAGCAGCCGCCCGGGCACGACCTATGACCTGAACACGGGCGAAAAATATCCAGGTTGGTACACTGACGGCACCAATGCCGATGTGACCCAGGTGGTCTTTGACCCGTCGTTCAGCGATGCACTTCCTGTAAGCACTCATGCCTGGTTCCGAGACATGAGAATACTCACCTCAATCACAAATATCGAAAACCTGAATACATCTTCGGTAACAAACATGGGCCGGATGTTCATGAATTGCAATTATCTGACTAGTATTGACGTGAGCCACTTCGACACCAACAACGTGACTAACATGCAAAACATGTTCTTCAATTGCTACCGTTTGACCGACATTGACCTGAGCAAATTCAATACATCTTTGGTAACAAACATGTTCGCCATGTTTCAAGACTGTATGAGTATTACCAGCATGGATTTGAGCAGCTTCAACACAGCTAATGTGAATGACATGAGGTCCATGTTCTCGGGATGCGATGGCCTGACCAGTTTGGACCTGACCAGTTTCAATACCGCCAATGTGACACGTACGGGCTCCATGTTCAGTTACAGCAATGCGCTGACAACCATCTATGTGGGCAGTGGTTGGAGCTCGGCGGCCGTGACGTCCTCGAGTGATATGTTCTTTAACTGCACCAGCCTGGTTGGCGGCCAGGGCACGGCCTACAGCTCATCCAACCCGACGGACAAGACCTATGCCCATATCGATGGCGGCACCAGCAACCCGGGCTACTTCACTGCTGGCACCGAGGCCTATGCCTGCTACACGCCGGTGAACACGACGCTGACGTTCTACTGCGACACCCAGCGCAGCAGCCGCCCAGGCACGACCTACGACCTGAACACTGACTACAACGATACCGGTTGGGAAGCGGACGGCACTAATGAATTAGTGACCCAGGTGGTCTTTGATTCCTCGTTTGCCAATGCCCGCCCGACGACTACCTTTAGTTGGTTCTATGGTATGACAAACCTTGAATCCATCACGGGCATGAGTTACCTGAACACCAGCGAGGTGACCAATATGGGTTTTATGTTTACCAGCTGTAGAGTATTGACAAGCCTTGATTTGAGCAGTTTCAACACGTCCAAGGTGACCTACATGAGATACATGTTCGCTGGCAGCTCCAATCTGCGGACCATCTATGTGGGCAGTGGTTGGAGCACCGCTGCCGTGACGAACTCCGTTAATATGTTCAATAACTGCACCAGCCTGGTGGGCGGACAGGGCACGACCTACGATGCCAACCATATTGACAAGGCTTATGCCCACATCGACGGCGGCCCCAGCAACCCGGGCTACTTCACCGCCAAGAACGCGGCCCTGCGAGGCGACGTGAACGGCGACGGCAGCGTCAACATCAGCGACGTGACCGCCCTGATCGACTACCTGCTTAGCGGCAATGCTTCGGGTATCAGCCTGAGCGGTGCCGACTGCAACCAGGACAACAGCGTGAACATCAGCGACGTCACCTCCCTTATTGACTACCTGTTGTCTGGTACCTGGAATTAAAACTTCAGCAAAACCTAAAGTATTTCCCTCATGCTCATCCAGGGCGTGAGGGATTTTCTATTCGTGGAGCGAAAAATAACCGCCAGCACCATTGTTTGTGATGCTGACGGTAGTTGCGGCAATCATACCTGAAGGGGGACTTGCACCGTCGCTTTACAGGGACGAAAAACGAACGTGAACAGCTTGAACATTTGAACACCGTGAACAATATCGGTGGATTGTCAAAAATTGTCGGTTGCGCTTCTTTTTTTGTGTTGTTGGTGGCTTTTTTGAGGCCAGGTGCTCGCTGATCTGTTTTCTGATGTCGATCACAGCGATAAGCCGGGCCAGGTTGTCAATAATTTTCAAAAGTCGTCTCATCATGTCGTTCTTGTAATTGGTTGTTAATAAAAAGTGTAAGTTAAATCTCAGTATATATAAGGCGACTACGGGAGATGGGAAATGAGCAATCCGATGATGATAATTGAAATATCCATATTACCTTTGTGGAAAAATTTAAATCAATGATTCTATCAGCCAATATTAACTTCTAATACATAATAAGGCAATGAAACAAATCTTCCGCTTTTCCCTCCTGCTGCTGGCTCTCCTGCTGCCAGCCACGGCTACTGCCTACGACTTCGAGGTCGACGGCATCTACTACGACATCAATGGCAATGATGTCACAGTAACTTACCAAAGTTATTCAAACTTTGTATACTCCAGTGATTACTCGGGTGATGTGACCATCCCCGAGACTGTCACCTACGGCGGCACGACCTACTCCGTCACTTCAATCGGCAACTATGCTTTCAATTATTGCAGCGTTTTGACAAGCATCACAATGCCCAACTCGGTGACTTCAATCGGAGACAATGCGTTCTCTGGCTGCAGCGGACTGACCAGCGTCACCATCCCCAATTCGGTAACTTCAATCGGCATCAATGCATTCACAAATTGCAGCGGTTTGACCAGCATCACCATCCCCAAATCGGTCACTCAGATCGGTGTCTGGGCGTTCTCTGGCTGCAGCGGGCTAACAGACCTTATTTGGAATGCAAGAAATTGCGATTCAAATGGACAGATGTACAGATACAACATTGAGCGGGTAACGATTGGCAATGAAGTGGAAGTTTTGCCCATGAATTTTGTGAGTAACTCAAAGATTACTTCTGTCACCATTCCCAACTCGGTCACTTCCATCTATTTTGCCGCGTTCTCCAACTGCAGCGGTCTTACTGGTGTGACGATCCCCAACTCGGTTAAATCCATTGGCTCGGAGGCTTTCAAAGACTGCCAGAACTTGACAAGCGTGACCATCCCCAACTCGGTTACCACGATCCACCAGGATGCGTTCTCTGGCACGGCATGGTATAATAACCAACCCGACGGCATTGTCTATGCTGGATTGGTTGCCTACAAGTACAAAGGCAATATGCCTACGGGAGCAAATATAATTCTGGCAGATGGCACTCTTGGAATAGCTGACGCTGCATTCGCGAACTGCAGCGAACTGACGAGCGTGGCGATTCCCAACTCGGTCACCATCATTGGCAACAATGCGTTCGATCGCTGTCGTAACCTGACGAGTGTTACCATCGGCAACTCGGTCACTCTCATCGGCAGATATGCGTTCTCCAGCTGCAGCAGTCTGAGGAGCATCGATATCCCCAACTCGGTAACTGAGATCGGTTTCTCGGCGTTCGAGGGCTGCACTGGTCTGACTAGCATCACCATCTCCAACTCGGTTAAAACCATTAGCGAGCGGGTTTTCAGAGACTGCCAGAGCTTGACGGGCATCGCGATTCCCAACTCGGTCACCTCCATCGGCGATGATGCATTTTATAAATGCAGTGCCTTGACAAGTGTTACCATCGGCAACTCGGTCTCAAGCATCGGCAGCCGCGCGTTTGAACTCTGTGCTAACCTGGCGAACATCGTGGTGGCCAGTGGAAACCCGACGTTTGATTCCCGTGGCAATTGTAATGCCATCATCGAGACGGCAAGCAATACGTTGATTGTGGGCTGCATGGCGACTTCTATTCCGAGCTCGGTCACCGCCATCGGTTATGCCGCGTTCTCCAACTGCAGCAGTCTTACTAGTGTGACGATTCCCAACTCGGTTAAAACCATTGGCGATTGGGCTTTCAGTGACTGCCAGAGCTTGACGGGCATGGCGATTCCCAACTCGGTAACTTCTATCGGTAACTATGCGTTCATTAGATGTACTAAGTTGACCAGCATCACCATCCCCAACTCGGTAACTTCAATCGGCAACAATGCATTCACAAATTGCAGCGGTTTGACCAGCATCACCATCCCCAAATCGGTCACCAGCATCGGCAACTGGGCGTTTTGGAGCTGCAGCGGGATGACAGATGTGTATAGCCATATTACCGACCCCTCGAGAATGCCCTATGCATCCTCACTATTTGGTTTAGATGGTATAAGCTACTCGGGTCGCACGTTGCATGTGCCGCAAGGCACGGCCTTAGCCTATCAGAGGAACGAGAACTGGTATCCCTATTTTGGGCAGATTGTTGACGACTTGAAGCCTGATGTACATGGAGACGTTAATGGCGACCTTGAAGTGAACATTGCAGATGTCAATGCCGTCATCGACATCATCCTTGGCGGAAATGGTGACACTACCGCTGCCGACGTGAATGATGATGGCGAAATCAACATCGCCGACGTCAACGCCGTCATCGACATCATCCTGAACGGCAGTTGGAATTAAAAATCCAACAAAGTCAAGTGATCTCCCTCATGCTCATCGCGGGTTTGAGGGATTTTTCTATTCATGGAGCGAAAAAAAGCCATCACCATTGTTTGAGATGTTGACAGTGGTTGCAGAAGTCAGTCGATATCCAGATCGCAGCATAACGGGGTATCTTGGTATTGTAATTAGTCATTAATAAAATGTTAGATAAATTTATAAGGTTGTAAAAATTCAGTTTGTTTTTGAGGTTTTTATTATTTTTGCTATATTTGCTGCGCAAATAATACTTGAACCGACCGATGACGAGCGAGAGAAACATAAAGATTGTTAAGAATTGTCTGGGAATTTGGATAATTCCCGAGATTTGTTACTCTCTCTCATATACAAACCGCCAATCTGACATTATACCGACGCGCCCGCACGGGCGGGTAATCTAAGGCTTTTCTTGCCAACGGGCAAGGGAGGCCGTTTTCATTGTTTATTACTTTTGTTCAACCATATAAATTACAAATAAAATGAAAAAGATTCTTTTTACCTTCTTGACGGTGCTGCTGGCATCGCTGGCGGCACAGGCAGCCACTGACTATGGCTTCGAGGTGGCAGGAGTCACGGTGACCAGTGCCAACTGCAACAACATCGTGAGCAACTACCTCACGAGCGGAATGGTGTCCTATGTGCCAAGTTCCAACACCCTGTACATGGACAATGTCACCATCTTCATGACGGGCGACTACAATCGTGTCATCAACAACCTTGAGAACGAGGGTCTGAAAGTCCAATTCAGTGGCACCTGCAACCTGTATGCTCGGGAC
>JAEEGI010007655.1_pt1 | contig 24139 bp, 19 predicted proteins | sample 8958751 | NCBI WGS metagenome assembly JAEEGI01 (sample SAMN16246545, study PRJNA631951) | gut metagenome | biome: gut microbiome; feature: rumen; material: KS-attached | host: Bos | place: Iran: Karaj | collected 2018-10 | reverse complement strand
TGTGAAACTCGCTGGAAATGTCAGTTCATCGGAGATGGCAGGCAAGAGCGGTCACCCGTTCAAGGGTACGTTCGACGGACAGAACTACACGCTGACCTTCAACCGCACTGCCGCCGAGCACCTCAGCGCTCCATTCCACTACATCAACGGCGCCACCATCAGCAACCTTCACGTAGAGGGACTGATTGAGGGCGGCACATACGAGAGCTTGGGCGGACTGGTGGGCCATTCCGAGGGCAATATCACCATCAATAACTGCCACGTGAGCACCGAAATCAGCACCAAAGTCAGCGGTGGCGCCTCTCACGGCGGTGTCATTGCCCAGTGGAATGGCACTGATGCCACCTGCACCGTCACGGGCTGCGTCTATGACGGACTGATTTACAATCCGAACGAGGCTGGCGTGACCACCTCCTGCCGCGGATTCATAGGATGGGACTATGGAAATAACGGGACCATCAAGTTCACCGACTGCCTATCCGCTCCCGCTGCATACGGCACGGGCAAATACGCGCTGGGCGGCAACTGCTTCACGTTCGTCTATCCAAACAGTGAGCCGACCCTGACTTACAACATGACGAACTGCTACTACACCAGCATCCTCGGCAACAGGCAGGGACGCCCCGCAGCCACGGCGACCGACGCACCCGACAACCTCGGCAATGCGACCACCGACCACGGAATGGTGAAGGGCTACAAGAACGGTTTCCTCTACGACGGCAACTACTACACGCCAAAGTACGGCGACGCAGTGGTTGAATACCGCTTCAATGACTGGAATGAGAGGGCCGACGTGACGCTCTCTGATCGCACGCTCTACAAGGACGGTAATTGGAACACGCTGTGCCTGCCATTCTCGTTGAGTGCAGCGCAAATTGCTGCCAATGCGAACTTTGCTGGTGCTACGTTGATGACTATGGACGTGACAGAGAAGAACGGCTTCGATGTGGAAGATGGGACGCTGTATCTGTGGTTCAAGACAGCGACAGAGATTGAGGCAGGAGTGCCCTATTTGGTGAAATGGGAAAAGGCTATGGACTACGAGGGTAATGAGGCGAACTACGACATCAGCAATCCAGTATTCGAGGGCGTGACCATCAGCAACTCGACGGCTCAGACAGTGGAGAGTGAGACCACAGGGCTGGAGACGGTGCAGATGGTGGGTACGTACTCGCCAGTCAGTGTGACAGCTAATGACAAGAGCATCCTGTTCTTGGGTGACGCAAACACATTGTACTACTCAACAGTTGACCGCCAGATTCGCTCATGTCGTGCCTATTTCTCAGTGCCGTACATCAATGGACACGCTGAAGCTAAGGCACGTGCGTTTGCATTAAGCTTTGACGGTGAAGAAACAACAGGCATTCTTGAAGTCTCTGCAAATTATAATGGAGTGACGGATGAAGCATGGTATTCGTTGGACGGTGTGCGCCTGAGCGGAAAGCCGACACAACGCGGAATGTATATCAATAAAGGTAAAAAAATACTTGTCAAGTAAGCGATATGAAGAAAGAATATATAAAGCCCTCTATGACGGCAATTGAGTTACAGCACATGACACGGCTTCTGGCTGGTAGTGGTGATGTAAGAGGTCTGCAATCAAGTGGCTGGGATGATCCTGAAGATGAACTGGACATCAGTGACCAGGGCGGTGGCAGCAGCATTTGGGACAGATAGACGTTCTGTCTAAATCTGAGAAAAAAGTAGCGGCGTTAATTCTATAGCGTCGCTACTTTCATTTGTATATGGGATGTAAGGGTAAAGAGGTTTACCAAATAATAGTTACCTACTTGAACGAAAGTGCAAAGTGAAACACTTTTTTGAACTGTATATCTGCCAATTGAGGCATTAAGTATTCAAACTTTATTGCTAAAATCAAGAAAATCAGGAAAACCTTTGGTTATATCAGATTATTTTAATACTTTTGCATCGTTTTAATGGTATATAAAATGAAGCAGAATGGTTAAAACGAAAGATCTCTTCATATTGGGCAGACCTATACAGCTGCAAGAACGAAGCAAGGCGCAGATGAAAGGTGTCACCATCGGAGACTCGCTATCGTACAAGTTCTACGATGGAGAGTTTCATGGTATGCCATTGCTTTTCGCTGAACCCAAAGGTAAAGTTGCTGCACCTCGCATCTTGTCTGTCACGGCAAGCAATCTTACTTCATTATTCCAGCTTCCTGTAGTCTTTTTGTTGCCTGCATGTCCTGCATACGAACGACAGAGGCTTATTGACAAAGACGTTTATTTCGTCATCTCTGACAAATACGTTCATTTGCCAATGCTTCTGGCCAATGAGCGCATACGCAAAACAAAACAGGCGAAAATTATGACACCGGTAGCCCAATACCTGCTGCTCTATCATCTGCAGATAGAAAGCATAGATGGATTGGCAGCACGAGACATAGAGGATAGGATTCCTTATTCATACGCAAGCATTACACTTGGCATTACTTGCCTTGAAGACTTAGGGCTGTGCCGGAAAGAATCAGAAGGCTCAAAACGAAAGGTCATCCACTTCCATAAGAAGGGGAGGGATCTATGGGATCAAGCTCAACCACTCCTGATTAATCCCGTTGAAGAGCGCATCTACTGCGATGAACTATTGACTGAAGACCATTTTGTGATATGTGGCATCAATGCCCTGGCACATTACACAATGCTCAATCCTGATCCCGAAAGGATAATCATGATGACTGCCAAACAAGTTAGAGACTTCATGGTATCAGGTGTCATAGTACGCCCCAATCAGTATGATGGCAACATTCTCATCGAAGCCTGGAAATACCCACCGGTAATTAATAATGGTGAAAAAGCCGAATGGGTGGACAGGTTATCATTGGCCATTTCTCTACGTGAGGATGCAGATCCGCGGGTGGAAGGTGAAGTTGAACGTTTAATAAATGAAACAGCATGGAAGGGTTAGATAAATTCCGTGAAGCTTTTGAAGCCTACTCTGAGAACTACGTCATCATCGGTGGCACGGCTTGTGACATTGCCATGACCGGCACGGCTGTTCGCCCTCGTGCCACGCATGACATCGACATGATAGTCATCGTTGAAAAGATGACAACCGACTTCGCTGAGCATTTCTGGCAATTCGTGCGTGAAGGTGGGTATCGTCCTGAGAGACGCAAACAGGAAGAGGGCGAGACTCCGAAGTACGAACTGTACCGCTTTGTCAATGGCAAACCTGACTATCCCGAAATGATTGAACTGCTGTCACGGCACCCTGACATCCTCGGCGAACCGAAGGGGCTGACCATTGAACCAATTCCCACCAGCGAGGACACATCCAGTCTGAGTGCAATCATCATGGACGATGATTTCTACCACTTCACAATCGAGCACAGCAAACTGACCAATGGACTACGCCATGCAGACTCTGCTGCGCTCATAGCTCTGAAGTCACGAGCATACCTCAATCTTCTGCAAGACAAGGCAAACGGAAAGCATGTCAACAGCAAAGACATCAAGAAGCATCGTTCTGATGTGCTGAAGAACGTGGTCATCATAGAAGATAGTCAAATTACTGCTCCAGAACCGATAGTAACTTGCATAAGGGAGTTTGTCTCTTCAATCAAGAAAGAATGGAATACTCTTTCTGAACCACTTTCCAAGGCTCTTGACCAGGATACATCATTCGTCGAAGCCTTGCTGGAACAATTGGACGGATTATTTGCCACAGAACAGCAATGAAGATACAATATGCCTCTGACCTCCATCTAGAGTTTGCCGACAACTGGAGATATCTGAAGGAGAATCCCCTGCAAGTAACAGGGGACGTTCTCGTCCTGGCTGGTGACATTTGCTACTTGGGAGATGAGAACTATAGTAAGCATCCATTCTGGGACTGGGCTTCGGAGAACTACCGTCAGGTGATTGTTTGTATGGGCAATCATGAGTTCTATAAGTTCTACGACATCGCCAAGCTTAACGATGGCTATTGCCTTGAAATACGTCCGAATGTCCACAGCTATTATAATGCTGTCGTACACATAGGGGACATTGACTTCATCATAACAACATTGTGGGCCAAGATTCCTCTGAAGGAGTCATATTATACTGAACAAGTGGTAAGCGACTTCCGACGTATCATCTTCAATGGCGAACTTCTGACGTTTGCGGACTTCAATGGCGAACACGAAAGGTGCTTGGCATTCCTGAAGGATGCCATTTCAAACAGTAGAGCCAGAAGAAAGATTGTTGTAACCCACCACGTGCCATCCTTCCAGATGCAATGTCCCAAGTTTGCCGATAGCCAAGCCAACGGAGCCTTTACGGTTGAACTGGAAGACTATATCAAGGATAGTGGTATCGATTACTGGATATATGGACACTCTCACTACAATGTGGATGTCAAGATCGGCAATACCAAGTGTGTGTCTAATCAATTGGGATATGTCTTTCATGGTGAGCATGAGTTTTTCAACCCAGGCAAAAGTCTCGAAGTGTAAACACATATCATCATTCCTAATCTGTAATGACGATGTCGGTCAAAAAAAGATGAAGAAAGGTTATCTTTCCAAATCTCAAAAGGAAACTCGTGAATTTGCAAAATTTCTGCAAATCTGTGAGTTTTCTTTCTAAATCACGGAAGATAACTTTTTACGAGCATCAAGTTAATGTCGTCTGTGACTTCAAAAGTTTTTCTCAGTTAAAAGAGAAGAGGATTAGAAGGGGAGGGCATAAGAAGGTTCATTCTCTTTTAAAAGAAAAACGTGAATTTTGGGAAACATCAAGTCGTTTCATTCTGCAAAGTTTAGGTTTACGTTTACTCATGTATATATACATGCACCTCTAAACTTAAAGATTAAACCTACAATCATCTGCTTCAGGTTTACTATACCTTATTATATATATAAGCATATCTAAACTTAAACCTAAACTTATGGCATTGAATTCCATCCATTTTTCTTTTAATCGAAACAAAAATTTGGTAACAGAATGTCGTTTCCACCTTAATATATATTAAAATCATACACGTTCTGCAAGAAAAACGTGCAGAATGAACGTAAAGTCAGAATAAATCATTAACTTTGCAAACAAAGTTTGCAGAATGTGCTTTTGGGATTATCTCCCATCTAAAGTATGTGATGCGTCTATAGTAAAAATGGTCAGTCAAGATGTTGACCAGATTGTTGACCAAATAGAAAAGTAACTCTAAAGATTAAGATTGGATTAGATGAAGACAGAATTAATTACGTAAGTGACAATTTTTGCAGAAGAATACGAGTCAGAAACGTGCAGAACGTGCAGAACGTGTATGATTTGCATTCGGAATGTTGACCAGCCCTTTCGTAAGTCATTGATAATCAGTATCCGTTAGCCGCCGCACAGGCTGCTGTTGAGGAATAATCAATTGATACTCATCATAAAAAACGCCCCGTCAGAATTCCGACGGGGCATTTTTTTTATCCTAGAATTTGGTGTCTTTCTTCAGTACCAGTTTGTCCGACGAGCCACCCACCAGCACCGTCATCTTGCCTTTCTCCAGCTTCCACGTTTGCGAGGCCTCGTCCCAATGACAGAGGTCAGCACTTCGCAGAGGGATGATGATGCGTTGACGTTCTCCGCCTTTCAGCGCCACACGATGGAAACCTTTGAGCTCCTTCACCGGACGGCTGATGGCCGATTTCTGACGCGAAACATACACCTGCACCACTTCCTCGGCATCGATGGCAGAACGGTTAGTCAGCAGGAAACTCACCTCGAATCCTTCGCCCACGGGTTTCACCTGCAGGTCGCTATACTGGAAGGTGGCATACGAGAGACCATGTCCGAAGGGATAAGCCACCTTCACCTTCTTGGCGTCATACCAGCGATAGCCCACGAGGTCTTCCTCGGCATAGTTGGCGATGAGTTGCTGACGACGGTCATTACGACGGTTGCGGGTGAGGTCTACAAAGATGTCACCCTGCTGGTTATTCTGTTGCATATTCTGCGGATAGGTGCCTGTGGCGTAAGCTGGCACATCCTCCAGCCTCTTTGGCCAGGTCATCGGCAACTTACCCGATGGCGCAATCTTGCCTGTGAGCACCTCTGCCAGTGCCTGTCCGCCCATCGATCCGTTGAACCACGATACCAGCAAGGCCCCCGACACCGCATCGACGGTGCTGATATCCACTGGACCACCTGCCACGATCACCGTCACTAGTCTGGGATTGGCTTTTGCCAATGCCGCTGCCAGTTCGTCTTGTCCCGAGGGTAGGGTGATGGTCTTGCGGTCTGAGCCCTCCGTCTCCACCTCACGGTTGTCGCCAGCAAAGAACAACACGAGGTCGGCACCCTGCGCCACCTTCACCGCTTCTTCTACCAGTTGCGGATCAGCAGGCTGGATGGGGTCCTGACGCCGATTACGGCTACCGCTGTCAAAACTCTTATAACCTTTGGCATAGGTGAGCTGCACGCTGTTGCCGAGCAGCTTCTGCAAACCTTCCAGAGGCGTGATCTCCCGACGCGTCTTCACACCGGCACCCACGCCTCCCAGTGCCATCTTCGTCACGGCATTCTCTCCGATCACGGCGATCGTCCGCACCCGTCTTGTATCTATTGGCAACAGTGCACTTTTCGATTTCTTGATCTTTTCATTCTTCATCAGCACGATGCTCCTTCGTGCCACCTCCAGTGCCGTTGCCATCTCCTCGTCATTGCCCACAGGCTTGCTGTTGGCCACTTCCTTGGCAATGGGCTTCACCGTCAGTCTTACTCTGAGGATTTCCCTCACGCGCTTGTTGATCACCGCCTCACTTACCTTTCCCGCCTTCACCGAGTCGAGCAGGGCCTGACCCATAAAACGGCTTCCGGGCATCTCCACATTCATACCCGAGGTGACGGCATCCACGGTGGAGTGTACACCGCCCCAGTCGCTGATCACCATGCCTGGGAATCCCCATTGCTTCCTGAGCACTGTGGTCTGCAGATGTTCGTTCTCCGAGCACCAGCGTCCGTTTACCTTGTTATAGGCAGCCATCACACCCCAGGCATCGCCCTCGCGCACGGCCATCTCAAACGGACGGAGGTAGATCTCGTGCATGGCACGGTCGGAGATCCTCACATCCACGAATCCACGATAGTCCTCCTGATTGTTCAGGGCGTAGTGCTTCAGACACACCGCCGTTCCGTCGTCTTGCGCACCCTTGGTGTAGGCCACCGCCAGCAGACCGCTGAGTATCGGGTCTTCACTCAGATATTCATAGGTACGCCCGCCCGTGGGGATGCGTTGGATATTGATGGCGGGACCCAGTATCATGTCCTTGCCACGCAGGCGGGCTTCATGACTCATGCCCCGTCCGTAGGCGTAGGCCCATTCCGTACTCCACGTGGCAGCCAGTGCCGAACCCGTAGGGAAGAAGGTGGCGGAGTCGGTGGTCAGGTGGAGGGAGTTCCAGGAGTGGGGCTCCATCTCCTCACGGATACCGAAGGGGCCGTCGGCATATTCCATATCAGCGATGTTCAGACGGGGGATGCCAGCCGACGAGAACATGTTCTTGCCGTGCAGCATGTCGATCTTTTCCTCGAGGGTCATGCCCTCGATGATATGGTCAATCGTGACCTCGTGTTCAAGCAACTTGGTGGAATACTTCTGCGCTTGGGCAGGGAGCGACCATACGGCCAGTGCCGCAACAGTCAACAGTTGGAGAGTCATCTTTGTCATAACGTAGTTTTAGTGTATTATCGTTTGCAAAGATAATAAATAATGTGTAAAAGTCCAAATGAATTCGTGATTTTTTAAAAACTGCCTTCTTTCACGAATCCCTTCGACTTCCATTTCCCCGACCGCCAACGTCTTACGAGGATCACGCCCCTCACGTTCTCGTCGAGGGCAAACCCGATCCACATGCCCACCAGTCCGTAGCCCAAGGGGATGCCGATCACATAACTTAGTCCCACGGCGATGGTCCACTGGAAGATCACGCCCACGACAAAGGGATAAACAATGTCACCCGTGGCCCTCAGCGTGCTGCCTGCAAAGATGTTCGAGGTGCGGCCTATCTCTAGGAACCAGTCCACCACCAGCACCCACACGCCCATGGTGATAATCTCCTGATTGTCGGTAAAGGCACCGAGGATGCTGCGTCCGCCTATAGCCAGCAGGGCAGAACCGGTGAGGGTGATGATCATCGACCAGCGGAAGAAATAGTTGCCCAACACGTAGGCTGCCTGATGACGCCGCTGACCTACCAGATGGCCCACGAGGATGTCACCGCCTTGCGTGATGCTGAGGCAGAACAGATACACGAACATGATCATGTTATGACAGTAGGTGCGCGCTGCCAGCGCCTCGTTGCTGATCTGGTTGATGAAGAAGGTAATCACCACCTGCGACAGACAGTAGCTGATGTTCTCGCTCATGGCGGGGATGCCGATCTTGAGCAGGTTCCTCAGCTCCTGCCAGGGCATCGGACGGAAATAGCTGAGCGGGAACCGCGGGATATGCACCTTGAAGTGGATGGCAGCCAACAGCACCATTGCCACTCCACGACTCACGGCAGTGGCGATGGCAGCACCCTCCACACCCAGCTGCGGACAACCCCAGCGACCGAAGATCAGCGCGTAGTTGCCCACGATGTTCAGCACGTTCACGATGCCTGTCACCACCATCGGATACACCACCTTGTCGGCACTCCTCAGCGAGGCGGAGAAGGTCAGCGCCAGTGCCTGGAAGAACGACAGCGCACCCGTCAGTCGCAGATATACCAGTCCGTCGCCCATCAGTTCGGGGCGCAGACCCATCAGCTGCAACAGCTGCTCGGCATAGAAATAGAGTAGGGCACTCACCGTCAGACCTACCATCAGGTTCACCACCAGTGCCATGCCCACCACCTGCACCAGTCGTTTCCTCAGACCAGCACCGATATACTGTGCGCAGAGGATGGCGGCACCCATCGAGAAGAACTGATAGACCAGAAACACCAGCGATATCAGTTGGTTGTCCAGTCCCACCGCAGCCACACTGTTGTCGCTGTAACGACTCAGCATCACGGTGTCCACTGCACCCAACAACATCACCAGCGCCATCTCGATAAACACCGGGATGGTCAGTACCTTCAATTGTCGTTTCAGCGAGTGGTCTGCCATGTTAAGTCTGTTTTTAAAACGGACTGCAAAGGTAGTAAAAACCAAGCAAAATCCCAAAATTATTTGTTTTTTTTGATGAAATACAAAAAAATAGCGTAACTTTGCCGCCGCATTTTAGAATATAGTGATCAATATGAGATATGGAATCATCGGCACTGGTGCCATTGGTGGATATTATGGAGCAAAATTGGCTCATGCAGGACAGGATGTACATTTCCTGCTGCACAGCGACTATGAGTATGTGAAACAGTATGGCCTGCAGGTAGACTCCTGCGATGGCTCGTTTCATCTGGATGATGTTCATGCCTATCAGCATACAGAGGATATGCCGTCGTGCGATGTGGTACTTGTGTGCCTGAAATCTGTCAACAACGGCAAGCTGCAGTCGTTGCTACCACCACTGCTCCATGCAAAAACGCTGGTGGTGCTCATCCAGAACGGCATTGGTGTCGAAGAAAATGTGCAGAAGATGTTCCCCAATGTGCAACTGGCTGCCGGACTGGCCTTTATCTGTTCTGCCAAGACGGAACCCGGTCTTGTCAATCACCAGTGTTATGGCAGCATTAATCTGGCCAACTACTCATGCAGCGACGAAGCGCTGATGCAGGCCGTTGTCGATGAGTTCCGTCAGGCCAACATAGAGACGGGGCTTGTGGAATACCATGAGGCACGATGGAAAAAGGCCGTGTGGAACATGCCTTTCAACGGTATGACCGTAGCCCTGCACACGCAGACAGACCTGCTGCTGAAGAACAAGGCGACCCGTCAACTGATTCGCGAGCAGATGATGGAGGTGGTCAGTACTGCCCAGCACTTGGGCGTGAAGAACCTTGATGAATCGTTTGTCGACAAGATGATTGCAACCACTGATGCCATGACGCCCTATTCGCCGTCCATGCGTCTCGACTACGACTTCCACCGTCCCATGGAGATATACTATCTCTACACACGTCCTTTAGAGATTGCCTGCGAGGCAGGCTGTCCTATGCCGAAACTGGAAATGCTGGAGGCAGAGCTTCGCTTCCTGGAGGCTGAATCAAACAGATAAAAGACATGTGTTGTGTGTGATACAAAAGAGGCTCTTGCCATTCAGCAGGAGCCTCTTTTTACATTTGGGAAATGCGCTTATTTGAAAATAGGTGCCACTTAATTTTGTGGTGGCTGCGCAGGGATTCTTTGTAGGGTTACTCCCTGTACTCGAGGATGTCGCCGGGTTGGCAATCGAGGGCTTTACAGATGGCCTCGAGGGTGGAGAAGCGGATGGCCTTGGCCTTGCCCGTCTTGAGGATGGAGAGGTTGGCCTGGGTGATGCCGATACGTTCGGCCAATTCTTGTGATGACATCTTGCGACGGGCCATCATCACGTCTACATTCACAATGATACTCATAAGGCGTTGTCGGTTAAATGGTGAGTTCCTGTTCTTCCTTCAGATCCTTTCCCATGAGGATGATCTGCGAGATGATCATGAGAGCCAAGCCCGTGAGGAGGTACATGCTATTGCACTCGTTGACGAAGATGATGCTGTGGTCGGCCAGATGGATATTCGCGATGAAATACTGCGTGATGATGTAGGAGACAATCAGTTCATAGAGATAGACAAAGGACAGCAGATAGCCGGTGGTCTCCAGATACTTCGCCACCTTGCTCACAAAGATCTCTCCGCTACGGATCTTGACGATGAGCTTGAACACCATCCAGAAGATCCAAACAAAAGCGATGACCCACAAGATGATGGACGATCCGAGCAGATAATGTGGGAAGCGGAAGCTGTCGCGCGAGGCGGGGATGCCAATCTCGATCTTCTTCATATTCACCTTATAGGTCTGACCTTGCGCCGTAGAGAGGAGCACCTTATGGTCGGGACGGCTCCAGGAGTGAACGTTGAGTTCATAGGAAAAATAGGGATGACCGGTTGATACGGTTTCACCATCCGCAAGGGTGTCGGTGGTCATGTACTCCGCAGGCAGTTCTGCAAACTCCATCTTGTTGTCGGGTGCCGGACTCCAGCCCATTGACCAAAACAGGAACGAATTTGAAAATCCCACAGCAATGAATGCGATGACAAACAACGTGCTGTAAATTTTAAGCTTGTTACTCATAATTGATAATGTTTTATTGTTAAACGATAATTAATTTCGGTGCAAAGATAAACATTATTTTTGAAACGATAATGGAAAACGATGTTAAATTATCGTAAAACAATAAATTTTGTTTTGTTAATGATAGGTAATTATTTGTTTTTCTACTCAGTTTTTACTACCTTTACCACATTATTATAATAATAAGGAGATGAAAGGTATGAAACAATTGGTTTTGCTCGCGATGATGTTGATGCCGCTGACGGCAGGGGCTCAGAAACAGTATTTCCTGCCTACGGGCGACGAGACGATGGGCGCTCAGGACAGACCGATGATAGAGGTGTATCTGCCTAAGGAAGAGGTGGCCAACGGCTGTGCGGTGGTGCTCTGTCCCGGTGGTGCCATGCGATGGCTGTCGTGGGAGAGCGACGTGGTGAAGATGGCTGAATACCTGAACGAACGGGGCATCGCCGCCATTGGACTGCGCTATCACCTGAACAAGGGACAGATGCCAAGGGGGATGCAGATGCCGACGATGGTGGACGTGACGCATCCGGAACGCTTTCCGCAGGCTGATGCCAACCCGATGCACAATGCCAGCGGCGACAGTATCATCCGACTGGCTGCGGAGGACGCGAAAGCCGCCATCCGGATGGTGAGGGAGCATGCCGACGCGTGGCATCTCAGCAAGAACAAGATAGGCTATCTGGGCTTCTCGGCGGGTGGGGGCGTGGCGATTGCTGCGACAATGTCGGCAGAGAGTGTAGAACGGCCTGATTTTGTGTGTACCAACTTCGGACCCTCACTGATGCCGGTAACGGTGACGAAAGATGCACCGCCATTGCTGATCATGACGCGTGCCGACCACCCGAATGTGGCAGCGGGACTCGTGGCGCTGTTTATGGAATGGAAGAAGGCGGGCGCCAATGCATAACTGCATATCTATGGCGATGGCAACGGTCCCTACGAGCTGATGGCACCAACGGGTGAGACGACCACAGAGACGTGGAGCACACAGATGATGCAGTGGCTGAAGGCCAAGGGATTCGTGGGCATGTAAGGATCAGGGAGCTCATATTTTTTGAGGATTTCTTTGGAAGTTACAGATATTATTCGTATCTTTGTGGCATATTTGTAACAAATAAACAATTAAAGTATATGAAAAGACTACTACTTATCCTAACAATGGTTTGTCTGGCCAGCACCGGTTGGGCAGAACAAATTTCCCGTGAACAGGCGCTTCAGAAGGCGCGGCAATTTATGAGCCAGAAAGGCAAGCACGGTACGCTGACAGCGGCAGAGACCGCGATGACGAAGGCACGCAGACGCAGCATGCAGCAGGTGCCCGACTATTACTATGTGTTTAATGCCGGACAGAATCAGGGTTATGTGGTCGTGAGCGGTGATGACCGTACGGCACCGATCCTGGGTTATGCGAATCATGGCACTTTTGACGTGGACAAGATTCCGTGTAATATGGCTGTGTGGCTGGAGGGCTATGCCGAGCAGATCAAATATGTCCAGGAGCATCCTGAGGCAGTGGTGACACGTGGCGATGTGCCTACGCATGCTGATGTGGGGGCGCTGATCTCCACAACGTGGGGTCAGAACGCACCTTATAATAATCTATTGCCCACCTATAACGGACAGCGGTGTGTGACGGGTTGCGGTGCAACGGCGATGGCGCAGATCATGAATTATCATGGGGCTCCCTCCAGTTGTCCGGACATTCCTGCCTATACCACCTCTACGCACGGTATTGCCTGTGAGGCTCTGCCAGCAACAACATTTAATTGGGGCAACATGGGCTCTGATGACGAGGTGGCCAAGCTGATGAAGTATTGTGCCTATGCCCTGCAGGCCGACCTGGATCCGGGTGGCACATCGGCCTTTGACAATATGATTGTGACTGCACTGACGGGCTATTTTGGTTATGGCAGCGGCGTGCAGGAGGCGTATCACTCTACGTATGGGGAGGCCGACTGGGACATGCTGATCTATAACGAGATCGCAAACAGTCGTCCGGTGATCCTTATAGGACAGTCGCCCTCGGCAGGCGGACATTTCTTTATCCTGCATGGTTATTCCGTCAGTGGCGGTGTAGGTTATTACACTGTGAACTGGGGATGGGATGGTTTTGAGGACGGAAATTTTTTGCTCAGTGCGATGGACCCGAAATCGATAGGTTCTGGCTTTAATGACAACCAGGCGGTGATCGTGGGTATCTCTCCATCGGATGTCACCCCATATCAGGTGACGGAGACCGTGGTGCTGACAACGGAGTATATCAAACTGCCTGATGGCGATAATACCTATACGATACCAGCAGGCTATGCACAATTTGGACCGGTTTATTTCCATGCCAAGTTTGTGAACAAACTGACGCGTGCTTATAATATTCAGTATAATTACAAGATTTATAAGGATGGCGAGTTCCTGGAATACTTGTACCAGAATCCGAATACCTTTACGGACTTCGGTCCTGGACACTATTTCCCGTATCCCGACCAGACTGGCTTCTATCTGCCCAACTGGGATGGCGATTTCGGAATCTCGTTCAAGACCCCCGGAACCTATAAGATTGTGCCTGTGTCGAGAGAACAGGGCAGTGAGGAGTGGCATGAGAATATCGGCAGTGATACCTATTTCCTTACGGGTGTGGTATCGTCGGATATGAAGTTGACGATGTATGTGGGTGACGGTCCGGGTTCTGATCCGACCCCGACACCTGAGGTGACGCAGGCTGATCTGGATGAGTTGGCTGCACTCTATGCCGACCAGAAGACGGCCATCAATGACAAGATTGCTGCGTTGACAGCCAACGATACGAAGTTGGCTGCGATTGCCAAGACGCTGGACGAGAAGAAAGCGGCCATTGACGCAGCAGCTGCCAAGCTCAAGACTTTGAAGGATAAGCTGAACAGTCAATATCTGACCGTACAGCAGCAGTCATCGTATAATGTTGAACTGGATGTGATTGACGCTAGGCTGAAGACGCTGCAGTCGGAATATGACACTGCACAGAAGGATCTGGCGGCACTTCAGACCAAGAGTGCTGCGCTGGCCACCACCCTCAACGCGCTGCTGACAACGGTTAACACCGAGTCGGCAGCCATAGCCTCCATCACGACGAAGGCCACACTGGATGCCTCGAAGACTAAGGCTGCAGACATCAAGGATCAGCAGACCGACTGTAACGTATCGGCAGAGACCACCAAGGTGAACACCTTGGAAACAACGGCATCGGCCCTCTCTGTGGCAGATATCGAGACAAGTCTGGCATCGATGGATAGTAAGGTGGAGACTGATATCGCTGCTGCCAAGAAGGCGGAAGAGGATGCGAAGGACAAGGAAGCCAAGGAGAAAGAACTGGCGGAGGCCAAGAAGGAACTGACAGATAATTATGACAATCTGGCGAAACTGGTGAATACCAAACTGGACGTTTTGGCTGAATACAAGAAGACAATCACCAGTCTCGAAGCTGCTGTCAAGGATGCTCAGGCGGCTATTGATCCTGTGGAGAAGAAGATTGCCGAGATCAAGGAGAGCCTGAAGAGTGATATGCTCACTGCTGAGCAGAAGACCTCATTCCTGACGCAACTCGATGCCCTTGCAAAGGCGAAGGAAGACTATGCTGCCGCCTTGAAGACGCATCAGGATCGTCTGGATGTGGTCAAGAAGGACGTTAACGATACAGAGGCTGTCCTCCTGAAACTGAAAGATGAAATCACTACCCAGAAGGACAAAGTGACTGCTCTCACCATCGATGATGACTTGGCTGCTGTGAAGGCCACCTATCAGTCGATAGAGACACAGGAGAAAACTGCCAGCCCAGCCACAGATGTGGATAAAGACCTGGCTGCGATCAAGGAAGATCTCGATAAACTCTCGCTGGAAAGTACTACTAAGGATTTGGCTGCGCTAGAGACGGAGGTAGACAAGGCCATCGCTGGCGGACAGGAGGAATTTGAGAAGCAGCAGGCCGAGAAACTGGCCAAGGCGAAGGAGGAATGTCAGGATGCCATTGACCAACTGGATGCGCTCATCAAAGAACATCAGACGAATTACGACAAGTTGGCGAATGCCCAGGAGGAACTGAAGGCGAAGCTGAAGGAGTTGGAAGAGGTGATCGCTAAGCTGAAGAACCAGTATACCGACATCGAGAAGATGCTCGACGAACTCATCGCCAAGCAGACCCGTGCTGATGATGATCCGATAGCCAAGCTGCAGGAGGGTCTGAAGAAACTGGCTGACAATATCGCCATACTGGAGAAACAGCGTCAGCAGATAGCTGATCAGATCAGCGTGCTGGACACCGAAATGCAGCAGTATAGTGCGGTGATTGAAAAGGCCAAGGAGGCCCTGAGTCAGTTGCAGAGCAGTCTGGCTTCGGCTACTGCCATTGATGATGTGGAGAGTGTGACGGCCTCCATCACCAAGGCTTCGAATACCTTGAAGTCAGACGGTGTGGATGCCTACAATCTGTATGTAGAAAACTACGGGAAGGTGATTGATAACATCAATGTCTTGATTGATAATGTCAATAGCGTGGATAATCAGGCTGATACGCTGGAGACGGCGGTTCAGAAGGAAACCACCAGTATACAGCGTGTGACGGTGGATGAATCGGAGGTTCTGGGGCGTTATGACATGAAGGGCAATCCCGTGGACAGCACCTATAAGGGCATTCAGATTATCAAACTGAAGAACGGAAAGACCATTAAGTTGAACGTAAAATAAACATTATTCATTTATTAAAAAGACAAGATTATGAAAAAGTTCATTTTGACGATGGCACTGGCCATCACCGCAGGTGTTTACACCGCTCATGCACAAGACGTGATTACTGATCCCGCTGCCGCAGCTGCTGCCGCTCAGGCTCAGCAGGAGGCTATCAAGGCGCAGAAGGCTGCTGAAAAGGAAGCTAAGAAGCAGCAGAAGGCTATTGAGAAAAAGGAAAAGGAAGCCAAGAAAAAGGAGAAGGCCGTTAAGAAGCACAACGATGCTGTGAAGAAGGCCAACAACGCTCAGAAGGCTGCTGAGAACGCTGCCGAGAAGGCCCAGAAGGCTGCTGAAAAGGCTGCCCAGAATCCTGGTGACCTGAAGCTTCAGGCCAAGGCTCAGAAGGCTGCTGCTAACGCCACAAAGGCTCAGTTGAAAGCAGAGAAACTGGCGAAGAAAGCGAAATAGACATGAGAAAGAGAAAGCCCTCATAATCGTGAGGGCTTTTCTTTTATTGATATTGGCGGAGGGCTGCTATCAGTTCTCCGTTTTCTGTCTTCGTACCGATGGTGACACGCAGACAGTTCTGACAAAGTTGTATACGATGACGGTTGCGCACGATAATGCCTTTGTCCACCAGGTAGTTGTAGATCTTGGTGGCATCGGTCATCTGGGCGAGGAAGAAATTGGCCTCGGTGGGATACACCTTCTTGCAGATGGGCAGCAGTTGGAAGGCGTCGATCATACGGGAGCGTTCCTCGAGGAGGATCTTGACCCATTTGTCGACCTCGAAAGGATCTTTCAGCGCCTGAAGGGCCTGCTGCTGTGTCAGTTGGTTGACATTATAGGGATACTTCACTTTGTTGAAGATGGCGATGATCTCTTCTGAGGCAAAGGCCATACCCAGACGGATGGCAGCACAGCCCCACGCCTTTGACATCGTGTTGAGTACGATGAGGTTGGGATATTTGGCAATCTCATGGCGCAGGGGCTTTTGCGAAGAGAAATCACTATAGGCCTCGTCGACGATCACTAGGCCCTCGAACGTCTCGATGACCTTAACGATCTCCTCGCGCTGGAGCGTGTTGCCTGTGGGATTGTTGGGCGAACAGAGCCAGATGAGTTTCGTGTGCGCATCAGTGGCTGCCAATAGTCTTTCGGCGGTAATCTGGTAGTTTTCGTCCAGTAACACAGGACGATACTCGGTATTGTTGATATCCGCGCAGACCTTATACATGCCGTAAGTGGGCTCGATGGCGACGACATTGTCGATGCCGGGTTCGCAGAAACAACGGTAGGGCAGGTCGATGGCCTCGTCGCTGCCATTGCCCAAGAAAATGTTGGCTGCGGGCACACCCTTGACCTTCGAGATAGCTGCCTTCAGTTCGAGCTGCAGCGGATCAGGATAACGGTTGTAGGGGTTGTTGTAGGGATTCTCGTTGGCATCGAGAAACACACGGGCCTCGCGACCTGCATATTCATTGCGGGCGCTGCTATAAGGGGCCAGATTCCAGATATTCTTTCTGGTAAGTTCTTCTAAGGGCTTCATCGGAGTAATCTGAATATTCTGAGTAATCTGATCTTATTTCTTCAAGCTATTGATGCGAACTGTCATCGCGTTCTTGTGGGCATCGAGCTGCTCGGCCTCTGCCATGAGTTCTACAGCATGACCGATCTGGCGCACACCTTCTTCCGTGAGATGCTGGAAGGTGACCTTGCGACAATAGCTGTCGAGGTTGACGCCGTTATAAGTGGTAGCGTAACCATGTGTGGGCAGGGTGTGATTGGTACCGCTGGCATAGTCGCCAGCACTCTCACAGGCATATTTGCCCAAGAATACGCTACCGGCATTGACGACCTTCGCTGCCACATCCTCGTAATTCTCCGTCTGAATGACCAAATGCTCGGGGGCATAGGTGTTCGATAGTTCAATGGCCTCGTGCATATCTGTCACGAGTACGATCATACTGTTTTCAAGTGCCTTCTGCGCAATCTCCTTACGGGGAAGGGCCTCCAGTTGCTTGCCCAGTTCCTTCTGCACCTCGTCGATAAACTTGTTGGAGGTGGTGATAAGGAATACCTGGGAGTCGGCACCGTGTTCTGCCTGTGACAACAGGTCGGCAGCCACAAACTCTGCATTGGCAGTGTCATCGGCAATCACACAGACTTCCGAAGGACCCGCTGGCATGTCGATACCCACATCGTGGATGCTGACCTGCTGTTTGGCAGCCATCACATACTGGTTGCCTGGGCCGAAGATCTTATAGACCTTGGGAACGGTCTCTGTGCCGTATGCCATTGCGCCGATGGCCTGAACACCACCGGCCTTGAAGATCTTGCTCACACCGGCTATCTGCGCTGCTACCAGAATGGCGGGATTCACCTTGCCCTCACGGTTCGGAGGAGTGCAGAGTACAATCTCCTTACAGCCAGCAATCTTGGCAGGTGTGGCCAGCATCAGGACGGTAGAGAAGAGTGGGGCAGTGCCGCCAGGGATATAGAGGCCTACCTTCTCAATGGGGACGCTCTTCTGCCAACAGGTGACACCAGGCAGCGTCTCCACCTTCTTAGAACGGAAACGCTGTGACTCATGGAAGGTCTTGATGTTGGCATGAGCCAGTTGGATAGCTTCCTTCAGTTCTTTCGTCACCAGCTTCTCTGCTTCGGCAATCTCGTCTTTGGTCACTTCGAGAGAAGGGAGGTCTACATGGTCGAATTTCAGTTCATAGCCTTTTACTGCTTCGTCACCTCGCTGCTTGACATCTGCCAAGACAGAGGCAACGGTCTCATTTAATTGTGATACATCCAGGTGTGGACGCTCCACAATCTTCTGCCATTCGCTTTTTTCAGGATATCGGATGATGTTCATAGAATCATTTTTTCAATTGGTGTGACCAAGATGCCTTGTGCGCCCATCTCCTTCAGTTTACCGATGATATCCCAGAACTGTTTCTGGTCTAATACAGTGTGAACGGAACACCACTCTTCATCAGCCAGAGGAATGATGGTAGGACTCTTCAAGCCAGGCAGCACGTCGATGATCTCCTGCAGACGAGCCTTGGGGGCGTTCATGCGGACATACTTCTTGTCTTCGGCATCTTTCACAGCCTTAAAACGGAAGAGCATCTGCTCCAGGATGTCACGCTTCTCCTGTGAGAGCTGCTTGTTGCCGATGAGCAGAGCCTCGCTCTGCATCACGATCTCCACTTCACGCAAGTTGTTGCTCACGAGGGTAGAACCACTGCTGACGATATCGAAGATGCCATCAGCCAGACCGATGCCCGGGCTGATCTCCACACTACCGGTGATGACGTGTATCTCTGCCTGGATGCCCTTCTCGTCGAGGAACATCTTCAGTATATGCGGGTAACTGGTAGCAATCTTCTTGCCATTGAACCACTGGGGTCCCTGATAGTCGATCTCTTTGGGGATGGCCAGCGACAAACGGCACTTGGAGAAGCCTAAGCGGGAGATGATATCAGCATCTTCACCACGTTCAACGAATTCATTCTCTCCTACGATGCCGATATCTGCGACACCTGATGCCACGCTTTGGGGGATATCGTCGTCGCGGAGGTAAAGCACCTCCAGGGGGAAATTATTCGACTGCACCAATAGTGTGCGCTTGCTGGCACTGACCTTGATGTCCGCCTCAGCGAGCAGATTCATCGTATCTTCGAAAAGACGGCCTTTTGACTGTACTGCGATTCTTAACATACCTACGTTAAAGTCTAATTACTCTTAATTCGGGTGCAAAGGTACAAAAAAAAGTAAAAAGGTAAAAAAGTAAAAAGGTAAAAAAGTAAAAAATCAATTAAATTTAGTACCTTTGCAACGATTTGAAACGTAGAATAGTTCGATTAACCCCCATGCTTGCAGCTATGCTGCTGGTCTCCTGTGGCGAAAAGAAACAGGAGCCTATCGTCACACCCTGGGGTGAAGTGCTGGATTCGGTGGAGGTGACAGAAGGCTTCGACCTTCATGAGATACAGCAGGGTGGGGAACTGATTCTGGCTACGATCAGTGGTCCGCAGACCTACTATGACTATCATGGCAAATCCCTCGGAACACAGTATCTGCTGGTGCAGAAACTGGCTGATAAGTTGGGTGTGAAAGTGCGTGTGGAGGTGTGCAGGGATTCTTTAGAACTTGCAAAGCAACTGGCTGAGAAAGAGATAGATATCGTAGCTTGGCCTACACCTGGACATTTGGAGGCAAAGGCTTCGAAGCCTGTGTTGGCGGAAGAACTGAAAGCGTGGTTTAAGCCGGAAATGGTGGCTGAGGTTCAGAAAGAGGAGACGCGTCAGCTGACCGTTCAGCGTGTCAAGCGCAGGGTGTTTGCACCAATGTTGGATAAGAATGGTGGTATCATCTCTCATTACGATCATTATTTCCAGCAGTATTCTCAGACTATCCGTTGGGACTGGCGCCTGATGGCTGCGCAATGCTATCAGGAGTCGACCTTTGACCCCAAAGCCGTATCCTTTGCTGGCGCCAAGGGTTTGATGCAGATTATGCCAGCAACGGCAGATCTTCTGGGATTGCCTCGTGACAAGATGTATGATCCCGAGCAGAACATCGCTGCTGCAGCGAAGTATCTGGGACAATTAGAAGGCAAGCTGTCGGATATCCGCAACCGTGTGGAGCGTACCAATTTCGTGCTGGCCAGTTATAACGGTGGACTTCATCATATCCGCGATGCGATGGCTTTGGCCAAGCGTGACGGTAAGAATCCCCACCTCTGGCGCGATGTATCGGAATATGTTTTGAAATTGGCTTCGCCTCAGTATTATAACGATCCGATCGTCAAGCACGGTTATATGCGTGGTTCTGAGACGGTGGATTATGTGGCGAAGATCCGTCAGCGGCATCAGGGATATATGGGCGTGAAATCACCACATATGGGTTTCCATCCGAGTCAGCCACGAAAATCCCAGAAGCGCAAAAGCAAATATGATATCTGATACAAATAAAAGAGGCCAGGAATCATCCTGACCTCTTTTTATGATATGAAGGAAAGAAGGGGATTACTCACCACCCTTCTTCTCCATCTGAGCTTTCAGCTGTGCGAGTACGTCGAGATCACCGAGTGTGGTACTTGCTGCAACGTTCTCAACCTTTGGCGTTTCTTCCTTCTTAGCACGAGGAGCCTTCTTAGCGGCTGCCTTCTTCTCCTCACGAGCAGGATCCTCGAAGGTACGGCTGTGAGAAAGGATGATACGCTTGCTGTCCTTGTTGAACTCGATCACCTTGAACTCGAGGGTCTCACCAGCCTGAGCCTGTGAGCCATCCTCCTTCTGCAGGTGCTTCGGAGTAGCAAAGCCCTCAACATCCTCGTCGAGCTGTACAACGGCACCCTTCTCGAGGAGTTCGATAATCTTACCCTCGTGGATAGAGCCAACGGTGTACTTAGCCTCGAATACATCCCAAGGATTATCCTCGAGCTGCTTGTGGCCGAGAGACAGACGACGGTTCTCCTTGTCGATGTCGAGCACAATCACCTCGATCTCAGCACCTACCTGAGTGAACTCTGAAGGATGCTTCACCTTCTTGGTCCAAGAGAGGTCGCTGATGTGGATCAGACCGTCAACACCCTCCTCAAGCTATACAAATACACCGAAGTTGGTGAAGTTGCGAACCTTGGCGGTGTGCTTGCTGCCAACAGGATACTTGGTCTCGATAGCCTCCCAGGGATCCTCGCGGAGCTGCTTGATACCCAGAGACATCTTGCGCTCGTCGCGGTCGAGAGTCAGGATGACTGCCTCTACCTCTTCGCCTACCTTCAGGAACTCCTGAGCAGAACGGAGATGCTGGCTCCAAGACATCTCAGAAACGTGGATCAGACCCTCAACGCCGGGCTGGATCTCAACGAATGCACCGTAGTCAGCGAGTACAACAACCTTACCCTTCACGTGGTCGCCCACCTTGAGCTCAGCATCAAGAGCATCCCAAGGATGCGGAGTGAGCTGCTTCAGACCGAGAGCGATACGCTTCTTTTCATCGTCGAAATCGAGGATCACGACATTGATCTTCTGGTCGAGCTCTACCACCTTGTGAGGATCGTCTACGCGGCCCCAAGAAAGGTCTGTGATGTGGATGAGTCCGTCAACACCACCGAGGTCAACGAATACACCGTAAGAGGTGATATTCTTGACAGTTCCCTCGAGAATCTGACCCTTCTCCAGCTTACCGATGATCTCCTTCTTCTGAGCCTCAAGCTCCTGCTCGATGAGAGCCTTGTGAGAAACAACAACGTTGCGGAACTCCTGATTGATCTTCACGATCTTGAATTCCATCGTCTTACCCACAAACTGATCATAGTCGCGTATGGGGTGAACGTCAATCTGTGAACCAGGCAGGAAGGCCTCGATGCCGAATACATCGACAATCATACCGCCCTTCGTGCGGCACTTGATGTAACCCTGAACCACCTCTTCTGCGTCAAGGGCAGCGTTAACACGATCCCAAGACTTGCTCAGACGTGCTTTCTTGTGAGAGAGAATCAGCTGACCCTTCTTGTCCTCTGCACTCTCTACATAAACCTCAACAACATCACCGATCTTCAAATCGGGGTTGTAGCGGAATTCTGAAGCGGGGATAATACCGTCGCTCTTGTAACCGATGTTGACAACTACTTCCTTCTTGTCAACTGAGATGACCTTACCGTCAACTACCTGATGGTCGGCTACCTTGTTCAGGGTTTCGTCGTAAGCCTTGTCAAGTTCTTCCTTGCTGATGCTGGCACTCGTGCCATTCTCGAACTCTTCCCAATTGAAATCGTCGAGCGGCTTAACGTTCTTTGTTAATTCTGACATAATTTAATAAATTGTTGCCCCTCGTTTGTTTGTCAGGGCAGGGTCTGAACAGACGTTTATCAGACCATCTTTAAAGGGTTAATAATAGATAGGAGCAAGCGCCTGTTCCGGCCCCTATTTCCCCCTTTGGGGGACAAAGCGGCTGCAAAGGTACTGCTTTTTTGGTGAATAGTGATGAGTGAATAGTGAATAGTCAGCGGATTTATGATAATTTAACAAAAAAGAGGGCAAATCTTTTTCAGACCTGCCCTCTATCGTGAATTTTGCGTCGGTTTAATTTTCAATTATCCATTGTCCATTGTCCATTGGATTAAACGATTCCCTGAGCCATCATGGCCTTGGCAACCTTCATGAAGCCGGCTACGTTAGCTCCTTTCACGTAGTTGATGTAGCCATCCTTCTCGGTACCATATTTCACGCAGTTCTCGTGGATATCGTTCATGATGCGCTTCAGATAGTCGTCAACCTCCTTAGCAGTCCAGCTCAGACGCTCAGAGTTCTGTGACATCTCAAGACCAGATACTGATACACCACCAGCGTTAGAAGCCTTACCAGGAGAGTAGAGGATCTTGGCATCCTGGAAGATCTTGATAGCCTCAGGCAGTGAAGGCATGTTAGCACCCTCAGCAACGGCAATCACACCATTCTTTACCAGAGCGGCAGCCTCGTCACCGTTGATCTCGTTCTGTGTTGCGCAAGGCAGAGCGATGTCAGCCTTCTCATACCAAGGACGCTTGCCCTCGTAGTACTTGGCTGTAGGATACTCCTCAACATACTCCTTAATACGTCCACGCTCCACGTTCTTCAGCTCCATGATGTAGTCGAGCTTAGCGCGATCGATACCATCGGGATCGAAGATATAACCGTCAGAATCAGACATGGTCATGGGGATAGCACCGAGCTGCAGACACTTCTCAGCAGCATACTGAGCCACATTACCAGCACCAGAGATCAGAACCTTCTTACCCTTGATGTCGATGTTGCGAGTAGCCAGCATAGACACGAGGAAGTATACGGTACCATAACCAGTTGCCTCAGGACGGATAAGAGAGCCACCGAAGGGAATGCCCTTACCTGTGAGCACACCCTGGAACTGGTGAGTGAGCTTCTTGTACTGTCCGAAGAGGTAACCGACCTCACGACCACCTACGCCGATATCACCAGCGGGAACGTCCTCATCCGGACCAATCACGCGATAGAGTTCATTCATGAATGCCTGACAGAAACGCATCACCTCAGCGTCGCTCTTACCACGGGGAGAGAAGTCAGAACCACCCTTTGCGCCACCCATAGGCAGGGTTGTCAGTGAGTTCTTGAAAGTCTGCTCGAAAGCGAGGAACTTCAGGATACCGAGGTTCACGCTCTTGTGATAACGGAGACCGCCTTTGTACGGGCCAATGGCGTTGTTGTGCTGGATACGGTAACCCATGTTGGTCT
>JAEEGI010007654.1_pt1 | contig 24140 bp, 21 predicted proteins | sample 8958751 | NCBI WGS metagenome assembly JAEEGI01 (sample SAMN16246545, study PRJNA631951) | gut metagenome | biome: gut microbiome; feature: rumen; material: KS-attached | host: Bos | place: Iran: Karaj | collected 2018-10 | reverse complement strand
AAAGTCTCGGTGACGCTTGAAAACGAGGCTGGTGAAGTGCGATATGTCACGGCTGAAGATGAGTGGCTTATAGAGAATGGGCTTGAAAAGGGCGCAGTTTGGCCGCTTGAAGTATAATCAAAAAGAATGTTACTAGTATGGCATAGTATCTATTCTGCCCAATTGACGATATCGAGATTGGTTACTCTTGAGAATTCCTTTACGTTGTTTGTTACAACGGTATAGCTAAGCGATTGTGCGTGACCTGCAATCATCATATCAAGCGGACCTATTGGAGTGCCTTTTTTTTCAAGGTTGGCTCTGATTTTTCCGTAACAGTTTGCTGCGTTTACGTCAAAATTCATTATTTCAATGTTTGCAAGTAATAAAGCGAGCGCCAGTCTGTTTTTTTCTATAGCGGCGCTTTTTTCTACACCATGAATAAGCTCTGCATAGGTAACTGATGAAATGCAAACTTCGGAAGGATCGTGCTTTTGAAGCTCTTTATAAACTTTTTCGGGTTTGTGCTTTATTATATAAATACAGATATTGGTGTCGAGCATATATCTCATAATTCTTCACGCTCCTGGAGAGTGTCGGATCTTCCGTCTGACATGAAATCATCTGAAAACATGTCTATTGCATGCATAAAAGAATCCCATTTATTATCTAAAGGAAGAAGTAAAACAATATCACCAATTTTATTTATCATTACTTCGTCAGAAGAGAAGCGGCAATCTTTGGGCAATCTTACAGCTTGACTTCTTCCGTTTTCAAAAACTTTTGCTGTCATCATAGAATAATCCTCCTACTATTAGTATTGTCATAGTCTTTCTTTACCTTTTCTATAGGTTCGACTATGCTATTTAAGATACTGTGGATTGGTTTCATTCTCCTACCGCATAGACGGTTTTTGGAAGGCTCCAACCACAGTCTCTTTGTTTATTTGTTAATCAGTTAGTTACCGCATGACGGTTTATCAAGAAGTAGGTTACGATTGCAAGGAGCCCTGTGGATCAAAAACAGTATCAATACTATTTTTCGGGAGGTCCTATATGATTTATGTAGGAATTGATGTCGCTAAAGACAAACACGATTGCATTATCAAAAACTCTGTTGGGGAAGTTGTTTGCAAAACATTCACCATCAAAAACAATCTCGATGGGTTCAATGATCTTTATCAAAAGATAGAATCCGTAATGGAAGATGTATCCAAAGTAAAAGTAGGGCTAGAAGCCACCGGACACTATAATTACAATCTTCTTGGGTATCTCGTTGATAAAGGTCTACCCACCTTCGTTATCAATCCGTTACATACCAATCTGTACAGAAAAAGTCTAAGCCTTAGACAGACGAAAACAGATAAAGTAGATGCCAATACGATTGCTTCTATGCTCATGTCAGATGTGAACTTAAAGTCCTACTCTGACACATCGTACCACAACGAGGAACTCAAGTCACTAACTCGTTACCGCTTTGATAAAGTCAAAGAGCGTGCAAAGCTTAAAACTTCCATATCTCGTCTGGTCTGCATCTTATTTCCTGAATTAGAAAAGCTTGTTCCAAATCTGCATATGAATTCTGTTTATTCATTGCTATATGAATTTCCCGGTGCTAAGCAGGTAGCCAGCGCTCATCTTACAAGGCTTTCAAATCTGCTGGCAGAAGCTTCGAATGGCCATTACGACAAGAATGTTGCCATAACATTTCGAGAAGTAGCAAGAGCCTCTATCGGCTCAAATATGCCAGCCAAATCCCTTGAATTAAAACACACTATCAAACTGATACGTGAGCTTGATTCCGAGATTGATGAAATCGAAGGAGAAATCAAAGCTATCATGGATACCATCAATTCTCCAATTCTTAGCATTCCTGGAATAAGCTATCGCATGGGAGCCATGATCATAGCAGAGATTGGTGATTTTGACAGGTTTGACTCTGCTGATAAAATCCTTGCTTATGCTGGTTTATCACCATCTACATATCAATCAGGGCAATTAGATAACTGTCACCCCAGAATGGAAAAACGTGGTTCTAGATATCTACGATATGCGCTATTTAACGCCACTATCTACGTCTGCCATTGGGATCCGACGTTCAATGCATACCTCGCCAAAAAGCGGGCTGAAGGGAAGCATTATTATGTCGCTGTATCCCATGCGGCGAAGAAGCTCGTTAGACTGATATATCAGCTTGAGAAATCTCATCAGTCATACAACAAAGCAGCTTAACTAATTCCGTACAAATCTTCTTTCAAGAGCATCTAAAACGATGCTCTATTTGTCATGCAGTTTTCAAGGTACTGATTACGATGAATGTGTCATCGCCACTTTATTCAAAACATTTCTGTTTTAGAACATTTTTATTGACTTTCTTTAATAGTTAGTCTTCCATTATCCTGTCAAAATATTTTTTCCATTTAGAATTGGTGACGTCAGGGCTGCATATTTCCTGAATCTTTGTTGCCTGCTCACCAAGCCTCTCGGCAAGTTCCTTATCTGAAAGAATCTTTCTGATGGCATCTGCCATGGCATCCTTATCTCCCACAGGAACGAGAAGTCCGTTCACTCCGTCTTCAATAAGGTCTCTCGGACCACCGCACGGACAATCCGTAGAGATACAGGGAAGTCCCAGTGACATCGCTTCGATAAGCGAATTCGGCATACCCTCGTGATTTGATGCAAGAATAAAAATCGATGCTTTCTCTATATGCTCCGCAACATTACTTACATTGCCCTTAAATTCGACTCTTTTTCTTATCCCGAGTTCCGACGCAAGTCTCTGAAGTTTAATGCTGTCGGGCCCGTCTCCGTAAAAGACAAGTGAATAATCGGGAAATGCATCTCCCGCAGCATCCTTAAACGCTCTCATAACCATTTCCTGGTTCTTGTTGCTGTTGATCCTTGCGACCATTACAATCTTCTTCTCACGATCGCCGATATAGCGTTTCCTGATAAAAGAAGGATTGAGCGAGTTTGGAAGTATTATACATTTCTTTTGAATATATTTGGGAAATTTGGCTTTTGCGCCTTTAGACTGGACAACAACGCCTGCCGCTTTTCCGAAAGTTGCAAGCATACCCGCTTTTAGCCCTCTGCTGCCGTACTCCATATCGGGATCTGCACGCACAGATACAACAACCTTTATTCCCTCTCTTGTAGCGGTTGAAAGAGCCATTATGTTGTTTTTTCCAAGGAAACTCAGTACCAGATCCGGTTTAAGTTCCTTCCAGATATTGCGAAGTTTATTATATCTGTTCTTTAAATTTGCCGCTCTTCCTGCCTGCTCTTCTTTTAACAGTGCGGAAAAAACTCTCCTTATACCGCCCTTTTCTCCGCCTTCAAGATCGACCCAAACGGGATTCTCATCAAGGTCTGCCACGTGAACGGCATTCGGTGCTCCGGCAGGAACTCTCTTCCATGCCGCGTGCTTTACTTCGTATTCATTTGCCGCCAGATATGTAGTAACGAGAGTAACCTTGTAACCCTGCTCAAAAAAATAATCGGCAAGATTAGACATTACTCTCTCTGCTCCGCCTTTTTCAAGCGAGCCTATATACATGGCGATATGCTTTTTATTTTCAGAATTCGACAAGTTCAATTATCCCCATACTGATATTATTAAGAAAAGTCACTTTTTTCCCGTCAATGCACGGTGCGACCGCAGGCTCATGTATCACGGTGTAGTGCTTACCCTCAAGCTCTTCTATAGCCTTGTCCATATCATCCACCTCATAGCAAAAATGATAAGGGGTATTCTTATAGCGCTTAAGAAGCGGGTACATGGGAGAATCTTCGCCCATGGGCTCAATGAGCTCTACTCTGTAATCTCCGTTTCTCAGAAATTCGATCTTAATATCCCTTATCTCGTCATACTTGGTGGGCTGTTCAACCTCATATCCAAGCTCAAAAAATTTTTTCTCCGTCTTGTCTATGCTTTTGGCAAGATATCCGACATGATGTATTTTCATCCTATTAACCCTGTAATTTGCTGATGATTATGTCTGCCATCTCGCCGACATTCTTCATTGATACGATCTGTCCCATGTTGAATTTGATATCAAATTCCTGCTCAACGGCATTTATAAGATTGATGTGCTCAAGTGAATCCCAGCCGTCAACATCCGCTGATGTTGTTGAATCATCAACTGTGATATCATCATCCTCAAAAACATCTCTGAATACTTCATTTAATTTCTCAAAAACTGCTTCTCTTGTCATTTCTATCTCCTTTTATCAAATCATATGAAAATTATACCACTGCTGGAATATGTAGAACGACCACGCGATCTTACTGTAATTTGCTCCAGTAGCCGGTCCGCCGTCTCCCTTTACAACATAGTCGTTGATAAATTTCGATACATAATCAACGTCAAAAATATCCTGTTTACGAAGGAATGACGTACTGCTGTAATCAAGGAGCTGCTCCCTTAACGGTCCGCGAAGCCACTCATCCATCGGAACTCCGAATCCTGTCTTAGGTCTTTCAAGAAGTTCCTTAGGTATATAGTCATAAGCGATATCTTTTAGGATATGCTTCTTATCTCCCTTATGATACTTGAATCTATGCGGTATTCTGAATGAATACTCCATTACATCAGTGTCCATTATGGGACATCTTGCTTCAAGCGAATATTTCATGGACGCTCTGTCCATCTTTACAAGGATGTCTTCAGGAAGGTATGTATCCATATCAAGAAGCATCCTTCTTATCTGAAAATCTTTCACGCCGTACAGGCTCTCAACAGGATACAAAACAGGCAGGGAATTGCTTTCAAGATTGTAATCTGTAGAAAGATACTGCGCTGCACTGATAGGAACATCCATCTCTTCATTGCCTGTTATAAAGGCGTGCGATGCTCTTATATATCCTTCTGAAACAAGCTGCGTCTTGGTCTCCGGATCTCTGTTATTTGCAACAACCTTTACTCTGAAAGGCATCTTATCAAGGAGCGTTCCGTCTCCGCTCTTTATGCCCGAAAGGCTGTGAACCATAGCTCCCGGAATATCCAAAAGCTGCGCTGTTCTTACGTTATCATATATATTGTATCCGCAGAAAAATTCATCTCCGCCGTCTCCCGAAAGAGCTACGGTAACGTCCTGCTTTGCAAGTTTACTTACAAGCATGGACGGAATCTCTGAATTATCCGCGAAAGGTTCATCATAATACTGAGGAATACTGCTCACAAGCTCAAACATCTCTTTTTCGGAGATATAGAGCTCTGTGTGATCGGTTCCAAGATGCTTTGCTATCTCCTTGGCATACTCCGCCTCGTTATATCTTGGAACATCAAAGCCTATGCAGAATGTCTTTACCGGTCTGTCCGAATGTTCCTGCGCAATTGCTGTGATAAGCGATGAATCATAGCCGCCGGATAAAAAAGTTCCAAGCGGAACATCAGCTATCATTCTCGATGCAACAGACTTTTTAAGTCTCTCTTTCAATCCCTCTTTTGCTTCCGCATAGCTTCTTACGGGATTTTTAGACATCTCTTTGTAAACTTCTTTTATATCCCAATACTTCTTCTTTGTGATCTTACCTTCACTAAACTTAATATATGAGCCTGCTTCAAGCTTGTACACATCGGTAAAGATCGTATCGGGAGCAGTGATGTACTGCTGAAGAAGATATCTTGATATAACCTGCTTTCTTATCTCAGGCTTAAATCCGGGACATTTCATAATAGGCTTAAGCTCTGAAGCAAAAACCAGATTTTCTCCGTCAAACCAGTAAAAAAGAGGCTTCTTACCTATTCTGTCTCTTATAAGATAAATATCCGACGTCTCTCTGTCATAGAGTGCGATCGCAAACATTCCGTGGATATGATCCACCATGTCTATTCCCCACTTAAGGTACGCCGCGATTATCGCCTCGGTATCGCAAGTTGACTTAAACTCATAGTCAGACAACTCTTCCTTGAGCTCACGGTAATTATAGATCTCACCGTTGTAGACAACAGATATCCTTCCGTTTTCCGAATGCATCGGCTGATGTCCGAGCGGCGACAGATCCATTATGGAAAGACGTCTCTGAGCAAAACCGATCGAATAACCGTTTGATCCGTCGTAAATCTCAACACCGCTGTCGTCAGGTCCTCTGTGATACATGGTATCATTCATGATACGCAGTTGTTCTTCAGTTATTCTCTTTTTTGATATATATCCGCAAATTCCGCACATTCTTTATATTTACAGCTCCACTGGTAGTTTTTCGAAATTATCGCGAAGAGGGCCGAAATCCTTGCACTCATTATCGATAGAGTCAATAAGTTCCACGTACTTTTCATTTACAAGTGTCTTGTAATTTTCGAGATTGTCATATCCCTTCTTGGTCCACGCAAAAGGATGCGTAAGAATCTGCACTTTCTTGTGGGCATTTATAGTCTCTTCATCGGGATAGCCGTATCTCCAGATATGATTGGCATCCGACATATACTTAACTTCGAGCTCTGATTCGGGAGTAGCTTTGGGATCGAATGAGAAGAACTCATCCTGATATGCATTGATGATTCCCGGAATCTTGATATTTTCTGCAAGAACGTCAGGCGACGGTCTGTGTATTGAAAAAGAATTGATCTCAAAGCCGAGCATATTGCTGAGCATATCGATCTCCTGCTTGATCCTCTCTCTTATCACTCTCATATCCGTCATTCCGTTAAGTGCAAAATGAAGACCTATATGCTGGCCTCTCTCATGCATATCAGAGAGGATATCCCTGTTTTTTCTGGACAGGATGTTATATGAATTGTTTGTCCACTGGAAAAAGAATGTGGATCTAAAATCCATACTCTCTTCAACCTTGGCAAGAGCATGTGCTCTCTCTACAGAATATTCAACATCGTGTCTCATAATCACAAAGCTGTCTTTTTCAAGAGCTTCCTCGTATGTCGCATATCGTCCCGTAGCTTTTATGGCACGGACTATCTCTCTGTAATCATCAAATGAAAACATTATTATTTATCTCCTATTATTATCTATGATCTTCTCCAAATAATCTCTCCACTGTATAAATACAGCTTCGGAATTTGTGATCTGTTCTATCTTTGCAGCTTCATTTCCGAGACGTTCCGCAAGTTCCTTATCTTCAATGAGCCTGCATATTCCCTCCGCAAGAGCATCGGGATCTTTTATCGGGACAAGAAGTCCGTTCTCTCCGTCTCTCATAACGGTTCTTGGACCGCCGCAGGGACAGTCTGTTGCAACACAGGGCATTCCCATCGCCATTGCTTCAAGAAGTGAATTGGGAAGTCCCTCCCAGTCTGATGAAAATGCGTAAACCTCGCCCTTTGGTATCTCTTTTTCAAGTTCATCGCTTCCGCCCATGAGAAGTATGTAATCTTCCGCATGGTTGTCGGCTATTATCTTATCAAGTATCTCTTTTGTCCCGTCAAAAGAATCGGGTCCGTATATCTTAAGAACATAGTCGGGGTGTTTCTCATGCACCTTGATAAAAGCTTCGCAGAGCATCGGCTGATTCTTGAAATCTACAAGTCTTGCGTGATGCACAACAGCCTTATCCCTTTTTTCAGGTTTCTTAAGTCCGAAATACTTTGGATTTACCGGATTTAAAATAATGGCTGAATTGTCCTGAAGGTATGGCTTAAAGAATTCCTTTTGCCCGGTTGTCTGAAATACACAACCTGCTGCCCTCGGGAACAACCACTTAATCTGTACTTTATCAGAAAATGCATCATAATGTCCAACAGGGTCTGTCCTTATGGATATTACGACAGGCGCGTCACTTTTGCCCGCCGCCATGAGTGCTCTGTAATTGGCTCTTTGAGCGAATGCTATGAGCACATCGGGATGATAATTTTTTACAAATTCCTTGAGATATTTAACGCGCAAAAAGAACTTTGTTATCCTGTTCTTCTTTTCATCTCCTTCACGAAGTCCCACATGCACTCTTGTAACTCTTTCATCAAGGACAAATTCATTTTTATCCACCCACTCAGTGGCAACATATACCTTATAGCCTTCCCGGGCAAATTGATTGGCGAGGTTAGACACCACGCGCTCGGCACCGCCCTGAACAAGGCAGTTCAAGTGAAATGCTATTGTTTTCATAATTATAAAAGTACCGTTCCTACTTCCAATTCTGCTTCAGACTCATATCTGTCTATTCTGATCGAACCGTCAACCGTGCGAACGATCGGCTTTCCGTCAAATATATCAACTATCTCTCCGGGTGCAAATCCCGAGAAATCGATCATCTCATCAAAAGGATGTGCCTCCCAGACCGTAACCTTATTCTTCTCATCCTCAGATCCCGCATAGCAGAACGCTCCGGGGAAAGGTGCCGCAACGCCTCTTATAAGGTTGTATATATTTCTGGTCCTGTCTTTAAAATCAATTTTTCCATCTGAAGCGGTACGTTTATTGTACCATGAATCATAATCTTTTGAATCGGTGCGGATAGGAATCTCACCTTTTTCCATATATGTTGTTACAAGCTTCCTTATAAGGTTCTTGGAACATATCATATTCTTGTACTGAGCCGTTCTGATATCGTCATGCTCATTTATCTGGAACATCTCTGTTGCGAAGACATTCGGGCTGTCCGCATGTTCATCGTATCTGAAGAGATTGAGATTAAATCTCGAATCACCGAGGATGACCGACCAGTTAAGGGGTGATCTTCCTCTTCCGAAGGGAAGATATCCACAATTTCCGTGGAAACCGTATATTCCGCTGTTAAACGCATCGAGAACTTCCTTTGGGATAAGCCTCTGCCATCCCATTACGATTCCGAGGTCAAAAGTGTTTTCCTCAATAAATTCCTTAGTCTTTTCATCGTTAAGGAAATAGCTCTCCGCCTCAAATACAGGTATTCCGTACTTTTCTGTAAGAAAAGAAAGTCCCTTAAATCCAGACACCTGATTGTGTTCAAGAACCTTAGGCGCAATGGTGATAACAAGATCCACCTTGCAGAGTTCTTTTTCTATAAAATCTATTATGTTTTCAGACGTATCTTTTACTCCGAAGACTACAACTTTATAATGCATTATTCATACCTCTTGAAAATCTCATGTATACTTTCTTTATATTTTTCAGGCGCGTAGAACATAGCTCTCTCATAAGCTTTGTCCGCGTACTTTGAAGCTTTCCGGTCATCGTCCAAAAGACTTATTATCTTTTCCGCAAGAATCCTCTCTCCATCTGTTATGTTATTAGGATCCATATCGACATTTTCTCCGAGATCCGGAACAAGAATTCCGTAAGTTCCTTCTATAGCTTCTTTTGTACTGTCACCGTTTGGTATCTCTTCAATAAGCTTATCGTATTCACTCTCGCTCAAAAGAATCTCTCTGGGGCCTGTCTTACAGTCTGCTGAAATAACAGGCTTTCCCAGTGCCATCGCTTCAAGAACCGCATTGGGAAATCCCTCGTGGTTGGAGCTGCATACATAGATATCGGAAGCCGCCACATAGGTAAACGGATTCTTTTTTACTCCGGGAAAAAAAGCTTTTCCCTTAATTCCAAGCTGTTCGGAAAGAGTCTCGTAACCCGACCAGTTTCCCGCACCGAGTACTACAAGCCTTGCCTCCGGGTGTTTCTTATAAACAAGTGAAAATGCCTTTACAAGATGCCATATTCCTTTTATGTAATCGTTTCTTCCCATGCAGGATATAACTTTCACATCTTCGCCCTTAAAAGGAATATCGTCCGTCTTTTCATTACCCTTTGCCCTGACATCATCAACATCGAGAGGATTGTAGATATAGGTACTTCTATTGTAATCAAAATCTCTAAGGAGCTGCCTTACAATCTCCTTGGAACAGGAAAGAACCTGATCTGAGCCCTTGCAGAACATCTTTATATTCTTGGGATTTTCCATGTCGGTCTGACAACGAAGTCCCGTAAGAACCTTTTCTTTCCCCTTGGAAAGAACATTAACATAGTTTGATGAACTTCCAAAGCTGTATGCGATATCGATTTTAAGATCTTTCTTTATCTTCCTTGTCTTTATGACTCTCTTTATTACATTGAATACTTTATTTACTATTCCCTTTTGGGCAGGAACATTTATGTCTATAACTTCAAGCCCAGTGATGTCAAAATTGATATCCTTCGAACTGAAGATAAGTATGTACACGTTGTAATATTCCTGCATAAGTCTCGCAGTTTTTATGCAGACACGCTCAAAGCCTCCCTGATGAAGCATGGGAACCATGAGCATAAGGTTCTTTTTGTTATCTGCCATTAAAAATGTCCTCTTTCATAAAAGTATGCCATCTGCTTTGCCTGAAGTTTTACGTCAAAACCGGCATCTCTTAATTCGTTTAAAATATATTCCGACGTTCCCGCTCTGTCGCCCACAGAACACTTACCTATACTGTTGCTGCCCTCTGCAAGCGGCTCATATCCATCGGTGCTTGCATCCAAAACATCGCTGTCATCAAGAATAAGATCGTCCAGGATCTTTTTTGCCCATTCTCCCGCATCAAGGTTAATGCTCATCATGGTAACAAGTTTCGTTGCATTAACTTCCGGCGTCACGGAGTCTGATACAAGACACTGAAGTCCTGCTGCCTGCGCTTCTACAACACTTCCGGGAAGTCCCTCATATCTTGAAGGGAAGCAGAAATAATCCATCGCCTGATAATAATCGGCTGCGTTACTCTTATTTCCCGCAAAGATACATTTGTCATATATTCCGAGCCTATCCGCAAGATTTTTTACATTATCCATAAGCGGTCCTGTGCCCAGCATCAAAAGCTTTATCCGCATACCGTGAAGCATACAGTATTTGTTCTCAACATCATTTTCAAGCATCTTAATGATATTGAAAAAAACCTGAATAAGAAATTCGTGGTTCTTGGCATACCTAAAACTTCCGACATGTCCTATGACAATGGCGTTGGCTACTCCAAGTTCTTTTCTTATCCTGTTTCTTTTTTCTTCATTGTAAGCAAAATTCTTTAAGTCTATGGCATTGGGAATTATCTTAACTTTCCCCTGCTCCACAAGCGTATTTCCAAATACCGCCACTCCCGCTTCTTTTGAGCAGGCAAAATTAAAATCTGTAACTCCTTCTTTTCGAAGCGGAGTCCTAAAAATGTTTGTGGCAATACCCTTAACACCTTTATCTACACCCGCGCTTCTTGCATGGGCTGCGCAAATGGGAATACCCGCTTTCTTTGCAATCGGAAGATAGATGGCCGCGGTACTTGTCATGTGCCCCTGTACCACTTTCCACTCATTCTGATGTTCCTTAAAAAAATTCCTGATCGCAGCTTTGTAATCAAGCAGATTGGTTCCCACAAATTTGGGGAGGCAGAATATTCTTCCGCCCAATGAATATACCGTATTATCAAAATAGTCCGGCTCTCGAACTGCCATCAGTTCATCAGAAGTCGGACTCTTTTTTCCTGTCTTATCAGGTGAATAATGGACAAGAAAATCAAACTGTATCCTGTCCCTATTCATATTACGATATAAATCCATTATGCGACATTCAGCTCCGCCTACTCCAAGTCCCCCTAAGACGTGTAATACTCTTATCTGTCCGTAGTTATCTTCCATAACTCCTCACTTTATGCTTTTCCTCAGATTAACAATAGTGTATTTGGCCTTAGCTAAAATATACTCACAAATATATCCGAGTATCCCCTGCTGTGTAGCTTGCATGTCCATTAATTCAGAAAACGACACAACCTTCGCTGTCTCCAAAAGTTTCTCAAAATCTGCAAACTCTTTTTCATCCATTGTGTTGGTGTGATACACAAAAGTGGTTATTCCGTCCCTCTTATCAGAAAGGGTCTTGGAACGCCTTGAAGAAATTGGATAGTAAACAATTCCAGAGCGCTTATACGGCGCTCTTCCAAAGCCGTCGGTAATACAGGAAAAACCGTTTTTCTTAAGAGCTTTGACAGTATTTTTGTCAAACGAATGTGAGGGTGCCATAAAAATATCCGTTAATATGCCATTCTCCCTCAAAATGCGCTTTCCGACTCTTAGCATATCATCCTGCTTGTAGTAAGGAACACCGGCAAACTCAGACTTTCCTCCTATCGGAAAGATTCCTGCCTCTTTTGTGGTATATACATGGTTAAAACCGTGCATTGCCACAACCCAGCCTGAGTTTTGAAGGTCTTTTACAAAGTTCCAGAAATTTTCGATAGGCTCCGAAATATCAAGCTTTTCATCTTTACACTCCGGAACAACCCCGATTAGAGGCTTGATGCCATGCTTATCGAGAAGTTCTTTAAACCTGTAAAATTTCTCCCGGTCCATTGCAGGAGTAATATCATCCATTCGTATCGCTATTTTCATAGATTTTCTTTGTACCAGTTAATGGCAAGCTCAATACCTGCTTTGAAATCATATGAAGGATCGTATCCGAGGTTCTTTCTTGCTTTTGAGATATCTGCATTTGAATCTCTGATATCGCCCTTTCTTGCAGGTCCGTAGTTGGGCTCTACATCAAGTCCGAGTGCATCTGTAAGATGATGATAAACATCGATAAGATACTCTCTTCCGCCTGCACCGATATTGTAAGCTTCGCCCGCTGCATCAGATGATGCGAGGCAAGCTCTTAAGTTTCCTTCAATTACGTTATCAACATAAGTAAAGTCACGTGACTGCTTACCGTCACCGTTGATAGTGGGAGTCTCTCCGTTCATAAGCTGCTTAAGGAACTTGGGAATAACCGCAGCATATGCGCCGTTGGGATCCTGTCTTCTTCCGAATACGTTGAAATAACGAAGTCCGTATGTATCAAGTCCGTAGAGGCTCTTATAGAGCTTTCCGTACTCTTCGTCCACTTTCTTTGTAAGTGCATAAGGAGAAAGAACATTTCCTTCCTGTCCCTCTTTCTTCGGAAGAACCGTTGAATCTCCGTAAACAGATGAGCTTGAAGCATAAACAAACTTCTTAACTCCGTTCTGTCTTGATGCCTCCATCATATTAAGAGTTCCTCTGATATTGATCTCCTCATAAAGAAGGGGCATCTCGATGCTTCTGGGAACGCTTCCCCATGCAGCTTCGTTCAAAACATAAGTAACACCTTCAGTCGCTTTCATACAAGCATCAAGGTCTCTGATATCGTCCTCGATAAAGGTAAAATTCTTGTTTTCCATTAAAGGCTGAATGTTCTCGATATGTCCTGTTGAAAGGTTATCAAGGCATCTTACCTTGTAGCCCATATCAAGAAGCGCCTCACAAATATTGGAACCGATGAATCCTGCTCCGCCGGTTACCAGGAATAAACTATCTTCGTCAAATTTAAGTTCTTTAAAACCCATTTATCTATTACCACCAATCTCATATTAAAATAGTAAGGAAATTATAAGCGCCAGTAGCTATATTCTGGAGCTTTGTATTCGTTCATATCATAGATTCCCTTTAAATCCATGAATACCTTTGTCTTATGCTTTGCGTTGAAGAATTTTGCAATATCGTCCGGCTTGTAGCTCTCGAATTCTTTGTGAGCAACGGCAACGATAACCGCATCCATATCCTTAACCGCATCCAATGAATCAAAATCGATACCGTAAAGTCTCTTAGCCTCATCGGCATCAGCTTCGGGATCAACCACTACGGGAGTGATTCCGTACTCGCCAAGCTCATTGTAAATGTCGATGATCTTGGTGTTACGTGTATCGGGGCAGTTCTCCTTGAATGTGAATCCAAGAATGGCAACCTTTGCATTCTTAACGGCAATGTCGTTTGCGATAAGATTCTTTACGCAAGACTCTGCAATATATTTACCCATATCATCATTAATTCTTCTTCCGGAAAGAATGATCTGTGAATGATATCCGAGTTCTTCTGCCTTATATGTGAGGTAGTAAGGGTCAACGCCGATGCAGTGACCACCTACAAGGCCGGGGAAGAATTTAAGGAAATTCCACTTTGTTCCGGCAGCCTCAAGAACGCTCTTTGTATCGATATCCATCTTGTGGAAGATCATAGAAAGCTCGTTCATAAATGCTATATTAATATCTCTCTGGCTGTTCTCGATAACCTTTGCAGCCTCGGCAACCTTAATAGACTGTGCCTTATATACTCCTGCGAGTGCAACAAGACTGTATACGTTTGCAACCTCTTCAAGAGTTTCTTCATCCATACCTGAAACAATCTTTGTAATGGTATCAAGTCTGTGGACCTTATCACCGGGATTGATACGCTCGGGAGAATATCCTACCTTGAAGTCTACTCCGCACTTAAGTCCGGATTCCTGCTCAAGGATGGGAACACAGATATCCTCTGTTACTCCTGGATATACTGTTGACTCGTATACCACGATGCTTCCCTTTGTAAGATACTTACCAAGTGTATGGCTGGCACCCTCAACAGGTGAAAGATCCGGTGTGTGATCGTCATTTACAGGTGTAGGAACTGCAACTACGTGGAATTTACACTCACGAAGCTTCTCGGGATCTGCTGTAAACTCAACACTTGTATTCTTAATGGCTTCATCGCCGACTTCTCTTGTGGGATCGATTCCCTTCTTATAAAGTTCTACCTTGGCAGCGTTAAAATCATATCCGACTACCTTTATCTTCTTGGCATATGCCACTGCGATCGGCATGCCTACATAACCAAGTCCAACCAATGAAAGTTTTTCTTCTCCGGCGAGAAGTTTCTCATACAAACCCATTTGAATCCTCCAAATCATTAACATTTCAATGTTAAAGTTTTTTACATAATTATAGATTCTTAAATAAAAAATTCAAGAACACATTTATTATACTACGCCTGTCAAACATCTGTAAAAATCATATTTTTACAGTTCTTTAAGCGTTTGCTCATAAGTTGAAATGACAATTTTTCTGTCATAATTTTTCTCAATAAAATGTCTGGCTTTTTTTCCCATTTCTTTCCTGTCATCTTCCGAAAGTGCCAGAAACTTTCTTATGGCATCCCGAAGTGCCGATGAATCGCCGGGCTTAAAGCCTATTCCCGTAACGCCCTCTTCAAAAGTCTCCTTACATCCGTTTACATCGCTTGCAAGAACAGGTCTTCCGCACGCTCCCGCTTCAAGAAGCACATTGGAAAGTCCCTCATGATAAGAAGGATGCACTATCACATGGCTGTTTGCCATGACAGGTTCAACGGTATCAAGATGTCCGTGATATCTTATCGCGCCCTTTTCTTCAAGCGCCTGTATCATCGGCTCATACTTTGCTCTCTCGTCCTCTTCGTACTCTCCGACAAGGTCAAAAGAAACATTATCATACTCGGATGTTATTGCTTCCGCAGCCTCAAGATACTCCTCGATTCCTTTATCCTTCATTATCCTTATTACTGCAAGGAAACGTATTCCGTCATTCTCCGAAGGATATTCCCTGAAAGGGTGTTCCGTAAGATTGACTCCCGATCCCGGCAAAAGAGCTGCATTTTTCGCCGCAACTCCTTTATTTTTCATGAATTCAAGATTTCTCTCGTTTTGGAAAAAAACTTTTTTGGCCCTGCTCATAGAAAACGAATACATCTTTACAAGGATCTTACTCAGCATCCCTCCGCCTTCTATCGCGGTTCCAAGTCCCGTAACATTGCAGACATACGGGATTCTTAAAAACTTAGCAGCCATAGCCCCGTAAATATTGGGCTTTATCGTATATGTAAGAACCACGCCGGGGCGTGTATTCTTCATTATTTTCATGTAACTTGCAAACAGTTTGAGGTCTTTTAACGGATTCATCCCATGTCTTTCAAGATGCGTATCCACAAGTTCCACATTCATATCGCGGAGCTTGTGCACATTCTCATCAAAAGGGACCGATACTATCACTTTGTGTCCCGCCTTTTTAAAGGATTCAAGAAGCTCTTTTCTAAAAAGAAAAAGACCGTTTGCATAGTTTGCCAAAATCAAAATTGTCATTATCAGATTTCTCTCATTCGATCCTCAAGGTTATCCAATGTATCTATGACAACGCTGTCATACATCATCATAACGACATTCTCGTCATACTGCCCGATCTGCTGAGGATTTTCTTCCTTCTCCACAACATTTTTGTAAATAAATGACGGGAAATCAACTCCCGCGCCGTAGGCATGAAGATAAGCTCCTCCGAATCTCGGATTTATCTCAGAGAGGTAATACTCTCCGTCCTGATAAAAAAGATCCATGTCAAGAGGTCCGTTAAACTTAAATACCTCAAGTGCTCGCTGCGCAAATGCAAAAAGTTTGTCATCTTTAAACGAAATAGTCTTGTTCGCTCCACCGATCGTGGTAGAAATCTTTTTCTTGGAAAAGATCGCAACAGGCTTGTGACTTATTGTATCGACATAGATGTCGGCATCCATATCTTTTCCGGTCATAAGTTCCTGAATAATAAGCCCCGGATCCTTCTCGGTAACTTCCTTGAGAAGTTCATAGGTATCAACCTTTCGGGCTCCTACGCTTCCGCTTCCGGTTCTTGGCTTAACAAAGACGGGAAGCTTTATTTTGCCTTCCTTGTAGTCCTTGTCAAAATCAGAAAACGTACCGTAAGTTTTAACCGTTCTTATTCCCTTTGATGAGAGATATTTGTACATCTCAAATTTATCAAAACACAACTTTGCGGTTTCTTCGTAGGGTGCAAGAACTTCAACTCCAAGCTCTTCAAACTCTTTTCTGTGTGTTGCAAGAATCGCGATCTCGGGATCGATAAGCGTCGTTACCGCATCGATCTTCTCTTTCCTACAGATATCGAGAATAGTCGGAATATACTCAGGTGCTGTTATAAGCGGGACTTTATAGCAAACATCCGCAAAAGCCGGAGCAGGTGCATATACGCTGTTATCAGTAACAACCATGTGAACCTTATCTCCAAGAGTTTTCCTGAAATCTTTTAAAAGTTCACAGCGTCTTCCGACACTGCAAAATAAAATGTTCATCTTACCGCTCCTTTGGTTTTGTGCCTGTAAATGCCTCCATCGTCGCATCCGTGGCACTGTTTATATCATCATGTTTAAATACGACCGCTATGGTCATGAAGAAAATCTTAAGATCGAAAAGAAAAGAAATATTCCTTGCGTAATATACATCTTTCTCAAATCTGTCTTCCCAGCTGAGAAGATTTCTTCCGTTTACCTGCGCCCAGCCGGTAAGTCCCGGTCTTACATCATGCCTGTGCCTTTGTTCCTCGTTATAAAGAGGAAGATATTTTACAAGAAGAGGTCTGGGGCCGATAAAACTCATATCACCCTTTAAAATATTGATAAACTCAGGCAGTTCATCAAGGCTGGTTGCTCTGAGCTTTTTGCCAAACTCTGGAAGTCTGTCTTCATCGGGAAGAAGATTTCCGTTTTCATCTTTCGCATCAGTCATTGTCCTGAATTTATAAAGGTTAAAAACCTTTCCGTCTTTTCCGGGTCTTGGCTGCTTAAAAATAACAGGGCTTCCCAGCTTAACTCTTACGAGTATCGCAAGTATAAGATACAACCAGCAAAAAGGTATAAGTACCAGCAAAGACAGTATTATATCTATCAATCTCTTAATACATTTTGAATATATCATCAGCTACTCCGAAATATGTCGTATTCAAAACATTTAGTCAAAGCATCTTCTTATGATCTCGATGATCATATCCTGCTGCTCTTTTGTCATCTTGTTATCACTTGGAAGACATAAACCTCTGTTGAAGATATCGGCTCCAACATCCTTAAAGCCTTCCTCTTCAATATAAGCGTTACTGCGCGCTCTTCCGTTTCCATACTTTGTGATAAAAGCATTTGACCTGTAAATAGGCTGCATGTGCATGGGTTTCCAGATTGGACGTCCCTCTGCGTTATTCTCGGCAATGGCGCTGAGGATTTCCGTGGGACATGTCTTTCCGGGCTCGGGATTGTAAAGAACTTCTTTTTCTCCGCGAACCTGTCTGCACATTACATCTTCATCTATTATCATGCATGAAAGCCAGAAGTTTGGCTCACTGTTCTTCTTATCATAAGGGTTCATCCTTACGGGAAGCCCCTTGAGTCCTTCTTTGTAACGCATGAAGATTTCTTTTTTCTGAGCGATATGCTCTTCAAGATAAGGAATCTGTCCTCTTACGATTCCGGCAATAACATTACTCATTCTGTAGTTATAGCCAAGTTCCTCATGCTGGTACCAGGGAGCGTCCTCTCTTGCCTGAGTTGACCACTTACGCACCTTATGAGCATCTTCGGTACTGTTTGTAAGGAATGCTCCTCCCGCAGATCCTGTTATTATCTTGTTTCCGTTAAAAGAGAGAATGCTGTAATCGCCGAAAAGTCCCGTCTGTTTTCCCTTATATGTTGCACCGAAAGATTCAGCCGCATCCTCGACTATAAGTGCATTGTGCGCACGACAGATTCTCTGGATACCGTCTATCTTTCCGGGAGTTCCGTAGAGATGTGCAACAACTACAAGTTTTACATCAGGATATGTCTCAAATGCTCTTTCAAGAGATTCGGGATCCATGTTCCATGTATCTTCTTCAGTATCGATAAATACTGCCTCACCGCCCTCGTAGGCAATGGGATTTACCGTAGCATCGAAAGTAAGATCCGAGCAGAATACTTTCTTTCCTTCAAGTGTTCCGTGACCGACCTTCGGCTGTCCGTAAAGCCTTTCACCCGCAAGTTTTATCGCAAGATGAAGTGCGGCAGTTCCCGATGAAAGTGCAACAGCCTCCTTACATCCGACTTTTTCACATATAAGTTTCTCTGCCTCATTTATATTTGCTCCGACGGTTGACATCCAGTTGGTGTCATATGCCTCCTGCACGTACTTGATCTCATCGCCGTGCATTGTCGGGGATGAAAGCCAGATTTTCTTTTCAAAGGGTCTAATTTCCACGATCATTCCTCCGTATTGATTTTTTCAGCAAGCTGCTTAAGCATTTCTTTGTGTTCTTCCGTACTGTCCGCTTCATTATTGGCGGGATGGTATGTTGTAACTATCTCTTTTACGAGAGTTCTAATTTCGGGTGATTCTTCTTTTGCCGCAATATTCAGCCTCTCAAGTCCCGAGAAAAACTTCATCTCATCGAGCTGAATAGGTTTTCCGATGTGGATCATCTTATTTGCCGTATCCTGAAGTCCTTCTTCATCCATGAGCATCTCTTCATAGAGCTTCTCACCGGGTCGAAGTCCCGTAAATTCAATTCTGATATCCTCTCCGACTTTGTATCCGGAAAGTTTAATGAGGTTCTCCGCAAGATCGAGTATCTTGACGGGTTCACCCATATCAAGTACGAATATCTCGCCGCCCTTCGCAAATGCTCCTGCCTGAAGCACAAGTGAGACCGCCTCGGAAATTGTCATAAAGTATCTGATGATGTTAGGGTCTGTGACCGTAACGGGGCCGCCTGCCGCAATCTGTTTCTTAAAGAGCGGTATAACAGAGCCGTTTGAACCAAGTACGTTACCAAATCTTACCGCAACGAATTCCGTATTATAGTGCTTATTCATTGTCTGAACGATCATCTCACAGATTCTCTTACTTGCACCCATTACGTTCGTGGGATTTACAGCCTTATCGGTTGAGATCATAACGAACTTCTCTGTGCCGTTCATAGCTGCCGCCATAGCTGTCTTCCACGTTCCGAATACGTTGTTCTTGATAGCTTCATTCGGGCTGTCCTCCATAAGAGGCACATGCTTGTGCGCAGCCGCATGATATACGATCTCAGGCTTATATTTCTCAAAGATCATATTGATCCTGAGCGTATTTCTTACTGACGCAATGAGAACAACAAGGTCAAGGTTCGGATACTTTGTCTTGAGTTCCTGCTGAATGTCGTAAGCATTGTTCTCGTAAATATCAACTATTATAAGTCTCTTAGGCTTATGTCCGGCGATCTGTCTGCAGAGCTCCGATCCGATAGAACCGCCTCCGCCCGTTACCATAACGGTCTTTCCGCTGACATATCCGGCGATGGAATCTATATCTACGGCAATGGGATCTCTTCCCAAAAGGTCTTCAACTTCCACATCGCGAAGTCGCGATACGTTTACCTCACCGCTTAAAAGCTGGTACATTCCGGGAAGTGCACGCATCTTACAATGTGTATTCTTACAGATATCAAGTATCTTCTTAAGCTCCTGTCTTGAAACGGAAGGAATGGCAACGATGATCTCATCGATATCATAGAGATCAGCGCACTCAACGATCCTGTCTCTTCCGCCGACAACACGTATACCCTGAATATATTTGCCCCACTTGTCCGAATCATCATCAATGATACATTTGATGGACATTGTGTTGTAATTGCTCTTGATAATATCCTTAATGATAATATTGGCAGCTTCACCCGCACCTATGACCATTACCGCTTTGGCATTTTTGTTCTTCTCAGCATGGTGCTTGGCGCTTCGCAAAAATCTGTATGAAAATCTGCTTGCAAATATAAGCGCAATGAGCAGAACCAGATAAAGGAAATAATAGGTCTTCGGCTCAGCCTGATGTCCGGGAACTCTGAAAAACTGAAGTCCCACTGCCGTAATACCGCTTGAAACGGCACAGCCCATCACAAGGTTCTGTAGTTCTCTTTCTCCCGCGTATGCCCATAAGCTGTCATAAAGCTTAAAAACATAAAATACAATAAGGGTTACGACAATATTTATAGGCAAATAAGTGATGGTTGTCGTAAGGAAATGCTCTTCGACCTGATCGAGATCGAGATCGTATCTCATAAGTACAGGTATAAAGCTCACAAGGATTACACTTATCACATCGTAAATAATAAGTACCGCACGCCTATATAATTTCTGATAATTAAAAGGTTCTTTTTTCTTATCCATAGCCATTCTCTGTTTTTAAGATATCATTTGTTATTCTGCATCAAAGGAAAGATTGAAAGCATAAGTGCCGGTGTCATCGGATAACTGAATTCAAATACCGATTCACTTATTCCCGCAACCATAAATCCGATCGCAATTACAAAAGGAATAAGCGCAAGCGGCTGTTTATCTTTATTCTTCTTAAAATAGTTAAATCCAACAAAAATACTTCCAAATACAAATACCACAAACATTATTCCCGCAGGAACTCCACTGTCATACGCAACTTGAAGATAAGTGTTGTGCGCATGATATGCAGCCATTCCGTCAGGAAGTATTGGCTGATCGGTATGTCCCGTCAGATTCATCTCCTTTAAATAGGTTCTGTATATAGTAATCCTGTTATTGGAAATACTGTCAAGCTTATCAAGAAGAGTGCTTTCTGCTTCGGATTCACCTTCTTCGGCCTCAATCTCTTCCGCTTCATTCTCATCACCGTCCGCCGCAGTAAGAAGCATCATTGCCTCTGCATCTGTAAACTGCGTTGAAGCAAGCATATTGTCTGCATTTGGTGCAATCATTCCAAATGATTCATTCTCTTCTCCGGTTTCATCAATAGGATCGCCGTATTCATCCAAAAGTGGTTTTCCCGTCTCGAGATCGTAATTATATACATCATGAGGATAATCATACGTTCCCATATCAAGTCCGAGGATCTTGCCGGCAAACAGATTGACAAATCTCTCAACACACATGTAATTGGTGCTTCCCCATGCAGCTCCGCCTCTAACAAAAGGATCTGTATCATCGTTTGCCATCAGTACGGGATTTCCAACCATTGCAGGGATTATTCTCTGAAGTGTAAATACCGGTGAAAAGCAAACAACCACCGAAACGATCATGGCGATCAGTATCTTTCCGAATCTCTTTTTATAACTCATAAGCACACAAAAAGCGCAAATGAAAAGTGAAATATAAGCCGTTCTTGAAACGGTGAAAATTGCGTAAACAGAAATAACTCCAAACAGTATAAGTTCTTTCCATGCCGTTTTTATAAGTTCCTTTGCTCCCGAATCTTTAGGAAGAGCGACAATCTTTACAGCCAAAAGAACTGCTGCAACCGCTCCCATAACCGTCAGATATTCGGCTGTTACCGTCTGTGTATGGAACAAGAAACCGTATCTTCCGCTCACATAGCCCGCAAAGCATCTGTACATGAGACAATAAATAAATGAAATACCAAAGTTAAGCATGAGACCGCCTGCCAGTATGCTCAGCCAGTCTTTTCTTCCTTTCCAGACAAGGCCTCTTAAATACAGACAGGAGAATGTAGCTGCAAGTGCAACGCCCCACCAGCTGCCGTTTCTCATAACTATGAGTACAACAAAGAAAATGTATACAAAAACACCGAAGCGTGATACGCTTGCGCGTTCTTCATTAACACGGATATTCTTATTGAGCTTCTCATTAATATACCCCGCAAGAAGCTTAATGAGATTTATAGCCAACAAACCACCCAGCATGAAGATTATCACGGCATATTTTATAGCCGTATTTTTTTCCGTGAAATCAGCCTCCGATTCAGGAAACAGATTGCGGTTATAGTAATAAACTCCGCCTATTCCCGAAACAACGAGCCACACAAGGTTAAGTACATTAAACGCCTCTTTTGCGGTAAACGTAAGAAGCATCATTATAATGAATGAGATTGCCATTTTTCTTTCCGAAAGATGCCTGAATGTATCATAATCATCATTCATACAGGCACATGAGTACCAGATACCCATAGCCATTGAAAGCATCACAAGAAAGTATCTCACTCTGTCTCCGGAAGCTATTCCGTCAATAAATGAAATACCCAGTTCACTCTTTACCGCTTTATGATTAATGGCATAGAAGGTTATTCCCGCTGCCACAATAAGTCCTATTTCATAAAAGATAATGTCTGCAGCCCTTACGTCAAAGACTTTAAGAGGAAAGACCATTATCATAAGTGCCGGGTAAATAACCGCGGCGATCGGATTAGCAACGCATTTCACGCACTTCTCGACAGTTATTAAACCATTTCTGCCGGGGCGCTTTGCAAAATACAGCCCGATAAGTCCGTATAAAAAAGCTGTAATTGCTGCTATAACCGCAATAATTGCAAGCGAGATTTTCTTTGATATCGGGATTCTGTAGTTGTATCCCGCCGCAATGTGCATTCCTGGAATCTCCGTGATACCGCTGCCTTCACTGTAAGCGCTATGTTCATACAAACTTCCGACATATTCGGGATTCTCGGGTACCGTCTCCAAGTTTATATCAAACTTTGATCTGCATCCCCTTACATATAGGATATATTCTTCCCCAACTTCGACATTATATTCAAGTGTCGCTCTCACATAGCCCGGAAGTTCCTTGTCTCCGGTATCGACAAGAGTCTTTATAAGTTCCCTTCCGCCAATGTCACACACGGTGACATCAATATATCTTCCTTTCTCCATTTTGGAGATGTATATATCCACAGAACTTAATCTGTCATATCTTGCAACAAATTTCTGCGAATAAAAATTCTCAAAATTTACGAGCTTGTCTTCTTCTATCCTGTCACCGCCTGCGGAAGTATCCATAACCTCCGTCCATAGGCGGGCCGGCCATATACTCAAAACGGTTACCAGGGCAATAAGAAGCAACACCGCTCTATACGCTGTTTTTCTATCTATTATTTTTCTCATACAAGTGTGCTTTTCCCTCTTTTGTTAGGCACTAAACCAAGATAAATATTATCATACCTGTCCACCTTAATCAAACAGACTATGCCTGCGGAGCATCATCTAAAGTTACCGATAAAAGCGGCAACGCATACCACAATACGACCACATATCTGACAAGATATGTGGGCCCCAAAAGAACCGTCAGCCATGTCAGTATTAATGGCAGAAACGGCAGAACCCTTCCAAACTCTCCTTTTGACATGCGGTACAACATCACGAAAAGGTAAATAAACATATAAAATCCGGGCGAAAAAAGAAGCGCCAACACCGGTGCATCCTTGTGGAATGTCCCGATGGATATATATCTGTAAAGCCTGTCAATCACAGGAATATAGCTGTTTCGCTCTCCCGGCTGTTCCACTTCATATCCAAAGTAAGAACTGTCGGTATATGTAAAGGTAAATACCGTTGTTCCCTTATATACATTGATAAGCGCCGGCGGATACCAGTATCCATATGAAGTAAGAAACCATGAATTAAGATACGTAGCCGGATGTCCCGCCCCGAGCTTTATCCAGAGTTTCCAAAAATCTCCGCTATTTTTTTCATATAATTCGTTGTTGAATCCATACTTCACGAGATCTGACACGCGTGGCGTATAATTCGCAAGATTATCCTCAGGAATGAATGTCTTAAGCGTAGCAATATCTTCGGGTGACATAGAATCTTTTTCATAGGTATACACTCTTGCCATCTGCATTACAGGTACCGTGAGCATTTCCTGATG